>Ga0310345_10000449_pt1 | contig 62472 bp, 53 predicted proteins | sample HC15DNA20500_MG_FD_204667 | JGI IMG/M metagenome (GOLD analysis project Ga0310345, IMG submission 204667) | Marine microbial communities from station ALOHA, North Pacific Subtropical Gyre - HC15-DNA-20-500_MG | ecosystem: Environmental > Aquatic > Marine > Oceanic | place: Pacific Ocean: North...
GGACCAGGAACACGACTTCATAATGACGCATTGTTGGCTCCTTACGGATTGCGCAGCCTCCCGCGACAGGCGGTGAGGCAAGGAGTCCGCGCCCCGGAGGGCACGGAAGGGCGGGGAGTCTAGCTCAGAACGGGGCGCCGCCGCAAGCGCGGCGCCGGGTTACGCCGGGCGCCGGGCGCGGATGTGGAACAACACCACCCCGGTGGCCACCGAGACATTGAGACTCTGCACGTCGCCGGCCATGGGGATGGCGATCAGATCGTCGCAGCGCTCCAGGGTCAGGCGCCGCAGCCCCTCGCCCTCGGCGCCCATCACCACCGCCAGGGCGGCGTCCGGCTGGAAGTCGAACAGCGACTGGCTGCGCTCGTTGAGCGCGGTGCCGGCCACCTGGATACGACGGTCCTTGAGCATTTCCAGCACCCGCGCCAGGTTGCCCACCTCGAAGTAGGCCAGCGCCTCGGCGGCGCCGGCGGCACTGCGGCAGGCCACCGGCGTCAGCCCGGCGGCATGGCGGCGCGGCACCACCACCGCGTCGACGCCGGCGGCGTCGGCGCTGCGCAGGCAGGCGCCCAGATTATGCGGGTCGGTGACCCCTTCCAGGATCAGCAGCAGGGGCGGATGATCCAGGCCGTCCAAGTGCGCGGCCAGAGCCTGCTCGTCGCCGGCGCTGCGCGGCCGGGCACGGGCCACCACGCCCTGGTTCTGCGGGCCGGCCAGCTTGTCCAGCGACTCGCGGCGGCTGTACTGCACCGCGATGCCCTGGTCCCGGGCGGCGATGATCAGGGTTTCCAGCCGGGCGTCGCCGCGCTTGGCGCGGGTGTCCAGCACGAACAATTCCAGCACCCCTTCCGGGCGGTGCCGCAACAGCGACTCCACCGCGTGGATGCCGGAATACATGAGCGGTTTGTTCATCGGCGGCGGCGCGGCTTACGCTGGCCGCTCTTCTTGGCCCCGTCGCCGCTCTTGGCGTCGCCGGGGATGTCACCGCGGGCGATCTTTTCCCGCTCGGACCCGCCACCGGCGTCACCGCCGCCCTTGCCGGCGGCCGGCTTCTTGCGGCCGGCGCCTTTCTTGGCGCCTTTGCGGGCGCCCTTCTTGGCCGCCGCCTTGGGCTTGGGGCCGCCACGCTTGCCCGGCGCCGGGGTGGAACTGATCAGCTCCAGGTCGATCTTGCGGTCGTCGGTGTGCACACCGGCCACCTTCACCGTCACCGCGTCACCGAGGCTGAAGCGGCGCCCGGACGACTCGCCCACCAGCGCCATGTTGACGTCGTCGAAGTGGTAGTAGTCGCTGTCCAGGTTGGCCACGTGCACCAGGCCGTCGATGTGCAGGTTGTTGATCTGCACGAACAGGCCGAAGGCGGCCACGCCGCTGACCACGCCGTCGAACTCAGCGCCCAGGTGGTCTTCCATGTACTGGCACTTGAGCCACTGCTCCACATCGCGGGTGGCGTCGTCGGCGCGCCGCTCGGTCATTGAGCAGTGCTCGCCCATGGCGATCATGTCGTTGAGGCTGAACGGCAGAATGTGATCGCGCTGGATCGCCGGCAGGCCGCCCGGGTTGTCCGCGTGGGGGGTGTCCGCGCCGCTGCGGATCAGGTAGCGGATGGCGCGGTGCACCAGCAGGTCCGGGTAACGGCGGATCGGCGAGGTGAAGTGGGTGTAGGCGTTGTAGGCCAGCCCGAAGTGGCCCTTCACATGGGCCTCGTACTTGGCCTGGCTCATGGTGCGCAGCATCATGGTCTGGATCACCTGGCGGTCCGGCCGTTCGGCGATGGTCTCGCCGAGCTCTTGGAACACCTGCGGGCCGATCGGCCCTTCCGACCAGGGAATGCTCAGGCCCAGCCCGCCCAGGAATTGCTGCAGGTTGGTCAGGCGCTCTTCCTTGGGCGGCTCGTGGTTCCGGTAGAGCGCCGGCAGCTCGGCTTTCTCGAGCAGGCGCGCGGCGCAGATATTGGCCGCCAGCATCGCCTCCTCGATCATCACGTGGGCCACGTTGCGCTGCACCGGCACGATGTCGCGGATCTTGGACTGCTCATCGAACAGGATGCGGCTTTCGTTGCTCTCGAAGTCGATGGCGCCACGCAGTTCCCGGCGGCGGCGCAGGGCCAGGTACATCTCGTGGAAGGCCCACACCGAATCCAGGGTCTCGTCGTCCAGGCTCTTCACGGTCTCCGTGGCGAGCTCGGATTCCGGCTCCTCGATAATCGCGCCCACCTTGTTGTAGGTGAGGCGGTGCCGGGAGCGCATCACGCCTTCGCGGAACACGAAGCGGGAGATGCGGCCGTTGGCGGACACCAGCATGTCGCAGTAAAGACACAGCCGGTCCACGTGCGGGTTCAGCGAGCACAGGCCGTTGGACAGCGCCTCAGGCAGCATCGGCACCACCCGGTTGGGGAAGTACACCGAGTTGCCGCGCTTGTGCGCCTCGTTGTCCAGCGCCGTGCCCGGATGCACGTAGTGGCTGACGTCGGCGATCGCCACGATCAGGCGCCAGCCGCCGCGCTGGCGGCTTTCCACATAGACGGCGTCGTCGAAATCCTTGGCGCTCTCGTCATCGATGGTGACCAGCGGCAGGTCGCGCAGGTCCACGCGGTGGGCCTTGGCGGGGTGCGGCACCTCGGCGCCGAAGCGCTCGGCTTCCTCGGGCACGCCCTTGGGCCACTGGTGGGGGATCTCGAAGCGGCGCAGCGCCACCTCCACTTCCATGCCGGCCTGGTCCGGGGTGGCGATCACCTCGAGCAGGCGCACCAGCACGTGCTGGTCGCGGGACGGATACTGGGTGATCTCGGCGCGCACATGGTCGCCGTGCTCGGGCTTGATGCCGTTGAGGTCCTCGACCAGCACTTCCTTGGTGATGCGGCGGTTTTCCGGCTCGATGAAGCTGACCCCGGCCTCGCGGTGATAACGGCCGACGATCTCGGTGACGGCGCGCTCGGTGATCTCCACGATGCGCGCCTCTTCCTTGCCGAAGCGGTTGACGCCGGCGGTGCTCACCAGCACCCGGTCGCCGTCCATCACTTTTTCCATCTGCCGGGGCGCCAGGAACAGGTCCTTGCGGCCGGGCTCGTCGGCGATCAGGAAGCCGAAACCGTCGCGGTGGCCCTGCACCCGGCCGGCGATCAGATCCATGCGCGAGGCGATGCCCACCTTGCCGTTGCGGTTTTCCACCAGCTGGCCGTCGCGCAGCATCGCCTTGAGGCGGCGCTCCAGGCCCACCTCGCCGTCTTCGTCCACGTCCAGGAGCCCGGCCAGGTCGTGCTTACCGAGCGGCTTTCCCTGGTCGTCGAGGACCTGCAGGATCAACTCGCGGCTGGGAACCGGATTCTCGTACTTCGACGCCTCCCGGTCCGCGTGGGGATCCTTATAGCGTTTCCTGGGTGCCATTCAATAACCTCTAATAAAATACATGTGTATAAGCCCGCCGGATGGCGCCGGCGGGCGCTACCTTAACCCAGCAGGGGACTCACGCACCACGGGGGCCGGCGAAATCAAGCCGGAAGCGGAAGGCCGGGCGGGTAGCCTCGAACGGGCGAAATGCCCAATGTTTTCGGAACTAACCGTTGACATCCCGGCATCATATACTAGAATGCACGCGCTTTCGCGATGAAGGGCCGGAATCGGTCGTTCAACGAAACAAGCCGAGGTGGTGAAATTGGTAGACACGCTAGCTTCAGGTGCTAGTGGGGGCAACCCCGTGGAGGTTCAAGTCCTCTCCTCGGCACCAATTCAGAAAAGGGCTCCCCATGGGAGCCCTTTTTGTATCCGCTCTAAAGGCCCCTTCAGCATGCGCCTTTTCCTTGCTTCCCTGATTCTGGCTCTGGGTTTGAGTGCCGCCACTCCGGTGGTCGCCCAGGAACAGGCCGACCAGGCCGTGAACCCGGAAGTCCGGAAAGCCGACGCCCAGCTGGAGAAGGCCAAACGCCGTGAACGCCTGCTGCTGCTGTTCCCCGCCGGCGCCCTGGGCCTCACCATCGTTCTGATCGTAATCACCCGCCGCCGCAAGAAATAGCACCTTCACATAGCCGCCATTTTACGAACACTGAATTGACATTTTTCTCCGTCAGGATTGGCCGCCTCCCCAATCCCATTCTGAATAAGACGGAGAAACCCATGTATCTGCGGAACGACGCCCGTTTTAAATTGAGCGCGCTGGCCATCGCCACCTCGCTCGCCCTGGCCGCCTGCGGCGGTGATAGCGACAGCAATAACGGTGGCGGTGACACCGGCGGCATCCAGATGGAACGCCTGACCCGCGTCGCCACCCTGCCCCTGGGTTCCGAGGCCACCGGCCTGTTCCTGAAACAGGACGGCGAGGTGTTCACCAACATCCAGCACCCCTCCGACGCCAACGTGACGCCCGACGCCGAAGGGCACGTCTACCGCCATGCCACCGTGGGCCTGATCGAAAACACCGACATCAACAAGCCGTTCGAGGGCGTCTCGGTACCGGAAACCGACGAAGAAAAGCAGATCATGCGGGTGGCCACCGGCCGCTATAACGTGCTCGGCCAGCAGGGCGACGCCTGGGCCGGCGCCCCGCAGCCCGGCCTGGGCGGCATTGCCGTGCAGGACGGCACCGCCCTGATCAAGGTCTCCAACGACCCGGACTTCAACGGCTGGGTGGAAGTCAGCGAAGACGAAGGCTACCTGTTCACCAACTGGGAAGACCGTCCCGGCGGCATGAGCCGCCTGCACCTGATCCGCACCGACGAAGGCCGCTGGGTGGTCCAGGACAACGACGCTTCCATGGTCGATTTCTCCGCCGTGAAGGGCACCTGGGTGAACTGCTTCGGCACCGTGTCCCCGTGGAACACGCCGCTCACCTCCGAAGAGCTGTACTTTGACAATACCGTGAACTGGAACGCACCCGGCCAGGGCAGCATTCAGGATCTGGCCGACTACCTGGCCGGCGAGATCAACACCGATTACACGGTGACCTACCCCAACCCCTACGACTACGGCTACATCGTCGAGATTACCGACCCCACCGGCACGCCGACCCCGGTGAAGCACTTCACCCTGGGCCGCTACTCCCATGAAAACGCGGTGGTGATGCCGGACCAGAAAACCGTCTATATGAGCGACGACGGCGGCGGCGTGATCCTGTTCAAGTTCGTGGCCGACACCGCCGGTGATCTGAGCAGCGGCACCCTGTACGCCGCCGCGGTGACCCAGGACACCCTGCCCATGGACGCCGCCGAAGCCGGCTTCGACATCGACTGGGTGGAACTGGCCAGCGCCAGCAACGCGGACATCGAGAGCTGGGTGGACGAGTACGACGACGTCACCACCGCCGACTACGTGGACGGCGCCAACAGCTACATCTCCGACCAGCAGATCAACGACTGGGCGGAAGCCAAGCTCAACCAGGACCTGGACGACAGCGGCAGCGTCGCCGCCAGCCCGTTCGCCGACGACCGTCCGGCGTTCCTGGAATCGCGCAAGGCGGCGGTGAAGCTGGGCGCCACCGGCGAGTTCAACAAGATGGAAGGCATCAACGTGAACCAGAAGCGCGCCCAGGCCAGCGTCGAAGGCGACGGTGAACAGGCGCACGTCTATGTGGTGATGTCCGACATCGCCGGCAACATGCTGGACAGCGAAGGCGCGATCCAGCTGACCAACCAGGACGCCCGCTGCGGCGGCGCCTTCCGCATGCCCCTGGAAGCGGACTACAACGTGTCACGCCTGGAGATGGTGGAGCTCGGCGGTCCCTACGACCCCACCGACGCCGCCAACACCTGCAGCGTGGACGGCCTGTCCGGCCCGGACAACGTGGAAGTGATGGACGACGGTCGCCTGCTGATCGGCGAAGACACCGGCAACCACGAGAACAACATGGTGTGGCTGCTGGACCCGAAAGCCTGATTGATCCGGTTTTCCGGTCCCGGGGAGGAGCGCATCGCGCCCTCCCCTTTTTCTGTTTTTATGTTCAGGGTTCGCGCTCATGAAAATGATCATCACAATGCTGCTTGCCACATTGGTTCTGGCGGGCTGCGACCCGGCGGAGAGCCAACCGGCGGACACCGGCGCGGGCAAATCCGGCCCGGCCGCCGCCGACAACACGGCGCTGCGGCGCCAGCTGCCGCCGGACCTCGACAGCATCTATAACCAGGAAGCACCGATTCCGCCGCAGTGCTATACCCGCACCGAGGGCGACTTCAACCCCTGCTACACCTGCCATCAGACCTACGAGGACCGGGCCCGCCCGAACACCATGTGGGACGGCTATCTGCAGGGCGCTTATGACTTCTCCGAGCTGGGGGAAACCAACCACTGGCTCAACCTGTTCGTGGACCGCCGCGAGCAGGTGGCGAAGATGTCCGACCAGGCCATCATCGACTACATCAACCAGGACAATTACACCCCGGCGATGACCGACCTGGCCGAAGACAGCGACTGGCAGGGCCCGGTGCCCTACATCGAAGGCCTGCAGCAGGGCGCCGCGGCGTTTGACGAGCAAGGCTTCGCCAAGGACGGCAGCCACTGGGTGGCGTTCAACTACAAGCCGCTGCCGAGCACCTTCTGGCCCACCAACGGCAGCACCGACGACGTCATGGTGCGGCTGCCGGAGCCGTTCCGCACCAGCACCTGCGCCGATCACGACGCGGCGTCCCGGGACGTCTACCTGGCCAACCTGTCGCTGATGGAGATGGCGATCAAGGAGCTGGACCGCATCAGCACGCCGCCCATCGACGAGCAGGCGGTGTGCGCCGACCTGGACGGCGACGGCACCCTCGGCACCGCCCGCACCCTGCTGAAGCGCGACCACTACCTGGGCGGCGCCGCCAAGGTGCCGGTCACCGACATGCTCTACCCGGAAGGCATCGAGTTCCTGCACACGGTGCGCTACGTGGGCGTGGACGCGCACGGCGGCATCGGCCTGCCGCCGCGCATGAAGGAAGTGCGCTATATGAACAAGATCCGCTTCTATAACAGCGCCCACCTGAAATCCCTGTACGGCAACGAGCACCAGGAAAAAGCCGAAGGCAACCTGCCCTACTACACCGACCACGGCGACCGGGGCATGGACAACGGCTTCGGCTGGATGGTGCTGGGCTTCATCGAGAAGGAAGACGGCAGCCTGCGCCCGCAGAGCAACCAGGAGCAGCGCTTCTGCATGGGCTGCCACACCACCGTGGGCACCACCATCGACCAGACCTTCGCCTTCCCGCGCAAGGTCACCGGCGCCGAAGGCTGGGGCTACATCGACATCAAGGGCATGCGCGACGCCCCGGCGATCAACCAGGACGAGGGCGAAATCGCCCAGTACCTGCGGCTGGTGGGCGGCGGCAATGAGTTCCGCGAAAACGACGAGATGCAGGCGCGCTGGTTCAACGAGGACGGCAGCCTCAAGCGCGACAAGGTGGCCAACGCCGACGTCTACGAACTGATCACGCCCAGCCGTGACCGGGCACTGGCGTTAAACAAGGCCTACAAGCTGATCGTCGAGGAGCAGAGCTATCTGTACGGCCGCGACGCCACGTTGAAGCCGGCGGAGAACGTCTACCGGCACATCAATCCGGACGAAGTGACGCCACTGAAACCGGAGAGGCGTATCGACGGCTATGACATCCGCCTGGACTGGTCGGCGGCCGGCGCCACGGAGTGACGGCCGGCCGCGACGGCGCTACCCGAACGGGTGGCGCTGGACGATGGTCTCGGCCCGGTCCGGGCCGGTGGAGATGATATCGATGGGCGCGCCGGTGACTTCCTCGATGCGCTTGAGGTAGGCACGGGCGTTGTCGGGCAGGTCTTCCAGCTTCTTAACGCCGATGGTGGACTCGGACCAGCCAGGCACCGACTCGTACACCGGGGTCACCTCGGAGTAGCTGTCCGCGTCCCAGGCGCACTCCAGGGCCTTGCCGTCCGGGCCCTGGTAGCCCACGCAAATGTTCACTTCCTCGAGGCCGTCGAGCACGTCCAGCTTGGTCAGGCACAGGCCGCTGATCGAGTTGATCTGGATGGCGCGCTTGAGCGCCACCGCGTCGAACCAGCCGCAACGGCGGGCACGGCCGGTGGTGGAGCCGAACTCGTGGCCCTTTTCCGCCAGGTAACGGCCGGTCTCATCGAACAGCTCGGTGGGAAACGGCCCGCTGCCCACCCGGGTGGTGTAAGCCTTGGTGATGCCCAGCACGTAATCCAGATACAGCGGCCCGAAACCGGTGCCGGTGGCGGTGCCGCCGGCGGTGGTGTTGGAGCTGGTCACGTAGGGGTAGGTGCCGTGGTCGATGTCCAGCAGCGTGCCCTGGGCGCCCTCGAACATGATGTTCTCGTCACGCTCGCGGGCGCCGTGCAGGGTGGCGGTGACGTCGCACACCATGGCGCGGATGTCCTCGGCCTGGGCCAGGGTGTCGTCCAGGGTTTTCTGGAAGTCCACCGGCTCGGCGTTGTAGAAGCTGCGCAGGATGAAGTTGTGGTAGTCCATCACTTCACCCAGCTTGGCGGCGAAGCGTTCGCGGTGGAACACATCACCCAGGCGCACGCCCCGGCGCGCCACCTTGTCTTCATAGGCCGGGCCGATGCCGCGTCCGGTGGTGCCGATTTTCTGGGCGCCGCGGGCCACTTCCCGGGCCTGGTCCAGCGCCGCGTGCACCGGCAGGATCAGCGGGCAGGCGGAGGACAGCCGCAGGCGCTCGCGCACCGGCACGCCCTTGTCTTCCAGGCCGCGGATTTCCTTGAGCAGGGCTTCCAGCGACAGCACCACGCCGTTGCCGATCAGGCACTGCACGTTATCGCGCAGGATGCCGGAGGGGATCAGGTGGAGGACGGTCTTCTCGCCGTCGATCACCAGGGTATGGCCGGCGTTATGGCCGCCCTGGAAACGGGCCACGTAGGCGGCCTGATCGGTGAGCAGATCGACGATCTTGCCCTTGCCTTCATCACCCCATTGGGTACCGAGAATTACGACGTTCTTGCCCATGGCTGTTCGCTTTGGCCTGTCAGGAGGAAATGGATTGCAGGGTCCAGCCGTCGCCGGCGGACACCAGCTCACGGTCGCACCCCAATTCAGCGGGGTCGTTATCGGCGCCGGCCAGGGCCAGCACCACGCGCTCGCCCCGGGCGCGCAGCTCCGCCACGCGGGCGGCGAAGCCGGCGTCCGCCAGTTCGCCGCGGGCGAGCACGGCGCCGGCGCGCGGCACCGGCGCCAGCGAGGCGAGTTTTTTCAGGTCGGCACTGAAGCCGGTGGCCGGACGCGCCCGGCCGAACACTTCACCGATGTGATCGTAGCGGCCGCCCTTGGCCAGCGGCTCGCTGTCGCCGGGCAGGTAGGCGGCGAACACACAGCCGGTGTGGTAGTGGTAGCCGCGCAGCTCGCCCAGGTCCAGGTGCACGTCCAGGCCGCGCTCGGCGAGCACCGACACCAGACGTTCAAGATCAGCTAGCGCTTTGGTGGCGTCCGGAAAGTCGGCCAGCAGGCCGCGGGCCTGGGCGAACACGCCGGTGTCGCCGTCCAGGAACGGCAGCGCCGCCAGCGCCCGCGCGGCGGCCTCCGGCAGGGCCTGGCCGTCCAGGAAGCGGGTCAGTTCGGTGCGCGCCTTGCGCAGATAGATGTCTTCCAGCCTCGCCTGGGCGGCGGCGTCGAGATCGCAGGCGTCCACCAGGGCGCGGAAAATGCCCACGTGCCCCAGGTCCAGCACCACTTTGTCGTTGGCGCCGGCCAGGGCCAGGGTCTCGCCCATCAGCAGGATCACTTCCAGGTCGCTGTCGCCGCCGGCGTGGCCGAACAGCTCGACGCCGAGCTGGTAGGGCAGCCGGGTACCGCCCACCTGGGTGGGCCGGGCGCGCAGCGCCGTGGAGCAGTAACACAAACGGGTGGGGGCGTTGCGGCGCAGGCTGTGGGCGTCGATGCGCGCCACCTGCGGGGTCATGTCCGCGCGCACGCCCATCAGGCGCCCGCTGAGCTGGTCGGTGATCTTGAAGGTGTCCCGCTCCAGGTCACGGCCGGCGCCGTTGAGCAGGGACTCCAGGAATTCGATCAGCGGCGGATACACCAGCTCGTAGCCCCAGGACTGGTACAGGTCCAGAGCCCGGCGGCGCAGTTGTTCGATGGCCCGGGCGCGTTCGGGAAGCACTTCCTCGACGCCGTCGGGCAACAACCACTGTTCTTCCTGATTCATCTTACGATCCCGAGGGTATTCAATCGACACAGGGGTCCAACGGAGGGCCGGCAGAGGTGGCGGCCACAAAAAAACCGGGCCTCGTGACCCGGTTGATGGATTCTAACACGTCCCCCGAGGGGCAGATACCCGCCGCCCGGCGGCGGGCACCCGGTGTTCAGCGTCCGCGGTTCTGCTTCATGTACTGGAAGAACTCGCTGTCCGGAGAGAGGATCAGCACGTCTTCCTTGGAGTCGAAGCTTTCCCGGTACGCCTGCAGGCTGCGGTAGAAGCGGAAGAACTCCTCGTCCTTGCCATAGGCGTTGGCGTAGATGGAGGTGGCGCGGGCGTCACCGGCACCGCGCAGGCGCTGCGCTTCCTCGTAGGCCTGGGCCACGATCTGCGTCTGCTGACGGTCGGCGGCGGCGCGGATGCGCTCGGCGTCCTCGCGGCCCCGCGCCCGGTGCTCGGCGGCGTCACGGGCACGTTCGGCGCGCATCCGGTCGAACACCCGGCCACGCACCTGATCCGGCCAGTCCACCTGCTTGACGCGCACGTCGACCACTTCGATGCCCAGATCCTCCAGGGTGGCGGCGTTCACTTCCTGGGCCACGGAGTTCATCAGCTTCTCGCGCTGATCGGTCTCGTCGCCCAGTGACGACGCCGCCGTGTCGCCGGGCTCTCCGCCGTCGTCGGCGGCTTGGGCCTCGGCGTCCGCCTCCACTTCGGAGGTGGTTTTCGCCTCGCCGTCGCCGCCGCTAAGGAGGTCCTCGGTGCTTACCGCGGTGGGGTCCAGGGCCTCATCGGGCAGCGCCCCGCCCTGGCCGGCCACCACTTCCTGCACGGTGCGCTCGGCGAACTGGTTCCGCAGCGCCTCGTTAACGCGCGGGTCGAGCAGCTCCCGGGCGCGGCGCTCCATGGCCAGACCGTCGTTGACGCCGGCGCCGACACTGACGATGTAGCGCTGCACGTCGGCGATGCGCCAGGTCACGAAGGCGTCCACGTTGAGCAGTTTCTTTTCCGCGGTCAAAAACGATTGGGTGGGCACGTCGTGGGTGAGCAGACGGCCGTCCACCCGCACCACGTCGTCGATCAGCGGCACCTTCGGGTAAATACCCGGTTCGATGTCCGCTTTCTCCACCCGCGCGAATCGCTTCAGCACGGCCTTTTCGGTTTCGTTGACGATGTAAAAAGAGTCCAGAGCCAGCAGCAACAGCACGCCCACTGCCACCAGCATCAGCCAGCTACGTGTGCCCATCAGCGAATCTCCGTGCGGTTGCTTTGGTACAGACTGCGCGAGCCGGAACGGCCACTGCCGCCGTCATCGGCGCCGGCGCTCGAGGTGGTCGACGACGAGGAGCCGGAACCGCTGCCGCGGTTTGAGGCGCCGCTGTCGCCGGACACCGGCTGCTTGCCTTTGAACATCTGGTCCAGAGGCAGATACATCAGGCTGTCACTGCCCTGCGCGTCCAGCAATACCTTGCTGGAGTTGCTGAACACCTCGGTGAGGCTGTCCAGGTAGAGACGCTGACGGGTCACTTCCGGTGCCTTGCGGTATTCCGCCACCAGGTCGGTGAAGCGGGCGGCGTCACCCTCGGCTTCGGCCACCACGCGGACCTTGTAGGCTTCCGCTTCCTCGGTGATGCGCGCGGCCTGGCCGCGGGCTTCCGGAATCACCGAGTTGTAGTAGGCCTCGGCTTCTTTCTTGAAGCGGTCTTCGTCTTCCTTGGCCTTGGCCACGTCGTCGAAGGCATCACGCACCGCTTCCGGCGCGGCGGTCTTGTCCAGCACCACCTGGTTGATCACCAGGCCGGTGTTGTAGCGGTCCAGATACTCCTGCAACCGCTCGCGCACCAGCAGACGAATGTCCTCGCGGCGGTCGCGCAGCACGTCGTCCATGGTCGAGCTGCCCACCACGTGGCGCAGCGCCGAGCTGGTGGCGTGCTGAAGGATGGTCTCCGGCGCGCCCACGCGCAGCAGGAACGCCTGGGGGTCGAGTACCTTGTACTGGACTTCCAGGGTCACCGCGACAATGTTGGTGTCCTCGGTGAGCATTTCCTCGCTGATTTCGTAGCTGCGGTTCTGGCCCACGTCCACCGACATGCTTTGCTCGATGATCGGCGCGCGCCAGTTCAGGCCCGGGTCCACCATGCGGTTGAACTCACCGAAACGCAGCACCACGCCGCGCTCACGCTGGTCCACCAGGTAAAAGCCCATCAGCACATAGCCAACCACCAGGACCACCAGCGCCACCGCCAGCAGGCCGCCGGGGAAGCCGCCGGACGACTTGTTGCCGCCGCCACCGCCGCCGCTTTTGCCGCCGAACAGGTTGTTGATGCGGTCCTTAAGATTTTTCAGCGCTTCATCAAGATCGGGCGGTCGCTGATCGCCACCGCCGCCGCCCCCGCCCCAGGGGTCCCTGGGTTTGTTTCCGCCGGGTTCATTCCAGGCCATTGAATTCTCCGTTATCCCGCTCTGTGCGAGCGTTCAGGATTGTAGGAAGGGGTATCCGTCTCTGCAACCGAAGGGTCATGAACACGGACCTGTTCTTCACGCAGGCCGGCTTCGCGCAGCAAACGTTCGAAGTGCACCCGATTGACATGTACCCGCAGCAGCATGCCGCCGTCGGTGGCCGCCTGTTCCTCGCGCACCTCGCCGGCTTCATGGAGACGCGAACGCAAACGACCGGCCTCCGGCGGCAACCGCAACCAGCGGTCGACCCAGCGGTCCGCCAGCCTTTCGGCGATCGCCTGATGCAGCAGATCGAAGCCCTCGCCGGTGCGCGCCGACAACCAGACGCGCCAGGGCAGACCCTGTTCGTCGCGTTCCAGGTGCGGCGACGGGTCTTCCAAGGCGTCCACCTTATTGTAAACATGCAGCACGGGCACGGTATCCGCGCCGATTTCTTCCAGGACTTCGTTCACCGCGGCCACGTTGGCGTCGCTTTCTTCGACACTACTGTCTGTCACATGCAGCAGCAAGGACGCGTTAACGGTCTCCTCCAGGGTAGCGCGGAACGCCTGCACCAGCCGGTGCGGCAGGTGGCGAATAAAGCCCACCGTGTCGGCCAGAATCGCCGGCCCCACCCCGGGCACCCGCACCTTGCGCAGGGTCGGGTCCAGGGTGGCGAACAGCTTGTCGGCCACGTAGACGTCGCCGGTGGTGAGCGCGTTGAACAGCGTCGACTTGCCGGCGTTGGTGTACCCCACCAGCGAGATCAGCGGGGTTTCTGAACGGTCCCGGGCACGTCGGCCCTGGGCGCGCTGCTTGCGCACCTTGTCCAGCCGCGCCTGAATCGAGCGGATACGCTCGCGCAGCAGGCGGCGGTCGGTTTCCAGCTGGGTCTCACCCGGACCGCGCAGGCCGATACCGCCCTTCTGGCGCTCCAGGTGGGTCCAGCCGCGCACTAGCCGGGTGGAGAGATGCTGCAATTGCGCCAGCTCCACCTGCAGGCGGCCTTCGTGGGTACGCGCCCGTTGGGCGAAAATATCCAGAATCAGACCGGTGCGGTCGAGCACGCGGCATTTCACCGCACGCTCCAGGTTGCGCTCCTGGCCGGCGCTCAGACCATGGTTGAACAGCACCACGTCGGCCTGATGCTCGCGCACCAGCGCCGCCAGCTCTTCCGCCTTGCCGGAACCGATAAACAGCGCCGGGTCGGGGCGGTCGCGCTTGCCCAGCAACTCCACCACCGGCTCCACCCCGGAGGAGGTCACCAGATGATAAAACTCGTCCAGGTCCTCGCGACCCAGGGCGTCGGGCAGGTCGATATGCACCAGCACCGCTTTCTCACCGGCGCCGGTACGAACCTGTTCTGTACGATCGAATAGATCCATAGACCTCAATATAAAACAAAGCCACGCCGGACGGCGTGGCTTTGACGGGGGCGATATCCGGAAATCGGCTTACTGATTGCCGAAGTCCTCGCCGGGGCCGTCGTTCTGCGGTGCCGCCGTGCCGGCCATGGCCGGGTTGCCACCGGTACCCGCGGCGCGCGGATTACGAGCCGGAACCACGGTGGAAATAGCGTGCTTGTAGACCATCTGGCTGACAGCGTTCTTCAACAGCACCACGTACTGGTCGAAGGACTCAATCTGTCCCTGCAACTTTATGCCGTTCACCAGAAAGATCGAAACCGGGATGCGCTCCTTTCTCAGGGCATTGAGAAAAGGGTCTTGTAGCGAGTGCCCTTTTGACATGGCAAATCTCCTTAAGAGTCATAAAAAGTGGGTGCCCAAACAGTGCGGGCAATTATCAGCGCTAACGTCCGGGCCACGTGCCGCCGGCCATCCATGCCGGTCGGTCCTGGGGCCATGGGACTTCTATGGCAGCCTTCCCGAGGAAAAGTTTCCGACCCCACCATCCGAAAGCCCTGTTAACTCGTTGTTCTTTTATGGGGCTTGGTCCCAATAAAACAAGCCTTAAAAAAACAGTCCGCGAGTCAACTAAACACGGTTTTACAAACCCCTGCAAGCCGCTCTTTACAGGCGATGCGACCCTCGTCACGGGTGTTGTCGTAGGTTTCCACTCCAGGCCATTTACGCAGCCAGGTAAGCTGCCGTTTGGCCAACTGCCGTGTGGCAATAATACCCTTTTCCACCATGGTAGGGTAATCCCAATCGCCCTCCAGATAGCGCCACACCTGGCGATATCCCACCGCCTTGAGCGCCGGCAGCTCGGCGTGCAGGTCGCCGCGCCGGCGCAAGGCCGCCACCTCCTCCACCAGCCCGGCTTCCAGCATGGCCATGAAGCGGTGTTCGATGCGCCGGTGCAGCTCCGGGCGCGGCGGCACCACCGCCAGGCTCAGCACCGGCCGGTCCAGGCCCGGGAAGCGGAAAAAGCCGTCCCCCAGGGGCGTGGCGGCGGTGTCGTGCTCACCGTGAAAGGCACTCAGCGGCCGGCCGGTCAGGCGGAACACCTCCAGGGCGCGCTGCAGCCGCTGGCCGTCCGTGGGCTTGAGACGGTCGGCACTGGGCGGGTCCACCCGGGCCAGCTCGCGGTGCACCGCCGGCCAGCCTTCCCGCTCCGCCAGGGCGGCGATTTCCGCGCGCACCGCCGGGTCGGCCTCGGGCAACGGCGCCAGGCCTTCCACCAGCGCCTTGAAGTAGAGCATGGTGCCGCCCACCAGCAGCGGAATGCGGCCGGCGGCGCTGATCGCCTCGATTTCCGCCAGGGCGTCGGCGCGGAAATCCGCCGCCGAATAGGGCCGGGCCGGGTCGCGGAACCCCATCAGCCGGTGCGGCGCCCGCGCCAGCTCCGCCGCCGAGGGCCGCGCCGCGCCGATATCCAGCCCCTGGTAGACCAGCGCCGAATCCACGTTGATCAGTTCCACGGGCAGGGTTTCGGCGGCCTGGATCGCCAGCTCGGTCTTGCCGGCCCCGGTGGGGCCCATCAGGAGGATAATCGGGTCGGGCACGCTACTGCCCCCGCATGAAGAGCCGGTCCAGCTCCTTGACGCTCATCTGGGTCCAGGTGGGGCGCCCGTGGTTGCACTGCCCGGAGCGCTCGGTGGCCTCCATGTCGCGCAGCAGGGCGTTCATCTCCGGCACGGTCAGGCGCCGGTTGGCGCGCACGCTGCCGTGACAGGCCATGGACGAGAGCAGCGCGTCCAGCTGCTGCTCGATGCGCTCGCTGCTGCCGTGGGCGAGCAGATCGCTGAGCACGTCCCGGACCAGCGTCTCGCTGTCCGCGTTGCGCAGCAGCGCCGGCACCTCGCGCACCACCAGGGTTTCCGGGCCGGCCCGTTCGACCATAAAACCCAGACGCTGGAACACCTGGGGCTGCTGTTCGGCGAAATCCGCCTCGCGGGACGACACCGCCATGGACACCGGCACCAGCAGCGGCTGGCTGCGCACTTTCTCCTCGGCCCAGTCCCGTTTCAGACGCTCGTAGGTGATCCGTTCGTGGGCGGCGTGCATGTCCACCAGCACCATGCCGTGTTCGTTCTCGGCGACGATGAAAATGCCGTGCAGCTGCGCCACCGCATAGCCCAGCGGCGGCGTGTGCGACGCCTCCGGGTCACCGCCGGGCGCGGGCGTGGCCGACACCATCTGCCCGTAGGCGCCGGCCTGGCGGGCGCCGTCGGCGATCGTGCCACCGCTGAACGCACCGCCGTAGCCGCCGCCGAAGGACCGGCGCGGCCCCTCCGAGACGCCCGGCGCGCCACTGGCCGGGGTGCCCAGGGCCATATGGCCCTGACTGGGCGCCGGCCCCTCTTCCATGGCCGGCGCGGCGTCGCCGGGGCGGCCCTCGCCGTGCTGACCCTCGCCGGGGCGCACCTCGGCGATGGCCCGGTGCAGGCTGCGGAACAGGAAGTCGTGGACCATGCGCTGTTCGCGGAACCGCACCTCGTGCTTGGTGGGGTGCACGTTCACATCCACCAGCGCCGGGTCCACTTCGAAGAACAGCACATAGGCCGGGTGGCGGCCGTGGTAGAGCACGTCCGCGTAGGCCTGGCGCACCGCGTGGCTGACCACCTTGTCGCGGATCACCCGGCCGTTGACGTAGAAATACTGCAAATCCGCCTGGGACCGGGAGAAGGTGGGCAGGCCCATCCAGCCGTGCAGCCGCAGGCCGGCGTGCTCGATGTCCACGGTCAGTGCCTGATCCATGAAGGCACGGCCGCACAACCGCGCCACCCGGGCGGCGCGCAGGGTCTCGTCGTCTCCGGGCGGCAGCTGGTGGATCACTTTCTGGTTGTGGCTGAGGCGGAAGCCGGTCTGGAATTCGCTCAGGGCGACCCGCCGGAACACCTCTTCCAGGTGGTTGAATTCGGTTTTCTCGGTGCGCAGGAAACGGCGCCGGGCCGGCGTATTGAAGAACAGGTCGCGCATGGTCACGGTGCTGCCGCGCGGGTGCGCGGTGGGCGCCACGGACGGCGCCATGTCGCGCCCTTCCACGGTGACCTGCCAGCCCTCGGCCTGGTCGCCGCTATTGCTGGCCAGACTCAGCCGCGACACCGAACTGATCGCCGCCAGCGCCTCGCCCCGGAAACCGAGGGTGCCGATCGCCTCCAGGTCTTCGAGGCCGCGGATCTTGCTGGTGGCGTGGCGGGACAGGGCCAGCGGCAGGTCATCCTGGTCGATGCCGCTGCCGTCGTCGCGCACCCGGATCAGCTTGGTGCCGCCCTGCTCCACGTCCACGCTGATCTGGCGGGCGCCGGCGTCGAGCGCGTTTTCCAGCAACTCCTTAAGCACCGAGGCGGGGCGCTCCACCACCTCGCCGGCGGCGATCTGGTTGGCGAGCCGGGAATCCAGCCGATGAATCTTTGCCACAGGGAACTCTCTTTACTAAAACCGGGTTGTGCCGTCAGGACCGGGGAATGGTCAGGGTCTGGCCCACCATGATGCGATCATCGCGAATATCATTGGCGGCGCGCAGGGCCTGCTCGGAGACCTGGTACTGGCGGGCGATGCCGGACAGGGTATCACCGGGCTGGATGCGATGCTGCTCGCCGTTCTCACGGCGCTGGGCGGCGAACCAGCTGCCCGGCGCCGGGTGGGTGCGGAAATACTGCTTCACGCCGTTGACGATGGAGCGCGCCAGCTTTTCCTGGTGGGCGCTGGAACTGAGATTGCGCGCCTCTTCCCGGTTGGAAATAAAGCCGGTTTCCACCAGCACGGAGACCATCTCCGGCTCCTTGAGCACCACGAAGGCGGCCTGCTCCACGGTCTTGCGGCCGCCGTGCAGCTTGGTGATCTGTCCCATTTCTTCGAGAATCTGGCGGCCCAGGTACAGGCTGTGGGCCATGGAGCCGCTCATGCGCATGTCCGCCAGCACATTGAGCAGGTTGGAATCGTCCTTCTCTTCCTCGTAGACCCCGGCCACTTTGTCCGACTCGTTGGCCATTTTCGCCACATAGGCGGCGCGGGCGCTGGTGGCGCCGCGATTGGAGAGGGCGAACACGCTGGCGCCGTGGGCGCGCGGGTCGGTGAAGGCGTCCGCGTGGATGGAAATAAACACATCCGCATGGTTGTCCTGGCGCGCCACCCGGCGGCGCTCGGCCAGCGGCACGTAGTAGTCGCCGTCGCGGACCATCACCGCCTTCATGCCCGGCTCCCGGTCGATGCGCGCCTTCACCTTGCGGGCGATCTGCAGCACCACCTCTTTTTCCAGCAGATTGCCGGGGCCCAGGGCGCCCGGGTCCTCGCCGCCGTGGCCCGGGTCGATGGCGACGATCATCTGGCGCGGTTCGCCGCTGTCGGCCTCGGGTTCCTCGATGGTTTTCACCGGCTTCGGGTCGCTGTCGAACAGATCCACCACCAGCCGCCAGCTGTGCGGGTCCACCGGTTTCAGCAGGTTGGTGCGCGGGCGCACCGCGGCGCTGAGGTCGAACACCACCCGCGTCTTGTCCTCGTGCTTGCCGACGCGGATGTTCTCGATCGGACTGTCCTTGTAATCCAGGGCGCTCACGTCGAAGGCCAGATCCGCGTCCATCAGATCCACCACCACCCGGTCCGGGTCGGCCAGTTTGTCCAGGGTATGCTCCACCGGCTCGGGCAGATCGAAGACGATACGGGTGTGGTCCGGGGCCCGGTGCAGGCGCACGGAATCCACGGTAATCGCCGCGCGGGCGCCGACCATCGCCAACAGGCCGGCGATCAACACGGCCATTCTCAGTCCGTTGCGGCGCATCCTTCGGACACAGTTATCAGCCATCGGCCCATTCCAGCTTCGCATATCGTCCCTGTTTCTCCACGGCCAGGGTAACGGTGAGGTCCGGCGGCGGAATAACCCCGCTTCCACGTTCAGGCCACTCCAGCACGCACAGTGCATGACCGTCAAAGTAGTCGCGAATGCCGATCATCTCCAGTTCCTCGGGGTCCCCGAGCCGATATAAATCAAAATGATAGATATGGACGCCGGCCACGTCATAGGGTTCCACCAGGGTGTACGTCGGGCTCTTCACCGAGCCGGCGTGGCCGAGCGCGCGCAGCAGGCCGCGCACCAGCGTGGTCTTGCCGGCGCCCAGGTCGCCGCGCAGATACACACACTGGCCGGCGCCCAGGCGCGACGCCAGCGCCGCGCCCAGATCCAGCGTGGCCTGCTCGTCGGCGAGAAAATGCTGTTCGTTCATCTAACGCTCGTCGTCTCCGTTCAGCACCGGCCGCAGCGCGGCCAGCAGGTCGGTGGCCAGCAAACCCCGCTCGCCGTCCGCGGCGGCGGCCCGGTCGGCGGCGCGGGCGTGGGCCATGGCGCCCAGCGCCGCCGCTTGATAGCCGGGCAGACCCTGGGCGTGCAGAGCGGCGATCACCCCGGTGAGCACGTCGCCCATGCCGCCGGTGGCCATGCCCGGGTTACCGTCGCTGATCAGCGCGGTGCCGCCGTCACCGCGCACCAGGGTGCCCAGCCCCTTGAGCAGCACGGTGCCGCCGTAACGGGCGGCCAGGCTTTCCAGCGCCGCGAACCGGTCCGCCTGGACGCTGGCGCCATCGCTGCCCAGGAGCCGGCCCGCCTCGCCGGGGTGCGGCGTGAGGATCCAATTGTCGCGGGCGTCGGCGTCCATCTCCACCAGCAGGTTGAGCCCGTCGGCGTCGATCACCAGCGGCAGACCGCTTTCCAGCACTTCCTCCAGCAGCACCCGGCCCCAGGGGCCGGCGCCCAGGCCCGGGCCCACCGCCACCACCGACGCTTTTTCCAGCAGCGGCCGCAGCGATTCGGCGCCGTCCACGCCGCGCACCATGATCTCCGGCTGGCGGGCGAGCACCGCCGGGGCGTGCTCCGGCCGCGTGGCCAGGCTCACCAGGCCGGCGCCGCAACGGGCCGCCGCCTGGGCCGTCATCAACGGCGCCCCGGCGAAGCCATGATCGCCGCCCACCACCAGCACATGGCCGAAGTGGCCCTTGTGCGCGTCCCGTCTCCGGGGCGGCAGCCATTGTCGCAGGCGGGCCGGCGTGGGCCGCCAAACGGGGCGGTCGATGTGCTGGTAGACCGGCCGGTCCACGCCCAGGTCGTCGAACAGCAGCTCGCCGCTGTGCACCGGGCCGGCGCCGGTGAGCAGGCCCCGGTTCACACCGATAAAGGTAATGGTGCAGTCGGCGCTCAGCACCGCGCCGGCCGGGGCGCCGGTATCCGCGTTGAGGCCGGAGGGCACGTCCAGGGCCAGCACCGGCTTGCCGAGACGGCCCAGCGCTTCGATCAGCGCGCGAATATCGTCGCGCAGGGCGCCGCTGATGCCGGTGCCGAGCAGGCCGTCCACCAGCAGCGGCGCGTCGACCGGCAGATCGTCCACGGGCAGCGGCCGCATCGGCACGCCGGCATCGCGGGCGCGCCGCGCCATGGTCAGGGCGTCGCCCTTCATTCGCTCCGGGTCGCGCAGATGGTGGATCACCGGCTCCAGGCCGGCTTCGCGGGCCAGCCGCGCCACCACATAGCCGTCGCCGCCGTTGTTGCCGCCGCCGCACAGCACCGCCGGACGCGACACGTCCGGCCAGCGCGACAGCAGCACATCGAACGCCGCGCGGCCGGCGCGCTCCATCAATTCCTCACCGCTAAGGCCGGCCTCACCGGCCAGACGGTCCAGTTCGCGGGTCTGATCGGCGCTGTACAGCGCCTCGGGCAACGATCTAACCGGCATTCACTGTTATCCTTGCGTTTCGGGTCACCAAACTGGCTGACCGACACTATATCACCCACCTGGCTTCCATGGATTTCAGCGACCTGAAAACACGCATCGCCGAGCACGCCCGGGCGCTGGGCTTCCAGCAGATGGGCGTCGCCGACCTGGACCTGAGCCAGGCGGAACAGCGCCTGCACGACTGGCTGGCCGCCGGCCGCCACGGCGAGATGGGCTGGATGGCCGCCCACGGCAACAAGCGCTCGCGGCCCGCGGAGCTGGAGCCGGACACCGTGCGTGTGCTGTCGCTGCGCATGGACTACCTGCCGCCGGACACCCAGCCGGTCAAGGTGCTGCAGCAAAAAGAGAAAGCCTATGTGTCCCGCTACGCCCTGGGCCGCGACTACCACAAGCTGGTGCGCAAACGGCTGGCGCGGCTGGCGGCGCTGATCCGCGAAGAAGTGGCCGACACCCGTCTGGCCCGCGCCTTCGTGGACAGCGCGCCGGTGATGGAAAAACCCCTCGCCGAGAAAGCTGGCCTCGGCTGGCAGGGCAAGCACACCCTGATTCTCAATCGCCACGCGGGCAGCTGGTTTTTCCTCGGCGAGATTTACACCGACCTGCCGCTGCCGGTGGACGAGCCCGCCGAGGACCACTGCGGCAAGTGCTCCGCCTGCATGACGGTGTGCCCCACCGACGCCATTGTCGCGCCCTACCAGCTGGACGCGCGGCGCTGCATCTCCTACCTGACCATCGAGCATCCCGGATCGATTCCGGAGGACCTGCGCCGCGGCATCGGCAACCGGGTGTTCGGCTGCGACGACTGCCAGTTGATGTGCCCCTGGAACCGCTTCGCCTCGCACAGCAAGGAAACCGATTTCCAGCCCCGCCACGGCCTGGCGGACAGCGAGCTGGTGACGCTGTTCCAATGGGACGAAGAGACGTTTTTGCGCCGCACCGAAGGCTCACCGATCCGCCGCGCCGGCTTCGAACGCTGGCGGCGCAACCTGGCGGTGGCGCTGGGTAACGGCCCGGCCTCCCCCCAGGCTCTGGCGGCCCTGGAAGCGGCGCTCGACGATCCCAGCGATTTGGTCCGGGAGCACGCCTCTTGGGCGCTGCGGCGCCTTCGCGAAAAATAAGATCCTGTGGGAGCGGTTGTGCGAGCGGGCCTCGCCCGCGAAAGGGAGCGAAGCTCCCGGCAGGATCCTAGAGACCTATCTAACGGCAGCACAAACAACCTCTCTGGTATCCTGCCGGGTGGCTAAAGCCACCCTTTCGCTTGCAAGGCAAGCTCCCACAATTCGAGCTTCGTAGAAAGGCAAGAAAGTCCGGCGTTACAGGCGGATCAGGTGCTCGCGGTAGTAGGCCAGTTCCTGGATGGACTCGCGGATGTCGTCCAGCGCCAAGTGCTTATTTTCCTTCTTGAAGCCGGGCAGGATGTCCGGCTTCCAGCGCCGCGCCAGCTCCTTGAGGGTGGACACATCCAGGTTGCGGTAGTGGAAAAACGCTTCCAGGCGCGGCATGTAATTGGCCAGGAAACGGCGGTCCTGACAGATGCTGTTGCCGCACATCGGCGACATGCCCGCTTCCACGTACTGCTCCAGAAACACCAGGGTGCGGCGCTCCGCCTCGGCGTCGTCCAGGTCGCTTTTGCGGACCCGCTCCACCAGGCCGGAATTGTTGTGGTGCTCGGTGTTCCACTCGTCCATGCCGTTGAGCAGCGCGTCGCTCTGATGCACCGCCATCACGGGCCCCTCCGCGAGGACGTTCAAATGGGCGTCGGTGACAATGGTGGCGATCTCGATGATGCGGTCATTGGCCGGGTCCAGCCCGGTCATTTCCAGGTCGATCCAGATCAGGTTGTCTCGTGATTGCGTCATGGGGCTCCCGAATGATCAATGCGATGCAGGTTGCAGGATAACGGATCGGGGCGCGCTCCTGTATCCTGCAGCCTGCATCCCCAGCTAACGGCGGTACGGCCGCCCAGTGATTTATGGCGAAACGCAAACTGAACCGGCGCCAGAAGTGGCGGATCGAGAAAATCCAGGCGGAACGGCGCCAGCGGGCCCAACGCCGGGCCGGCCAGGAAAACCCGGTGGCCACCGCCCTGGGCGAGGAGCAATTGGGCACGGTGGTGGCCCACTTCGGCGGCCAGGTGCTGGTGGAAGACGAGGCCGGCGTTCCGGCGCGCTGCCACTTCCGCGCCAATCTGGAGCAGCTGGTGGTGGGCGACCGGGTGATCTGGCAGGCGCCGCGGGTGGAAGGCGACGGCGACGGCGTGGTCACCGCCATCGAGCCCCGCCAAAGCGTGCTCAAGCGGCCGGATAACTACGGCAACCTCAAGCCGGTGGCCGCCAACGTGGACCGGCTGCTGGTGGTGTTCGCGCCCATGCCGGTGCCCTCCACCGCCCTGCTCGACCGCTACCTGGTGGCGGCGGAGCTGTCCGGGATCCCCGCCACCCTGGTGCTGAACAAGGCGGATCTGATCGATGCGGAGAGCCGCGACGCCCTGGACCACATCACCGATATTTACCGCGATCTGGGCTACCCGGTGATCGAGGCGTCCGCCGAGGACGGCGCCGGCCTGGCCGCGCTTAAAACCGCGCTGACCGGGCACACCTGCGCGTTCGTGGGCCAGTCCGGGGTCGGCAAGTCGTCGCTGGTGAACGCGGTGCTGCCCGGCGCCGAGCTGGCGGTGGGCGACCTGTCCGGGGTGTCCGGCCTGGGCCAGCACACCACCACCACCGCGCGCCTGTTCCGCCTGCCGGACGGCGGCCGGCTGATCGATTCACCGGGGATCCGCGAATTCGGGCTCTGGCACATCAGCGAAGAGGAGCTGCTGCACGGCTACCGGGAGCTCTCCGAACGGGCCGGGCACTGCCGCTTCCGCAACTGCACCCACCGCCACGAACCGGGCTGCGCCCTGCGTGAGGCGGCGGAAAACGGCGAGGTGAGCGAGGAGCGGCTGCACAATTTCTTCCAGATCGCCGACACCCTGGATGAGGAAGGCCGCGAGCGCTACCGGTAGACCTTCGGGGAACACATCTGACAGCCATGGGGTCCCTCCATTACAATCAGGTTTGTTTTCACGCACCCCATTCCGCAGCGAAGACGATTAGCCATGACCGCTCAACTGCCGCTACTGCTGGAACCCGCCGACCTGGCGGCCCATTTGGACGACGACAATCTGCTGATCGTGGATCTGAGCAAGGATCAGGTCTACGACCAGGCCCACGTGCCCGGCGCCGTGCACCTGGACTTCAAGCGCCTGCTCGCCGGCACCCAGCCGGCGCCCGGGCTGCTGCCCAGCGACGACGCCCTGTCCGCGCTGTTCTCCGAACTGGGCCTGACCCCGGACACCCAGGTGGTCGCCTACGACGACGAAGGCGGCGGCTGGGCCGGGCGCCTGCTGTGGACCCTGGATGTGATCGGCCACAAGAAATATTCCTACCTCAATGGCGGCATCCACGGCTGGCTGGCGGCGGAACTGAGCACCAGCAGCGACCGCACCCGGCCGGAGCCCAGCGACTATCAGGTTGGCGAGCACGACCCGGCCACCAGCGTCGATCTGGACTACGTGCTCAAGCACCACACCGACCCGGACGTGGTGATCTGGGACGCCCGCTCGGAGGAGGAATTCGCCGGCGTGCGCGCCTTCGCCCAGAAGGCCGGCCACATCCCCGGCGCCACCCACTACGAGTGGACCGACGCCATGGACAAGCACAACAACCTGCGCCTGCGCGATCTGGAAGAAATACGCCGGGAGCTGGCCGAGCGCGGCATCCAGAGCAACAAGGAAGTGATCACGCACTGCCAGACCCACCACCGCTCCAGCTTCACCTGGCTGGTGGGCAAAATCCTCGGTTTCGAGCGCATTCGCGGCTACCCCGGCTCCTGGGCCGAATGGGGCAACCACCCCGACACCCCCACGGAAAAGTCCGAGTAATCACCTTGAGGCTCACTCTTTGCACGCTCTAAAAGAAAAGCTGTTTATCGCGCTTCAGCACGTCGTCCCCCAGCACCTCCTGTCCCGCCTGGTGGGCTGGGTGGCGCGCAGCGAGATTCCCTGGATCAAAACCACCTTCATCAACCGCTTCATCCAGCACTTCGGGGTGGACCTCAGCGAAGCGGAAATCGGAGACCCGGACCGCTTCGAGAACTTCAACGCCTTCTTCACCCGCGCGTTGAAAGACGGCGCCCGCCCCATCGCCGACGGCGAACGGGTGCTGGCCTGCCCGGCGGACGGCACCGTCAGCCAGCTGGGCCCGTTGCGCGGCGGCGACCTGTTCCAGGCCAAGGGCCACCATTATTCCGCGTTCGAGCTGCTGGGCGGCGACGGCGCGCTGGCGGCGGAGTTCCAGAACGGCCACTTCGCCACCGTCTATTTGTCGCCGAAGGATTATCACCGCGTGCACATGCCGTTCACCGGCACCCTGCGCGAAACCTGCTACGTGCCCGGGCGCCTGTTCTCGGTGAACCAGACCACCACCGAGCGGGTGCCGCGCCTGTTCGCGCGCAACGAGCGGCTGGTGTGCGTGTTCGATACCGAGGTGGGGCCGATGGCGGTGGTGCTGGTGGGGGCCATGATCGTCGCCGGCATCGAGACCGTGTTCGCCGGCCAGGTGACGCCGCAGTCCACCACCGTGACGCGGGTCGACTACCGCAATCCGGCGCCGGTGACCCTGCGCAAGGGCGACGAGTTGGGCCGCTTCCTGCTCGGCTCCACGGTGATCGTGCTGTTCCCGGAGGGCGCCGCCGAGTTCGGTTCGGAGCTGACCGCCGGCGCCGCCGTGCGGATGGGCGAAGCGTTCGGGTCGGTCCGTCAGTAGAGACCCGTGCTCGCCGGGGGCCTGGTGTTCTCTCCATCGGGGAGCGCGGGTCTGTGTTCTGCCCTTCCGGGAACGCCGTGAATACGTCCCTGTAGGCTCCCTGTCGAACGTCCTGTTCTCCAGGGTCCCGGAAGGGCAGAACACAGACCCGCTCCCTGGGTAGATTCCGCCGCCCCGGGTTATCGCCAGCGCCGAACCTTTCTACGAAGCTTGGGGTTTGTGCGAGCTTGCCTTGCAAGCGAAAGGCCGGCACCGCCGGCCGGCAGGATTCCAGAGACGCTGATCATGCTGCCGCCAGAAATCTCTCTGGCATCCTGCGGGGCAACCTTTGCCGGGAGCTCCGCGCCTTTCGCGGGCATGGCCCGCTCCCACAATGCCCGCTCCCGCGAATCTGGCTTAATGGCACCGCTTGGCGGCTGGCTCCATTAGGGAGGCTCGGTCTCGGTGCCCGGGGTCCAGGACTGTGTGAGGCAGGGAGCCGAACACAAGCCTCCAGGGATGGATTCACGGCGGGTCCTGGACCCCGGGCACCGAGACCGAGCCGGCTACAGGGTCCCACAGCCCACACCGGCACCAGAATGTTATTTCTTGCCGACCTTGGCGGCGAGGATCGCTTTGGCTTCGTCGCCTTGCAGGAGCTCGGCGAACAGCGCCAGGTCGTGGTCGATCAGGTCGTGGAGGTCCATCTGCGCGGCCTGGCGCATCAGGCGCTTGCTTTCGCGCATGGCGCGGGGCGGCTTGGCCGCCAGGGTGCGGGCGTAGGCCGCGGCGGTGTCCGCCAGTTCGGCGGGGCTGACCATTTTGGCGACCAGGCCGGCCTGCAGGGCTTCCGGGGCCAGCAGCGGCTCGCCGGCGAGCAGCATGCGCGCGGCGCGCTGGTAGCCCAGCCAGGCCGGCAGCAGCTTGGCGGAGCCCGCTTCCGGCACCGCGCCCAGGTCGACGAACGGGGTCAGGAATTTGGCGTCGTCGGCGGCCACCACCAGGTCGGCGTGCAGCAGCATGGTGGTGCCCACGCCCACGGCGTGGCCCTGGACGCCGATCACCAGCGGCTTTTCGAAGCGGCTCACGGCGCGGATAAAGGGCGCCGCGCCGCCTTCGGTGCCTTCGCCGGCGGCCAGGAAGTCGGCCAGGTCGTTGCCGGCGCTGAAGGATTTGCCGGCCCCCAGGATCAGCACCGCGCGCACGTCATCGCTGTCGCCGGCGAACGCCAGCAGGTCGACCAGGTCGCGGTACATGGCGCCGGTCAGGGCGTTGAGTTTGTCCGGGCGGTTCAGGGTCAGGGTGAGCACCGCGCCGTCTTCGGCCGCCAGCACCTCACCGCTTTGCAAAGGGGGTAAATTCACAGCGTTCTCCCGAGTGTCGTTGTGCGCCAAAGCCTAGCCGGTGCGGACCCCGCTGGCCATGACAAATCCGCTTGCCGAGGGGCCCGTTTAGCCCTATAAATTCGCGGTTCGCCCGCGCGACCGTGCGCGGGCTTTTAGCCTGAGGTCCGTCGGCCTTTGAAACTGATCACCTTTGACCCTTTCCGCACCCTGGGCCTGCCGGGCGTGCACTACATCAAACCGGAGCTGATGCACGACCAGCGCGCGCGGTTGCTCGACGCGGACTGGCTGCTGTTCCCGGCTTACTGGCAGCTGCACAGCCTGCACTATGTGCTGGGCCGCCCGATTTTCCCCAGCCTGGCCAGTTATCACCTGGGGCACGACAAAGTGGAAATGACCCGGGCGCTGAAGCTGGCGTGCCCGGAACATCTGCCTGAGACCGATATCCTGCCGGCGGGGCCACACGGCATCAGCCAGGTGCTGGACACCTGGCGCTTCCCGTTCGTGGCCAAGCAGATCCGCTCCAGCCAGGGCAGCGGCGTGTTTCTGATCGAGAGCCGCCAGCAGTTGCTGGACTACGCCGCCCACAGCGAGGTGCTGTATATCCAGAAGCTGCTGCCGATCGTGCGCGATTTGCGCGTGGTGGTGGTGGGCCGCGAGGTGATCGCCAGCTACTGGCGCGAGGGCACCAGCTTCCATAACAATCTGGCGCGCGGGGCGCGGGTGCGCACCGACCTGCCGGTGCCGGAGCCGGCCCTGGCGCTGGTCACCCGGCTCGCCCGCGAGCTGGGCATCGACCACGCCGGGTTCGACGTGGCCTGGGTGGAGGGCCGCCCCTACGTGCTGGAATTCAACCGCCTGTTCGGCAACCGGGGCATGCCGGAGCTGCCCCAGTTGATCGGCGCGGCGATGCGCGGTTACTTGCTCGGCGAGGCGTCGCCGGACACCCCGGAACCGCCCATGACCTTTTCCGCCTGAGTGCGCAGCAGGGTCTGATAGCGGTGCGCGAGCTGCTCCACCGGCTGCAGGCGAATCTGCCGGTCACCGGCTTGAACCAGCTGTGCCCGCTCGGTCTGGTAGAGGGCTTTGACGTCCAGTTCGGCGCGGGTCAGTTCCGCCTCGGGCACGTTCAGCCGGCCCGGCACCCCGGCCAGGCACAGGGCCCAGCTGTCCGCCTCGTTGAACTGGTTGCTGACCAGGGCCTTGAACTCCAGCGCCGGCGACTGGCCGGCTTTGCGCCGCGGCGCCTGCAGGCGGGCCACGCGCAGGAACAGCAGGCCGGCGCATAGCGCCGAAAAGGCGGTGTGCGACAGCGGCTCGCCGGTGAAGCGGATGCGCGCCCGGTCGCCGATGGCGGTGATCACTTCGCCGCCGTACAGCGCCGCCACTTCGCGCAGCAGGTGGTGGTAATCCGCCAGCAACGCTTCCAGCGCCGAGCGGGTGTAGCGCTGCTGGAAATGATCGAAGTTGACCACGCTCAAACGCAGCTCCACGGACACGCCATCCGGCGCCGGCGCATCGCCGTCCACCGGGGCGACCGGCGGCGTTTCGGACGCCGTGTCCTGATCCGTGGCGGGCGCGGCCGTCGCCGGCGGCGCGGCGGGCCGCCACAGCCGGCGGCGGATCACCTCGGCCGCGGCGCGCAGGGCCAGCAGGCCCAGCACCACCAGCACATAGCCGGTTTCCAGGCGCTGACGCGGCGCGGTGTCGTGGGCGGCGGCGAGCACCACCGAGCCGGCCAGCTCGCCGTCCGGCAGGGCCACCGGCACCTCCACTTTCACCGGCAGGCTGTCGTCGCTCTTGCCGGTGACCGGCTCACGGGCCACGTCCAGAAACTGCACGCCGCCGACCGGCTCCAGGGCGCGGGTTTCGCGGGCGATCACGTTCAGCCCGATCAGGTCGTCACCGGCCAGCGACTCGGCGGAGCGCAGCGCGGTCTGTTGCGCCAGGGCCTTCAATTGCACCCGCTGCTCCGCCTGCAGGCGGGCGGAGAAGTGCTCCAGAAAATAGACCCCCACCACCAGCGCCACCAGCAGCATCAGCGCCAGTTCCAGCAGCAGTTGTTTTTCCCGTTGCAGCCAGGGCCGCCATTTTTCCCACACCGACATGCAGTGCCTTCCTTGCCTGTGAACGCGACGGCCGGGAGTATAACCCGTGGTGGCGGCGCTACGCTTGGCTCTGGCGCACGCACGCCAACCCGGCACGGTTTTCTGGTAATCTTAGCGGCTGTTCCGCAACGTACCGACCAGCCCGAGGAATCCCCCAGCGTGCGCGAGATTATTCTCATCCAGGTGTCCGGCAACGACCGGCCCGGCCTCACCGCGGCCTTTACCCGCATTCTGGCCCGCTACCACCTGAATATTCTGGATATCGGCCAGGCGGTGATCCACGACACCCTGTCGCTGGGCATCCTGGTGGAAGTGCCGCCGGCGGCGGAGGCGTCCTCGATGCTCAAGGACCTGCTGTTCGAGGCGCACAAGCGCAATATCTCGGTGCGCTTCCGGCCCATCGACGAGGACCGCTACGAGCAGTGGGTGTCCGGCCAGGGCAAGGACCGCCACATCATTACCCTGCTGGCGCGCAAGATCACCGCCGAGCAGCTCGGCGACGTGACCACCGTGGTGGCGGATAACGACCTCAACATCGACAGCATCGCGCGGCTTTCCGGCCGGGTGCACCTGGAAGGCGAGGACAGCGACCCGGACGGCCGCGCCTGCGTGGAAATCTCGGTACGCGGCGAACCCCGTGATCCGGGCGCCATGCGCGCCGCCTTCCTGGCGATCGCCAACGAACGCAACCTGGACATCGCCTTCCAGCGCGACAGCGCTTTCCGGCGCAACCGCCGCCTGGTGGTGTTCGATATGGATTCCACGCTGATCCGCTCGGAGGTGATCGACGAGCTGGCCGCCGAAGCCGGCGTCGGAGAGCAGGTGGCGGCGATCACCGACCGGGCGATGCTCGGCGAGCTGGATTTCAACGAAAGCTTCCGCGCCCGGGTGGCGCTGCTTAAAGGGCTGGACGAAAGCGCCCTGGAACGGGTGCGCGAGCGCATTCAGCTCACCGAAGGCGCCGACCGGCTGATCCCCACCCTGAAAGCGCTGGGCTACCGCACCGCGATTCTGTCCGGCGGCTTCACCTGGTTCGGTGACTGGCTGCAGAAACTGCTGGGCATCGACTACGTCTACGCCAACACCCTGGAGATCGTCGACGGCAAAGTCACCGGCGAGGTGGCGGAGCCGATCGTCAACGGCGAGCGCAAGGCGGAGCTGTTGCGGGAGATCGCCGCCCGCGAAGGCATCAACCTGGAGCAGGTGATCGCCGTGGGCGACGGCGCCAACGACCTGCCCATGCTGGGCGCCGCCGGCCTGGGTATCGCCTTCCGCGCCAAGCCGCTGGTCAAGGAAAACGCCGCCCACTCGATTTCCACCCTGGGGCTGGACGGCATTCTTTACCTGATCGGCGTCCGCGACAAAGACCAACAGGAACTACTTAAATAGTTGATAGTTGGCAATTGATAGTTGATAGCTAAAACAAAAAGCGCGGCTCAAGCCGCGCTTCTGGGTTTGCTGTCAACTGTCCACTATCAACTGTCAACTGATTCCGCCGTCTCGAGGCGGTCCATCGGCGCCTGCAGATAATAGCCCTGCAGGTAGTCGACGCCGCCGAGGCTCCACAGGGTCTGCATCTGGGCGGCGGATTCGACGAAGCCGACCAGGGTGCGGCGGCCGCTGTCGCGGGCCTGCTGAATGATTTCCGCGAACCGTTCCCGGCTTTCCGCTTTGCTCAGTTCCTGGGTGAAGGAGCCTTCAAATTTCACCATGGTGGCGGGAATGTGCTCGAACAGCTTGAACGGATCCAGGCCGCCGCCGAAACGGCTGATCGACAGGCCGCAGCCCTGTTTGCGCACCGCGTCGGCGAACGCCGCCGCCTGCTTGAGGTAATTGACCGCGTCGCCTTCGCTGAACTGGAAGATCACCTGCTCGCCGGACAACTTGGCGGCGCGCATCGCCTTGGTGAGCCATTCCGCCAGGCCCGGCTCGCCCAGCGAATAGCCGCTGAGATTCACCAGCAAGGTGATTTTCTGTTCGTGGGCGGCCGCCGCGCGCATGGCGTTGAGCACCACCCAGCGGTCCACCTTGCCGGCCAGGCCCTGCTCGGCGGCGGTGGGCATGAAGTCGGCGGCGGCCAGGTCGTCGCCCTGCTTCTGCGGCATGTGCACGAACACTTCGAAGACATGTTCGCTTTCGTCTTCCAGGCTCATCAGCGGCTGGTATTTCAGGCGGAAGCTGCCCTTCTCCAGCGCCTGGCGGATGCTCAGGGCAATCGCTTCGGAGGAGCCGGCGGCCACATCGTCCATGGGGTCATGGATCTTGATGGCGTTGCCCTGCTCGTTGTTTTCGCGCTGCGCCTGGTTACAGCATTTCAGCGCCTTGGTGAGAATGTCCTGGCTGCTGCGCGCGTCCTCGCGGGCGAACGCCAGCCCCAGGCTGGCGGTGACGTGGGCGGTGCGGCTGGCCACTTCCGGCATCAGGGTTTCAATACCGGCGCGCAACTCTTCCGCCAGTTGCCCGGCTTCGTCCAGGTCGTTGACCGGCTTGAGCAGGGCGAAATCCTCGCCGTCCACCCGCGCCAGCTTGCCGCCGGCGCTGTGCTCGCGCAGCCAGTCCGCCACCGCCCGCAGCACATCGTCGGCGCCTTCCATGCCCAGGCTGGACTGGTGCTGTTCAAAGCCGTCCAGGCGCAGATACAGCACCGCCGCCAGTTGCCCCTGGCGGGCCGCTTCGGCCACCGCCTGATCCAGCTGCTCCATAAACCAGGTGCGGCTGTAGAGGCCGGTGACCTGATCGGTCTGGCTGATCTCGTGCAGGCGCTCCTGCAGGGCGTTCTCGTCCAGGCTGGCGGCGCGGATCACGATCTGGGTGCAGGCCTCGCCGTCGTAGGTGCTGGGCGAGAATACGAAGGTGGCGTCGAATTCGCTGTCGTCGGTATGCACACCACGGCATTCCAGCTCGTTAGTCTGGCTGGCGTTCTCGGCGCGGCTGCGCAGCAGCTTCTTGAGGCGGTCGTGGTCGCTGGCGGACACCATGTCCATGATCGGCACGCCGGCCAGTTCCTCGGCGCTGTCGTAACCGAACATGCGGGCGTAGTTGTCATTGGCGTGGATGTGCATGCCGTCGAGCACATAGGCGATGGCGTCGCGGCTCTGATCCATCAACTGGCTGAGCCGCTTTTCCGCTTCGTGGCGGGTGATCTCGGAGTGTTGCAGCTCCTTGCGCAGGCGCAGGAATTCCATCAGCCGGTCGACGCATTGCATCAGCATTTCGCGGTCGTCCTTGGGCGCCACCGCGCGGGCGCCGGCCTTGTAGGCGTTGCGCACGATCTCGGCGTTGTAGTCGTCGCTGAGCAGAATCACCGGCAGTGCCTTGCCGAGCCGGTTCAGGTGCGCCATGGCGCTTTCGAAGGAGCCGTCACCGAACGTGGGCCGGCACAGCATCAGCTCCCAGGCGCCGCCCTTCAGTGCCCTCACCAGATCGTCCTCGCCCAGGGCCAGCTGGGCGCGGGTGGCGCGGCCGGCGTTACGGAGGGTGTTCATAAGCTGTTCAGCTTCGTCCTGGGAATCGTGCGCGATCAGCAAGCGGAGGGTATCGAGGGCGTAATTCATCGGCGCCAGTGCTCATCCGTTATTCGTAGAGCATCTATTGTGCCTGACGGGACTGCGTTCGCCAAAGACCTTACCGCCGCGCGGGATTGTCCTTGCGGAGCGCCGGCGTTCAGACCGCCGGACGCAGGGTGTACTGGGCGATATCCGGGGAGCCGGCCAGGCGCACGCCGAGCCGGGTGTCCCGGGGCGGGCCGTCCCACAGGGTCAGGCGGGTACCGCTGCGGTAGCCGGTGGTGGGCACCACCAGGGTCTCCGGATCGTCACCTTCCGGGGACGGCACCAGCAACGCCGGCGCCGGCCAGGCATTGGGGTCGCCGGCGCTGACACGCACCGGCCGCAGGGTCTCGGGCAACAACGCCACGCCCAGGCGCACCGCGTCGCCGAGCCAGGCCACCCAGCGTATTTCACCGACCCGCCATTGCGGCTGCTCCATCGGCGACAGCGCCAGCAGGCCGCCGGCGCGCAGGGTGTTGGGGGTGCCGCCACGCCACTCCAGACAGTAACCGCCGTCGCCGTGATCCACCCGCCGCACCCGGTGCAGGGGCTCATCGCCCTCGCCCTGGTCCAGGCGCCGGTGCACCGCGTCCAGCCCCAGGCAGAGCAGCATTTCACCGTCCACCGGGCGGCGCGGCCCGCGCCGCTCGCGCGGGCCCAGCCAGGCCCAGCGCAAATGGTGGGAGAGGATGTCCGACAACGGCCGGCTGCGGTGGCCGGGGCCGCCTTCGGCCAGCGCGGCGGCCAGCGGCCGGGTGTCGAAGTAACGCAGCGCCTGGCCGTTGTCCGCCCTGGCGGACAGGGCCTGGGGGCCGGCGTCGCTTTGCAGATCCACATGGAAGGGGGCGTCGGCGGCGTCCGCCAGCAACGGCATCCAGCGGGCCCAGTGGGCGGCGGCCCGGTACAGTGCCATCAATGCCGGCTGGCGCAGCTGATTGGGCTGGGCGCTGGCGGTGAGCAGCAAACGGCCGTAAGCGATCAACACCGCGCCTTCCTCGCCGGGCAACTCCGGGTCCGACACGGTGAGCGCCTCCAGGGCGTGGCGCTCGGCTTCGGCATAGAGGTTGTGCAGGACCTGCCAGGTGCCCGCCGGCGGCTCCTTGTAGAGCAGCATGTGCAGAAACAGATCCTGGGCGCGGGCGTCCATGGCGCGCTGCAGGGCGGTGGCGGCGGCTTGACGTTCGGGCCGGTTGAGCTTGCCGCGCAACAGCGGCGCGGCCACGCTCTGGTAGCCGATGGCCAGCCCCTGGAACAAGCGGTGCGATAACGCGGCGGCCTGCAGCGCACGCTCCGGCGGCATCAAGGGCAGATTCAGGTAGCGGCTTTCCAGGGTGTAGGCCAGTTGCCGGAGGCGGGGCCGGATCTCCTCCAGCAGGGCCAGCCGGCGGCGGCCGTCAACGCGCAAACGGGGCAGTTCGTCCAGCAACGTCAGTAACGGCGGCGCTCCGCGGTGCGGGTCGCCGATCGGCAGCGCATCCAGCCAGGCGCGCAGCCGGCGCGGCCGGGCACTGGCCAGCGACAGTTTGTCCAATTCCGGTTCCGGAACCCCCAGACGCACTTCCCACGCCGACTCCGTTTGGCGGGCCTCTTCCATGGCTTGTTCCTCACAGGCTTGGCCTCCGCCGCCCGGCGAAGGCTATATTCAAATTATTGTTGTGATGATCATCACAAATATAACTTGAACACCCGGTAATTGTACATTATCCAGCCAATACCGTTTTTGAACCCGCTCCCGGTTCTTCGCGCGCCAGCCTGGGCACCAGGAACCCCGGCAGCCGGTCCCGCAGGGCGGCGTGCAGGTCGCGGGCGCGCGCGTCCGGCACCGCGAAATGGGCGGCGCCCGCCACCGCGTCCAACTGGTGCAGGTAATAGGGCAGCACGCCGGCCTCGAACAGGGCGTCGGACAGGGACGCCAGGGCCTCGGCGTCGTCGTTGACCCCGGCCAGCAGCACCGACTGATTGAGCAGGGTGACGCCGCCGCGGCCCAGGGCGCGGCAGCGTTCCGCCAGCGCCGGGCTGATCTCGCGGGGGTGGTTGGCGTGCAGTACCAGGGTGGCGCGCCAGCGTGGCGACGCCAGCAGCGCCGCCAACCCCTCATCCAGGCGCTCGGGAATCACCACCGGGGTGCGGCTGTGAATCCGCAGGCGGCGCAGATGCGGCAGCGCCGCCAGGGCCTCCAGCAGCTCGCCCAGGCGCCGGTTGCTCAGCGTCAGCGGATCACCGCCGCTGAGAATCACCTCATTGATGTCGGTGCGCCGCGCCAGCCAGTCCAGTGCCTGTTGCCAGCGGCCGCCGGACAGATGCTCCTGGTACGGGAAGTGGCGGCGAAAGCAGTAGCGGCAATGCACCGCGCAGGCGCCGGTGACCACCAGCAGCGCGCGGCCATGATATTTGTGCAGCAGGCCGGGCACCGGGGTGTGGCGGGATTCATCCAGCGGGTCGGCGTTATAGCCGGGCACCGCCTCGCGCTCGCGGCCGGTGGCGAGGATCTGCAGCAGCAGCGGGTCGTCAGGGTTGCCCGGTTCGATCAGATCCAGGTAACGGCGCGGCACCCGCAACGGGAAGGCGCTGTCGTCGTCGGCGCCGCCGGGGATCTGGTCGGGGCGCAGCGACAGCCGCTCGCACAGCTCCCCCACCCCGGTGACCAGGTCGGCCTGCAGACGGCGCCAGTCGGGTACCTGCCAACCGTCCGCTTCCTGCGTTATCATGGCCAGCTTCTTAAATGCCATCCGGTAATTCCCCGACACAGTGGATAGATATCTATGGCCAGCTATTCTACCAGTGAATTCAAGTCCGGCTTGAAGGTTATGCTCGACGGCGACCCGTGCGCCATCATCGAGAACGAGTTCGTAAAGCCCGGCAAGGGCCAGGCCTTCAGCCGCGTAAAGCTGCGCAACCTGAAGACCGGCAAGGTGTGGGAACGCACCTTTAAATCCGGCGACAGCCTGGAAGGCGCCGACGTACTGGATGTGCAGATGCAGTACATCTTCAGCGACGGCGAATTCTGGCACTTCATGGACACCGAGACCTTCGAGCAGAAGCAGGCGGACGAAGCCGCGGTGGGCGACGCCAAGCAGTGGCTCAAGGAAGAGGACATGTGCGAGGTGACCCTTTACAACGGCGAGCCGCTGAACGTGAACCCGCCCAACTTCGTGGAGCTGGAGATCGTCGAGACCGATCCCGGCCTGAAGGGCGACACCGCCGGCACCGGCGGCAAGCCGGCCACCCTGAGCACCGGCGCGGTGATCCGCGTGCCCCTGTTCGTGCAGGAAGGGGAAATCGCCAAGGTGGACACCCGCACCGGCGAGTACGCGGGCCGTATCAAAAACTAGTGGTGACCGACTGGCGGCCCACCGCCTCCCTGGAGGCCATCAAAGCGCGCGCCGGGCTGCTGAGCACGGTGCGCGCTTTTTTTGCCGCCCGGGGCGTGCTGGAAGTGGACACCCCGCAACTGGCGCGCCACGGGGTCAGCGACCCCCATATTCAGTGCATTCCGGTGCCCGGGCACGGCTATCTGCAGAGCTCGCCGGAATATCATATGAAGCGGCTGCTGGCCGCCGGCAGCGGGCCGATCTATCAGATCTGCAAAGCCTACCGGGACGGCGAAGCCGGCGCCCGGCACAACCCCGAGTTCACCATGCTGGAATGGTACCGGCCGGGTTTTGATCTGAGCGCTCTGATCAACGAGTGCCTGACCCTGTTCGGCGAACTGTTCCCCGGCGCGCCGTCGCGGACTTATCGGTTCCGCGACCTGTTCGCCGACGTCACTGGGCTGGACCCGCTGACCACTTCGGACAGCGACCTGATTCAGCGCGCCGAACAACACGGCGCTCCCGAAGACCTGGATAAAGCCGCCGCGGTGGATTACCTGATGGCCACCACGGTGGAAGCCGCCCTGCCCGCCGAACAGCTCTCGGTAGTCACCGACTTCCCAAGCTGGGCCGCCGCCCTGGCCCAAACCCGCACGGACACCGACGGCACCGAAGTGGCCTTACGGTTCGAGATTTATTACCGGGGCCTGGAGCTGGCCAACGGCTACCAGGAACTGACCGACGCCGACGAGCAGCGCCGAAGGTTTGAGCGGGATAGCCGGCTGCGAGGGGAGTACGGCCTGAATGTTATGGACGCCGACCCTTACCTCCTCGACGCCATGCACCATGGTTTGCCCGCCTGCAGCGGCGTGGCCATGGGTGTGGAGCGGCTGTTGATGGCCCAACGAAACAGCAATCGCATCGACGAGGTGCTGACCTTTCCCGGCGACCGGGCCTGAAGGTGGGCACTAACAGCGTCTCTGGGATCCTGCCGGGAGCTTCGCTCCCTTTCGCGGGCTGGGCCCGCTCCTACCAGGGCTAGGCGGCGGCTTTTGCGGTGCGGCCGGCGCGGGCGCAGTTCTCGGCGACCAGCTCGATCAGGCGCGGCTGCACCGACGGCGGGAAGTCGTGGCCCATGCCGTCGATGATGGCGAGCCGGGCGCCGGGCATGGCGCGGGCCGAGGCGCGGCCGCCGGCGGGCCGGATCAGCGGATCGCTGCCGCCGTGAATCACCTGGGCGGGGCAGCGCACTTTTTTCAGGCGCTTACTGAGGTTGCCGGTGGCCATGATCGCCATGAACTGGTTGCGGATACCGCGCGGGTTCAGGCCCCGCTCCCAGCTGCGCTGGAACATCTCGGTGAGTTCTTCGCGGCCCTGGTCCAGGGTGCCGCCCAGCTTGGCCATCATCCCCAGGCCGAACGCCACATAGTCTTCCACGGTTTCAATCTTCACCCGCGGCGCCACCAGGGTTTTCAGCGCCGCCGGTTTCGGCGGCGGCAGGAAGGGGCTGTTGGTGCTGGACATGATCGAGGTGACGCTGAGCACCCGCTCCGGATGGGTGGCGGCGGCCAGTTGCGCGACCATGCCGCCCATGGAGGCGCCCACCAGATGGGCGCGCTCGATGCCCAGGGCGTCCAGCAGCCCCATGGTGTCGGCGACCAGGTCGTCCAGGGTGTAGGGGGCGTGGACTTTGAGGCCGACCATGTAGCGCAGCATCGCCGTCATCGGGCCGTACTTGAACGGCTCGCGGATGGCGGTGGATTTACCGGCGTCACGGTTGTCAAAGGCGATCACCCGGTAACCCCGGTTGGCCATGGCGTCGAGCAGACCTTCCGGCCAGAACACCAGCTGCGCGGAGAGACCCATGATAAAGACCAGCGGTTCGCCGTCCTCGGGCCCACGGGTTTCGTAGAAGAGATCGACGCCGTTGCTGCGCACCGTGCCTGTGGCCATGCCTGTCACCTGTGTTGGGGGATTTTCGGGTTATCCGCTCAACATAGAAAAGCCCGGCGCCAACCACAAGCGCCGGGCTTCTTTTGGCCCGCACGGCCCGGCGAAGGGCCGTTGGAACGGCGTTAGAGCACTTCGATGATGGTGGCGTTGGCGGTGCCGAGACCTTCGCAGATCGCCAGCAGACCGTAGCGGCCACCGCGCCGTTTCAGTTCGTACACCAGCGTGCCCATCAGCTTGGCGCCGGTGGCGCCCAGCGGGTGGCCCAGCGCCTGGGCGCCGCCGTTGACGTTCAGCTTGTCGTAGTCGGCGCCGAGGGCGTTCATCCACGCCAGCGGCACGGAGCCGAACGCTTCGTTGACCTCATACAGATCGATGTCCGCCAGGGTCATGCCGGCCCGCTTGAGCACCTTTTCGGTGGCCGGGATCGGGCCTTCCAGCACCATGGTGGGGTCGGAGCCGACCACCGCCATGGCGTGGATGCGCGCCAGCGGCTTGAGACCGAATTCCTTCACCGCCTGCTCGCTGGCCACCAGCACCGCCGAGGCGCCGTCGGTGATCTGGCTGGCGTTGGCGGCGCTGATGATGCCGTTCTCCGCCAGCGGCTGCAGCCCGCGGATGGAATCCAGGTCGGCGTCCCAGCGGATGCCTTCATCCACATCGTGCAGGGTCTCTCCGCCGTCATCCAGGTTCACGTTCACCGGCAGGATTTCCTGCTTGAAGCGGCCGGCCTCGGTGGCGGCGGCGGCGCGGCGGTGGGAGTCGTAGGCGAACCGGTCCAGGTCGTCCTTGCTGACGCCGTACTTCTTGGCCATGCGCTCGGCGCCCACGAACTGGCTGAAGTTCTCGCCCGGGTAGCGGCGGCTGATTTCGCCGGTGAACGGATTGCCCAGCTCCTTGGCCACGGTGACCGGGGAGCCGATCGGCACCTGGCTCATGGATTCCACGCCACCGGCGATCACCAGGTCCTGGGTGCCGCTCATCACCGCCTGGGCGGCGAAATGAATGGCCTGCTGGGAGGAACCGCACTGCCGGTCGATGGACACGCCGGGCACCGATTCCGGCAACCGTGAACTGAGCACGGAGGTGCGCGCGATATTGAAGGTCTGCGGCCCGATCTGGCTGACGCAGCCGTAGATCACGTCGTCCACCCGGTCCGGGGCGACGCCGGTGCACTCCAATACCGCATCAATCACTTTACCGCCCAGATCCGCCGGGTGAACCCGGCTGAGCCGGCCGTTGCGGCGGCCGCCGGCGGTGCGTACCGCTTCTACGATGTATGCCGTGGTCACGATGAGTTCCTCGCCTGAATTCGAAAGAACCCCAAGACTACGCCCGGCCCGCCGCCGCGCTCAATGACCATAATGAACCCCGGTCCTGACCCGAACGAACCCGGCAACGGCCGCCACGGCCGGCGGCGGCGCTTACAGGGTGACCATCCTGACCTGATACAACACCGGGCCGGTGGGTTGACCGGTGGGTGAACCGCCCGCCGGTTCCAGGCTCACGGCCAGGGTGCGCGAACGGCGCAGCACCTGGAGTTGTTCCTCGGTCAAGGCCGCGGCCTGCTCCTCGTCGGCGGTCGGTAACAGCCCCATGGAGATGGCGGCCCCGGAACGGGGCAACAACCACAGCTCGAACGCCTTGCCGTCGGCGGGGGCGTCCACCTGCACGCCCTGCGCGGACAGGTAACGCCGGCCGTCCTCGCTACGGGCCTCCAGCACCCACAGGGGTTCCGCCTGGCTGTTCTGGATCACCCCGACGAAACGTTGCGGTGCCGGCGCCGCCGGCCAGAACAGCATCACCGCGATCACCAGGGAGGCGGCCAACAGGCCCCCCACCGGCCACCACAGGTTCCGGGCGCCGCTACCCGGACGATCAATGCGGCCACGCACTTTGCGCCATACCACCGCCGGTGGGCGGCGCTCGGGAATGGCGCCGTTGAGCGCCTGGAAGCGGCGCTCCCAATACCACACCTGACGCCGCACCCGTGGCGACTCCAGCATCCAGGTTTCGAAACGGCGGCGGGCGGCGCCGGTCAGGGTGCCCAGCACATACTCCGCGGCAAGGGCGTGATTACGTTCGTGCCGATCCGCTTTCATCGTTCCAGACACCGGCGCATGAAATCCAGACCGCGACGGACCCAGCTTTTCACTGTGCCCAGCGGCCGCCCCAGGGTGCGCGCCATCTGCCCATGGGTAAGACCGTGAAAGTAAGCCAGCTGAATGCTGGCGCGATGCTCATCACTGAGCTCACGGAGACAACGGTCGAGAATTTTTTCGTCCGCGCTTGCCAGCGCCGCCTGCTGGGGCCCCATGGCTCCGCTGCGTAACTGATTTTTCAGGTCGTCCACATCCTGATGACCGCGCCGCTGGCGCAGCACATCCATGCAGGCGTAACGGCCGATGGAAATTATCCAGGTGAGCGGTGAACCGCGTTCAGGATGGTACTCACCGGCGTGGTGCCAGACTTTTATGTAGATTTCCTGTAACACGTCCTCGGCCTCGTGCCGATTCCCCAGCATTCGCAGACAAAGGCCGTATAAACGCGGCGAAGTCGCGCTATACAACCTTTCGAACGAAGCCAGGTCTCCTCTGGAAGTCTGCGCCATTAGTTGCACCATATCCGAAAACTTTTCACTCATGGCGCGTCCCGCTCCTTTGTCTACACGCCGCGCTCACGGGGAAGGGTGGAATTTCCAGTGTTACCCGCTCCCCTCTGATACGCGCTCCGCCGCCGAATGGATGCAATAAAAAGTTAATTTTTTACCGCATCCAAACGATCACCCAACTCGTATTACAACGTGATCGCTACCGAAAACTGGAGAAAAAAATGCAACATCTGCTTGCCAAATCACCACTCGCCATCGCGGTGGCCTCACTGGTTCTGGCCGCGCCCTCGGCGCTCGCGTCAAGCCACCGTGAAGCCCCGTTCATCACCGGCAGTCCGAAGGTCGACGGCACGGACTTCTATATGTTCCGCAGCTATGAACCCACCCGCTCGGACTTTGTAACCCTCATCGCCAACTACCAGCCGCTGCAAGATGCCTACGGCGGTCCGAACTATTTTCTTCTCGACGAAAACGCCGTTTATGAAATTCATATCGATAACGACGGCGACGCTATCGAGGATCTGACATTCCAGTTCCAGTTCAACAACGAATACAAGAACCTTGCCGTGCCCGCCGGCGCGGATGGCGACACCCCGGTGCCGCTGAGCAATATCGGCCCGATCTCCGCGGGCGACACCAATGCGCTCAACGTCACGCAGACCTATACGGTGAAGCTGATTACCGGCGACCGCCGCAGCGGCCAGTCGCAAGCCATCACCAATGCGAGCAGCAGCTCTGAAACCTTCATCAAGCCGATGGACAACATCGGCAACAAGTCGATTCCCGATTACCCCGCCTACGCCAGCGACGCGATTTACCCGATCGCCATTCCCGGTTGCGATAACGACGGCAGAGTGTTCGTCGGTCAGCGCAAGGAAGGCTTCGTGGTCAATCTGGGCGAAGTCTTCGACCTGGTTAATACCAATCCGGTCGGCCCCCGTGACGGCGAACGCAACATCATCGGCGACAAGAACATCACCAGTCTTGCGCTGGAAGTACCTAAAAGCTGCCTGACCGCCGGTGATAGCGCCGTGATCGGTGGCTGGACCACCGCCAGCGTGCCGCAGGCGCGGGTCATCAACCCGGCCCCGCAGGGCTCCGCGGTGACCGGTTCCGCCGGCGCCAAACCGGCCAGCGTGGAAGGCGGCGCCTTCACCCAGGTCTCCCGTCTCGGCTCACCGCTGGTCAACGAAGTGGTGATCGGCCTGCCGGACAAGGACCGCTTCAACGCCAGTGAACCCAAGGACGATGGCCAATTCGCGCAATACGTTACGAATCCGAGCCTGCCTGTGCTGCTGAATGCTCTGTTCGGCGACGCTGCGCTGCCACCGGAAACGCCGCGTAACGATCTGGTCACCGCCTTCCTGACCGGCTTCCCGGGTGTGAACCAGCTGCCCACCGTGACCCCCAGCGAAATGCTGCGGCTTAATACTGACATCGAGCCGACGGTTCCCGCCGATCAGAACGATCTCGGCGTAGTCGGTGGCGACCTCGCCGGATTCCCGAACGGTCGCCGTCCCTATGACGACGTGGTGGATATCGCGTTGAACGCGGCGATGGGCAAGCTCTGTGGCCAGTTAGACGCCGGCAACTGCGGCACCCAGTCCACGCCTCAGAACGGTGACAACTTCTACACCGACGGCACACGGGCCGCCGGCGCCACCGCCGCCACCTCGGTGATCAGCGGTGAAATCGACAACGATGACACCTATCTGGCCGAGTTCCCGTACCTGGCGAATCCGATCCCGGGCTCTCCGAACGAAGCTCGATAAACAGGAGCGATCCGATGAGATTGATTAAACAGGGTGCGTTACTGGCGGGTCTGATTGTCGGTCTCGCCGCCTGCGGCGGCGACAGCGACAACGACCCGGTGGTCAACAACAACACCAACTTCACGGCCTTCGTGAAGGGGCTGCTGGACGACGACCCCAACGGCGAGCCGGCCAACATCAACAATCGAAACTTCCGTTTCACCAACCAGGAAGACCCGGATGCCTATGACGACGTCCTGTCGAGCAACAACTAAGGGACGGGGTATCCTGCAACAGCTCCGGCGGCTCGCGCTGCCGGGGCTGTTCCTTTTTGTGGGCGGCGCTTTCGGCAACCCTGCCGTGGCGGCGCCCTATACCCCCGAGACCGACGATCAGGTCCTCCAGCGCCTGCCGACCCCCAGCATTCTCGACGGGGCCGATGCCCTTCAGGAAAAGCTGGCGGACGATCCACGGGACCGCGACAGCGCGGAACAGCTGGCACGCCTGTATATCCAGGCGGCGCGGCGCGAGGGCGACCCCCGTTATCTGGGCTACGCCAGCGCCACCCTGTCGCCGTGGCTGCAGGGGTCCGACGCGCCGCCTTCGGTGCTGGTGCTGGCCGCCACCATCGCGCAGGGGGAACACCGCTTCACCCAGGCCCGCCACCAGCTGCGGGAGGCCCTGGCGCAAAATCCACGCCTCGGCCAAGGCTGGCTGACGCTGGCGGTGATCACCCAGGTCCAGGGGCAGTATGAAGAAAGCCTGCAAGCCTGCCGCCGTGCCGCCACCCTGGTGCCGACGGCGGCCGCCCTCACCTGCCAGGCCAGTGTGCTGGCGCTCAACGGCGGGCTCGAGCCCGCCTACGCCCGGTTGAGCCGGTACGCGGACGGCGCCGGCGACGTGGCCGACAATGTGGCGGTGTGGATGCAGACCCGTCTGGCTGAAATGGCCTGGCAGAAGGGCGACCTGGACGCCGCCCGCGCGCACATCCAGCGGGGACGAGCGCTGGACCCCGAGGACCGCTACCTGCGGCACCTTTACGCGGATTTCCTGCTCGCCGAGTCGCGCCCCGACGCGGCCATCGATGTGCTGGAAGACTATGTCGACCAGGACGGCGCCTTGCTGCGCCTGGCGATCGCCGGCATCGACGCCGGGGACCGGCGCGCCGACCGTTGGGCGCAACAGTTCCGCGACCGGATGGCGGCGGCGCAACGCAGCGCGGAGTACGCGCATTTGCGCGAACTGGCGCGCTTCACCCTGGTGGTGGAAGACGACCCGGCAGAAGCCCTGGCATTGGCGCGGGCGAACTGGCGCACCCAGAAAGAACCCGCCGACATGCACATCTACCTGGCGGCGGCGCGGGCCGCCGGCGAGCCCGGCGCGGCGGATGAGGTGCGCACCTTTATCGCCGAGCACGGCGTGCAGGACAGTCGTCTGGCGCCGTTCCTGGATAACGGTACGGAGGCCGGGTCATGATCAAGCTTATTACCGTACTGCTACTGATCCTTCCCACCCTGGCGCTGGGGCACAAACCCAGTGACAGTTATCTGACCATCAACGTGGAAGACGGCGGCGCCCTGTCCGGACAGTGGGATATCGCGCTGCGCGACCTGGAGCGGGCCGTGGGCGTGGATCAGAACCGCGATGCCCGGGTCACCTGGGGCGAACTGAAAGCGCGGCGCGCGGAACTGGAAGACCATATTCTCAGCCGGCTGACGGTAACCGCCCGGGATGGCGACCGCGAGCAGGTCTGCACACTCGACAGTGACGGCCTCAAAGTGGACGACCATGTGGACGGCACCTACGCGGTGTTCCTGCTGACGGGCGACTGCGGCCTGTCGCCACTGTCGCTGACACTGAACTACCGGCTGCTGTTCGACCGCGACGCCAGCCACCAGGGCCTGGTGGAAGTACGCTACGGGGATCAGCCCGGTCAGCCGGTGGCGCTCAGCAACCAGCACCGCGAGCAAACCCTGAGCCGCGACGGCGACGGCGGGCTGGCCGCGCTGGCCACCTTCTTCCGTCAGGGCGTGCATCATATTCTGATCGGCTACGACCACATTCTGTTTCTGCTGACGCTGCTGTTCCCGGCGGTGCTGGTGTGGCGCCAGGGCGCCTGGCGGCCCAAGGAGTCCATGCGCGAGGCCCTGCTCACCACCCTGGGCATCGTCACCGCCTTCACCGTGACCCATTCGCTGACGCTGGCGCTGGCCTCCCTGGGGCTGGTGAATCTGCCGTCCTGGCTGGTGGAGTCGGCGATCGCCATCACCGTGGGCCTGGGCGCGGCCAGCAATCTGGCGCCGCAGTACTTCCCGCGCCGCTGGGTCATGGCTCTGGTGTTCGGTCTGATCCACGGGCTCGGCTTCGCCGCCGTGCTCGCCGATCTGGGCCTGGACGGCGGCAGCCTGGTGCTGACCCTGCTGGGCTTCAATCTGGGGGTGGAAGCCGGCCAGGCGCTGATCGTGTTGATCTTCGTGCCGGCGGCGTTCCTGGTACGGCGCACCGCCGCCTACCGGCGCTGGTTCGTGCCGATCGGCTCGGTGGCGATTATCGCCATCGCCACCGTCTGGGCGGTGGAGCGTCTGGCCGGCGCGCTGTAAGCGTCCGGCCCGGGCGGCTCAAAGGCGGCGAATGCCGTCGCGCTCGATGGCGATACGCCCCGCTTTGTAGAGCTTACCGATGGCCTGTTTAAAGGCGTTCTTGCTGCACCCGAAGGCGGCGCGGATCGCCTCCGGGCTGCTTTTGTCGCCCAGGGCCAGGAAACCGTCGGACGCCTCCAGCCGCGCCAGGATGCGCTCGCCGAGCTGATCGCTCTTGGCGGCGCCGGGCGGGTCCAGCGTCAGGCTGAGACGGCCGTCGGCGCGCAGACGCTGCACATAGCCGGTGAAGCGCTGGCCGGGGCGCGGGGGCGCCACGCCGGGCGGTGCCTGCAGCAGGCCCCAGTAGCGGTTGTCCACCGCCACCTTGTAGCCCAGGTCGGTGCTTTGCACCACCATCAGCGGCACCGAGTCGCCCTGGCGGTAGGCGTCGCAGGTGTCTTCCAGATGGCGGTCCAGCAGGGCGCTGGCGAACGGCCGGCCGTCCCGGTCGCGCACCACCTTGACCAGTTGCCAGCGGCCCACCTCCGGGCGGTTGCCCTGCTCGGCGAACGGCAGCAGCAGATCCTTGGGCAGGCCCCAGTCCAGGAATGCGCCCACGCGGCTGGTGTCCACCACGCGCAGGCGCGCCACTTCCCCGGGCATCGCCTTGGGGCGGCCCAGGGTGGCGCGGGGGCGGCCGTCGCCGTCCTCGTAGAGAAACACTTCCAGTGCTTCGACGTCGGCGGCGGCGTCGGCCAGCTCGCGTGCCGGCAGCAGCACTTCGCCGAGGTCTTCACCGTCCAGCAACAAACCCGCGGGTATGCGTTTAAGCACCGTCAGGGTGCGCAGGGTACCAAGGAGCGTGCCGGGGGCGGTCATCGCGTTACCACATCAGGTCGTCGGGGATCGGATAATCCGCGTAGGGGTCGTCTTCGTCCTGGACGTTGCGGTCGTTGAGCAGGACCACGGCGGCCTCGTCGCGCTGGCGGATCTTCTCCGCCACCGTGGTGGGCACCAGCTCATGGCCTTCGCCCAGGGCGACGATGGCGATCTGGCCGCGCGCCAGCTGGTCGCGCTGCGGCTCGGTGACGTGCAGCTTCTTGATCTTCTTGTCCTGCACGAACTGGTAGGCCACCTCGCCCCGGGTACGATCCAGACGGTGGGTCTCGATCAGCTGGCGAATCTGCGCGACGATTTCCCGCTCGCGCTGCTGCCGGTGGCGCTCCGCTTCCAGCTGGCGGTCTTTTTCCGCCTGCTCGGCGCGCTGGCGGCGGGCCCGCTCGGCCGGGTCCTCCAGCTCGATTTCGCCACGCTTGGCGCGGTTGGCGTCTTCCTTCTTCTGCTGCTTGGCGCGGCGCGCCTTCTTTTTGTCCGCCAGCCCCGATTTAAGGAGCTGATCCTGCAACGAATTAGCCATGGGGGTTCCAATAACGAAAATTCAGGTACGAGGATAACGGAGCCGGGGCCCGCCTGCCTATTCCACGGCGCGCTACTGCAGCGACGGCGCCTCGGGCGCTTCGCCGAGCAGCGGCTGGGCGCGGCGGAAGCGGGCATCATAACCGGGTTGCCAGGGAAACACCCCGTTAGGGTCCGGCCACACCATCTGCAGCGCCGGGTACGGCGCCGGCAGGTCGGCGTAGAACCAGTTGGCGTAGCCCAGATACTCGTTGTAGGCGGGCAGCGCCACCGGCAGGAACACCACCTCCAGGCCGTCGGCGATGTCGCCATAGACCTGGAACGGCCGCAGACGGCGCCCCAGGCCGGTGATGCCCACGGCGGCGCTGTCCAGCAGGCGGCTGGCCAGGGTGTCCTTGAGGCCCACCACGATCAGTTCCGGGTGGTCCCGCTTGAGGAAGTGCCCCAGCGTGAAGGCATAGCCCGGCTCGCCGGCGGCGCCGTCCACGCTGAGGTGATGCCAGCCCTTGCGTTCGATGCGGGCCAGCAGTTGTTTGTCCTGTTCGTCTTCCGGCTGCGGATAGCGGAAGCCCTCGGGCATTTCATCGAGAAACATGGCTTCACTCTTTCTTGGGGCCGCCGCGCGATACGGAATGCGCGGCGCTCGACGTTGGCAGCGGCGCAGCTTACCAGAATCACTCTACTTGGTATGCGGCGGGGTGGATGCAATACTGAGCCGGTGCGCTTTGATGCTTTCTTATTAGAGACAGAGGACCCTGTATTATGAAAAAAATCACCCTGATGGCCGGCCTGGCCGCGCTCTCCGCCGCGCCCTTTGCACAGGCGGCGCCGCTTGTCGACGTTTACGCCGGCGGCTACGCCTGGAGCCCGGACACCTCCGGCAGCATCGCTTCCGGCAGCAACGACATCGACATGGAGGACGATCTGGGCTTCGACGACTCCGACCAGACCGTGCTCTACGTGGGCCTGGAACACGCGGTGCCGTTGGTGCCCAATGTGCGCCTGCGCTACATGGACCTCTCCGACGACGCCAGCAACACCCTGGTCAATCCAATCACGTTCAACGGCGAAACGTTCGCCGGTGACGTGAATTCCGACTACGACATGGAGATGCTCGACGGCACCTTCTACTGGAGTCCGCTGGACAACGTGGTGAAGCTGGATCTGGGTCTGACCGTGCGGCAGATGGACGCGGACTTCACCATCACCGGCGCCGGCCAACGGGCCACTGAAAGCGCCAGCGAAACCTTCCCGATGGCCCATGGCGCGGTACGCGCCAACCTGCCGCTGACCGGCGTGTACGTCGGCGGGGAAATCAACGCGATTGAGTACGACGGCAGCGGCATGCGTGATTTCGACGCGCACATCGGCTGGCAGTCCGACTTCCTGCTGGGCGTGAAAGCGGGCTACTCCCGCCTGGAAGTGGAACTGGACGACGTCAGCGGCCTGGACTCCGACCTGGAAATCGGCGGCCCCTACCTGGCGGCCACCTTCCGCTTCTGAGCCGCACCGCCGGGCGGGCGCCCGGCGGTCACCACTCCTTCTGAAGACGCTCGATACGGGCGTCTTTTTGTTCCCACAGATCGCTCACCCAGCGCTGCACGCCGGCGCGGAACGCCGCGTCCTCCTGGTAATCGCCGGCCCACAGGGCCGGGTCCAGGTTGTGGGTGCGCACGTCGATGATCACCCGCTCCAGCTGACCGCTGAGCAGCGCCCAGAAGCCGGGCGGCTTGCCCTCCGGATAGGCAATGGTCACGTCCAGCAGCGCGTCCAGATCGTCGCCCAGCGCCGCCATCACGAACGCCACGCCGCCGGCCTTGGGGCGCAGCAGGTGCTTGTAGGGGGATTGCTGCCGGGCCTGCTTTTCCGGGGTGCAGCGGGTGCCCTCGAGAAAATTAACCACGGTCACCGGCATATCCGCGAATTTCTCGCAGGCCGCCTTGGTGATCTCCAGATCCTTGCCTTTCAGCTCCGGGCGCTTTTCCAGCAGCTCTTTGGAGTAGCGCTTCATGAACGGGTAGTCCAGGGCCCAGAACGCCAGCCCCAGAAACGGCACCCAGATCAATTCTTTCTTGAGGAAGAATTTGAAGTACGGGGTTTTGCGGTTGAAGGTCTGCACCAGGGCGGCGATGTCCACCCAGGACTGATGGTTACAGACCACCAGGTAGGAGGTGTCGCTGCGCAGGTTCTGGTCACCGCGGATATCCCAACGGGTGGGCGTCATCAGCGCGAAGATCGCCTTGCAGATTTCCGCCCAGGTCTCGGCGATCCACATCACGCCCCGGGAGCAGGCGGCCTTGGCCTGCTTGCCGGGCAGCACCACTTTAAACAGCGCGATCAGCATCATCGGGCCGATCAACGTCAGTGTGTTCAGCAACAACAGCAAGAACGTGGTGGCACCGGTCAGCAAGGCCCGCATCAGGCGAACTCCCTCTCCCCAAGATGAATCTGGATCATAGCCAACCCGATCCACAGGCCCAAGACCGTACTTGTATTGAATTGTTTATAGGCCCCGAGGGGCCCGTCAGCGGGCTTCCACCGTCATCACGTCCACGTTCTGGAAGCCGCGCGGCAGTTTGGCACCGCGCCGGCCGCGCTCGCCGAAGTAGTGCTCCAGGTCGCTGGCCTTGAGGTTGAGATGACGTTTGCCGGCGTAGATCACCAGGGTGTCGTCGGGGCCGAGCACCTGCACGTCCTGCACGAACTCGACGCGTTCGGCGACGCGGCCGCCGGGAATCGCCATCATCTTGTTGCCCTTGCCGCGCGACATTTCCGGCAGGTCGCGCACCGGGAACACCAGCAGGCGGCCTTCATTGGAGACCAGCGCGATCAGGTCGGTCTGCGGGTCCTTGACCGGGCGTGGCGGCTGCACCCTGGCGCCCTTGGGCACGTTCAGCACGCTCTTGCCGGCTTTCTTGTTGGCCAGCAGGTCCGCGTAACGCACCACGAAACCGTAACCCGCGTCCGTGCTCATCAGGTAGGCGTCTTTTTCCTGACCCATGATGGCGGCCACGAAACCGGCGCCGGAGGGCGGGCTGACCCGGCCGGACAGGGGCTCACCCTGGCCGCGCGCGCTGGGCAGGGTGTGCGCCAGCAGCGAGTAGCTGCGACCGGTGGTGTCCAGGAAGCACACCGGCTGGTTGGATTTGCCGCGCGCGGACGCCAGATATTTGTCGCCGGCTTTATAGCTCAGGCCCACCACATCCACGTCGTGGCCCTTGGCGGAACGCACCCAGCCTTTTTCCGAAAGCACCACGGTGACCGGGTCGGCGCCCACCAGGTCCGCTTCGTCCAGGGCCTTGGCGTCGTTGCGCTCGACCAGCGGTGAGCGGCGGTCGTCGCCGAAGTTATCGGCGTCTTCCTTGAGTTCCTTGGCGATCAGCTTCTTCATCTTCGCCGCCGAACCCAGGGTCTCTTCCAGCTTGTCCCTTTCCTCGGCGAGCTCATCCTGCTCGCCCTTGATCTTCATTTCCTCGAGCTTGGCCAGATGGCGCAGCTTCAGTTCCAGGATCGCTTCCGCCTGACGGTCACTGAGCCCGAACCGCTCCATCAGCACCGGCTTGGGCGCGTCTTCGCGGCGGATAATCTCGATCACCTCATCGATGTTCAGATAGGCGATCAACAAACCTTCCAGCAGGTGCAGGCGGTCCAGCACCTTGTCCAGACGGTGCTGCAGACGCCGGCGCACGGTGACCATGCGGAACTGCAGCCACTCGTTGAGAATCATGTCCAGGCTTTTCACCTGGGGGCGCTCATCGATGCCGATCATGTTCAGGTTGACCCGGTAATTCTTTTCCAGGTCGGTGGTGGCGAACAGGTGGCCCATCAGTTGCGCGATATCCACCCGGTTGGAGCGCGGCGTGATGATCAGACGGGTGGGGTTTTCGTGGTCGGATTCGTCGCGCAGGTCGCTGACCATGGGCAGCTTTTTCTTCTGCATCTGGTCGGCGATCTGTTCCAGCACCTTGGCGCCGGACACCTGATAGGGCAGCGCGGTGATCACGATGTCGTTTTCCTCGCGCTCGTAGACGGCGCGCTGCTTGAGGCTGCCCTTGCCTTCCGCGTACATGCGGATGATGTCGTTGCGCGGCGTGATGATTTCCGCCTCGGTGGGGAAATCCGGCCCTTTGATGTATTCGAGCAGGTCGTCCAGGGAGGCGCCCGGATCCTTAAGCAGATGGATACAGGCCTGCGCCACCTCGCGCAGGTTGTGCGGCGGAATGTCGGTGCTCATGCCCACGGCGATGCCGGTGGTGCCGTTGAGCAGCACGTTGGGCAGCCGCGCCGGCAGCAGCTTGGGCTCGTCCATGGTGCCGTCGAAGTTGGGCACCCATTCCACCGTGCCCTGGCCCAGTTCGGCGAGCAGCACTTCCGCGTACGGCGCCAGCTTGGATTCCGTGTAACGCATGGCGGCGAAGGATTTCGGGTCGTCCGGGCTGCCCCAGTTGCCCTGGCCGTCCACCAGCGGATAACGGTAGCTGAACGGCTGCGCCATCAGCACCATGGCCTCGTAACAGGCGGAGTCGCCGTGCGGGTGAAACTTACCCAGCACGTCGCCCACGGTACGGGCGGACTTTTTATACTTGGCGGTGCTCTTCAGGCCCAGCTCGCTCATCGCGTAGACAATGCGCCGCTGCACCGGCTTCAGGCCGTCGCCGATCTTCGGCAACGCCCGGTCCATGATCACGTACATGGAGTAGTCCAGGTACGCTTTTTCGGTGTAGTCCCTGAGGGACAGGTCTTCGAAATCGTCTGCCATCTTTTATACTTCCGCCAGGTTGCCTTTCTCTTCCAGCCAGTTCTTGCGGTCGGAGGCGCGCTTCTTGCTGAGCAGCATGTCCATCAACTGATGGGTGTCGTCGGCGCCGTCCACGCTCAGGCGCACCAGCCGGCGGGTGTCGCGGGCCATGGTGGTTTCACGCAGTTGCATGGGGCTCATCTCGCCCAGGCCCTTGAAGCGGGTGACGCTGACCTTGCCGCGTTTCTTTTCCGCCTTGATGCGGTCCAGCACGCCGGCGCGCTCCTCCTGATCCAGGGCGTAATAGACGTCCTTGCCCACGTCGATGCGGTACAGCGGCGGCATCGCCACGAACACATGGCCGCCGCGCACCAGCGCCGGAAAGTGGCGCAGGAAAAGAGCGCACAGCAGGGTGGCGATGTGCAGGCCGTCGGAGTCCGCGTCGGCGAGGATGCACACCTTGCCGTAGCGCAGCCCGCCCAGATCGTCGCTGCCGGGCTCGATGCCCAGCGCCACGGCGATGTCGTGGATTTCCTGGCTGCCCAGCACCTCCGCCGGGTCCACTTCCCAGGTGTTCATGATCTTGCCGCGCAGCGGCATGATCGCCTGGTAGACCCGGTCGCGGGCCTGCTTGGCGGAGCCGCCGGCGGAGTCCCCTTCCACCAGGAAGATTTCACTTTGCGCCGGGTCGTCACTGGTGCAGTCCGCCAGCTTGCCGGGCAATGCCGGGCCGCTGGTGACTTTCTTGCGGGTGACTTTTTTGGCGGCGCGCAGCCGTTTCTGGGCGTTGTTGATGCACAGCTCGGCGAGCCGTTCGGCCTCGTCGGTGTGCTGGTTGAGCCACAGGGAGAACGCGTCCTTCACCACACCGGACACGAACGGCGCGGTCTGCCGGGAGCTGAGCCGCTCCTTGGTCTGGCCGGCGAACATGGGGTCCTGCATTTTCACGCTGAGCACGTAGCAGGCCCGGTCCCAGATGTCTTCGGGGGTCAGTTTGACGCCACGCGGCAGCAGGTTACGGAACTCACAGAATTCGCGCATCGCTTCCAGCAGCCCGGAGCGCAGACCGTTCACATGGGTGCCGCCCTGGGTGGTGGGAATCAGGTTCACATAGGATTCGGTGACCAGCTCGCCGCCTTCGGGCAGCCACAGCACCGCCCAGTCCACCGCCTCGGTGTCGCCGTTCATGGCGCCCTCGAACGGCTCGGCGGGCACGCGCTCCCAGCCCCGGGTGCTGTCGATCAGGTATTCCACCAGGCCGTCGGCGAACTGCCAGGTTTCGGTCTCGTCGGTCTGCTTGTTCTCCAGGGTCACCAGCAGCCCGGGGCAGAGCACCGCCTTGGCGCGCAGCAGGTGGCGCAGGCGCGGCACCGAGATGTTCGGCGAATCGAAATATTTCTCGTCCGGCCAGAAGCGCATCATGGTGCCGGTGTTGCGCTTGCCCACCGTGTCCACCACTTCCAGGTCGGCGGTCTTTTCGCCGCCGGCGAATTCGATGCGGTGCACCTCGCCGTCGCGTTTGACGAACACTTCCAGCTTTTTCGACAGCGCGTTGACCACCGACACACCGACGCCGTGCAGGCCGCCGGAGAACTGGTAGTTCTTATTGGAGAATTTACCGCCGGCGTGCAGCGTCGCCAGAATCACTTCCACGCCGGGCTTTTTCTGCACCGGGTGCGGGTCCACCGGCATGCCGCGGCCGTCATCTTCCACTTCCACACCCCCGTCCTTGAGCAGGGTGACGCGGATGCTTTTGGCGTGCCCGGCCAGGGCCTCGTCCACGGAGTTGTCCACCACTTCCTGGATCAGGTGGTTGGGACGGCTGGTGTCGGTGTACATGCCCGGGCGTTTACGCACCGGCTCCAGGCCCGAAAGGACCTCGATATTCTCGGAGGTATAGGTGTTGGCCATAAATCTCTAATCGGTATGAATTCAGGTATCCGGCGTCAGGCGAATGCCGCAAAAGCGCAACACTAGCGGAATAAAGGCGTCGAAGTCATCAAAACCGTGGCTGCCGCCCAGGCCCCGGAACAGGTGGCAGTCGGCGTAATATTCCCAGCCCTCGCGCCAGTCCAGGGATTCGTCACCGGTCTGGGTCAGCATCAGCATCTGCTCGGGCTTGCTGATCGCCTCAACCTGGTAATGGCGGAGCTCGTCGAGCCAGGCGGGATCGAACTGGTACGCCTCGCCGCTGTGGTAGTTATGATTGATACCTGTGTATTTGTCCAGTAGTCGCCAGGGGCGGACCGCCGGATTGACCACCGCGGTGACCAGATCGTGGTGCTCGGCCAGCCAGGTGGCGTAGAAACCGCCCAGGGACGAGCCCAGCAACGCCACCGGGCCGGCCCCGGCGATGGTGGCTTCCAGGGTCGCCATGGCTTTCCTGGGCTGCGGGTCGAGCGCCGGCACGTGCAACCGGTGCCCGGCGCCGTGGCGCTCGAAGTAGTCGCGCAGCACCCCGGCCTTCCAGGATTGCGGCGAACTGTTGAAACCGTGGATATAAATCAGGGATATGTCGGACATGAGGCGCACCCGGTCGCGTAAACGGCCTCACTCTTCACTATCAACTGTCAACTATCAACTGTTAACTGATTCAGTAGCCCTTCACCGACATATCCACTTCGAAGTGGATGCCTTCCACCCGGCTGACGGCGGTATCGATGCCGCCGTCGGCGTGCAGATCCAGCCAGCGGTAACCGGGGCTGGTGTCGTCCACGGCGAAATCCGCGCTGCCGGGTTTGAACTGCACGCAGGTGCTGGGCACCGCCAGCAGCCGCACGCCGTTGCGGGTGTCGTCGTATTCCTGGTGCACATGGCCCCAGAGGATGCCGCGCACCCGGGGGTGGGCGTCGATCACCTCGAAGAAGCGTTCCGCGCTGCCCACCAGCTGGGTGTCCAGCCATTCGCTGCCCATCGGCACCGGGTGGTGGTGCAGGCACACCAGCAGATGCTCGCCGGCGGCGTCGCGCAGGGCGTCGTCCAGGAACTTGAGGTCCTCGTCGAACAGGTCGCCGGGCACCTCGCCGGGAATGGTGGAATCCAGCAGCACCAGGGTCCAGTTGCCGATGTCCGCCACGCACGGGCTGACCCGGTTATCCTGGCCGCGCAGGGCGCGCAGCATGGGCGCCGGCTTGTCGTGGTTGCCCTCCAGCCAGTAGATCGGCGCGCGGAACCCGGACAGGGTTTTCGCCAACCGCTGGTAGGACTCGTGGGAGCCGTCCTGTGACAGATCGCCGGTGGCGAGTATCAGGTCCATATCAGGCTGTTCGCGGCGTACCCGGTCCAGCACCGCCTCGAGACTGAACTGCGTGTTCAGGCCCAAAAGCTTGCCGTCGGTATCCGCGAAAAGGTGAAAATCGGACAGCTGCACTACCCGCAGCGGCTGAACCGGATGCGTCAAAATCCCCGCTCCCGTTGTAATCATGATCCCGATACCCGCGCGTCCCAAGCACGCCGGCCCCGCCTCGGCCAAACTCTCGGCCCGCCTTTTTCCCCCAGGAAAATAAGACGTTAGTCGGTTATATCGAAGATGATGGCAGTTGGCCAGGAAGGCGGTTCCGAATTCGGAACCATTGCTCGTTTTATTCGGTGCCGGAACGCCGCCAGGGCTCGCCGGAGGCACGGCCGAAATCATGCACATGGGCCAGCCATTCGCCCAGAAAGCGGTTCCATTGGGCTTTTTCGTCGCGCTGGTGCATGTGGCTGTTGGGGTACGGATAGCGCGCCTGCACCCGCCGGAACGGCGTCGCCTCGGTGACTTCCGCCACCCGGGCATCGTGGTACAAACGTACCGTCAGCCGGGGCGCCGGCATGGCGTCGTGCAGGGCCTGATCCTCGAAACGCAGGGTGGTGGTGTACGGCGCCCGCTCCAGAACCCGGATACTGACCGTGCGCGGACGCTCCTCGCCAAGCGACACGTCCAGGCTGTCGTCGTCGCCGAGCGCGCGCATCAGCGGCAGCAGGCGGGCGTAGTTCCACTCGCACTGGGCCATCAGGTCGCGGAAGTCGAGGCGGTAGCGGCGCGGGCGGCTCATGACGCGGCGCCCCATTCCCGGTCCAGCGTGTCCCGGTGCAGCAGCAGCCACTGCAGGGTGATCAGCGAGGCGGCGTTGTCCACCCGGCCGCTGCGCAGCAGGGCCTCCACCTCGGATACCGGGCGCACCACCACGCGAATGTCCTCGTTTTCCTCGACCACGCCGTGCACGCCGCCGGCGTTGCTCAGGTCGGCGCGCCCCACGAACACCTGCAGGCGCTCGTTGGAGCCGCCGGGGCTGGGCATGTAGTGGGCCACGCGCTTCATCTCACCGATTTCCACACCCGCCTCTTCGCGCGCCTCGCGGCGCACCAGGTCCGCCACCGGTTCGCCTTCCTTGTCCGCCAGGCCGGCGATCAGTTCCAGGCACCAGGGCGTGTCGCGCCAGTCCAGGGCGCCGACCCGGAACTGCTCGACCATCAGAATCTCACCCCGTTGCGGGTCGTAGGGCAGCACCGCCGCCGCCGGCGGGCGCACGAACAGTTCGCGCTGCATGGTGCCGCTCCAGCCGCCTTCGAACAGGCGGTGGCGCAGATGCAGCCGGTCCAGGCGGAAGAAGCCCTGGAACGGGGTCTCCCGTTTCAGGACTTCCACGTCCCCGGCGGTGAATTGCGGCGTGGGGTCATTCATCGGCTTTGTGATAAAGCTCCGCCCCCTTTTCCATGAATTCCCGGGATTTTTCCTGCATGCCCTCCTCGGCCTCCTGGGCCGCGGCGTAGTCGCGCACTTCCTGGCTGATCTTCATGGAGCAGAACTTGGGTCCGCACATGGAACAGAAGTGCGCCACCTTGTGGGCTTCCTTGGGCAGAGTTTCATCGTGGAAGGCGCGCGCCCGGTCCGGGTCCAGCCCCAGGTTGAACTGGTCCTCCCAGCGGAATTCGAAGCGCGCCTTGGAAATGGCGTTGTCGCGCAGCTGGGCGCCGGGCACGCCCTTGCCCAGATCCGCGGCGTGGGCGGCGATCTTGTAGGTGATGATGCCTTCCTTGACGTCATCCCGGTTGGGCAGACCCAGATGCTCCTTGGGCGTCACGTAGCAGAGCATGGCGGTGCCGTACCAACCGATCATGGCGGCGCCGATGGCGCTGCTGATGTGATCGTAGCCCGGGGAGATATCCAGGGTCAGCGGGCCCAGGGTATAGAACGGCGCCTCGTCGCAATGCTTGATCTGCTCGTCCATGTTCTCCTTGATCATGTGCATGGGCACATGGCCGGGGCCTTCGATCATCACCTGCACATCGTGCTTCCAGGCGATCTTGGTGAGCTCGCCCAGGGTGCGCAGCTCGGAGAACTGGGCCTCGTCGTTGGCGTCGGCCACCGAGCCGGGGCGCAGGCCGTCACCGAGGCTGAAGGTCACGTCGTACGCCTTCATGATCTCGCAGATTTCCTCGAAATGGGTGTAGAGGAAACTCTCCTTGTGGTGCGCCAGGCACCATTTGGCCATGATCGAACCGCCGCGCGAGACAATGCCGGTGACGCGCTTGGCGGTCATCGGCACATAGCGCAGCAGCACGCCGGCGTGGATGGTGAAGTAGTCCACGCCCTGCTCGGCCTGCTCGATAAGCGTGTCGCGGTAGATCTCCCAGGTCAGGTCCTCGGCGACGCCATTGACCTTTTCCAGCGCCTGGTAGATCGGCACGGTGCCGATCGGCACCGGCGAGTTGCGCAGAATCCACTCGCGGGTCTCGTGGATGTTCTGGCCGGTGGACAGGTCCATCACCGTGTCGCCGCCCCAGCGGGTGGCCCAGGTCATCTTGGACACTTCTTCCTCGATCGAGGAGGTGACCGCCGAGTTGCCGATGTTGGCGTTGATCTTGGTGAGGAAGTTACGGCCGATGATCATCGGCTCGATTTCCGGGTGATTCACGTTGGCGGGAATCACCGCGCGGCCACGGGCCACCTCGTCACGCACGAATTCCGGGGTGATCTCGGCGGGAATCGAGGCGCCGAAACTCTGCCCGGGATGCTGATCGGTGGGCAGGCCCGCGTCGCGGTGCTCACGCAGCTTCTGATTTTCCCGGATGGCGATGTATTCCATCTCCGGGGTGACGATGCCCTGGCGGGCATAGTGCATCTGCGACAGGTTGCGGCCGGCCTTGGCGCGGCGCGGCGCGCGAATATGCGGGAAGCGCAGCCCCTCGGTGGCCAGGTCCCGGGCCCGCCGGCGGCCGTATTCGCTGGTCAGGCCGTCCAGCTGCTCGCTGTCGCCGCGCTCCTCGATCCAGGCGGCGCGCACCGGCTCCAGGCCCTTGCGGATATCAATCTTCGCATCCGGGTCGGTATAGGGACCGGAGGTATCGTAAACCGCCAGGGGCGGGTTATCCTCGAACTTGCCGCCGGCCAGGGGCGTCGGATGTTGACGGATTTCACGCATCGGGACGCGGATGTCCTGCCGGCTGCCGGTCACATAAATTTTTCTTGAACCGGCGATGGGTTGGCAGGCTTCATCAATGGCGTTGGATACGGCGTGACGTTGCTCGTCTGGCACGGTCGGCCTCCAGGCAGTGGTGTAAGTGGGGAGGAAGGCGCCGCCGGTCGTTAAGGCCAGCATGACACTGGCCCAACACGGGCTGGGCGAACGCCAACACTATACGCCAGCGCCTCAAAGTCGAACAACCGCACCCGTGTGACCGGAACCGGTAGGCAACAGGAGTGTCAATCCCTTTTACTTGCCATTACCATACTGGCCAGTTCACCTTTAAAAAAAACCGTTACCAACCATGGACAATGCAATGAAGCGGAGCCCGATAACGCCCCTGAGTCTGCTGCTGGCCACCCTGGCCGCGGGCGGCGCCCAGGCCGCGGACCTCACCAATGTCGCCAACGCCGCCTGGGATTACGACGGTACCTGGCGCGCCGACCGCCAGACCTGGGAAGCGGATCAGGAAACGCTGGTACAGGGGCGGGCCGCGCTGCTGCCGACCATCGATGCCAGCCACCGCCATTCGGAAATCAACCAAACCTACGAATCGACGGGTGACCTGGAGATAGACGGTAGATCCCGTTCCACCTCGGTGACGCTAACGCAACCGCTGTTCCGCCTGGATGCCTTCTACGGCTACAAGGAAGCCAAGTCGCTGACCTCCGTAGCCCAGGCCGAGTTCTACCAGTCCCGCCAGGATTTCGTGCTGCGCGTGGCGCAGGGCTACTTCGGCGTGCTGCGCGCCTGGGACACCCTGGTGTCCGCCCAGGCCGAGGAGAAGGCGATCAGCCGGCAGCTGGAACAATCCCAGGAACGTTTCGATGTGGGCCTGGTGGCCAGCACCGATGTGGAAGAAGCGCGCGCCGCCTACGACCTGGCCCGGGTGAACCTGATCGTCGCCGAGCAGGAATTCGATATCGCCCGCGACCAGTTAGAAACACTCACTGGTCGTAAATGGGAGACGCTGGCGGAGTTGCGCGACGATCTGCCGATGGAGGGGCCGCAACCGTCAAAAATGAACGCCTGGATCGATAAGGCCGCGTACCAGAATCCGCAGATTCTCGCCGCCCGCTACAGCGCCAAAGCAGCGGGTTTTACGGCCGACCGACAACTGGGGGCCATGCTTCCAAAGGTTCAGTTGTTCGCTGAGTATCAACACAACCACAATACCGATCCAAGCGTCTCGGGGGGCGACCCCGGCAATCAACTCACGCAATTCTACTCGACGCAACCGGACACTAATTCAAAGACTATCGGCATTGAAGTAACCGTGCCGCTGTTCCGCGGTGGCGGCCTCAACAGCCAGCGCAAGCAGGCGGCCCTGCTCGCCGACGCCGCCGGCCAGCGGTACCAGCAGACGATTCGCGACATCAGCCAGCAGGCGCGCACCTTCTACCGCACCGTGGAAGCCGACGCCCTGCGCGTGGAAGCCCGCCGCCAGGCGATCCGCTCCACCCGTTCCGCTCTGGAAGCCACCCAGTCCGGCTACGAGGTGGGCACCCGTAACGTGGTCGACGTGCTCAACGCCCAGCAGGCGCTGTACGCCGCCCAGCGGGACTACGCCAACGCCCGTTACGACTACATCCTCGACACCCTGACCCTGAAATCAGCGGCCGGCGAGCTGGACGTGGAAGATCTGGTGGCGGTGAACGAATGGCTGTCCGACCAGGAAACCCTGGATCTCTACAATCCGGACCTGGAAGGCCAGAGCGAAGAGCAGATGGTCACGCCGCGCTGAAGCGCGCCCCGGTTGGCGGCCACCACGGCCGCCGCCGCCTCACCCAGGCGCCGGCGCTCGCCGGCGTCGTCCAGCAGGGCGCCGACCCGCGACGCCAGGGCATCCTCATCGGTCACCCGTGACAAGGCCCCGGCCCGGTCCAGCAGATCCGCGATGGCGGTGAAATTATGCAGCCGTGGCCCGGTCAGCACCGGCACGCCCCAGGCCGCCGGCTCGAGCAGATTATGCCCGCCCACCGGCACCAGCGAACCGCCCACGAAGGCCACGTCGGCGGCACCGAACAGCATCAGCAGCTCGCCCATGGTGTCCGCCAGATAGAGATTCACCGCCGCGTCCACCTGGTCGCCCCGGCTGCGCCGGGCCACGGTCATGCCGTGCCGGGCGGCCAGCCCGGCCACTTCGTCGAAACGCTCCGGGTGGCGGGGCACCAGCATCAGCAGCGCGTCGGGGTGCCGCTCAAGCACCCGGCGGTGGGCCGCCAGCACCGGCTCGTCCTCGCCGGGGTGGGTGCTGGCCGCGATCCACACCGGCCGCGCCGCGAAGCGCTGGCGCAGCGACGCCGCCTGGTCGCGCAGCGACTCGTCGAGGGTGAGATCGAATTTAACGCTGCCGTTAACGCGAATGCGCTCCGGGTCGGCGCCCAGCGCCTGGAAGCGGTCCGCTTCCGCCCGGGTCTGCACCGCCAGCAGGTCGAAGCGCGCCAGCATCGGCCGCACCAGCTTCGGCAGGCGCCGGTAACCGCGGTAGCTGTTCTCGGACAGGCGCCCGTTCATCAGCAACAGCCGGGCGCCGTGGGCCTTGGCGGCGGCGCACAGGTTGGGCCACAGCTCGGTTTCCAGAATCACCACCAGGCGCGGATCAAAGGCGCGCCAGAAACGCCGGTAGGCGGCGGGCAGCTCCCAGGGGCAATAGACGTGGGCGACCCGGTCGCCGAACAGCGCCTGGACCCGTTCAGAGCCGGTGGGCGTGGTAGTGGTCACCACCAGCGGCGTGTCCGGGTGGCGCGCCAGCAACGCCTCGATCAGCGGCGCCGCCGCCAGGGTCTCCCCCACGGACACGGCGTGAATCCAGACGCTGCCGCGCAGCCGGCCGCGCCCCAGCCCCAGGGCCAGACGCTCCCGCCAGCGGCGCCGGTACGCCGGCGCGCGGCGGCCGCGCCACCAAAGGCGCGCGAACAGGAGCGGCAACAAAGCGTACCAGAGTGATGAATAGAGCAAGCGCATGGGCGATTCCGTCGGACCTCGAAGGCCGGACACCTGACGTCCGACCCGGCCGGCTATGCTAGCATAGCCGCGCATTCCTTCGATGGTGATCCATGACCGTGAGCGTGACTTCCCCGGTGTTGAAACCGGACATCCTGATCTTCGGCGGCGGCATCGCCGGCCTGTGGCTGATCAACCACCTTCAGCAGCGCGGCTATCAATGCCTGCTGCTGGAAACCGGCACCCTGGGCGGCGCCCAGACCCTGGCCAGCCAGGGCATTATCCACGGCGGCCTGAAATACGCCCTGGGCGGCACCCTCTCCAGCGAATCCGAGGCCATCGCCGGCATGCCCGACCGCTGGCGCCAGGCCATCGACGGCCAGGGCCCGGTGGATCTGAGCGGCCTGCGGGTGCTCAGCGAGACCCAGAACCTCTGGTCCGCCGGTTCCGTGGCCAGCCGCATGACCACTTTTTTCGCCAGCCGCATGCTGCGCGGGCGCATCGAAAAGCTGAAGCGCCCGGATTTCCCTTCCGCCCTGGCGGACCGCCGCTTCAAGGGTCAGGTCTACCGCCTGGACGATCTGGTGGTGGACACCGAAAGCCTGCTCGAGGTGCTCACCGCGCCGGTGCGCGACCGTCTGCTGCACTTCGACCCGGCACGGCACCCGTTGAGCTGGAACGAACGCGGCCTGGAAGCGGTGGCACTGGACGGCGTGCGCATCGAACCGAAGCTGACCGTGCTGGCCGCCGGCGAAGGCAACGCCGGCCTGCTCCAGGACGCGCAAAAAGCCGAGCTGTTCCCCAGTGAAGCGGCGCAGAGCCGGCCCCTGAAAATGGTGCTGCTGAAGCACCGCCTGGGCCACCGCCTCTACGCCCACTGCGTGGGCACCAGCAACAAGCCCCGGCTCACCGTCACCACCCACGATATGAAGGACGGCAGCCTGGTGTGGTACCTGGGCGGCGATCTGGCGGAAAAAGGCGTGGAGCGCAGTGACGCCCAGCAGCTGGACGCGGCGCGCCGGGAGCTGGACGAGCTGTTCCCCTGGCTGGACTTCGCCGACGCCGAGCTGGCGCTGATGGACGTGGCCCGCGCCGAACCGCGCCAGCAGGGTCTGGCCAAGCCGGACAACGCCTACGCCCGGCGCGACCGGGACCTGATCATCACCTGGCCCACCAAACTGACGCTGGCGCCGGACCTGGGCGACCGGGTGGAAGCCCTGATCCGCGAACAGGGCCTGGACGCCGGCGAGCCCCTGGCGCCAGTGCCCGAGTCCCTGCGGCGCGCCGATATCGGCCGGCCCCAGTGGCACCGCCTGTTCGGGGAGCAAGGCTGATGGCGTTTCTCCGCGAACTGGGCGACACCGGCCTGACGGTCAGCGCGCTGGGCCTGGGCACGGTCAAAATCGGCCGCGACCAGGGGGTGAAGTACCCCACTCCGTTTTCGATTCCCGACGACGACGCGGTGCGCGACCTGCTGGCCCGCGCCCGCGAGCTGGGCATCAATCTGATCGACACCGCGCCCGCCTACGGCCGCAGCGAAGAGCGCCTCGGCCAGTTGCTGCGCGACCGCCAGGACTGGGTGATCGTCTCCAAGGTGGGCGAGGAATTCAGCGACGGCGACAGCCACTTTGACTTCTCGCCGGCGCACACCCGGGCCTCGGTGGAGCGCAGCCTGCGGCGGCTGAACACCGACTACCTGGACTGCGTGCTGATTCACTCCGACGGCAACGACCTGGACGTGCTGCGCAGCGGCGCCCTGGAAACGCTGGAGGCGATGAAACAGGCCGGCCTGATCCGCGCCATCGGCATGTCCACCAAAACCGTGGCCGGCGGCCTGGAAACGCTGAAACGCAGCGACGTGGCCATGGTCACCTACAACCTGAAGCAGGACGACGAGCGGCCGGTGATCGACCACGCCGCCGCCCACCACAAGGGCATCCTGATCAAGAAAGCCTTCGCCAGCGGCCACCTGGCCGACGACCTGCCCGACCCGGTGCAGGCCAGCCTCAACAAGGTGCTCGGCACCGCCGGCGTCAGCGCCGTGATCGCCGGCACCGTCAACCCCCACCATCTGGAAGAAAACGTCCGCAAGGCGCGCCTCGCCTGCGGCGACCCGGCCTGAGGGCAAGGGCCGCTCAAAAAAAAGGTTCATCGCGCTTTAGCGGGAACGCTTCCCCTCCATCTGGTGAGCCGCAGCGCCACGGGCCACTTCAGAGATCAGTAAACAGGGGAACTAAGAGGTAGGGGCGGACAGTGAACCGCG
>Ga0310345_10000450_pt1 | contig 62217 bp, 61 predicted proteins | sample HC15DNA20500_MG_FD_204667 | JGI IMG/M metagenome (GOLD analysis project Ga0310345, IMG submission 204667) | Marine microbial communities from station ALOHA, North Pacific Subtropical Gyre - HC15-DNA-20-500_MG | ecosystem: Environmental > Aquatic > Marine > Oceanic | place: Pacific Ocean: North...
TCGCCGTGACGGTTCAGGAACAGATTGACCGCCGCGCCATAGACCAGCTGGAAGCCCTTCTTGGCGATGGACTCCCAATGGTCCGCAGGAATGCCCTTGCCGCAGATGCGCCCGGTGATCGACGGGAACTGAAGATAGAGATACTCGACCCCAAGCTCGTCAATCTGACGGCGAACCTGCTTCACAAGCTCTTCCCGGCCAGGGGCGTCGACAAAACTCTCAAGATCCGTGGTCATAAAGGTCATCCATTCCCAAGCTTCAATCTCCCGGTAACCTCACGCAGCAGGTGACCTTTGGCAAGTCCAATCGCAGACCAATTTTTGAGCTTTTGCGCAAATTATGGGCGGCAGAGGTTTTGCTGAAAAAGGTGGCAACGGCGTTTCGGGTGCGACATTCCTGTCGGAAATCCCCCTAAAAACGTGCGAACTCAATGGTTTAAGAATGCGCTCAAAATGAGGCGCGGGGCCGTGGCGGGCAGTAGACGATTTGGGCGGTTCAGGTCTCGTCTCGGCTAAGGATTGTATTTTGGTCCAGGACCTCGTATAACCATGAGGACCAATGAGATACCAATCCCGCAGGTGACCGCCATGAGCGCTGAAACGCCACCGATTTCCGACCTACGGCCGGCATTTGGCCCGGACTCCCTGGAGCCGGAATTTGGGGGGCAGGTTCCGACCGGCGAGCCGGTGCCTCGGCCCGATCCCTTCGGTCTGCGCGGTGAGACGGCGGGAAAGCGCTCTGGTCAGAACGCGTCCTCCATTACGGACCGTCTGAAAAGCGCAATCGAAACAGGGATCTATAAGAAAGGCTCGCAGCTTCCACCGGAGCGCGATTTGGCGGAGAGTTTCGGAGCTGCGCGGAGCACGGTACGGCGTGCGCTGGACCGGCTGGAGCGGGCCGGATTCATCTCCCGCAAGGTGGGCAGCGGCACCTTCGTCAATTGGTCCGCCGGACTGGAAGCGCTGGAGGATATCTCCGATGCGGTGAGCCCGCTGCAGCTGGTGGAGATGCGATTCGCCATCGAGCCTCACATGGCCGAGCTCGCCGTGCAGCATGCGACGCGCCAGGAGTTGAAGGCCATGGAGGGGCTGCTCGACCGGCTGGAGGCGCTGGAGCACGACAAGGACGCGTTCTCCAAATGGGATGCGGAGTTCCACCTGTCCCTGGCGGAGGCCTCACGCAATCCGCTGATCGTCTTTATCTATAAGCAGATCAACGAGGTGCGGCTTCATGCTCAGTGGGACGCCCAGAAGGAGAAGACGCTGCACCCGGCGCGGATCGCAACCTATAACGATCAGCACCGGCAGATCTTCGATGCGCTGTGCGAGCGGGACGCGGAAGCCGCCAAGCGCATGATCCGCGAGCACCTGACGCTGGCCCGCAACGACCTCATCCATAATCTGAGCGAGTGAGGCGGGGCTACTTCTTCTGGTTCTTGCCGAAGCGCATGTCCAGCCCGTCGCTGCAGTCTGTCTGCAGGAACACCGACTCGACCGGCTCCGCATAGGAGTTGAGCCCGCCGGAATCCGCCACCTGGCGGTCGATGAAGCGGTTGTAGCAGATCTCCGTCGACTTGATGTTCGGCGCCCGCTTGATGCGGATCGGTCCGACGCCCTCGAACACATTGCGGGAGATGCGCACCTTGGCGATCTTGCCCTTCCAGCCGTTGATGAGGATGCCGCCGCCCACATTGTTCACGAATTTCGAGCGCTCGATTTCAATGTTGCGCGCGGTCTCTTCGCTCTTGTTGGGCTCGATATCGATGCCGGCGCTTGGCGCGGTGCCTTGGGTGTCGCGGAACTCCGAGCGGGTGACGAGGATACGGTTGCCGCTGATGATCGAGAGGCCCTGGCGGCGGTTGCCGATCGCCTTTACGCCGCAGAACGCCACATCTGTTGAGCCGGTCAGATAGAAGCCGTCGCCCCACATCTGAGTGGAGGTCACGCCCGCGATCGCTACGTTCTTGGATTTGGGACCGATGTAGATACCCATGCCCCATTGGCCCGATTTGCCCTTATGCTGCTTGCGCTCGCCTAGAAGCGTTCCGCCGACGACATTGACGTCTGAGGCGTTGGCGATCGTGAGGGCGGCGTAGTGCTTGGCGTCGTTCGGAATGACCTTCAGGACGGCGCGATCGGCGAGCTTCAGGGTCATCTTGCTCTTGAGTTTGAGCTTCTTCGGACCGACCGCGTTGATCATGTAGGTGCCGTTCGGGATGTGGACGGTGCCGCCGGTGCCGGCGACCGCATCGATGGCCGACTGGATCGCCCGGGTGTCGTCGGCGCGGCCGTCTCCCTTGGCGCCCTTCTGGCGCACATTCACCACCAGCGGCGAGGTGGGCTTGATCTCGCAGGCATTGGCAGGCGCTGCTTCCGCCGGGGCGAGCCCCACGATGCATCCCAAGAGAAGAGCGGAAGCGAAGAGAGCGGCGAGCTTATGCATGAGGGTATCCGGGGCGGGGTGAGACGTGGAACCCCACCCCTATACCGGATCAGCTCACTTCGAGGTAGCGGGCGCGTTCGAAGCCGGAGACGTGGGCGTGGAAGGCCGCGGCCTCCGCCGCGCACCGGGCGGCGTAATGCTTCACGAAGGCCTCGCCGAACAGCGCCTTGGCCGCTTCGGATTTTGCCAGACGCTGGGCTGCCGCCTCGAGGGAGAGGGGCAGGGCGCGGTCTTCCGGCACGTCCGCCAGGCGGCCGTTGCCGGTGACGGGCTCGCCCGGGTCGGCATTGTTCTCGATGCCCCAGAGGCCGGCGCCCAGCATCATGGCGGCGGCCACGTGGGGCGCGATGTCGGCGCCGGGAAGGCGGAACTCGAAGCGGGTCTCTTCCGGCGTATGGGTGACGACGCGGACGCCGCAGGTGTAGTTGCCGATGCCCCAATTGGCGGCCCGGGGTGCCCAGTTGCCCGGGCGGAGGCGGCGGTAGGCGTTCACGGTCGGGGCGAACATGCTCATCAGCTCAGGGGTGAGGGCGACGATGCCGCCGAGGAAGGCGCGGCCCGTGTCGCTCAAGCCGTGGGCGCCGTTCGGATCGGCTAGGGCCGGCGCGCCATCCTTGTTCTTGAGGGACAGGATCACGTGGCCGCACTGGCCGGGGAAGCCGTCGTCGAGCTGGGAGACGAAGCTCGCGGTCATGCCCTGCTGGCGGGAGAGCGCCTTGGTGAAGTCCTTGAACAGGGTGGCATCGTCGGCCGCCTTCACGATGGGGTCGGTGCCGAGGGTGTACTCGACGCAGCCCGGCCCAAGCTCCATGCAGTGATGGTCCAGAGTGATGCCGGCGGCGCGGAGCTGGTCCTGAATGAAAGCCAGGAAATCGGCGTCCGCCGCGGGCGCCACAGCCGACCAGCAGCGATTGTGCAGCATGGCGGGGTCGACGTTCTGCCAGCCCTTCTCGCGCAAGCTTTCGCCGTCTTCGTCGAGGTAGATGACCTCGAACTCGAAACCGGCATAGGGGGTGAGGCCCATGCCTTCGGCCTTCTCCACCAGCCTTTTCAGAACGGCGCGGGGCGAGATGGCGGCCGTATCGCCGCTGTAATCGGCGATCGCGAGGCAGGCATCGGGCTCGAAGGGGTAGGGGCGGATGCTGTCGGGATCGACCGTGACGGTCTCGTCGACATAGCCCTTATCCTCGAAGCAGGTCTCGTCCGGCATCCAGTAGGGTAGGCAATCGATAAAGTGCCACCCGTCCTTCATCACCCGCTTGAAGGCCTCGGCGTCCAGCCGCTTCTCGCGGAAGGTCAGGTAGTCGAAGATGCCGAGATGGACGTATTTGCAATCGTCGAGATTGGCGGAAGCGTTCGAGGCGGTCACGAGGAGACTCCAGGTGTTGCTGCGCAATAATCGATAGGGTCGGATCGAAAGGGTTGCGCGGCACTATGCGAATGCGCGCCCCATGTCACAAGCAACAGGGGCGCGCAACCACTGAATGGTCTCGCTCAAAAGTTCGCCTAGACCTTCTGGCCGGCCTCGTAGAGGAACCAGACCCGCCGTTCGGCTTCGTCGATATACGGTTCGAGAATGCTGACGGTGGCCACGTCGCCGAGCTCGTCGCACAGGCCGTGGGCCTCGCGCATGCTGGCGGCGAGCTGGAGGTTGTCCTCGCGAAGCTCCGCCAGCATGTCCTCCGGCGTAACGAACTGGGCGTCGTTGTCGCTGATGCGCTGCAGGCGTCCGATCTCACCGATGGAGTGAAGCGTGATGCCGCCAAGCTTGCGGACGCGCTCGGCCAGGGGATCGGTCGTGGCGAAGATCTGCGAGGCCTGCTCGTCGAGGAGCAGGTGGTAGTCCCGAAAGTGGGGGCCGGACATGTGCCAGTGGTAGTTCTTCGTCTTCATATAAAGAGCGAACATGTCGGCCAGGAGGGCATTCAGGGCGCCCTGGATGTCCTTGATTTCGTTCGAGCCGAAATTTGAGCGGGTCTGCAGCGGCGCCGTGCGGCGCTTCGATGCGTCTTTGGTGCTCATGGCGTCTCCTTAGAAATTTGGGTCGGGGATGAATGCTTTGGGGCTTCTGAAATGGCCTCAATATATGGAGATATAGTTACGGGTGGTGGTGCTCGCCACGCGCCATAGGCGAGCCGAGATGACGCAGGGAGCGAACGTCCCGCGTGGATCGCTTCTCATGGTGAAGTCTGATCTAAGGTGCCGGATCGCGACCGGCCTGGCCCCTAGAACTCGACGTCCAGCTCCTCGAGCTCGTCCGGCTCCTGCTTGGCCTCTTCGATCCATTCGGTCATCAGGGGCCAGTTCAGGATGGTCGCGCTGTAGCTCGCGCTCGCCGGATCCAGCTTCACGTCATAGGTCTGGAAGCGGGTGCAGACGGGGGCGTACATGGCGTCGGCGAGATTCGGCCTCTCTCCGAAGAGGTAGGGGCCACCATAGGTCTGCAGGCATTCCTGCCAGATGGTCAGCACCCGGTCGATGTCCGTCTTCACGCCGGTCCAGGTGCCGAAGGCGGGCAGGCGAGCCTTCAGGTTCATGGGCAGGGCGGAACGGAGATTCTGAAATCCGGAGTGCATCTCGCCCGAGATCGCGCGGCAATGGGAGCGGGCGGCGATGTCCTCCGGCAGGATGCCGGCCTCGGGGAAGCGCTCCGCCAGATATTCTGCGATGGCGAGCGTGTCCCAAACCCGCACCTGCTCGTGGGTCAGGCAGGGGACCAGGAAGGAGGGCGAGAGGAGAAGGAGTTCGGCCCTGGTCGACGGATCGTCGGAAGGCAGCTGCTCCTCCTCGAATTCCAGCCCCGCCATCTTGCAGAGGAGCCAGCCCCGCAACGACCAGGATGAATAGTTCTTGCTGCTTATTGTGAGGACAGCCTCGGTCATTTGCGCCGGTTCCTTCGCTGGTGCTAATTCACATCAGGGCGGCTTCTTGACACGGATGTGTCAAAAAAGTGCTCGCTGCCACGGAAAGGATGCACTAGCGTTTGCCGGCTGCGCAATGGCCGCCAGCCCGAATCGGTGTGGGTGCGGCGTCCTGTCTGCTAAGGAACGTATGCTGTATCAAGCTTACCAAGCCCAGACTCAGCTCTTCGAACCCGCCAAATCGCTGGCCCGGACCTCGTTGGCCTGGATGGATGCGTGGCGCAAGGCTGCCCCCTTCCCATGGATCGATGCCTTTGCCGCCGGTTTCGAGCTGATCGCGCGGGCCGAGCTGACCCATAAGCGCCCCGATTACGGGATCGACCAGGTGACCGTGGGCAACCGGCGTGCCGAAGTCACGGAAGAGGCGGCGCTGACGCTGCCCTTCGGCACGCTGCTGCACTTCAAGAAGGATATCGAGGCGAAGCAGCCCAAGGTGCTGATCGTGGCGCCGCTCTCGGGGCATTTCGCGACGCTTCTGCGCAATACCGTGCGCACCATGCTGCCGGAGAACGACGTCTACATCACCGATTGGCACAACGCCCGGGATGTGGATCTCGCCGCGGGCGGCTTCGGATTCGACGATTTCGTCTCCTATCTCATCCGCTTCATGGAGGAGATGGGCCCGGGCTCCCACCTTGTCGCCGTCTGTCAGCCTTGCGTCCAGGCGCTGGTCGCCGTGGCGGCGATGGCGAAGGAGAACAACGAGGCGACGCCCCGCAGCATGACGCTGATGGCGGGTCCGGTGGACACGAGAATCAACCCTACGAAGGTCAACGAGCTAGCCATGGACCACCCGATCGAGTGGTTCGAGCGCAACCTGATCGCGACGGTGCCGTCGGATTTCGAAGGCGCGGGCCGGCATGTCTATCCCGGCTTCATGCAGCTGACCGCCTTCATGTCCATGAACATGGAGCGCCACCTCAAGACCCATCGGGATCTCTACGGGCACCTCGCCAAGGGCGAATCCGAAGAGGCCGACCGCATCAAGACCTTCTACGACGAGTATTTCGCGGTGATGGACATGCCGGCGGAATTCTACCTGGAAACGGTCCAGTGGGTGTTCCAGGAGGCGCGGCTGCCGAAGGGCGAGCTGACCTTCAAGGGGGAGCCGATCGATCTCGGCGCGATTCGACAAACGGCGCTTTTGACCGTTGAAGGCGAGCGGGACGATATCTGCGCCCTAGGGCAAACTGCCGCGGCCCACGATCTCTGCACCGGTCTGCGGCCTCATAAAAACATGCATTACATGCAGCCTGGGGCCGGCCATTACGGCGTTTTCAGTGGGAGACGCTGGGAAAACCAGGTATATCCGACCGTGCGAAACATGATTTTGGCCAATCACTAAGGCCTTGAGGGGCACCTAGTGCACAAAATCAACGCGCTGGTAACTTCTCTGTTTTAATGTCATTTTCGCGCTGCAATGACGGAACCAATCTGTTATGCGTAGGTTTTCCAGTTGCCGTTCGGGCGGTTCCCGCCCGGCGGACCATTGCAGGAAAAGCGAGGCTCATGTGAGGCTCGTTGGTTAGTCCAAGGGGGAACGGAAATGCAGAATCCCGTTAAAGTTATCGCGGCCCTCGCGATCATGGCCGTTGGCCTGACGCTCGGTGGTTGCTTCCATCATCACCAGCAGGCTGTGGTCACCGAGCCGCTGCCGCCGGCTGCTCCGCCGCTTAAGTAAGCTGCGGATCAAAGCAGGGTACGAGTTTGGTCAGGGTGCCTTCGGGCTCCCTGGCCCTCTCTCTTTCAGTATCGCGTAGCCCTGAAAGATCAGTTTTCCAAACGGTCCGGACCCTCAACGGGGTCCGGGCCGTTTTGCGTTTTGGGCCTGAGTCTTCTCGGCCTGAGGGCTTCTTTGGCCTGAGCATTCCCGGGTAGCCGATGGAGCAGGGCGCCGACGGGGTCGTCCGCAGGCCGCTATAGCGGCGGTGTTCGGCTCCGCGCGCTCCTCCCTGGCGTCCAATCCCGCTCTGCGCAGAGGTCGCTGCTCACGGAAGAGCGGGAGCGGCGCCGTGCCATATCGGCCCTATAACGGCAAACGCGCCGGCAGGGGCGGGCCCCACCGGCGCGTTACACGCGACCTACATGAACCCCAGCCAGCCTCCGCCGGCCAGGGCCCATATCTCGTTCCTTCTAGAACTGCGCGCGCGCAGAGAGCAGGAAGGTCCGCCCGCGGCCCGTGGCGAGACCGGCCGGCGCGCCGGTCGCACCCGTGGCAAGCGCGGGCGTGTAGGTGCGGTCGAACAGGTTCTGGATCGTCATGTTCAGATCCAGGTTCTCGGTCACCGCATAGCTGGCGAACAGGTCCATCAGCTCGTAGCCGGGCAGCTCCGTCGGATCGCCGGGGGCGACGTTGAACTCGCCGAGCGGCGCATCGGAGTAGAAGTAGGCCCGGGCGCCCAAGGTCATCTGCTCGTCCATCAGGCGGACACCGCCGGTCAGGACCAGCATATGATCGGGCAGGTAGCTGTTGGCACCGAACCCGTTGATCTGCTCTGGCAGGTCGGTGTGGGTATAGGTGTAGGCCATCTGACCGAAGGCCCAGCCGGCGTCATAGATGCCTTCCAGCTCCACGCCGTTGACTTCGGAGGTCCCGGGCGCGTTGCAGAAATAGACGCCGAAACCGACGGTCGGGAAGCAGGCCGTGATGTAGTTGTCCACGTTCAGGTGATAGTAGTTCGCCTTGAACAGCAGCCTGTCGTTGGCGAGCATCGCGTTTTCGAAGACGAAGTTCGCGCCGGCTTCCCAGCCCTTCGCCGTCTCAGGCTCCAGATAGGGATTCGGGAAGAAGCTCTGGGTCGGTCCGTCGCCTGGATGGGCGCCGCCCGTCAGCAGCTCGTTGACCGTGGGAGCGCGCATGGTCTCCGAATAGGTCACGTAAGGCTGCATCCAGGGGGTGACCTGGGCGGCCAGGGTGATGTCGGGGAGCACCTTACCTTCTTCCCGATCGACCACGTACTGGCCCGGCGGCACGCCGACCGGGTTGAACGGCGCAACGGAGCCAACCCCGTCGACCGTGTAGCGATCGTAGCGGACACCTGCGATCAGGTCCCAGATACCCTTGGAGAAGGTGGTCTGGGAGAACAGGCTGAAGATGTCGCTCTCACCGCTCGGATTGACGCCGAAATCAGGCTGGGTCGCGCTGTTGATGACCGAGACATCGTCTTTGAAGTATTCGACGCCGTAGACGGTCGCCACGTCGATCGTCCCCATGCTGAAGCGCGAGGTATTCGAGGTGTCGAAACCCCAGCCGTTGTCCTCGATGACGCGGCCGATATTGCTCAGGCCGGGCACGTAGCCGTCTTCGTAGTTCATCTCCACATCGTTGAAGTAGAGGTTGGCCCGGAAGTCGACGAGGTCGTTGGCGGCCGGGTTGTAGACGTAGTTGCTGTAGTAGGTGTTCGACTTGACCGACTGCTCGTAGGAGTTGGCGGTGAAGTCGTTGTTGTAGAGCACCGTACCGAAGGATAGCCGCTGGCCGGGGCTGATATCGATATGCGCCTTGGCCAGACCCGAGATGAGGTCCTCGCCCGTGTTGGGCACGGTCAGTCCTTCGCCATTCTCGTAGTTCTTCTCGTCGTGCTTACTGATCGCACCGGCGACGCTGACCTTGCCGGCCCTCGCAGCACCCGCGCCCATCTCGGCCCAGCCGACGCCGTTGCTGCCCCAGCCCACATGGGTGAGGGCGCCGTAGTTCTGGCCCTGGCGCAGGATGTCCTGCACGTCGAGGGTGCGGATGTTCGCCGTACCGGCCAGCGCGCCCGCGCCGCCCGCGGTGGAGACCGCGCCGCGCTGGACGTCGATGCCCGCGACGAGCAGGGGATCCACGTAAGTGAACCCTTGCGCCTCATGGCCGGTGAAGCGGAAGTTCTGGCGCACGCCGTCGATCATCGTGTTGACGCGGCCGGAGCCTTCGAAGCCGCGGATATTCACCGCCAGGCCGGGATTGCCCTCGCTTTCCCGGGTGAAGGTGCCTGGCATGGCGCGGAAGACGTTGTCGAGCTGGTCGGAGCCGAAGGTTTCGATCTCGCCGCGGCCCGCCACACTCACGCTCGCGGGTGTGTAGTAGGGCACCTCGGCCGGGCTGATGATCTCGGTATCGTTCAGCTCAAGCGAATCGGCCGCCACGGGCTCGACCGGCTGCGGCGGCACTGCTGGCCGCGGCGTCGCCCGGCGCGTCACGGTGCGGGCTGGCTGACCCGCCTCGACGGTGATCTCCGGCAGGGTCGCCTCCTGGCCGAAGGCCCGGTCGGATAGACCGAGCGCAAGGATGGATCCTGTTGCGATCAGCAGGAGCGGACCCCAAGGAATGCGCGCCGTCCCGCTTTCCTCCACGCCGTCGCACGGATCTCTCAAGTAATTCTGCAGTGCTTCGCCATCCGGACGGACGGACGAAGCGTGGGGCGCGCCCAGGCGCGACCCATCGTGTGGTGACATCATGCCAACCCCCGTTAAATCCCCAACAGTTTTGCTTTTCGGGCTGGCTTGCTGACCGCGATGGACGCGTCGATAGCGGGCTTGCCTATGGTCCGGCGCATGGTCGCGAACGCGGCAGCCGGATCGGCCTGGAGTCAGGCGAGGCTCATTGAATATAAATTATGACAAATAAAGTCAACAAAAACTGGAACGGGCAGTTCGTGCAAATCTTCCCGCGGGATTTCAAGAGCAGGGGAACGATGTTCGCAGGCTCGCTCCGGGGCCTAAAAAAACACGACGCCGCTCACGGGAATGAGCGGCGTCGCAGCAATCTTATTTTTCGAGCGCGGCTCGCCGGGAGCCGTGGCAGAGGCTATTCGGCCGCAACCGTCTTCTTGCCGGCCTTCACCTCCTGAATGCTGGTGAAGCCTTCGAACTCCGGGTGACCCTGATAGAGGGGCTTGTTGTTGCCGGCGCCGGCGTGGGCCTTGCGGAAGGCTTCGGACTTGGTCCAGTCCTCGAACGCTTCATAGGACTCCCAGACGGTGTGGGACGAATAGAGGGTGTAGTCTTCCCGCTCGGGGCCGCGCAGAAGATGGAACTCGACGAAGCCCGGCAGCTCCTCGAGATGGGTCTCGCGGGTGAGCCAGACATTCTCGAAATCCTTCTCCGAGCCCTTGTTCACCTTGAAGCGGTTCATTGCGATAAACATCGGATCGCGTCCTCCTAAAAATGCGATAGCCCCGTCGGGGCTTTGCTCCACTATAGCGAACGCACCGGCAGGGGCGAGCCCCCCGGTGCGTCACGCAACTTGCGTGAGCTCCGGCCGGCAAAGCCGCCGGCCAGACCTCATATTCTTCCCTCCTAGAACTGCGCGCGGGCAGAGAGATAGAAGGTGCGGCCGCGGCCGAGATCGATCTCCGTGTCATCCAGGCCGGTCGCGATCGTGCTGAGCGCGGGGGTGTAGGCCTGGTCGAACAGGTTCTCCACGGTCAAGCCGAGGCTCAGCCAATCCCTGACCTGATAGCTGGTGAAGAAGTCAGCCAGTTCGTACCCCGCGAGGTCCTCGCCATCGCCAAGATCGGTGGAGGAGACGAACGTGCCCCGCATGCCGATGGTCCAGCGCTGATCCAGCAGGCGGATACCGCCGGTGATGGTCGCATAGTGCTCCGGCAGATAGCTCTCCGCGCCCAGGCCCGATCCCTGATGGGGAAGATCGGCATGGGTGTAGGTGTAGGAGAAGCCACCGAAGGCAACGCCGGTGTCGTACAGACCTTCCATTTCCACGCCGTCGACGTCGGAGACGCCGAAGTTGTTACAGAAAAAGGCTGTCTCGATGATCGTGATATCCGGCGGGCCGAAGAAGCCGTTCGGGAAGCTGACATCGACGTCGGAGGGGCCCGCGCACTCGGTGATGTAGTTCTCCACCTGCTGGGTGTAGTAATCCGCCTTCAACAGCAGCCTGTCGCCGGTCCTGAACACGCTGTCCTTGGCGACATTGAAGCCGAACTCCCATCCCTTCTGATACTCCGGCAGCAGGAACGGATTGGGCAGGAAGGTCAGATTGAGGGTCGGCCCGCCAATCGGGATCGGATGCAGGCCCGTCATCAGGGTTTCCTGCACGGTCGGGGCGCGCATGGATTCCGAATAGGTCACGTAGGGCTGGAGCCAGGGATTGACCTGGGCCGCCAGGGTGATCTTGGGATCCCAGCTTGAGTAGTTGTTGTCGATATCGTAGTCGCCCGCCGGCATGCCGTAGGGGTTCGTCGCGGCGAGGAAGGTGTTCCCCTCCAGCCTGTAGTCGTTGTAGCGGACGCCCGCGATAAGATCCCAGATGCCGTAGGAGAAGGTCGTCTGGTTGAAGGCGCCCACGAGATCGGAGACGCCAGAGGGGTTCACCCCGCCATTCGTGGTGCTCACGTCGTCGCGGAAATATTCCACGCCGAACTCGCTCGCCACCTCGACCTCACCGAGATTGAAGCGGGAGATGTTCGAGGTGTTGAAGCCCCAGCCGTTATCCTCGACCGTACGATCGGTCGCGTCGGCGACGAGCGGTGCGACCCCGGTGAAGTAATTGCCGTAGTCCATCTGCACGTCGGTGTAGGAGAGCTGCGCCCTGAAATCGATCAGGTCGTTATCGGTGGGCCTGTACTCGTAGTTCGCCGTGTAGATATTCGACTGAAGCTTCTGGTCGTAGGAGTTGGCGACGAACTCATTGTTGTAGAGCACGGTGCCGAAGGACAGCCGCTGGTCCGGGCTGATTTCGATATGAGCTTTCGCAAGACCCGAGATCAGATCTTCGCCGGTATAGGGGATGGTGACCCCGTTGCCGTTCTCGTAATCCTTCTCATCGTGCTTGCTGATCGCGCCGGCGACGCTGATCTTTCCGGCTTGCGCGGCGGCCGCACCCATCTCGGACCAGCCGACGCCATTGCTGCCCCAGTTGAGGGACGTCAGGGCGCCTGATTTCTGGCCCGGCCGAAGGATGTCCTGCACGTCGAGGGTGCGGAAGTTCGCCGTACCGGCCAGCGCACCGCCACCGGTGGTGGTGACCGCGCCGCGCTGAATGTCGATGCCAGCCAGGAGCAGCGGGTCGACATAGGCGAAGCCGCCGGCCTCGTGGCCGGTGAAGCGGAAGTTCTGGCGGACGCCGTCGATCATCATGTTGACGCGGCCCTGGCCCTCGAAGCCGCGGATGTTCACCGCGACGCCCGGGTTGCTGACGCTATCCCGGCTGAAGGTACCGGGCATCGACCGGATGACGTTGTTCAGATCGGCTGAGCCGAAGGTCTCGATCTCGCCACGGCCGGCCGTGCTCACGCTGGCAGGCGTGTAGTAGGGGACCTCGGCTGGCGTAATGATTTCCGCGTCGCTCTCAATGTCGACCGGCTGGTCGGAAACCGGCTGCAGCGGCTGGACCGGCGTGGCCGGGCGCGGCGCGCTGCGGCGAACCACGGTGCGGGCCGGCGCGCCAGCCTCGACGGTGATCTCAGGAAGGGTCGCTTCCTGGCCGAACACCGGCTGGGATAGCCCCAGAGCAAGTGCGGATGCCGTCGCGACCAGCAGCAGGCTTCCCCAAGGGGTCTTGCCTCCCTGGATGTGCGCAGCCGTTCCTTGCGGATCTCTCAGATAATTCGATGTTCCCTCGCCGGTCTCGTGGACGGACGAGGAATCGGACGCGCCAAAGCGCAGCCCATGATGCGGTGACATCATGCCAACCCCCGTTAAACCCCAACTTTTTTGCTTTTCGGGCTGGCTGGCTGTCGGCGGCTGGCGTCGTTAGCGGGCTGGCCATATCGTCCCGGCCGCGCGACCAAAAAGGCAGCCGGATCAGCCTGATTTCAGGTCAGGCTTGCGCAAGCTATAAATCCTGACTATCAAAGTCAACAAAATGCATAGCGCTAATACCGCGATTTGGCGGGGGAATTCGCTTTGCTCGAGTTTGTGTCATTTCTGCTACAGGCCGCAGCCTGCCGGGGTTTTTGGCGGGATCGGCGACCATAAGACGAGGGGGATAAACCATGGAGTGTGCGCCATCCGATCGTGAGGAACTCCGGCCATCGGAAGCGGAGGCCGCAGCTCAAGACGATTCGCAGGGCAGCGCCTCGCCGGCGCGCTGGCGCGTCGCCGATCTCCTGCGCGGCCAACGAGTCGCCATCATCGACCATGGCGGTGAGGAGTATCGTCTCCGGCTCACCGCCAACGACAAGCTCATCCTGACGAAATAGGGATAACCGACATGACTGCCACAGTTTTCCGCGGGCCCGTCCGGGGCGCGCTGGTGTTTCTCCTGTTCCTGCTGGCCGGTTGGGGAGGGCAGGCTTCGCCGTCCTTCGCGGTCACGGTGACCGATGCCGCCGGGGATGAGGTGGAGGTCACCGATCTATCCCGCATCGTCTCGATCGGCGGCGACGTGACTGAGATCCTCTATGCGCTGGACAAACAGGATCAGATCATCGCCGTCGATACGACGAGCCAGTATCCGGCCGAGGCGCTGCAGGAGAAGGAAGAGATCGGCTATATGCGCGCCCTCTCCGCGGAGGGCGTCCTGTCGATGAATCCGACCGTGATCATCGCTTCTGCCGGCTCCGGTCCGCCGGAGGTGGTCAAGCTGCTGAAGTCCTCGTCCGTTCCGTATGTGGAAGTGACTGACGACACGTCTCCGGAGGCGGTTGCCGACAAGGTGCGGTTCGTCGCCAAGGTCGTCGGCGAAGACGAAAAGGGGGAGAAGCTTGCCAGCAGCGTGGAAGAGGATTTCGCCGTGCTGGCGGAGCAGCGGGAGAAGATCGAGACGCCGGTGCGGGCGCTCTTCATCCTGTCGGTCGGCGACGGCAAGGCGACCGTTGCGGGCAAGGGCACGGGCGCCGATTCCATCATCGCCCTGGCCGGCGCGGAGAATGCCGCCGGCTCGATGACCGGCTACAAGCCGGTGGTCAACGAAGCCGCCATGGAGCTGGCGCCGGACGCCATCGTCACCATGGCTCATGGCGGACCGATGTCGAACACGCTCGAAAAGATCAAGGGCGTCAAGGGGATGGAGATGACGCCGGCGGTGAAGAACGACCGCGTGATCACCATGGACGGCCTCTACCTGCTGGGCTTCGGGCCGCGCGCCTCGAAGGCCGCGCGGGCGCTGATGGCGGAACTCTATCCCGAGCTGGATATCGCGAAGCCGGAGGGTGACGACGGACATCATCACAAGGCCGAGGCGAAAAACCCGCATACCGAGAAATGAGCGTCGAGAGTGCTGAAAGGGTGCGGACGCTGCCCATGACGGAGCGGGCGCGGCTGGTGCCCCGATTCCTTGCGGCGTCTGCCGTGATCCTCCTGGCGGCGGCGCTGCTCTCCCTGTCGGTCGGGCCGACGGGGATAACGCTGACCTCGCTCCCCAGGGCGCTTGATGCCGCCTGGTTCGGTGCGGACGATGCGGCGACGGCGCGGGAGCGCCTGGTGCTGCTCGACATCCGCCTGCCGCGGACCTTGATCGGCATGTTCGTCGGTGCGGCGCTCGCCGTGGCCGGCGCCATGATGCAGGGGCTGTTCCGCAATCCGCTGGCCGATCCCGGCCTGATCGGCGTCTCCGCCGGCGCCGCGCTGGCCGCGGTTGCGACGATCGTTCTGGGCAATACGGTGCTGGCGCCCTTTATCGAGCCCTTCGGGATCTATGCGCTGCCGATTGCCGCCTTCCTGGGCGGGGCGGTCTCCACCACCATCCTCGTCAGCATTGCCGGGCGCCACGGGCAGCTCGCCATCGGCACGTTGCTTCTGGCCGGTATCGCCCTGGGAGCGCTTGCCGGCGCGCTCACCGGCCTTCTGGCCTTCGGCAGCGACGACCGCGAGCTGCGGGATCTTACGTTGTGGTCCATGGGCAGCCTTGGGGGGGCGAGCTGGCCCAAGGTATTCGCAGTGATCCCGTTCGGGCTGCTTGTGCTGGTGGTCGCACCGAAGCTGATCCGGGCGCTCAACGGCTTCCTGCTGGGGGAGGCGCAGGCTTTCCATCTCGGCGTCAACGTGGAGAAGACCAAGCGGCTTGCGATCCTGGCGACGGCGGCTTCCGTCGGGGCGGCCGTCGCGGTCGCCGGCGTGATCGGGTTCGTCGGCATCGTCGTGCCCCATGTGGTGCGCATCATCGCCGGACCGGACCACCGGGTGGTGCTGCCCGGCAGCGCGCTGCTCGGGGCGACGCTGGTGCTGATGGCCGACGTCTTCGCCCGCATCGTTGTGCGTCCCGCCGAGCTTCCCATCGGCATCGTGATGGCGGCGATCGGCGCGCCCGTCTTCCTCCATCTCGTGCTGAAGCGCGGTGTCGGAGGCTTCGGCTAGGCCATGCTGCAAGCACGAAAAGCAACCTTCGAGGTGGCCGGCAAGCGGCTGGTGGACGAGGCGGATCTGGAGATTTCTCCCGGGCGCGTGGTCTCAATCGTGGGGCCGAACGGCGCCGGCAAGTCGACGCTGCTCAAGCTGCTTTCCGGCGAGATCCATCCTACCGACGGCGCGATTCTGCTGGAGGGAAGGGATCTGAGGGACGTCGCGGCGGGCGAGCTCGCACGGCGCCGCGCGGTGGTCTCACAATCGACCGTCCTGTCCTTTCCCTTCACCGTTCTTGAGGTGGCCTTGCTGGGGGCCAGCGTTCCCGGCTTCGGCATGCGGGACGAGGCGATGGTGGGGCTGACGGTCGATGCGATCGAGACGGTCGGCCTGAAGGGCTTCGAGGAACGGATCTACACGGAGCTTTCCGGCGGCGAGCGCCAGCGGGTGCATATCGCCCGCGCGCTCTGCCAGCTCGAAGCGCCGGTGCGTCCGCAAGGCGAAGCGGCGGCGTTACTGCTGGACGAGCCGACGGCGAGCCTCGATTTCTCCCATCAGAGCATCGTGCTGGGGGAGGCGCGCCGCCAGGCCAGACTGGGCCGGGCCGTTCTCGTGATCCTGCACGACCTCAATCTCGCCGCGGCCTATGCGGACGAGATCGTCCTCATGCATCGCGGGAAGGTGATGGCGCGGGGGCCCGCCCATGAGGTGCTGCTCGATGAGCTGTTGTCGGAGGTCTATGGCTGCCCGGTCCGCACCAATACGGTGCCGGCGGACGGCATCCCCTTCGTGCTGCCCTATATCGGCGCCTGACCGGTCGGCGCGGCCTGTTGCCTATGTCGGGGGACCTGCCCATAGAGCGGATTCCGCCATATTCCGGCGCGGATGTTCTCGTCGCGCCCCCTCCATCTTGGAACTTCCGTACGCACTCGAAGCTTTCACTGGCCACAGCAAGATTTCATCGCTGGCTTATTGGGAGGAACTAGAATGCGAAACACAGTTATTGGACTCGCCAGCGTGGCCGTCATTGGCTTCGCCTTGACCGGGTGCGGCGAGCAAGGCGCTCCGGACTTTGCGGAGACCGCGGCCATGTCGGATCTTTATGAGATTGAGGCAGGCCGTATCGCCACGGAGAAGGGCCAGTCGGACGCCGTTCGTGCGTTTGGCGAGAAAATGGTCGAGGATCACTCGCAGACGACCAGCCAGCTCAAGCAGATCGTCACGGCCGAGAATATCGACGTGGAACTGCCGACCGAGCTCGATTCGTCCCATCAGGATATGATCGACGAGCTGAACGAGGCGGAGCCGGACGAATTCGATGAAGAGTATGCGAGCCAGCAGGTCGATGCTCATCAGGCCGCCGTCGACGTCTTCGAGGACTATGCCGACGACGGTGACAACGGCGCTCTGAAGGACTTCGCCGGCAAGACGCTTCCGACCCTGCAGCAGCATCTGGAAGAGGCCAAGCAGCTTTCGGAGCAGGCCGACAAGGCCGAGGATCGGGCCGATGACGCCGGTGCGGCCGACACTATGGACGCCACCGACGACACCCCTGCGGACGACGACGCTGCCCGGATCACCGATGACGGCATGACCGGCGATGACGCCGGCACCACGCCGGACACCAATGAAGGCATAATCGACGGCACTACCGAAACGCCGCGCACGCCCGCAGAGCAGTAGTCGCGCCGATACGCATCAAGAAGCGCCTGAAGCCGCAATGGCTTCAGCCAAGGGCCGCCACCGATTGGCGGCCCTTTTTTCGTTCCCGCAGCGGCTCTTACGTCGTCGCGTCCATCCATCAAAGGCGTTACGCGCCGTTCACGCTAAACGTCTCAATTTCTCGCCAAACCCCGCCGACTTGGCTAGCGTCCAAGGTCTTGTATCAAAAGAGCGGGATCGGGATGTTGGGCAGGGCGGAGTCATCTCCCAAGGACACGAGGGAGGCAGCCGGGCGCGAACCGCTCGCGCTCGATCTGGATCACGCACTGCTCAGGACGGATCTCCTGTTCGAGACGGCCGCCGCCTATCTGAGCGCCAATCCTCTCCGCGTCTTTCAGCTGATCTTTTGGCTGCTGCAGGGCAAGGCCGTGCTGAAGCGCCAGCTCTGTGAACGTGTCGTGCTGGATGTCGACAGCCTCCCGGTCAATGAGGCGCTGGTCGCCTATGCGCGCAGGGCGAAGCGGGCTGGGCGCCATGTGGGCATCGCATCGGCCAGCGACCAGCTCCTTGCCCACCGTCTCGCAAAGCGGTTCGACTTCATCGATTTCGTTGTCGCGAGCGACGGGCGGAGCAATCTCAAGGGCCGCGCCAAGGCGGCGATGCTGACCGAGCGCTTCCCCAAGGGGTTCGCCTATGCGGGGGACAGCCGGTCCGATCTCGCCGTCTGGAAGGAGTGCGAAGCGATCATCCTGGCGGGTGCGTCGGCCTCGACGACCCGTGCGGCGGAGAAGCTGGATAAGCCCATCGAAGCCGTTTTCCCGCGGGAGGGGCTCGGGCCGAAGGGCTGGCTGAAAGCCGTCCGGGCCCATCAATGGGCGAAGAACCTGCTGGTGTTCGTGCCTTTGGTCTTGGCCGGCATGGCCGCCGACCCAACGGCCGTAGCCCGCGCTTTCGCCGCCTTTGCCGCGCTCTCCATGATGGCGTCGGGCACTTACCTCCTGAACGATCTCTTCGATCTCGCCGACGACCGGCGCCACTGGAGCAAGAAGGACCGGCCGCTTGCCTCCGGTCGCATGCGGCTCTCCGACGCCATGGTGCTGTCGCCGGCGCTGGTCTTAGGTGCCTTCGGCATCGGGATCTATCTCGGCTGGGGCGTCACGGCGATCCTGTTCGCCTATATGGCGACAACGCTTGCCTATTCGATCTATCTGAAGCGCCAGCCGATCGCCGATGCGTTCACCCTGGCGGTGCTGTTCACCCTGCGGCTTGGCCTCGGCATCGTGGCGGTCGGCGCGGAGCCGTCCTCATGGCTGCTGGTGTTCTCCATGTTCCTATTCACCTCGCTCTCCTTCGCCAAGCGGCAGACGGAGATTCAGCGGAGCGGCATCGAAGGCGACGAGACCCTGAACGGACGCGGATATCGCGGCGGCGATGCGGCGCTGGTGCTGGCCATGGGGATCGCCACGGGCATGACCGCGGTCACCATCATGGTGCTCTACATCATCAACGACGCCTTCAACGCGGATTTCTACAGCCAGCCGCTCTTCCTCTGGGCCTTCCCGGCGGTGCTGTTCATGTGGATCTCGCGTATCTGGCTGCTCTGCCATCGGGGCGAGTTGAACGACGATCCGGTCGCTTTTGCTTTGAAGGACCGGATGAGCATCGTGCTTGGCGGTGTCATGGCGGCTGCCTTTCTGGCAGGCTGGCTTTCGTGAGAAGGCTGATCCACGTCACGAAGCGACTGTCGCAGCATCAGGGTGTGCGCTTCCTCGCGCTCGGCGGGTTCGCGGCTGCCGTCAACTGGCTGGTGCGCTTTCCGCTCTCCCTGATCATGCCGTTCGAGGCGGCGGTCCTCGTCGCCTACACGATCGGCATGTCGGTCGGCTTCTCGCTCTATCCTCGCTTCGTGTTTCGAGGGTCGGACCGGCCGGTCTCCCAGCAGATCGTCATCTTCATCGTGGTGAACCTGGCGGGCGCGGCCGTGGTTGTCGCGGTCTCGTATCTACTGCTTCTGGCCCAGTCCGGCTTCGCCTATCCGCTGATCGTGAAGCAGGGCCTCGCCCACGGTCTCGCCATCGGCGCCGGCGCCCTGGCGAACTTCTTCGGCCATAAGAAGATTACGTTTCGCGTGCCTCCGCCGCAGAACGGCCCGGCTGGCTCCAAAGCGTGAGCCTCAGCCGTTCAGCATCGCGCCGATGCCGATCATGGCCAGTGTCACGGCCATGGAATAGGTGACGAGGATGGCGAACGGCGGGGCGTATTCCCGCTTCAATCCCAGCGCCAGGAACACGAACAGGATTGGCAGCCAGTCGAGGGCGTAGCGCTGGGCGCTGTACTGGGAGAATCCATTCGAATGGTAGAACAGGGTGATCCCGAGGATGACGGCGCAGGTGATGACCCCGATCCAGAAGGCGCGATTCCAGCGGGCGAGGAAGGCGAAGAACAGGGCAGGGGTCACCAGGAAGAGCGACGCCCCGTTGTTGTCGAAGTCCTTCATCTCGGTGAGGTAGCGCCCGGTGAACTCCACATGGGGCCCTTGCAGGAACATGTAGAGGAAGTTGAACGGGAAATACTCCACCGCGAAGGGGCCGAGCTCGCGCAGGCGGTGCTTGATGAAGCCGGGATCGTAGCCGGGCCGGTCCCACGAGATCGGGAAAAGGTAGTCGTAGCCCGTCTCCATGGGCGAGCCGAAGCGCACCCAGTTATAGAGCAGGTAGGCGGCGACGGCCGCGACGGGGAAGGCGATCAGCCGCAAACCGCGCTCGAAGGCGGCACGGTCGATATGCCAAAGCGGGCGCTCGTCCTCCATCAGCAGCACGTAAAGGAACGGCAGATAGAGGATCGCCATCTGCCGGCAGAGGAAGGCCAGCGCGATGAACAGGCCGGCGAACAGGGCGCTGCGGCTGATCAGCGTGGCGTAGAGCGCCGCCGTGGTGAAGAAGAAGGCCCAGATCTGAGCGAAGAACCAGATATGGTCGCCGCGGATCGCCACGAAGATCAGCGGGGTGGCGAACAGGATCAGCAGCAGAAGCAGGGTGCGGAGATCGCGGCTCTCGGTCAGCTCGCCGCCGATGCGCCACCAGAGCAGGGCGCTGCCGGCGAAAGCAAAGAGGCTGAGCGGCATGAAGTACTGAAAATCCATGCCGAAGATGGCGACGAAGGGCGTGACGATCAGCGCAGGAAGCGGCGGGAAAACCACATAGGCCTTGCCGTCGAACAAGGCGCAATCCTCGTCGAAGCAGCCATTGACGTGCAACCTACCGTGCAGGAAGGCGTCGGCGAGCGTCACGTAGGAGTTTGTGCCCGGCTCCTCCCGGATCAGAGCCATCGCAAGAACCGCGATGAAGAGAAGGATCAGCCCTCCGAGCAGGGCGGTGATCGTGAACCTTTGTGCCGTCATCAGTCCCTCAGCATTTGGGGCCGCACCTTAGAAGCGAACCCACTTCCGAATCGTGAATGAGGTCCTCGACGCGGCTACCAACTGCGCGTGAAAGCCCCCCGGACCGAAGGCTGTCCTGGTGTCGCAGGGAGGCTCGGTTCAGGTGGCAAACGGTGGCGGCGATTGATATACGGTCCCTCACGCCAATGCTTTTTCCCATCATTATGGAATGCCCATGAAGTCGGTCGTCGCGCGCTCGAGAAATGCCTTCCGCAATTTCGTTCAGGCGGAGTCGGCAGGCGGATTGGTGCTGATCGGTGCCGCAGCGCTCGGCTTCATCATCGCGAATTCCGCCTGGTCGGAGGACTACACCCATATCCTCCACACCAAGGTCGGCGGTCTCGATGTGCTTCATTGGATCAACGACGGCCTGATGGCGCTGTTCTTCCTGCTGGTCGGGCTCGAGATCAAGCGGGAGATGCTGGAGGGCCAGCTCAACACGTGGTCGAAGCGTATCCTGCCCTGCGTGGCGGCGGTCGGCGGCATGATCATGCCGGCGGTCATCTTCATGATCGTCAATTACAACGTGCCGGAGGATTACCGCGGCTGGGCGATCCCGACGGCCACCGATATCGCGTTCGCGCTCGGCGTGCTGTCGCTGTTCGGGTCCCGGGTGGTCAACTCCCTCAAGGTATTTCTCACCTCGCTTGCGATCATCGACGACCTGTTGGCCATTCTGATCATCGCGCTGTTCTACTCCGGTGACCTGTCGCTGCCCTTCCTCGGCGCGGCGGCTGCCGCGGCCGGGCTGCTGTTCCTGATGAACTGGTTCGGGGTGATGCGTGTCTGGCCGTATCTCATCGTGGGCGCTGCCCTCTGGGCGGCGATGCTGTTCTCCGGCATCCATGCGACGCTCGCCGGCGTGATCCTGGCGCTCGCCATTCCGATCGGCGGCGGCCATGCGGCCGTCGGCGCCAAGGAAGTCCCGTCCCCGCTGCACGATATGGAGCACGCCCTTGAGAAGTGGGTGGCCTTCCTTATCGTGCCGATCTTCGGCATGGCGAATGCGGGCGTCTCGCTTGCCGGCGTCGGCATCGGCCATCTGATCGAGCCGCTCGCACTCGGCATCATCCTCGGCCTGTTCCTCGGCAAGCAGCTCGGCATCATGGCTACGGTGTGGGTCGCGGTGAAGACCGGTCTCGCCGCGTGGCCGGAGGGAGCAACTTGGCGTCAGACCTATGGCGTCGCCGTCTTCTGCGGGATCGGCTTCACAATGAGTCTTTTCATCGGCTTGCTCGCGTTCCCCGATGTGGAACGTGAGGAGATCACCAAGCTCGCCGTGCTGGTCGGATCGCTGCTCTCGGTGGCGTTCGGTTCGCTGATCTTCCTGACGAGCGGCCGGCTGACCCTGGCCGAAGAGGAAAAGGCGGAGAGCCGGGTGCCGCGCTACTAGGGACGCGTCTTAAGCGCCGTAGAGCCAGTCGAACTGCCCCAAGGCCTTTTCCGGAGACTGTTTGGAGATCGCCAGGTTGCGGGCCGCGGCGAAGGGCTGGCCGAGATGGTAGATGCGGCCGAGCCGGATAGACTGCCGGGTCACCCGCGCCGCACGGACCCGCCGCATCGCCTCGTATTGCGAGATCGCCTTCGCCGGATCGTCCGGAATTTCGGCCACCGCATCGGCGAGGGCCAGGGCGTCCTCAATGGCCAGCGCCGCGCCTTGCGCCATGAACGGCAGTACTGGATGGGCCGCATCGCCGAGGAGCGCGACCCGGTTCGTGGTCCAGCGTCGAAGACCCAGCAGCTTATAGAGCGACCATTGCCGCCAGGCGGTCGCGCGGCCGAGCAGCTCGCGGGCGCTGCCGTGCCATTGGCTCGCGGCGCCCACGATATGGGTGCCGTCGATCTCCGCGTTCCAGCCTTGTTGCGGCCTGCCGCCGGTCGAGGCGAAGACCACGTTCAGCGCCTCGCCCCGGGCCACGGGGTAGGTGACGAGGTGGCTGCCCCGGCCGAGCCACAGCGTCACCACCGGCTTATCGAAGGGGGCAGGAAGATCCGCGGTGGACAGCATGGTCCGCGCCGCGGAATTGCCGGTAAAGACCAGGTTGGAGGAGGGGGCGATGGTCTTGCGCACCTCGGACCACAGGCCGTCGGCGCCGATCAGGAGCGAGGTCTTCTCCTCCCAGGGGCCATCGAGGACGACGTGATCGTCCTCTTCGCGCACCCGGCCGATATTGAATCGGTCCTTCAGGTCGACGATGCCGGCAGCCTCGCACGCCTGAAACAGGATCCTCGCCAGATCGGCGCGGCGCAGCGCGAGATAGGGCACGCCGTAGCGATCTTCGTAGGTTTCCCCGAAGGGAAGCCGCTTCAGCTGCTTGCCGGAATAGGCGTCGAAGATGTGCAGGGCCTCGGGGCGGACGCTCTCCGCTTCGATGGCCGGCCGCAGATCGAGGCTCTCCAGCCGGCGCAGGGCGTTGGCCCCAAGCTGAATGCCGGCGCCGAGCTCTTCGGCGAAACCGCCGCGCTCCAGCACCCGCGAAGGGATGCCTCGCTTCGCCAAGGCCAGGGCCGTGGTGAGGCCGCCGATGCCTCCACCGGCGATCGTAAGCGATGAAATGTCGGTGCTCACGCGCGGGGCGTCTTAGGCGCCCGCGGGCTCTGTCGCCACATAGACGCAGCCCTCCGGGTCGCTCTCTTCCGGCGCCAGGGCCGGCTCGCAGATGTAGAGCGTTGAGCAATAGGGGCAGACGATCTGGTTTTCGCTGCCCATATCCAGGAACACGTGGGGATGGTCGAAGGGCGGCGAGGCGCCCATGCACTGGAATTCCTTGACGCCGATCCTGATCCGGTCGACCCCCTTATCGTTGACGAAATGGGGCACCACTGTTTGTGCCATGTCTCGCGTCCCTGTTAACTCGGCGCTTTCGATTTCGCGATCAGCATAATGGCCCGAAAGGGCGGATGGTAGGGGCGAATGCAAGAGACTGTCGTTCAAGATTCCGATTTCGCAGTGTTCCAGTCCGATGGGATCGAGATCCACTATCTCGATGTGGGCGAAGGCGACCCCGTGCTGCTGATCCATGGCTTCGCCTCGAATATCGAGGCGAACTGGGTCTCAACCGGGTGGGTCAGCGCGCTGACCCAGGCCGGGCGCCGCGTCATCGCGCTGGACAATCGCGGACACGGCCAGAGCGAGAAGCTCTATGAGCCTGAGCGCTACGGCGCCCCCGCCATGGCGGAGGACGCGGTGCGGCTGATGGATCACCTCGGCATCGGTAAGGCCGATATCATCGGCTATTCCATGGGGTCCAGGATATCCGCCTTCCTGACGTTCGCCCATCCGGATCGGGTTCGGAGCCTGGTGTTCGGCGGGCTCGGCATCACCATGGTGCGGGGCATGATCGGGGCTGGGCCGCTCGCCCATGCCCTGGAGGTCCCGAGCATCGACGACGTGAACAATGCCACGGCGCGCTCTTTCCGGCGCTTCGCGGAATCGACCAAAAGCGATCTGAAGGCGCTCGCCGCCTGCATGCGGGGGCCGCGGGAGAAGGTGACGCCCGAAGCACTGGGCGAGATTTCGGTCCCGACCCTGGTCGTGGTGGGCAGCGAAGATGTGATCGGGGGATCGCCGGCAGAACTTGCAGCTCTGATCCCGAATTCCCAATATCTGGAATTGGAAGGCCGCGATCACATGAAGGCGGTCGGCGATAAGGAATTCAAGGCGGCCGTACTCGACTTTTTAAGCAAGCGGCGTTAAGCCAGCTTCTAGGCGGGGCCGAAAATCGCGGCTGCACAGACCGTGCGGCGCCTTGGAACGTGGCTAAGAGGTTAGCCCATGCACAAGACCGCAATGGCAAGGCGGCCGGAGCTCAAGCGGGTCGATCCGATCTGGAGCCGGTTGCAGGACGAAGCGGAGCAGCTTCGCGTCAACGAGCCGGCGCTCGCCGGGTTCGTCTACGCGACGGTGCTCAGCCATGCCACCCTGGAAGATGCGCTTTGCCACCGGCTTTCCCAGCGCCTGCAGCACACTGTCGGCGATGCCGGTCTCTTGAACCGCACCTTTGTCGAGGTGATGGAGGCGGCACCGGAGGTCGGTGAGGACGTTCGTGCGGACCTCGCCGCCTGGGCGACCCGCGATCCCGCCTGCCAGCGGGTGATCGAGCCGCTGCTCTATTTCAAGGGTTTCCACGCGCTGGAGACCTATCGTCTGTCCCACATCCTCTGGCATATGGGACGGCGCGACCTGGCGCTCTATCTGCAGAGCCAGGCGAGCCGCGTCTTCGCCGTGGACATCCATCCGGCAGCGAAGATCGGCAAGGGAATCATGATCGATCATGCCACCGGCATCGTGATCGGCGAGACGGCCGTGATCGGCGACAATTGCTCGCTGCTCCATGGGGTGACCCTGGGCGGCACCGGCAACGAGAGCGGAGACCGGCATCCCAAGATCGGCTCCGGCGTCATGCTGGGGGCGGGAGCCAAGGTCCTCGGGAATATCAGAATAGGCGACTGCGTCCGCGTGGCGGCCGGCAGCGTCGTGCTGAAGGACGTTCCGGCACGGCGTACCGTGGCAGGCGTTCCGGCCCGCGAGATCGGCTTCGCCGGTTGCGAGGAGCCGGCCATCGCCATGGATCAGTTCGTTGCCGGCATCATGGACGATGCCGATTCCGAGTGAGCGGCCGGCTTCCGGCCGTTTCCAAACGCACAACCGACCGCGCCTTGGATGGCGCATGAAGGAGTTTTCGTGACACGAGAAGAGATCATCAAGCTCGAGCAGTACCTGCAGAAGAAATTCCAGCTTCCGGCGCTCGAAGTTCGCCAGCGGCCGCAGAAGGACGATTCCGCCGAGGTGTTCATCGGCGACGAATTCATCGGGGTGCTGTTCCGCGACGATGACGACGATGATCTGGCCTACCAGTTCCAGATGGCGATCCTCGATTTCGACCTGGCTGGAGGCTAGGGAACCCCACTTCCGGGAAGGTGATCGCCTCCTGAAGCGCAGATTGAATAGACGCGTCTAAGCCGCTCTTTCCGGGCGGCTTTTTCGTGTCTGCCTTCCCATGGTTAACCAAGGGTAAAGATAATATCCAACGCCTCGTCCGACTGATCTAAAGTCCCTAAAATTCAGCGAAAAGTTGAAGGGGGGAGTGGTCGTGTCCACGCTCGGTGTCAATCTCTACATCATGGCCGTCGGCTTCGTGACGGCCGGGATCATCGCAAGCTTCGTTCAGCTGGTTTCGGGTAAGCCCGCGCGTTTCGAGCTGGCTCCCGACACGCTTCTCGCATCCATCGGTGGCGTCATGCTGGGGCTGACCGCCGGACCAGCCATCCTCATGCGAAATGCCTGGCGAGGCATGTGGATCGAGGCGCGGCCGCCATTCTGGTTCGTGCTGTCGCTGGCGATCGCCGGCGTGTGGAGCCTGTTCTCTGGCGCCATCGTGCTGGTCGTCGCGATCAACCTCTAGCGGCTGTCACGGCCGCGCACGGCGCCCTGCTTCCCAAAAGAGAAGAGCCGGCCTCTTCGAGAGAGACCGGCTCAGTGTCAGCCCGGCGGGGTCGGGGATGGGTGGGATGGTCGCCGGGCTTCGGGGGCTGCCAAACTGTGTCTGTCCGAGGGTGAGGGCAGTCCTTATCAGTTGCTCTGAGAGGCGGAGATCGGCGTCTGATCCGCCTGATCCGGCGGCACAAGCGAGATCCACACGAGCGGATTGCGCTCGGACTGGCGCTTGACGAAGCTGTAGGGCGTCTCCCGCCAGGGCAGGATCGACTTCTGCTTGTTGTCGAGGACCAGGTCGCCCTGATCGGTGCGGACGGTGAGGACGGCATGGCCCTCATTGTTCTCGTCGCGCACCACGGTGATCAGCAGAGCCGAGGTCGGCCAGCCGTGATCGAGCAGGATCTTTCGCTTCAGGAGCACGTAATCCTCGCAATCGCCGCTGCCGGCCGGGTAGGTCCAGCGCTCGGTCTCGCCGTACAGCTCCAGATCGGTCTTCGGCTCGACGGCCTCGTTCACACGGCGATTGACGCTGACGAGCTCGGCGGCGCGCGCCTCGGTGAGCGTCATGCGGCCGGCAAAGCGGCGCACCGGCGCACAATCGGCGCGGTTCGTACGGCAGAAATTGACGTAGCCGATCGGCGGCAGAGTCTCCGAAAAGGTGCGCATCTGCGCGACGCTTTCCAGCGACTGACCGGGTGTCAGGGAGATCACCCGTTCATTGGTCGCTTCGGCAGAAAACGACCCCGCCGAGATCAAAAGTGCAAGTCCTAATGCAAAGTGCCTCATTACAGCCCCCCATTTATTCTTGAGGGGGACTGTCTCACAAAGATTTTTACATCGGGATAAGTCGGTAAAACTCTTTCAATTCGTATTTGAAGTGAATTTGCCTAAAATTTTAGGGATTTGGATCGGATCGATACAATTTTATCGAATTTGGTACAAAGCATAAACCAAACGGGATCATCCCAGCATTTGCGCGGGTTTGCGCGCTGCGGGGCTTCCGAAGAGGGATAACAGGTCGGGAAATTCAGGTGCGCCGCGACTGAAATGCGGCGGATCGGTGTCTAACCAAATGACTGGGCAATACTGTCCGGATTCTGCACGCTGGCGAATTGGATCGCCACGCCGGTGTCGTGCTGACGGACAACCGTGCCGCGCATCCGCCCCAGCATGACGACGGTGCCGATTGGGGGTTTGCGTTTGATCTCCACCGACGCGCCGCTCAAGGACACGTCGATAACGCGGCATTCCAGCGTCTCGCCATCGGGCAGGATGAGCTTCGATTCCGGCTTGGAGGGGATCCTCCGCTCATGGGAGCGGGTGGTGGAGTCGAGACCGAGATTCTCTTTATTGACCGCCCAGGTGAGAAGGTTGGCGATCTTTTCCCGCCGCACGGCGCTCGCGGTGATCTCAATGGCGAAGCCGCCTTCGAAGCAGCGGACGACGGTCCCTTCAATGCGGCCGAAATTATCGAGATAGGCGACGATGCGCTCGCCCATCTGGCAAGCGACGGGGGCCAGCATGGCCATTCCGCCGGCCGACATATTGATGATGCGGCAGGGAAACTCCTGCTTATCCTCACGCATGAAGCGGCCAAAGATGCGGACGTTCACGCGGCGGTATTGCCGCCGGTCCTCGACGATTTTCGGCGGTTTGCGGCCAGTCTGAGCAGCCTGCTCAACGTCGTGTTGCGATCTTGGCTTCGGATCGACCGACGCTTCCTCGGTGTTAGGCGCGCTTATCATTCTTGGACCCTCGCCGCGATCATCCCGGGCGGCGGTAATCATCAGGAGCTTTGTCCAGCGCGCCCAAACTAGGCCTTCTTCCTTAACGAAGGAATAAGCGCCTGTAAGAAATAGCGATTCCGTATTTCCATTGCGGATCTACTTATTCTTTACGCTGGGACAGGCCTCCCTCGTAGACTTTGAAGCGCGCGCGCTGGCTGAGAGCTGCTTCTGTACCTGTCGCTTGCGTGGGGTCGCTGCCGATGTCGTTGCCTGGGGCAGGCATCTGCGGTGTCCGGGTCAGCGGGGAGCCGGCGGGCCAATCGACAGCGACATCGGTCAGGTCCAAATGAACGATGGGATCGGCGCCGAGCCAGTAATGGGGCTCCAAAGCGGTGATCGAGCCCAGGCAGCGGTTCACGCTTTCCGCGGTGACCGTCAGGGGCAGGAGGAGCATGGAGAAGTTGCAGTGGCGCCCCTCTAACGAGAGACCTTGAAAGCGCACGCGGCCGACCGCACCTTCGCCAAAGAGATTGGCAAGGAGAGAGGTCATCGCGTGGCGGTCGGCGCCATCCCATAGCTCCAGGAACTGCGTGCCTCTGAGCTCGCGGCCGAACTGGTCGCAGATCTTGGTGCCGGCGAGCCGGAACCGGAACTGCATGGGCGCCGAGTACTCCACAATGAAGGTCTCGGCGAGCAGCGGCGCGATCGCCGCCGGCTCGATCTCGGCCCTGTTCGGCGCGATGCGTCCGTTGCGCACGCGGTTCCAATAATCGTAAAGCTGTTTGTCTGTTGAACTCTGCATGAACCCACCCCGGGCTAACGCTACATCCTCACTGCGCCAGCGCCCATCTCCGGTCCAAAGCAAGGTAAACGTCCCGATTTGGCACAGATCGTTAACAGCGCTGGCGTACTCAGGGGTGTGTTGCAGCGGTCATGCCAGGGTGCGAAGTCTCTGACAGATTTGGGATTTTGCCGGGATTTGGGGTGCCAAAGGTTGGTCTAGTGGTTAACAGAAAGGGGATTTCCGGCATTTTCGTCGAATACCCCTTTCCACAGATTTCGAGTCTCGTGGATTTTAGGAAATAGCGAACGGCAAATGTCCCGGAATGAACCAATCTTTAACGTCCCTCGGAGCGTGCTGGGACTGATCGTCCTGCTGATCGCCGTGCAGGTGGTCCGGCTTTCCTTGCCCGACGAGACCGACGTGACGCTGTTGCTGCTGCTCGCGTTTATTCCGTCGCGCTATGCCGGCGAGGCGATGCTTCTGCCGGGCGGCTATCTCGCCTGCGTCACGTCCTTCGTGACCTACACCATCGTGCATGGGGGTTGGCTACACCTCGTGGTCAATCTCCTGTGGATGCTCGCCTTCGGGAGCGCCGTGGCGCGCCGTATTGGGGACCAGCGGTTCCTGATCTTCTCGGCTTGCGCGGGCGTCGCCGGGGCCCTCGTCCACCTCATGCTGCATTTCGGGGAGCAGGCGCCGATGATCGGCGCATCGGCTGCGATCTCGGGCCAGATGGCCGGGGCGCTCCGCTTCGTCTTCCGGGCGGGGCCTGGCGCCTACGGCCCCGGAATGGGCCGGGATCTTGCCGCCGCGCCCCTCGCCACTCTGAGCGAAACCCTCAGCGACCCGCGCATTCTGCTCTTCCTGGCGATCTGGCTTCTGCTCAACGTCTCGTTCGGGTTGAGCGCGCTTCCCATCGCCGGCGTGCCGTCGGGCAGCGGGGTTGCATGGGAAGCCCATATCGGCGGCTTCCTCTTCGGACTGCTGTTCTTCGGTTACTTCGACCGTCCGGCCGCGCAACTCGCCGAACGGGAAGACGAGGCGTAGAGCCAGAAATCTCCGCCACATTTTTGGATTTTTTCTGCGCCTTTGCGAACGCTATTGGCTTGTCACGCTTCACCTCTGGAGCAACAATAGTTGCTGCAACCGGGCATCAAGTCCGGAGTGGGAGGAAGAGATGAACGTGGCGACTATCCTGAAAGAGAAGGGCAGGGACGTGCTCACCGCACTTCCCGATGCGTCGCTACTTGAAGTAGCGAAGCTGTTGAGCACCCATCGAGTCGGTTGCGTTGTCGTGGCCGACGAGGCCGGCAAAGTCGTCGGCATCGTTTCGGAACGCGATATCGTGCGCGCCATCGGAACGGAAGGCATCGACGTGCTCGAGCAGCCCATTACGAGTTGCATGACCAAGGACGTCGTGAGCTGTCAGGAGGCGGACACGATCGAGCAGCTGATGAGCGAGATGACCGCTCACCGGTTCCGGCATATGCCGGTGGTGGAGAAGGGCAAGCTCAACGGGCTGGTGTCGATCGGCGACGTCGTGAAGATGCGCATCGCCGAGGCCGAGATGGAAGCGGCCGCCATGCGCGAGTATATCGCGACCGGCTAGACCGCCAGGGTGCGGACGGAATTCAGGATATCGTCGAGGTGGCGGTGTGTCGCCTCGGCGCCCTCTTGGATGGCTTCTTCGGCCCGATGGAAATCGAAAGGCCGGATCGAGCCCACGCGCGGATTGATCGTGACATCGGGCGGATCCCCCGCCAGCCGGGAGCGCGAGATGCGGTCCTGAGTGATGTTGATCGCATCCATCATGACAGACGAGATGCCAGGTGCGCCATCGCGCCTGCCGAGCAGCTGGCGCTGCAGCAGGCGGACCGCGGAGCTGCCGTTTTCCGGCTGCATGGCCTCGTCGGGGAAGTCGCCGGCCTGCGCGGTGGCCACCTGATCCGGGATGACGGTGCCGCGGGAGAACACGTCCGAGGACAGGTTCACCGCGATGACGAAACGGGCGCCGAGGGCCCGGCAGACCGAGACGGGCACGGGATTGACCAGGGCGCCGTCGATCAGCCAGCGGCCGTCGATCTTGACGGGCTTGAAGATGCCGGGGAGGGCGTAGGACGCCCGCAAGGCATCGACCAGGCTGCCCTTGCTCAGCCACACCTCATGGCCCGTGCCGAGCTCGGTCGCCACGGCGACGAAGCTGCGGGGCAGATCCTCGATCTGGTATTGGGCGAGGTGGGTCTCCAGGCGGGCGCTGAGCTTCTGGCCGGTGATCAGACCGGAGCCGCCGAAATTTAGGTCCATGAAGCCGAAGACGCTGCGCCGGGTCAGGCCGGTGGCGAATTCGTGGAGGCCGTCGAGACGGCCGGTGACGAAGCAGGCCCCGGCCACGGCACCGATGGAGGTGCCGGCGATGATGTCGATCTCAAGTCCGGCCTCGGCCAGGACGCGCAACACGCCGAGATGGGCCCAGCCCCGGGCAGACCCGCCGCCCAGCGCGATCCCGATCTTTGGTCTCGCCATGTAGCTCATTTCCGCGACCCCTTGTATCTGGACCTCTTGTACTCTCCGCGCCTCGAAGCGCGGAGACGGTCTCAAGACGTCGCCGCAGCATCGTTGTGCTTCGAACTGCTACACCAGAATATTGTGGAGTCTTTAAGGTTCCGTTGGGGCGCGCGATGTCGCAGAAACTTCACTCGCCGCCATAGACCTTGTCGGGGTCGAACAGCCTTTCGGCATCGACGAAGCGGAGCGCTCCGCCGCTCTCGCCGATCGGTGCGGCGCGATAGAAGCAGGAGCGGCGGCCCGTGTGACAGGCGGCGGGCGAGCCGACCATCTCGACCTTCATCAGCACGGCGTCCTGATCGCAATCGACCCGGAGCTCGACCACTCTCTGGACGTTGCCGCTGGTCTCGCCCTTCTTCCAGAGCCTGCCGCGGGAGCGGCTCCAATAATGGGCCTCTCCCGTCTCGAGCGTGCGGGCAAGCGCCTCGTCATTCATGTAGGCGAGCATGAGAACGTCGCCGGTGGATGCGCAAACCGCCACCGCCGGCAAGGTGCCGTCCGGACCAAATCTCGGTGAAAACCGCGTGGTTTCCTCGATATCGGCGCCTGTCTCAGTGCCCTCCTGAACCGGGGAGGGCATCTGCTACTTGCCGGAGGAGACGAGGTTCATGAAGCGCGCCTGCTGCGCCGGATCCTCTTTGAAGATGCCGGTGAACTGGGTCGTGATGGTCGCCACGTCGGGCTTCTTCACGCCGCGCAGGGACATGCACTGATGCACCGCCTCGATCATGACGGCCACGCCCTTCGGCTTCAGCACGTCGTCGATGGTCTCGGTGATCTGCGCCGTCATGGTCTCCTGGGTCTGCAGGCGATGGGCGAAGACGTCGACCACGCGCGCAAGCTTGGAGATGCCGACCACGCGATCGGTCGGGAAATAGGCGACATGGGCCTTCCCGATGAAGGGGATCATGTGGTGCTCGCAGTGGGAGTTCACCTCGATATCCCGCAGCATGACGATGTCGTCATAGCCGCCGACCTCGTCGAAGGTGCGGGACAGGACGTCGTGGGCGGACTCGTGATAGCCGGCGAAGAACTCCTCGTAGGAATCCACCACGCGCTTCGGCGTGTCGAGCAGGCCCTCGCGCCGCGGGTCGTCGCCCGCGTAAGCGATAAGGGTGCGTACGGCTTCCTCGGCCTTCTCGCGGCTCGGCCGGATCACCTCTGCCTTGGTCTCGGCATCGCGGTTCTTCGGCGTCTCTACGAAAGCATCCATCAAACTATCCTTGTCAGTCCCGACATCCAGGTCGTCAATTTTGTTCGCGTGTAGTTGGTAGGGGGGATAATGCACGCCTAAAGTCTAACCTCCCAGTTCCGATTTAGAAAATCGGGCTTACTCCTTTAGGCTGAGGTCGAAGCTTCAGTCCAGAACGCCCGCCTACGCCCCTCGCGCGGCCGGATGGTGCCGGTCCGCCTGCAAACCAGATCAAGAAAGCATATATAATGCGGTAGGCTACCGTTCAAGTTGGGTTCCCACGTCAGGTTTAAATGTCATTGCAGGATAACATCTACAGTCAGCGCATCCTGAGGCTTGCGGGCGACATCGCGCGCTGCGAGCGCCTCGCTTCGCCCCAGGCGAGCGCGACGGCCCATTCGAAGCTCTGCGGCAGCACGGTCAGCGTGGATCTCGCCATGGATGGAGATGTGGTGACCGATTACGGGCAGGAGGTGAAGGCCTGCCTGCTCGGTCAGTCCTCGGCCTCCGTCATGGGACGGGAGATCGTCGGCTCCACGGCGGAGGAACTCCGCGCCATCGCCCAGGTGATGCGCAAGATGCTGAAGGAGGAGGGGCCCGTGCCGACCGGCAAATGGGCCGATCTCGCCGCGCTCGAGCCGGTGAGAGACTATAAGGCGCGTCATCCCTCGACGCTGCTCGTGTTCGATGCGGTGGAGGATGCCATCGCCCAGATCGAGGCGGGCCGGCAACGCCCTGAAAGCGGCACTGAAAACGCCGCTGAAAACGCTGGCGAAACCGCTGCGGCGCCGGCGTCCTGAGGCGATTCGGACTTTCTCAAACGGAACAAGAGATAAAGACGATGAGCGAGGTTTCTGCTGAGACGGAGAGCGAAGCTGCCGGTGAGGCTGCCATCTGCTGGGTCGATCCCAGCGCAGTGACGCCGCGTCTCGGGTCAGGCTATCCGGCCCCTTTTGCCGCCGCCGTCGCAGGCCGGGCCAAGCGGGCGCTGGGCGACGCGCTGGGCTTGACCCAGTTCGGGGTAAACCATGTGATATTGGAGCCGGGCGCGGCCTCGTCCCAGCGGCATTGGCACGCCGTCGAAGACGAGTTCGTCATTGTTCTGGAAGGTGAGCTGGTTCTGGTAACCGACGCGGGCCAAACCACTTTAAGGCCCGGCATGGCGGCAGGTTTTCCAGCGGGGCGTGCGGACGGGCATCAGCTCGTCAACCGCTCAGACAAACCGGCGATCTATCTGGAGATGGGGACGCGCGCGGCCGAGGAGCAGGTCGTCTACAGCGACATCGACATGCTGGCGCGCAAGGAAGGCGGCCGCTTCGTCTTCACCCACAAATCGGGCGAGCCATATCGATGAAAGCCTCCGACGATCCCACCGCCCCGAACGCCTCCCGCTCGGTCGGACAGCGGATCGCGCAAGGGCTCGTGATCGCCCCGATCCTCGCCTATCGCTATACGTTCTCGGGCCTCGTCGGCGGCCATTGCCGGCATCTGCCGACCTGCTCCGACTACGCCCGTGAGGCGGTGGCGTTGAACGGGGCATGGCGAGGCCTGTGGCTGACGGCCTCCCGCCTGTGGCGCTGTTCCCCCTGGGGCACCCATGGCCACGATCCCGTGCCGGATATCCGGGGCGAAAATCACCCATTCGCCCCTTGGCGCTACGGCCGCTGGCGACTATGTTCCGACCCGTCGCCGCCAGGCGGCGCCCATTCCGGCCGGGACGTCTAACGCCCGGCCGATCCTTTTCAACGACCAGCTCTTACCTGCGGCGGTTCGCAGGAGTGAGAGGAGATAGATATGATTTCACTGACGTTTCCCGACGGTTCCGCACGCGAATTCGAGCCCGGTGTCACGGGCAAGGCCGTCGCCGCCTCGATCGCGAAATCCCTCGAAAAGAAAGCTGTTGCAGTCGAGCTCGACGGCGAGCTGAAAGACCTTGCCCAGCCCATCGAGGGCGACGCCAAGATCCGCATCATCACCCGCACCGACCCGGAGGCGCTCGAGCTCATCCGGCACGACGCCGCCCATGTCATGGCGGAGGCGGTGCAGGAGCTCTATCCCGGCACCCAGGTCACCATCGGGCCTGTGATCGAGAACGGCTTCTATTACGATTTCGCGCGGGAAGAGCCCTTCACGCCGGACGATCTGCCGGTCATCGAGAAGAAGATGGCCGAGATCGTCGCGCGCGATCATCCCTTCACGGTCGAGGTCTGGGACCGGGAGAAGGCCAAAAAGGTGTTCGCCGACAAGGGCGAGATGTTCAAGGTCGAGCTGGTGGACGCGATCCCGGAAGGGGAGAGCGTCAAGATCTACCACCAGGGCGACTGGTTCGATCTCTGCCGTGGGCCGCATATGGATTCCACGGGCCGCATCGGGAAGGGGTTCAAGCTCCTGAAAATTGCCGGCGCCTATTGGCGTGGCGATTCCAACAATCCAATGCTGCAGCGGATCTACGGCACCGCCTGGGCCAACGAAGAGGAGCTCAAGGCGTATCTGGAGCAGCTCGAAGAGGCCGAGAAGCGCGACCATCGCCGCCTGGGCCGCGAGATGGACCTGTTCCACTTCCAGGAAGAGGCGCCGGGCGCCGTGTTCTGGCACGCCAAGGGGTGGACCCTGTTCCAGTCGCTGATCGGCTATATGCGCCGGAAGCAGCAGGAGTGGGGCTACCGGGAGGTGAACTCGCCGGACATGATGGACCGCGCGCTCTGGGAGCGCTCCGGCCATTGGGAGAAGTTCGGAGAGAACATGTTCGTCTCCGAGACGCCGGACGAGCACGTCTATGCCTGCAAGCCCATGAACTGCCCGGGCCATGTCCAGATCTTCAAGCATGGGCTGAAGAGCTATCGCGAGCTGCCGCTCAGAATCTCGGAATTCGGCAAGGTGCATCGCTACGAGCCGTCGGGCGCTCTGCACGGGCTCCTGCGCGTGCGCCACTTCACCCAGGACGATGCGCATATCTTCTGCACCGAGGACCAGATCACGGAGGAGTGCGTGAAGCTGAACGAGCAGATGCTCTCCATCTATCGCGATTTCGGCTTTGAGAATGTGCGGATCAAGTTCTCCGACCGGCCCGAGAAGCGCGTCGGCGACGATGCCGTATGGGACAAGGCGGAGGCGGCCCTGAAGCGGGCGGTCGAGGCTGCGGGGCTCGAATACGAGGTCAATCCGGGCGAGGGCGCCTTCTACGGCCCGAAGCTGGAATACGTCCTCCGTGATGCCATCGGCCGCGATTGGCAGTGCGGCACGATCCAGGTCGATCTGAACCTTCCGGGCCGGCTCGGTGCGTTCTATATCGGGACGGATGGCGAGAAGACCGTGCCGGTGATGATCCATCGCGCCATGTTCGGCTCGCTTGAGCGCTTCACGGGCATCCTGGTGGAGCATCATGCGGGCCATCTGCCGCTGTGGCTGGCGCCGCTCCAGGCGGTGGTCGCAACCATCGTTTCCGATGCGGACGAGTATGCCCAGGAGGTGGCCGCCAAGCTGACCAAGGCGGGCATCCGCGCCGAGGCCGATCTTCGCAACGAGAAGATCAACTACAAGGTGCGGGAGCACTCGGTCACCAAGGTGCCGGTGCTGTTCGTGGTGGGCAAGCGCGAGGCGGAAGAGGGGACCGTGTCGGTCCGGCGTCTCGGCAGCAACGACCAGCAGGTCATGCCGCTCGACGAGGCGATTACGGCACTGTGTCGTGAAGCAGTGCCCCCGGATTTGCAAAACCGCCAATCGAAGCAGGCGGCGTAGCGGACTCGCCGGCGTATTCGTCGCCGGTCGGAAAATCCGGGGTCATGATCTTGCGCAAGGCTTCCGGCGAGGAGGGGCCGTCGGCAACGGCGACCTCGACCTCGTCGGCATCGCCGGCGGTCACGGTGAATTTCCGCGTATAGCTGAGCCCGTTATGGCGGGCCACGACGGCGTAGTCGCCGGCTGCCAGGATATGGGTCGGCAAGGCGCCGGCCCCTTCCTTCACCACATCGCCGGTCGGGGTGATGATGGTCCAGCGGGTGTCGGCGAGGGCCTCGCCGCCCGCTTCCATCACGAGTTTGAAGGTCACGGTCGCGGCGGCGTGCTTCACGGTGGCGACCGTCATCTTGCCGGGCTCCACGGTGACGTCTGCACGGACGGTCGCGTTGCAGTCGCCATAGGTGGAGACCACGTGATAGCCGCCGGCGTTCACCCGGACCACGCGGTTCGGCTCGACATCGGCCAGGATCACGCGGCGCCGGCCGAACTGGTCCTGCTCGTCGGAGAGAATGTCGAAGCGGATGTTGGAGCCGATCTCGGTCTGATCGGCGAGTTCGGCGGAGAGCTTCAATCCGCCTGTGTTCAGCACGAACACCTCTTCCAGCGAAGAGCCGCGGGACACCTTGATCTTGCGGGTGAGATTGGAGAGGCCGAAAGCCGCATTCACAAGATAGTCGCCGGGGAGGAGGGCGGCCGTCGGCTGGGCCTCGCGATGGGTGCTGACCAGCTCCTGGCCGCCGGCGGGCGTGCCCGGGGTGAAGATGCGCCAGATGACGCCGCCTTTGAGGGGCGGGCCCTGCTCGGTGAGAAGGGCACGGAAGCTGACGGGAACCGGTTTGCTGCTGTCGTCGCCGTCGTCTTCCGCCTCGGTGTTGCCGCCGGCAGGGCGGGACGAGGCCGTGTCGTCGGCGTTATACGAATCAGCGCTAGGCGGGGAGCCGAACAGCTTGTTGCCCGAGGGGACGCCGCTCGGTGGGCTCACACGGTTGGCGCCGCTCTGCAGGCTCAGGGGAGAATCCATGGCGGACGAATCCGACCCACCGCCCAAGATGCTTTGCGCGCCCGCAAGTTGCGGCGCGAAAACAGCCAGAGCGGCGGCAATAAGCCACCGCATCAGCCAGGCGCGGCTGGTCCCCCACATGCTCAGCATTCCGTCCTGCGTACCACAAGAAGCAGGTCTTTCCCGACGCACGCCGAAAACGCGCGCAGGTCGAACCCTAGCGCTTACAAGAAGCTTAGATTTAGGCAGGGTTAAGGCCTGAATTCAAAACAAAAGCAAGGGCGGGCGCGATTGTGGACCGCGGCGTTTCGGGGTAGGTCAGACCGCTCAACAGAATATCGCACGATGACCGACACGTCCGCCCAAAACCCGATTCTCCATCATCTGCTGACCCGACGCTCCGTCTCCGCCGCCATGCTGAGCGAGCCGGGGCCGTCGGATGACGCGCTCACTCAGATGCTGACCGCCGCCGCGCGCGTGCCCGATCACAAGAAGCTGGCGCCGTGGCGCTTCATTCTCTTCCGTGGGGCGGCACGTGCGGCTTTCGGCGATCAACTGGCGCGAATTTTCGCGGGCCAGCAGGACGATGCGACCGAGGCGCGGATCGCCTTCGAACGGGACCGGTTCGCCCGCGCGCCCGTGGTCGTCGCAGTCATCTCGCGGATCGTCGAGAATCCGGGAGCGCCGGCCTGGGAGCAGGAGCTTTCGGCGGGTGCGGCCTGCCTGAACCTGCTCCATGCGGCTGCCGCGCTCGGCTTCGGGGCGCAATGGATCACCGAGTGGTGCGCGTATGACGAGAACGTTGCAGCCGTGCTCGGTTTGGGTGCCAATGAGCGGGTGGCCGGTTTCGTCTATATCGGGACGGCGTCGGCGAAGCCGGACGAGCGTGACCGGCCGAAGCTTGAGGATATCGTTTCGGATTTCGAGGCCTGAGCTGCAGGCCTCCTGAAGGGAAGCACATGTTCTACGATGCCGTCGCCAATAGCCACGGGCTGAAATACGATCCCTTCAAGGCGCTGGTCGCGCCGCGTCCGATCGGATGGATCTCGACCATCGGCCAGAACGGCGTGGTGAACCTTGCACCCTACAGTTTCTTCAACGCCGTCTCGGAGAACCCCCATTACCTGATGTTCGCCTCCGGCGGGCGGAAGGACAGCCAGATGAACGCCGAGGAGACGGGAGAGTTCGTCTGCTCGCTCGCGACTTATCCGCTGCGCGAGGCGGTCGGCAAAACCTCCATGGCGGTCTCGCCGGATGTGGACGAGATGGCGCTCGCGGGCCTTACGCCCGCGGCCTCTCATCTCGTCTCGCCGCCTCGGGTGAAGGAATCGCCGGTCGCCTTCGAGTGCCGCTACTACAAGACGATCCCGCTGCCGGGTCTCGACGGAGAGCCGGGCGACAACGCGATCATCCTGGGCCGGGTGGTCGGCATCCATATCGACGACGACATGATCGAAGAGGATCAGACGGTCGACGTCACGAAGCTCCAGCCGATCGCGCGGCTGGGCTACCGGGACTATTCCGTGGTGGATGCGGTCTTCTCGATCGGCGAGAAAAAGTAGGGCAGGCGCCGCCTGCTAATCGCCGGCCGGCTCGTCCAGCAGGGCCGCGGTCCGGCGGTCCATCTCCGACACCAAAGCCTGAGCGACGCGGTCGGCGATCTCCGGATCGTGGCGGCGATAGACGCCGTCGATGGCCGCCACGTGTTCGGCGGCGAGCTCGACATGGGCGTCGTTCGGCACCCAATGGCTCAAGAGACGGCAGAGCGAGGCGGCGAGCTTCGCGATCTGGGGCTGGCCAAGCGTGCCGGCCTGGCCTTTGAGGGTGTGGGCGGAGAGATAGATGCCCTGCCGGGATTGGACGGAGAAATCCTCGGTCTCCGCGGCGCGGCAGGCCTCCACAAGCGCTCCGACCTCTTCGCCGAGCCAGGCTCGGAACGACGGAGACAGGGCTTGGACGGCGGCTTCGGCTCTGCGTATGGAATCCGTGGTCGTGGGCATGAAATCGTCTACTCTCGAAAGAACTTGATTCAATCTGTCGCGACTGCTGTCGGCTCCGATCGCGGCCGTTTCGAGGCGCCGCCTCGGGCTTTTTTGAACGGCGATGTCTTTGCGGTCCCCCCGCGTGAAAGAATGCGCTGCGCCGCCGGAGCGGCCAAAAGCGCGAAGATGAGACACGAAGCTTAAGCTTCGCTGAATCGGCGAGGCTCGCGCGGCCGCTCCGAGCTCAATACCTCGACTTCAATATTCGAACTGCTCCGACAGGATGCGCTCGGTCAGGCTATGGCCGGAATCGAACATCATGAAGATGTCGATCTTGGTCTCCTGCTTCACGTCCACTGCGGCGATGTCGCGGAATTCGGTGTGGTCGGCCACCGCGCTCACGGGCCGCTTCGAGGCTTCCATGACCTCCACTCGCACGGTGGCTTCGTTGGGGAGGAGGGCGCCGCGCCAGCGTCGGGGCCGGAATGGGCTGATGGGCGTCAGCGCAAGCAGCGCGGCGCTGATGGGCAGGATCGGCCCGTGGGCGGAAAGGTTATAGGCCGTGCTGCCGGCGGGCGTTGAGACCAGAACCCCGTCGCAGATCAGCTCGTTCAGGCGCACGGTGCCGTCCACCGCGATCCGGAGCTTGGCCGCCTGGTAAGTCTGGCGGAACAGGGAGACCTCGTTGATGGCGAGCCCCTGGTGCTCGGTGCCGCTGCAATCGAAGGCGGTCATCCGCAACGGATGGATGATGTTGATCTCCGCCGTCTCCAGCCGCTCCAGCAGATTGTCTTCCTGGTACTCGTTGAGCAGGAAGCCGACGGAGCCGCGGTTCATGCCGTAGATCGGGATCCGGTCCGTCATATGGCGGTGCATGGTCTGCAGCATCATGCCGTCGCCGCCGAGCGCCACGATGGCGTCGGCCTCGCCGGGCGGAGCATTGCCGTAGCGCTCAGTCAGCCGCTTGAGGGCGGCCTGTGCCTCGTCATAGTCGCTGGCGACGAAAGCGATTTTCTTGAAGCGTGACATAGAGACCGGATGGTGCTGGGACCGAGTGTGTCGCGAAAGGCCGGAGCTTGGTCCGCGGCGGCGAAGCGGGCATTATAAAGGCGAGGCGGGCGCGTCATGGCAAGCCCGCAACGCGATTTTCCAATGTTTCGGTCGCCGGTTCGGCGTCACAAAGCACAATAAGCGGGAAGGTGAGAGGATGCAGGCCAGCGAGCAACCGGTGCTGATCTACACGACATTCGGATCGCTGGAGGACGCCAAGCGCGTCGGCGGCGCGCTGGTGGAGAAGCGGCTGGCGGCCTGCGTGAACATCTTTCCGGGTATGATCTCCATCTTCGAATGGCAGGGCGAGCTCGACGAAGAAGCGGAGATCGCCATGATCATCAAGACCCGCCGGGCGCTCTGCGAAGCCGTTCTCGCCGAGACGGCCGAGCTGCACCCCTATGAAGTGCCGGCGCTGCTGGTTCTGCCCACGGAAGCGGCGGGCGAGGGCTATCGCGACTGGATCCTGGAGCAGACGAAGTCGGTTTCGTGAACGTTTTCAGTCCATCGCCCTCCAGATAGGCCGCAATCTCACGGCCAGCGAAAACCTATCTTAATCTTCGGCGTGTACCCCAGTTGATCGAGGGATGACGGCGCACGGCTTTTCCGCCCGTGCGCTTCCGGTTTCGAGCAAGTCTGGAGTTACGCGTGTCTTCGCTCAATCGACTGATGCAGGCGAACGTCGCTGAGCTTGACCACGCGGATCAGGCGGGGGCGATGTCCAAGATCAATTCATCCCGAGACGAGCTTTTTCGCGAGACGCCCTACGATTGGGGCAAGCGTGTCGTCCTCGGCACGGCGTGGTCTCTGAAGCCCGACAATATCGGTAGCGTTCCGGGGCTGACGAAGCTCTGGCTCAAGGATCAGCTAGGACAGCTTCCCCGTATCCCCGATCCGCGCTCGGAGGAGCAGGCGGGGATCGTCGTCGGCATCGCCCGCGATCTTTCCGTGCGGACACTGATCGAAGCGGCGACCCGCGGCATCTATCCGCTGGGCCATGTCGGGCACCCGAAATGGTGCTCGCCGGAGACCCGCGCGGTGCTCTTCTTCGAAGACTTCCACATCTCCAAAAGCGCTCGCCGCGTCATGCGCAAGAGCCAGTACCGGGTCACTTTCGACCAGGCGTTCGAGGAGGTGATCGTGGCCTGCTCCGAGCCGCGGCCGGGCCATTGGCACGTCAACTGGATCACGCCGGCGATGAAGCACGCCTATGCGCGGCTGTTCGATGCCGGCTACGCCCATTCCATCGAGGTTTGGGACGAGAATGGCGAGCTGAAGGGCGGCGGGTATGGCGTCGCTATCGGCAAGGTTTTCATCGGGGAATCCCTGTTCTCGCGGGAGCGGGACACTTCGAAGATCGCCGTGGCGGTACTGATGCGGCACCTCGTGGAGTGGGGGTTCTGCTTCGTCGACACGAAGCTGATGAACCCGCTGATGGAGAGCTTCGGCTTCCGCGAGATCCCGCGCGATCGATTTCTGTTCATGAACGAGAAGGCGATGCTGAAGCCGGGGCGGCCGGGCCGCTGGCAGGTGGAGCATGCGCCCGAGGAAGTGGCGGGCTGGCATCCGGGTCGCACTTCCGATCCGGAGCCGAAAAAGGCTTCGGCCTAAAGTCGTTTGTAGGAGCGCGTAATGGTGTTGGGCGAAGTTCCCGCCACGCTGGGCCTGCTGGCCCGGCAGTATCTCAGCCAGCATGCACGTTCGGCCGGTCTTCCCGACCCGGAGCGGGCGCGTGAGGGCGCGGCAGGCCTTGCCGGGCTGTGCCGCGATCTCGACGTTTCGACGCTACTTTCCGCATACGCCAAGGGGCTCTACCCGCGCTCGACCTTCGGCCCCCAGAAATGGTGGGCGCCGGAAGAGCGGATGGTGCTGTTCCTGGAACAGTTTCAGCTCGGTAGCCGCATCGCACGGAAGTTGGCAAGCGGGTTCTATCGCGTCGGCTTCGACGAATCCTTTGACGAGGTGGTGGACGCTTGTGCCGAGGGCGACGAGCGCCAGCCGAAACAGCGCTGGATCCGGGGCGATCTGGCGACCGCGTTCCGACAGGCCTACACGGCGGGTGTGGCGCATTCCGTCGAGTTGCGGGACTACGAGGGCAATCTCGTTGGCGGGGCGTACGGGCTTGCGGTCGGCAAGGTGTTCTTCACCGAGGCGCAATTCTCTCTTCGGCCCGATGCGGGCCGCATGGCCCTGGCGGCGCTGAACTGCCATCTCCGGGCGCGGGGCTATCTCGCCAACGACGCCAAGCATCTGAGCGGCGTGCTGTGCCAGCAGGGCTTCTGCCTAGTGCCGCGGAAGGCGTTCAACCGCTTCCTGGAGAAGGCCTGTGCCGGTCCTGCGGCGCTCGGCTCGTGGCGGCTGGCCGACGGGGCTGGGACCGCTCAGGAGCAGGTTCGCCCGGCCGCAACGCACGGCGCCGCATAACGGTCTTCCGGCGGCTTCCGCTTGCGGGTTTCCCCCTAGGCACTTCCGGCAAAAACTGTATAAGTCTTGGCTTTGGCCGGTACTGCATTCCGCATTTTGCGGCATGGTAACCCGTAACCTGCACGTTTGCGGACCATGGCCGGCGATGGCCCAAACGCTCCTGAAATAGAAGCGCTCTTGTCTCCGCTCCGCATGCCCTCCTTCAAGCGTCCCAATGGTCCGCCAGCCGCGGTGCTCGGCCGCGATCTGCTTGCGGGCGGAATCGCAGGCGTGGTGCAGATCGCCTATTGTATCTCCTTCGCCGCACTGATCTTCCAGGGCTCGCTGGCGAGCGGCTTCCCCATGGGTCTCGCCGCCCTGCTGATGGGCACCATCGTCACCGGTGTCATCGTCTCGCTGACCACGAGCCTGGTGCCGTCAGATGCCGGGCCGGATACGCCGGCGGTCGCGGTGATGAGCGTGCTGGCGACGACCATCGCCGCGTCGCTTGCAGCCCAAGGGGCGAGCCAGGAAACCGTTATCATCAACGTGCTGCTGTCCCTGGCGGTGGCGACCTTCTTCACCGGGCTGCTGCTCTTCCTCCTCGGCGCTTTCCGGGCCGGGCAGTGGCTGCGCTTCGTGCCATACCCCGTGATCGGCGGCTTCCTTGCCGCGTCCGGCTGGCTTCTCATGACCGGCGGCATCGAGGTGATCACCGGCACGAGCCTCACGCTCGCCCCGTCGAGCTGGCTTGAGACGTTCTCGATGGAGCACGCGCCTCAGCTCGGCGTCGCCGGTCTGTTCGCGCTGACCATCGTCTTCCTGCGCCGCTGGGTGCACAGCTTCCTGGCGCTCCCCATCGCCTTCGTCGCCTTCATGATCGTGATGGACGTCATGCTGTTTGCCTTCGCCTCGCCGGAGCAATCCGGTGTCTGGTTCCTGGCCCGGGTCGGCGAGCTGGCGCCCTGGTCTCCGGTCAAGGAAGCGCTGCGTGCCGATATCGACTGGGGCGCCATGCTCCGCAGCAGCGCGGAAATCGGCGCGGTCTGCGGTGTCACCGCCATCTCCATGCTGCTCGACGTCTCCAGCCTCGAGGTGGCGCGGCAGAAGACCGCCAATCTGGACCGGGAGCTGCGGGTGAACGGCTTGGCCAACCTCTTGGCCTCCATCCTCGGCGGCGTGGCCGGCAATCTCTCCCTGAATGGCAGCATCCTGATCAAGGAAGCCGGCGCGGTCAGCCGCCTGAGCGGTCTCTTCGTGGCGGTCACCTGCGGGCTCGTGCTGTTCACTGGGCTCGACGTGGGCATGTTCGTGCCCAAGGCGGTGCTCGGCGGCATGCTGGCCTATCTCGGCGTGGTGATCATCGTAGAAGCGCTATTCCACGCGCCCGCCAAGCGGTCCCATGCCGATTTCGCGCTGGCGGCCGCGATCGCCATCGTCATCTGCTATTTCGGCTATCTGCTCGGCGTGGTGCTGGGCGTCATCGGCGCTTGCCTGATGTTCGCCCTGAGCTACAGCCGGATCGGCGTCATCCGCCGGCATCTTACGCGGCAGGAATTCGCCGGCAACGTGGAGCGGGCGCCGGAGCAGGCGCGCATCCTTCGGGAGGAGGGCGGCCGGATCCATATCTTTTGGCTGTCCGGCTTCATCTTCTTCGGCTCGTCGAACGGGCTGTTCGAGCGCGTCCGCCGCACCATCGACGGGCAGATCGACATCCCGGTCCGCTTCGTGCTGCTGGACTTCGCGGCTGTATCCGGTCTCGACACCTCCGCCGTGCTCAGCCTGGTGAAGCTGCGCAATTACTGCGACGAGACGGGCGTGACCCTGGTCTTCTCGGCCCTCGACGAGACCATGCGCAACAATCTGGCGCGGGCGGGCTTCTTCGCGGACGGCCATCGGCACCGCAGCTTCCGCAGCCGCAACGAGGCGGTCGAATGGTGCGAGGAGGAGCTCCTCCGCGTGCATGCTCTGCCGACGGTCTCCCATCACAGCTTCGAAAGCTGGATCGCGGCGGAGTTCGGCGAACTGGCGGATCTCGGCCGCATCGAGCCCTATCTCGACCGCTGCGAGTTCATGCCGGGCGACGTGCTGTTCAAGCAGGGCGAGCCCTCGGACTCGGTCGACATGATCGCGGAAGGCTGTGTCGCCGTGACGGTGACCGACGAGACGGGGCGGACGATCCGCCTGCGCCGCATGATCGGCCAGACCGTGGTGGGTGAGATGGGATTCTACCGGAACCTGCCGCGCACCGCCGACGTGGTGGCGGAGCAGCCGACCCTGGTCTTCCGGCTATCGCGGGACGCTTTCGAGAAGATGCGGGAGAAGGATCCGGCCGCGGCCGCCGCCTTCCATCAGCTCATCGTGCGGCTTCTGGCCGACCGGCTGGATTTCGCCAATCGCGAGATTTCGGCGCTGCTCCTCTGATCCGCCCTTTGAAATCTATTTGCTGAGCGCTTCCGCGCTGCCGTCCCAATCGGCCGGGGGAGGCGTCTTCTTGTAGATCTCGATCCGCTCCCGGTAGAGGCGATAGAGAGTCTCCAGCCCGTGGGACTGCTCTTCCGCCAGCTTCGCGGCGGCCTTGTCGGCGTCCTCCCAGTCCCGCGACCGGAACGCGTCCAGGAAGGCCATGTGACGGTCGCGGAAGGCCTTGAACTCCACGTCTTCGGCAAGCGCCGCATCGCCCAGCAGGGCGAAGATGCGGACGGCTTGGGTCTTGCCCTTCACCTTCAGAAGATCGAGCTCCAGGAAGGCGTGGTCGGGGACCCGCTCCACGGTGGACTCGCCGATCACCGCGCCTACGCCGTAGGTCTTGGATTGGCCTTCGATGCGTGAGGCGACATTCACGTTGTCGCCGATCACCGAATAGTCGAAACGGGTTTCCGACCCCAGATTGCCGACGCAGCACTCGCCGGTATTGATGCCGATACCGAGTGAAACGGGCCGGTAGTCGCGGCCGCTCGCTTCGGCGCTCTCTCGCCACTTCTCGTTGAGCTCTCGCATCTCGTTCATCATCAGAAGCGCGGCACGGCAGGCGTGCCTGGCGTGATCGGGATCGTCGAGCGGCGCGTTCCAGAATGCCATCAAGGCATCGCCCATATACTTGTCGATGGTGCCGTCCTGAGCGAGGATGATGTTGCTCAAGGGGGTGAAGAGCTCGTTCAGAAATCGAGTCAGCTCCTCCGCATCAAGGCCTTCCGAAATCGTCGTAAATCCTCGCACGTCGCTGAAGAGAAGCGTCATGTTTCGCATCTCTCCGCCGAGCTTCAGGCGGGCGGGATCGGCGGCCAGCCGCTCCACCAGGGCCGGCGCCATGTAATGGCTGAAGGCGTTGCGGACGCGGTTCCGCTCATGCTCGGTGCGCAGGAACATGAGCAGGCTGCCGGTGAGGTAGATGGCGACCAGCGAAAGTGCCGGATAGACCGGATCGACCAGCCAGCCGAGGCTCTCATAGGCGTACCAGGAGAAGCCAACGACACCGGCGATGGCCGCGACGGCGATCAGCGCGCTGGAGGCTGCACCGGTCAGATAGATCAGCACCGCGATCAGGACGCCGAGCACGAGGATGTAGAGAAGCTCGCCGGGCAGGGCAAGATCGGGGCGGAGCAGGAAGTCGCCGGAGATGATCTGCTCCACCGCCTGGGCGTGGAGCTCAACTCCGGGGACCGAGGCTTCCAGCGGTGTGGCCCGGAGGTCGAGCAGGCCGGCGGCGCTGGTGCCGATGACGACGATGCGGCCGTCGATCTCCGCCGCCGGGATGTCCCCGTTCAGGATCTTCCAGGCCGGGAGATAGCGGGCAGGGTGGCTCTTGGAGAACTTCATCCACATCTGGCCGTGCGGGTCGGTCGGAATCTCGAAATCGCCGATGCGGACGCGATTTATGCCGGTCTGCTCGCCAAACGATTCAACGCCGCTCGCCCCCGACGATTTGACCATGTAGGTGGAGGCGCCTTGCGCGATGCGGAGCATCTCACCGGCAAAAGCGGGAAGGAGCTGGTCGTCGACGGTCACCAGCATGGGCATGCGGCGGATCACCTGGTCGTGCTCGGGGATCCAGTTGAGGGCGCCGGAGCCCTGGGCGGCTTCCTGGAGCTGGGGGAGGCTCACCGCAGCGCTTGGGAAATGGGGCGCGAAGAGGCGCGGGTCGTCGCCGCCATGGGCGAAGCCCGCCTTGTTCTCTGGCATGCCGCCTTTGCCGCCGAGCGCGATGAAGCCGAGAATGACCGGAGCTTCAGCGATGGAGCGGGCGAAGATCGCATCGTTCGCCGGCATGTTCTTGAGCGCCTCGCCCAGAGGGCCGGTGTCGGCGCCGTCCCAGTAGCGGGCGAGGTTGGAGGGCGACATGCGGTCCTCCTCCGGGAAGACCATGTCGAAGCCGATGGCCGCGGCGCCGTTCTCGCGCAGCTGGTCGGTCAGCTGGGCAAGCAGGGTGCGCGGCCAGGGCCATTGGCCGAGCTTCGCCAGGGACTCCTCGTCGATATCGACGATGCGGACCGGAAGGTCCGGACTGAACTCGGCGGGGTCGATACGCTGGAAGCTGTCGAAGGCCAACGCGCGCAGGCGCGCCACCGGGGCGGGATCCCAGAGACGCAGGGCGAGGACGCCGAGGATAACCAACCCCAGGATGAGAGCGTAGCTTAAGGCGGGTCTCATGGTGCGGCCCCAGCGCAAGGCGAGCGGAGATCTAGCCGGGGTTCCGGCGCGCGAAGCCTAGTGCAAGGGGCGCTTTCGCTCCAGCCGTCTTACGCAGGATCTGGGAAGATCAGCCTCGGCCGACGGTCTCGCCGTGGGCCGCCATCTCGCGTTCGCGCTCGATCGCGGCGGCACGCTCCTCCGGCGGCGGCAGCTTCTCGCCGCTCATGGTCTCGGTGGCGAAGCGGCCGAACTTCTTGAGAAGGCGCTTGGCGAGGCGGCGATAGGCGAAGTAGTTCGCCTCCAGCCGATGCCGTTCGCTCTGCACGTAGCCCTTGTGGGATTTGTGGTCGGAGCCCTCGCGCTTCAGCTTGGCGAACCACTCGGCTTTCGGATCGCCCTTCTCCTTGGCGATCAGATAGGCCGCGATGAGGCGGGACTGATCGTCCGCCAGGCGCCAGATGCTGCCATTGGCCTGGATCAGGCCGACGGCGAAGAAGTCGTCATACTCGGGGTGGAAGACGTTCATGAAGAGGATCGGCTTGCCGTCCTCGTCGAACACCAGGCTGTTGTCGATGAAGGGCAGGCTGATCTCGAAGCCGGTGGCGAAGACCACCAGATCCGCTTCCACCTCACTGCCGTCGGAAAAGCGGACGATATTGCCGTCGAACTCGGTGACGTCCGGCTTAATGCCGATCCGGCCGTGGGCCACGAGCTGGGGCAGCACCGTGTTCATGGTCGGGTGGGTGTCCATGATGAGGTAGTCCGGCGTGGGCAGTCCGAAATTCTCGTTCTTGCCGACGAAGATGCGGTGCCAGCGGGTGTAGAGCCGGTTTCGGATGCGGCGCGGCACGGGGAACTTCTCGAAGAAGTGGATCAGCCCGTCCATGGGCTTCCCGAGCATGAATTTCGGCACGAAGTAGTAGCCCCGCCGCATGCTCTGATGCACCGTTTTGGCGACGCTGGTCGCATCCACCACGATATCGCAGGCGGAGTTGCCGGCCCCGAGCACGACGACGCGCTTTCCGGCAAGCTGGCTCACGGAGCGGTAGTCGCGGGAGTGCATGGTCTCGCCGGTAAACTCGCCGGGGATGTCCGGGCGCCGCGGGATGTGATGGTGGCCGTTGGCCATGATCAGGCCGCGATAGAAGCGCGGGTGGCTTTCGCCCTTCACCTTCACGCGCCAGCCGCCGTCGATGCGGGTGGCTTCCTCAACCTCGGTGTTCAGCTCGATGGAGGAGTTGATGCCGAACTCGCGGGCGTAGTCCTTCAGATAGGCAAGGACCTGGCTGTGGGAGGGGTAGGTCGGATAGTCGTCGGGAAAAGGATAATCCTCGAAGGCTGTGAACTTTCGCGACGAAACCAAGAAGGTGGTGTCATAGACGACGCCGGTGTTGGTGGCCGGATTCCAGAGCCCGCCGATATCCCCCTCGCGCTCCAGGCAGTCGAAAGGGATGCCGCGCTCCTTGAACACCTTCGCGGCCGCCAGACCCGATGGTCCGGCACCGATAATCACGATCTTGTCCGTCTTGCCGCTGACGTCCATGACGCCTCGAACCTCCTTAGCAATGCGCCCCGCAACGCCCGCTATCACATTGTTTTTACTTAATCTTGGGGTGCGGTCACACCTATTATTTATGTTTCGTCCTCAGCTTCGGATCATAAGCAGAAGGTCAAAAGTTGAATCGGTGGCAACAGTGTCGATTCTTCGCACTTGCACAATGAAATTTCGGCCTAAGATCTCCAGCAGGGAAAACTGTTCGCAGGTGCACAAAAGACACTTCGCTAGGTGAAGATGTCACGGTAGAGTCAAAGAATTGGGAGCCCCTTATGAACGGCGGACGAAACATGCGTCTTCTGTTTGTGCTTATGGCAACGGCTCTGACCATCGGCGTGTTCCGGTCGGGCGGCGCGGATGCTCGCCCGATGTGGCTCCCACAGGTCGACAATCCCTATTGCAAAGTGGCGACCTTCGTTCTTCCCAACATTCCTGAGCAGGCGGCGTCGCTTACGGACGACGACGGCACGGGCATCATCGTGGTCAGCGGCTCCGCCATGTCGAAGACCCCGGCCTATAGCCGATTCCTTCTCGCCCATGAGTGCTGCCACCACACGCTCGGCCATGTGAAGCTCTTGAACAAGGGGCTGGGCCATATGGGTCCGCAGCCCTTCTTCTACATTAAGCCTGCCTTGCGCAAGATGGAGTTGGAGGCTGATTGCTGCGCCGTCAAGCTGCTGAAGGCCAGTCACGAGGATGACAGCATCACGGCGGGCGAAGACGCCATGAGCGCCTTCGGCAACGATCCGACGGGAGCCCATTATCCGACGGGCGTGGAGCGCGCGGCCAATATCGAGGCGTGCGCAATCGCCGAGTGAGGCGGAGCCTGTAACGTGCTCTGTATGCACGGTTTCCGAGCAGTTGCCGCGGATTCCTAGGTTGCGCTTTTGAACCATCGGGTGCTTCAGGCCGTACAGTCTTCATCAGCGCCACAGGGTTTCGCGGCGCCTGGGTCTTGCTGTCACGGCAGAGGCATATCCCTGCGCTTTGCTGTAGACTGATGGCCGGTGCCGATGGGAAGTATGCCGACGTGACGGTCGGAGGTAATTGAAAGTGTTTGGACGTCTCGGCAGCGCAGGATTTCCCGTTACGCGAGGCCTGCTTGTCCTCGCAGGCCTGCTCGTTTCGCTTGGGCTGACGGGTGCGCCCCAGGCTGCGCTCGCGCAGGATGGGCCGGAGAGCGGTCCGCTGCGGGTCTGCGCCGATCCGGACAACATGCCATTTTCCAACAAGGCCGGGCAGGGCTTCGAAAACAAGCTCGCCGAACTGATCGCCGACCGCCTCGACCGCGATCTCACCTATAGCTGGTATCCGGAAGCGCGCGGCGGCATGCCGACGCCGTTCAGCAACCGCGACTGCTCCATCGTCATGGGCTACGCCCAAGGGACGGAGCTGATCGAGGACACCAACCCCTATTATTATACCTCGTACGCGCTGCTCTACCGGAGGGGCGACGACAGCTTGGCGGGGGTGAAGCGGCTGTCGGATCCGCGGCTGAAGAACAAGCGGATCGGAATCGTGGCGCGGACGCCGCCTGCCGCGCTGCTGGCCACCAATGGCCTGACCTCGAGTGCGGTGCCGTTCGAGAGCGACTCCGACCAGGGCTCGCCGCGCCCCGCCCGGGAGATGATCGATCAGCTGGCGCAGGGCGAACTCGATGCGGTCATCCTCTGGGGGCCGATCGGAGGCTATTTCGCCCAGAACGCCCATGTCCCGATTCAGGTCGTCCCGCTGGTCAACGAGACCGCCGGACCGGCGCTGGTCTACGGCATCACCATGGGAGTGCGGCCCAACAATCCGCAATGGAAGCACCAGCTGAACAAGATCATCTCGGAGAACGAGGAAGAGATCGAGGCGATCCTACTGAGCTACAACGTGCCGCTGCTGGAGCCCGACGGCGAGCAGATCAGGTCGGCCGAGCGCTAAGCGCTACTTCTCCGCTTATTCTTTGGCGGTTTCCGCCGCCGCGTACATCTGACACGTGCTCTCGTCCTGATCGATTCCCAGCGTATCCACCAGCACGTCCGGCGCGCTCGGATGGGGGAAGCCGGGCTGCGGCGACACGGAGACGACGACCGTATCGGTGTCCAGCAGGATCGGCTGGCGGAATTGGCCGTCCCAGGCGCGGTAGGTGTGCTTGATACCCTTGAAGCCGTTCAGCTGAAATTTGTCCGAGTGGATGAAGTCGCGGATGGTGTCGAAATCTGCGTTGCGGTTCCGGGTGATCGCCTCGCCCACGGAGCGGGCGGCGATATAGGCGTGGTAATCCACCGGCAGCATCAGCCGGTTGTGCTCTTCCTCAAAGTGATTGTTGAGCTGGCGCGCGCCCCATTTCGAATGGGCGGCGTTCCAGCTCTCCGGGACCAGCCCCGCCGTGCCCACCACGGGGCGCAGTGCGTCGCCGCGATAGGGGGCGTAGGGGGACCAGGAGCGACCCTCGTCGGCCACCACGATCACGTCGAAGGCGGAGACGTCGTCGCCCGCGCCTTGGCTCGGCGCCGGAATGGTGCCGATATCGTCTCGGTCGCCGCCTGGCACGTCCTTGTAGCTGCGGCGGTCGACGATATTGCCTTCAAACCGCTTCGCTGCGCGCTCGATGGCGTCGGCATAGGCTTGGTCGCCTTCGGTGGGCCCGGCGACGAGGAGCCAGTCGTTCCACTCATTCGCGATCAGATATTGGGCGAGGGCATCGGCCAGCATGGTGCGGTCGGGCGCCACATGCAGGACGTTGTCCCGGCATTGGGCCTGGCGTAGCTCGGTCTCGGTGGCGCGCACGTTGAACAGCAGCACCTCCTTGCCCTTGGCGGCGTCGGCGGCGGCAAGAAGCTCCCCGGCCGGTGCATCGACGATCACGTAGCGGATGCCTTGGTCCATCAGCTCCTGCATGCCCGCGGCGACATCGTCGTCGGGGCCTACGATCTTCTCCTTGATGGAGTAGTGCTCGCCGAGAAACTGGCCGGCCGAATTGTTCTCGCGAAGGGCGGTGTCGGCGCCGGCAAGGCCGATATCCTCAGGCTCCTTGTCGAGCCGGGATGCGGGCAGGGTGGCCGGGCGGGTCACCTTCTTCAGATAGCCGATGGGGATCTCAGTGATCTTCTTGTTGGCCGGCTGAAACGTCGGCCGTTCCTTTGTATCGCCCTTTTTCGTCCGCTCGCCGCCGAGCTGCTCCGCTTCCGGCTCGGCATGTGCCGGCATCGCCAGGGCGAGCAGAGCCGCGCCGAAAAAGAGGAGCGCGCCGGCCAGGAGCAATCTGGGGACCGGGGAAGCAGCGCGGGTCGAAGCCATATGCGTCGTCCTTCACAAACCAGGTGTACCGCCTCCGCCCTCAGGCAAAGGGGGAGGAAAATTTGGTATCACCTTCGGGAAGTAATGGCAATTTGTCGCACCGGCGGGCGACGGGCAGAGCGGCCACTCTTCGCGCAAAAGTGAGGATAAGCGCGCTCTCCGCAGGCCTAACGGCGGATTCTATGGTAGTTTCCGCCCATTATTATGGGGGGCAGATTCATGAATTTCTCTGTTGGGGACGCAATCAAGCAAGGCTGGGAGATTTTCAAATCCCGGCCGTGGTTCTTCATCGGCGCCGGTATCATTCTCTTCATCGCCAACATCATCGTCGGCATCATCACCGGAATGATCGATTCAATGCTGATCGGAGACGTGCCGGTGAATCCGGAGGATCCGGCAAGCGGTACGCTGATCGGCAACCTGATCAACTTCCTGCTCGGCACGCTGATCAATCTTGGCGCCGTGGCCTTCTTCCTGAAGGCGTATGACAACCTGGCCGGTACCACCTACGGCGATCTTTGGCACCCTCAGTCCTATCTGCCGTATCTGGCGGTCACGGTGCTTTTCGGTCTCGCGGTGGGTGTCGGGCTGGTCCTGCTTATCGTTCCGGGCTTCATCGCGCTGGTGGTGTTCTTCTTCGCGCCTTTCGTCGTGGTCGACCGCGCGTCGGGCCCCATCGAGGCGATGAAGGCCAGCATGGAGATCACCAAGGGGCACCGATGGCAGATCTTCTTCCTGGTGCTCGCCCTTATCGGCATCAACATCCTGGGCATGCTCGCCCTTTTCGTCGGCTTGCTGGTGACGATCCCGATCACGACGCTGACGATCGTGCACGTCTACCGGCTGTTGGCTGGCGGCGCCGTTGCGCGGCCCGCGGACGCCACGCTGTAAGCTGTCGGAATGAACCGAATGGAGCCGGTCGCCTTTGGCGGCCGGCTTTCTTTGTGCCGGTTTGGCCCGTCTCTCGTCGCCTCGGGCAAAGGAAAACGCCGGGTCCGTGGGGAGCCCGGCGTTAGGAGAGAACGGGTTTGGAAGCCTGGAGGCGCCTATTCCGCAGGGGTGAGCTCGGCCTCTTCCTGCTTGGGCTTCAGGGCCTCGGCTGCGTTCTTCGGATTGCGATAGACGTAAGGTTTCAGCGGACGCCGCGATTCCTCGCGGGCCATGGCGGCCATCTCGCCGTGGTAAGGCGACAGGGCGCAGGCGGGGTCCGTGTTGGTGGGATCGCCTGTAATGGCCATGGCCTGGCAGCGGCAACCGCCCCAATCGACCTCCTTGAAGGCGCAGGAGCGGCAGGGCTCCTTCATCCAGTCCGTGCCGCGGAAGGCGTTGAACGCCTCGCCGTGCAGCCAGATGTCGAGCAGGGGGCGGTCCGCCACATTGTCGAATGTCAGCTGGGGAATGCTCTCCGCCGCGTGGCAGGGCATGGCCTTGCCGGCCGGCGTCACGTTCATGAAACCCTTGGCCCAACCGCCCATGCAGGGCTTGGGACGCTTCGCGTAATAGTCCGGCACGACCATGTCGATGGTCAGGATGCCTTTCAGGCGCTCCCGGGCCGCCTCGACCACGTCCACGCTCTGCATGGTCTGTTCGTAGGTCGGCATGAGCATCGCGCGGTTGAGATAGGCCCAGCCGTAATACTGGACGTGGGCGATCTCCAGCCGCTGGGCGCCGAGCTCGACGGCCAGGTCGATATAGCGGCCGACATTGTGGATGTTCTGGCGGTGGATCGGCGCGTTGATGGTCAGCGGCAGGCCCATATCGGTGACCCAGTTGGCCGCCTCCAGCTTCTTCGCCGTGGCGCCGGGATAGCCGCCGATGCGCTCCGCGTTCTCCGGATCGACATCCTGGAAGGAGATCTGCACATGGTCGAGGCCGAGCTCCTTCAGCTTCTCCAGACGCTCGCGCTTCAGGGTGACCGCGGCGGTGATCAGGTTGCTGTAGAGACCGGAGCGGGCGGCCGCGGCGACGATCTCCTCCAGATCCTTCCGCGCGGTCGGCTCGCCGCCGGATAGATGCACCTGCAGGATGCCCATCTCACCGGCCTGTTCCATCACCGAGACCCACTGCTCCGTGGTCAGCTCCTTGTTCACCCGCTCAAGCTCGATGGGGTTGGAGCAATAGCCGCATTGCAGGGGACAGCGGTGGGTCAGCTCGGCGAGCAGGCCGATGGGTGCACGCGCACAGAGCGCGCCGAGAGAGTTGTCCTCTCCGGTGACGCCGCTGGTCGGCTCGTCATCGACGGTGACCGACTCCAGATGGTCGTTCACGTCGCCGACATGGTCCTTAAGCTCTGTCGTCATATCGCTCACCAAGGCGTTAGAAGGCCTTCAGAAATCCCTTATCCGCCAGATCCTGAAGCAGCTCGGTCACATCCTTCTGGATCAGCTCGACCGGCGCGGAATATTGCTCCGACAGGGTCTGCGAAATCTCGTCTACGCTGCGCACGCCGTCGCAGAGCTGAAGCACTTCGACGGCGATCTTGTCCGGCGTCAGAATCCTTTCCGGCGCCAGCAAAATCCAACGGTCGCGCCCCTTATCGTGGCGGAGCTTCAGATAAGGGGGCAGGTATGGCTTGGTGCCCGATTCAACGATCAGGCGACCCGGCCGGTTCGTTTCAGCCATCTTGCTCCGCCGGTACGAATGCGCCTGGGGGGATCATGCCCGGGTCGTAATACGCGAGATAAAGCGCATCGAGCTGCACCCACAGAACATTGGTCTTGAAGCGCAGCGCATCAAGGACGCCGGCTTGAGCTTCCGGCGTGCGCGCGTGCTGCTTCACGTATTCAAGCGCGAAATCGGCATCGCGGGGCGCCTGGGTCAGGCGGCGGCGGAAATACTGCATCACGCTGTCGTCGATGAAGTCGTAATGCTCCAGCATGCCGGAGATGCGCTCCTCGTGAATCTTCGGGGCGAAGAGCTCGGTCAGGGACGAGGCGACCGCCTCCACGAGGGTCTTCTCGCGGACGAAATTGACATAGGCCTCCACGGCGAACCGAGTGGCGGGGAGGGCGCCCTTCATGGACTTCACATAGTCCTCGTCGAGCCCCAGGCCAGTGGTCAGCGCCAGCCAGCGCTCGATACCGCCTTCATCACCCGGCGCGCCGTCGTGATCGGTGACGCGGTGGGCCCATTCCTGGCGCAGCTCGCGGTCGTAACAGCGGCTCATCAGGGCGGCGTCCTTGCGGGGGACGGCGGATTGATAGCAGTAGCGGTTGAGCGCCCAGGCTTGCACTTGGCCCTTGTTCAGCTTGCCGCCATGCAGCAGCTTATGGAACGGATGCTTGTCGTGATAGCGCTCGGCGCCGATAGCGCGGAGCTCCGCCTCCAGCTCGTCTGGGCTCAAAATCTTCGTCACGGCGTTACCTCGGTCTTTTCCCGCAGGATCGGCATTTGGCGGCAGGGCCGCGCTGTCACCTCCTGCAAGTTTATTCTTGCAAGAGATCATAGCCGAATCCGCGTCAATCGGTCATGAACACGAGAAAACGCGAAGATGAAGAATTTCCAACATTCCGGCGGGTTTTCGCCGTCGTGAGCGCGGCAACGGTCGCGTGCCACACGATCATCAGAAGCGATTATTCCGTTTCAACAGGCGTGTAGGGAAGGCGGTTAACCCGCCTTCCGAAGCACCAGAAGCCTTTAGATCGAGAACTGCTCGTCGGGATCGGGCGGCGTGTGGTCTGGCGATGGGGAGGGCGTTTCTTCCTCGTCACCGCTCTCGGGCGCGTCCTCGGCGTCCGGATCGTCATCCGATTCTCCCGCCTCGGGCGCTTGCTCCTCCTCGTCAGGCGTGGCCGCTTTCGGCTCCGATCCAGCATCGGGCTCCTCAATTCCGGTGTCCGGGGACGGTGTCTCGACCGCCTTCTCGTCGGATTCTGCCGGGACCTCCGGCTCGTCTGGAGCGGCCTCTTCGACGGGCGGCATCTCCTCGATGGCGTCCTCGTCCGGGACCGGAGCGTTCTCGGTATCCTCGTCGGGCAGGGGCGGGACCGGTGCCGTCTCGGACGGGGTTTCGTCTGTAGATTCCGGGGTGGGCTCCGGCTCCGTCACATCTTCCTCCGCCGGGGCGGTGTCTTCTTCAGCCGGCGCGGTGCTCTCATCGGCCGGCGCGGTCTCCTCCTCGGCGGGAGCGGATTCCTCTTCCGCGGGAGCTGTTTCCTCTTCCGTGATGGCAGGCTCGGCGCCATCCTCGGCGGGCGCTTCCTCCTCTATGGCGTCTTCTGCCGGTGCAGGCGCCTCGTCGGAGTCCGGCGCGGTGGCCTCGCCAGGCTCCTCATCGGGCCTGCCGTCATAGAGGCTGTCGCTCTCCGGCTCCTCGGCAGCCTCGTCCCCGCTCGAGACGTCTGCCTCGGGTTCCTCGGGAGCAGCTTCCTCAGCTTCGGGCTCAGCCATGTCGGTCTCCGGCGCGGCTTCGCCTTCGGGGGCGGCCTCGTCGGTGTCGGGCGTGACGTCCGTCTCAGCCCCCGGCACTTCCGCCGGTACTTCCGCCGGCACTTCTTCGACCGTCTCCTCGCCGACCAAATCCTCTTCCGTGGCGAGCGGCTGGTCGGGTGCGGTCTCCTCGACGGCCGGGCCTTCCGGCGTCGGCGGCTCCATCTCGGCGGTCGCGTCCTCGGCCTGTTCCTCGGGCGTGGCGTCGGGATCGATCATCCGGAAGGACTGGCGGAAGCGCAGGGCCTCCTCGCTGTTCGCATGGCCGGCCGGCCCCGCCGTAACGAGCATGTAGACCCGGTCTTCCGCCGGAATGAGATCGATGATGTGAATCAGGTTGTTGGCCTTGTCGATTGCAGTCGCTTCGTAGCCGTGGGTGCGGGCGATGCGGACTGGGCCCTGCTTGGAGATGGACGAGCCGCTCCCCTTGGCATAGCCCTCGACGACCCGGCGGTAATAATCGACATCGATCTCGGGCGCGCGGCCTTCCGGATACTCGAAGACGATCGCGCGGTAGGCGGTGCCGTCGCCCGGATCGACTTGGTAGTCGTGCTGGATCAGCGGCGTATGGCCGGCGACCGGCTTGGCGGTGACGTTGGGCTGGCCTGGAAGCGCGACGGAGAATTCCTGCTCGGGCGCCTTGAAGATGACCCAGCCGGCCTCGGTGAAGCGGCGGTGCAGGGCCTCCCGCGCGGCCTGCTCGTCTCTGCGGGTGGGCAGGGGCGGAACGGAGGGCCCGCTCGCTGCCTCGTCGTCGCCTTCGCCGTCGGTATCCGGATCCTCGTCGTCTTGATCGGACGGCGGCGTCTCTTGAGCCCACGCGGCGCTTACGAGGAATGTGAGAGGTTTCGGAAGCGGTTTCCCTGGCGTGCCGGCCGGCACAAGCAAACCCAAGCCGCCAATCGCCAGACTGGCGAGCGCCACAACGACAATCCGCATCTTATCCCTCTTCGCGCTTTGCCTGATTCTCATCTTTATCACAGGCGCAACCATCGGTCCCGGCCGAGGTGGATGCTTTGCCCACGGTCAGGAACTCTCTCCCCAAGCCGTTGTTTGTAAGCCTGAGGGCAACAGCCAATATTTCCGACATTTCATTTCTTCATGACAGCACAAGAGAGCTTCGACACACCGCCCCAACCCCTGAACGAGGCCGGCGACCTGCGCTGCGTGGGCGTCGAGATCGAATTCGGCGGGCTGGACGGGGCGCAGACGGCCCGGTTCCTGGCGCAAGAGCTTGGCGGGACCATGCGCCAGACGGACCCTTACGCCTTCGAGGTGTCGGGGACGTCCCTGGGCGATTTCGAGGTCACCCTCGATACGAGCTACGCCCATTACCAGAACAAATCCCACAAGTTCCTCGACGAGGTGGGCTCGAGGCTCGCCAATCTCTTCGGCGCTGCGGCGGAACTCGTGGTGCCTTACGAGATCGTCACGCCGCCGGTGCCGCTCGATCGGCTGGCCGAGATCGCTCACCTGCTGCGGCGCATGGTCGAGAGCGGGGCGTCGGGTACGGAGGACAGCGTGTTCTTCGCCTTCGGGGTCCATTTCAACCCGGAAACCCCGTCGTTCCGGGCCGACGACATCATGCCGATCGTCAAGGCCTTCGCGCTCCTCAGTCCCTGGTTGTGGCGGAGCATCGACCCGGACCCGACCCGGCGGCTGCTTCGCTTCGCCGATCCTTACGATCCCGCCTATGTGCGGCTGATCGCCAATCCTGATTACGGTCCGGATCAGGCGCGGATGATCGACGATTACCTGCGGCACAACCCGAGCCGAAACCACGATCTCGATATGCTGCCGCTTTTCGCCCACCTGGACGAGGCGCGGGTGAGGGCGCGCCTGCCGAACGAGAAGATCCACGGCCGGCCCACTTTTCATTACCGGCTGCCGGATGCGAAGCTTGGCGATCCGACCTGGAGCTTCGCCAAGGAATGGAACCGCTGGGTGGCGGTGGAGCGGCTGGCCGCCGATCCCGCCAGGCTGGCGGCGGCAGGCGAGGCTTATCTCGCCCATCGCGGCAACGAGGACAGCTGGTCGGAAGAGGTTGCAGGCTTCGTCGACCCGGGTTTTGTCGACCAATGAAACCGAAGATCGGAGTCACAAGCTCGGCCCGCGGCGGCTGGCGCAGCTTCATGATGCATCGTCTGGCGCTCTGGCGCGCCGGGGGCAAAGCGGTGCGGCTGGTCGCCGGACGGGGAACGCCGACGGACGATCTCGACGGGCTGATCATCGGCGGCGGCGACGATATCGGCGCGGAATTCTACGGCGGCAAGATGCTTCCGGATGTGCGGATCGACCCCGACAGGGACGAGCTCGAGTTCGACATCCTGAAGCGGGCGTTGCCTACGGAGATGCCCATCATGGGGATCTGCCGGGGTGCGCAGGCCATCAATATCGCGCTCGGCGGGACGCTTCATACCGACATACACGAGGTCTATGAGGAAGCACCCAAGATGCGCACGGTGCTGCCGCGGAAGCGGGTGATCATCCTTGAAGGCAGCCGGCTGCACGAGATCCTCGATTGCTCGCCCTGCAAGGTGAACGCGTTGCACCACCAGTCCATCGACAAGCTCGGAGAGGGGCTGAAAGTGGTGGGGCGCGATCAGTTCGGCATCGTCCAGGCGGTGGAGGGGAAGACCAATCGCTTCCTCGTCGGTGTGCAATGGCACCCGGAGCTTCTGTTCTACGCCAAGGCGCAGCAGCGGCTGTTCCGGGCGCTGGTGGAGAGCGCCAAGGCGCGGATGCGCGGGGAGACGGTGTTCGCCGAAGGGGCTCCGGGGGTCGATTGTCCGCAGGCGAACGGCGCATGACCCATTCCGCCGAGACGTCGCCCCAACTTCTCTCGCGCTTCAAGCTGTGGCTCGGCCTTGGCGTCTTCATCCTGCTGGCGGCGGGCGGTTTCCTGTTCCGCGACCAGATCACCCTGCCCAGCGAGGACGAGGTCAAGGCGCTGCTGGAAAGCATCGGCATCTGGGGACCCATCGCCATCATCGGATTGCGGTGCCTGGCAGCGATCCTCGCTGTGGTGCCGAGCTCCGTCGTGGTGATCGCTGCGGGCGCCGCCTACGGCACGGTGCTGGGGACGGTCTATGTGCTGATCGGGGCGGAGCTCGGCGCCGCCATCGGATTCCTGATCGGGCGGGCGCTGGGGCGGGACTTCGTGGAGGAGCGCGGCTGGATCGATGCGTTGCGCGGCACCAAGATCGGCTCCTGGTTGCTGGCGCCCGATGCCAGTCAAAACCGGCTGATGCTGGCGGTTCTCTACTGCAGGCTGCTGCCGGGGCTCAATCTCGACGGGGTGAGCTACGTGGCGGGGGTCACGCCGCTGAAGCTCTGGCGCTTCCTGCTGGGCAGCCTTGGCGGGCTTCTGCCTTACACGCTGCTGCTGACGGTGTTCGGCGATGGGCTGATGGAGATGGATCCTTGGCAGATCGCCATCGCGGTCGGCACGCTCGCATGCCTGGCGGCGCTGCCCTTCGTCTGGAGAGGCGCCGCGCGATGGCGCAAGCGGAAAGAGGAAGGCGCTCCGGCCGAGCCTGGCGCCTGAGAGTCCTCATATGGAGCGGGTCGACTGGGCCCAGTAAACCAACAGCTTATTTGGTGAAGTCGACGTCGCCGCGGCTCTTCAGATCGAGCTTCGCGATGCATTCATCGATCTCGCCGTCCTGGTCGGCGCAAGCCGTGACGTCGTTCAGGAGAAGCTGACCGACCTTGTCGCAGGTGACGTCGCCGATATCGAAGACCTTGAGGCTCGTCTTGTCGGCGGCGAGGGGCGCGGCTTCCACGGCCAGGCGCTTGGCCACGACGCCATCGGTGCCGAACACCACGAGGTCGAGCTTCAGGGTCTTGAAGCTGCTGTCGGTCTCGTTCTTGAAGACGAGATAGGTGCGGCAGGCATTGTCCTGGGTCTCGAGCTTGTTGAGCTCCATGCTGAGTTTGGCGCCTGCGTCGGCTGCCGGCTCCTCGGCAGGGGCGGCGGCATCGGCCGCTTCCGGGGCCGCTGCAGGCGCGGCGTCCTGGGCATGGGCAGCCCCCAGCGGGCCGAACACGCCACCGAGGGACAGCATGACGGCAAACATCATGGTCGGAAGGGCAACAGGCACGAACTTCATCGGACTCTCCTCTTTCGCGATTTTCCGCGTTTCCTCTTGCTGCTTGTCTTGCCGGCATTTCGGGTGCCGGCCGGGTTGTGCACCCGGCAACCATCCGTTTCTCTATATAGAGATGGCGCGGCTGCCTAGGGGGCGGCTGCATTCAATAAAATAGCTGCATAGTTTTCATGTCGGATATGAAGCTGCCGGAAGGAGATCGGGTCTACGCCATAGGTGACGTCCACGGCCGCCTGGATCTGCTCGATCCGCTGCTCGCCAGAGTAGCCGACGACATCGCGGCGCATCCGGACGACAGGGCGGAGCTGATCTTCCTTGGCGATCTCATCGACCGCGGCCCGGACTCCAAGGGCGTGATCGACCGTCTGGCATCCGCAAAGCTGCCGGCGCCGGCGACATTCCTGATGGGAAACCACGAGGAGATGCTGCTGAGCTTCGTCGAGCGTCCCCACGAGGCTGCCCAGTGGGCGGTCAATGGTGGCGAGGCGACGCTCGCTTCCTACGGGATCGCGCCGGACGAGCTGCCGCGCCATCCGGAGGCGGCGCGGGACCGGCTGCTGCATCTGATGCCCGCCGCCCATCTGGCATTTTTCGAGTCTCTTCAACTCTCTGCGGCACGGGGCGGATATTTCTTCTGCCATGCCGGGGTGCGCCCCGGCGTCCCGCTCGACAGGCAGGATCGGTTCGATCTCCTCTGGATCCGCGAGGCGTTCCTCAACGACCCTGGCGATTTCGGCAAGGTGGTCGTGCATGGCCACACGCCGGTCAGGCAAGTCGAGAACCTCGCCAACCGCATCGGCGTGGATACCGGCGCGTTTATCTGGGGGCGGCTCTCCGCCGTTGCCCTCTCCGGGAACGACCGGAAGATCATCGATGTCGCGCTTTAAGTGCCGAAGCGTACCGAACTCACCAGGAACAGGCGCCACAAGGGCACGTTCTCTTTCGACCCCCCAATCGGGATAATCGGAGGAGACGCCCATGAACTCGAAACTGCTTGCCATCGCCGGTGCGGCGGGTCTGCTGGTTGGACTGACCGGTCCGGCTTCCGCAGACACAAATCTTTGGTCCACCGGCCATGTGATCCTAGCCGCAGACCTCGACACCGATTCCGAAGGCCCCGGCCATAGCGCGGACGCCGAAGAGCGCCGGTCCGATACGGTCGGCGTGCCGGATAAGCCCTCGGCCACGCTGGATACGGACTCCGAGGGCCCTGGTCACAGCGCCGATGCCGAAGAGCGCCGGTCGGATACCGTTGGCGTGCCGGACAAGCCGTCGGCGACCCTGGACACCGATTCCGAAGGGCCCGGACACAGCGCCGACGTGCCGCGTTAGCCTCGCCCCAAACGAGACTCGACCCATATAAGACTGGGCCCATGCAAGAAGAGGCGCGGGTTGGATTTCCACCCGCGCCTCTTTCGTGACTCTCGGAAGCTCAGCTAGTCGATATTAATGTCCGCGCCGGGAACGTCGATATCGACGTTTTCGTCATCGCGGCGGTCATAGCGGTCGCTGTAGCGATCCGTCTCCTCGTCTTCGACAGTCCCGTACCTGTCGTCGGTCTCGTCATACCGCTCGTAGCGGTCGTCTCCGGCATCCACGTCCACGCCATCGCGGCCGATCTCGACATCGGCGGCCGACGCCG
>Ga0310345_10000451_pt1 | contig 61911 bp, 67 predicted proteins | sample HC15DNA20500_MG_FD_204667 | JGI IMG/M metagenome (GOLD analysis project Ga0310345, IMG submission 204667) | Marine microbial communities from station ALOHA, North Pacific Subtropical Gyre - HC15-DNA-20-500_MG | ecosystem: Environmental > Aquatic > Marine > Oceanic | place: Pacific Ocean: North...
TTTGCTCGAAGCTGCCCGAGACGCGCCAGACGATGCTGTTCTCGGCCACCATGCCTCCACCGATCGAGAAGCTCGCCAAGAAATTCCTCAACAACCCCAAGCGGATCGAGGTTAGCCGCGCGGCGACGACCAACAAGGATATCACCGCCTTCAAGGTGCCGGTGAAGAGCCGGCAGAAGCGCGAGACCCTGCGCTGGCTCCTCAATCACGACCAGGTCGAGACGGCGATCGTCTTTGCCAACCGCAAGACCACCGTGCGCGAACTCAACAAGAGTTTGCAGAGCCACGGATTCCGGAGCGGCGAGATTCACGGGGATATGGATCAGTCGAACCGGTTGAAAGAACTTGATCGGTTCAAGCAGGGTGAGATCAACATCCTCGTTGCATCGGACGTTGCGGCGCGTGGACTCGACATCAAGGGTGTCAGCCACGTGTTCAACTTCGACACGCCGTGGCATCCCGATGACTACGTCCACCGCATCGGGCGGACGGGCAGGGCGGGTGCCAAGGGTCGCGCCTTTACCTTCGTCGCCGAAGAAGACGCCGAGGCAATTGCCAATGTCGAGAAGCTGACCGGCGCTCAAGTGCCGGTTTTCGGCAAGAAGGACGTGCGCGTCGAGCTGGTCGAGAAGGTGGAGGAACCTGAGGATCGGCCAACGCGCAACCGCAAGAAGCGCGATGAGGACGACCGAGCTCCACAGGAAAAGCCGGTGCAGAAGACCAAAGCCAAGCGTGAGCCACGCCAACGACGCGATGAAGAGGATGCCCCCGTCGCGGCAGGCGAGTGGAATGGGCCGCGTCCGGGATTTCTCGACGTTTCCGCGACCTGATTTAACGGCTTCCTAACCACGTCCGCGCCACAATGGCGGACAATGGAAATTTTCGCTCACCATTCGCAGATGGCGCTGCTGATGCTGGCCATGACCGGATCCGTATTCGGCACGCTTGCGCTGCTGGTCAAGCGTCAAGCCATTGGCACCGCCCTGGCGCGCGTGCGCGGTGAATTCGCCACCAATCTCGGCCTTCTGCTGGTCAACCTCGTACTGATTGCCCCGCTGTTTGCCGTACCTGAAGGATTTATTCGCGACCACCTTGTCGCGATCCCGGCGCTCGGTTCTTTCTGGAGCAGTTTCAACGAGCTGGCCGTTTTCGTGATTGTCGTCCTTGTCTACGATTTCGTCGTCTACTGGCGGCACCGCGCCGAGCATCATCCGCTGCTCTGGCCGATCCATGCCACGCATCATGCCGATACGGCACTACACTGGCTGTCGGTTCACCGTAAGCATCCGCTGAGCAAGCTGCTGAGCGTACTGGTCGACGTCTGGATTTTGTTCCTGCTTGGCTTTCCCGAATGGGCGATCGCCAGTGCGACCTTTGTGCGCAGCTGGTGGGGGTTTTTCATCCATGCCGATGTGCCGTGGACGCTGGGCATCTTCGGCAAGGTGCTGATCTCGCCCGCCGCGCACCGCCTCCACCATATTCGTGACGAAGCGCTGATGGGTACCAATTACGGCAACACGGTCACACTGTGGGACAAGCTTTTTGGTACCTATCTCGACCCCAGGCCCTATCTGAATTGCGAGACCGGGATTGCCGAAGGAACGCGCGGTTTCCTTGGCGAACTCGGCCGCCCGTTTGAGCGACGTTATTGGCAGAAAGCCGTTTCAACGCAAAGTGAATTGGTCGTTGAATCTAGCCGATAGCCGCGAGCTGATACATGATCTCGACATACCCCATTGTTGCCTCGGTAATCCCGGCGACTTTTGGATTGGTCGATTCGATGACGTAGTATTCGTCCGGTGCATGGGCACCCGAACCATGGCCGAGGCCGAAATGGCCCGCCGGTATGCCAACTGGCGGAGCGGTGAATGTTGCACCCGGCCACGAGCCTGCGAGTCGCGGATTGAGCGTCGCCTCAACTCCCATGGCGCGATAAGACGCCAGTTCGGCACGAATGAGTGCACTGTCCTCGGCCGTCTCGGTCGGATCATAGCCGCCTGAAACATTGACTTCGACATCTGAGAGGCCCTGCGCGTCGAGATGCGCACGCAGCTTGCGGACGGCTTCTTCGCGGGTTTGGTTGGGTACGAGCCGCAGGTCGAGTTTGGCAACGGCGCGGCCGGGAAGGATCGTCTTCCCGCCCGGGCCGGTATAGCCGGCGACCAAGCCCTCAATATTGACTGTGGGTTGTTCGGCAAGGCGGATCATCGCGTCTTCGAAGGAGAGGTCGTCGATCCAATGTGTAATGCCAAGGCTCGCTTTGGTGCGCTCTTCATCGCCTGCAGCGGCAGCTTTTCTGACGAGCTCTTTCTCGCGCTCGGTCAGCGGGCGGACATTTTCGAACCAGCCGTCGATCGCGACGGTGTTACCGTCGGGGGTGACTAGCGTATTTAGCGCGTGAACCAGGCGCCAGACCGGCGAGTCGACGGCGGCCTTCTGGCTCGAGTGGATGTCGCCGTTGGGCCCGCGCCCCCAACGTTCACCACTTGCCACCAATTCGAGTTCGACGATGCCTTTCGAACCCAGGTTCACGTTCACCGCGCCAGTCGGCCCCTGCCAGCTTGCGGGAATGAAAATGCCCGCGCATTCCTTCAGAGCGGCCAACACGTCGGGTGTTTCGGCGATCTGGCGAAAATGCGGGCTGCCAATTTCTTCCTCGCCTTCGCAGATGAGGGCAATGTTGACCGGGGGTGTCACCCCCACGGCCTTCATCGCGTGAAGCGCAGCCAGGAAGGTCGCCTCGGGTCCTTTCTGGTTAACCGCGCCGCGGCCCATGATCGCCTTGCCCCAATCGGGCTTGTCCACGATCTTCGCTTCGAGCGGCGGCGAGGACCACTCGGCGGGATCGAACTGTTTCACGTCGTACATGAAATAGATGCCGAGCGTTTGCTTGGCACCATTGTCCATGAAGCCGACGACGCCGGGAACACCGTCGGTGGGCACCTGCCGTACTCCGGAGAACCCCGCTGCGCGTGCGAGTTCTTCCATGTAGGCGGCGCCTTCGGGAACATTTAGATTTTCCGCGGCGATGGTGGGAAGAGAAATCCAGTCTTGGATGCGCTTGATATCCGCTGCCCTATTCGCTGCCGCCGCCGCGCGGATCGCGGCACGCGCATCGCTCTGTGCGAAGCCTGCCGAAGGGAACAGCGTAGCTCCTGCACCGAGCAGGATGGACGAGCGCAGCAGGTTGCGGCGGTCGGTTGAATAATCAGGCAGTCGGTTCATCGCATCCCCCGTGTTGTAATCTGGGTGATGACCGCGAAGGGTGCAGGTGGCAAGCGCTATCACCGATGGCAGCGCGTCCAAAGGCGACACAAAGTATACGCCAGAATCGGTTCTCGCGACGATCTTCGAAGACACTGAAATGCCCGATGGAAAGCAACTCGCGCATTGGGGGATCTGTTGGGGAACGACTTCGTGTAGCCGCTCGATGGGTAGCGCGATGAGATCAATCGGAAGCGAGGCTAACGAAGCTGTCGAGCACGCGCTTCTCGCCCGCTTTCTCGAATTCGATCGTCAGCTTGTTACCTTCCTGATCGGTCACACTGCCATAGCCGAACTTGTCGTGAAACACGCGCGCGCCAATGGCGATATCTTTCCTTGGCTGGGCAGCGAAGCTCGCGGCACTGCGGCCCGGTTCGGCCAGGCGCTTTGGCGTCGCATCATAGCCCGTCGACAGCGCCCGCTGCCAGCCGGGGCCACGTGTTCCGGAGCGATCCGGTCTACTAGACGAAACATGGGCGAAGGGATCTTCGGTTTCGGTCCAGTTGGCCCGCCAGAGCGACGCGCCGCCGGTCATCGTGGTTTCGCTCTTGATATACGCGTCGGGAAGTTCCTCGATGAAACGGCTGGGGATCGAACTGGTCCATTGCCCGTAGATGCGCCGGTTCGCTGCATGCAGGATCGTGCAACGCCGCTTGGCACGTGTGATCGCAACGTAAGCCAGGCGGCGTTCTTCCTCGAGGCTCGCCAGCCCGCCTTCATCGATCGCGCGCTGGCTGGGAAAGACGCCTTCCTCCCAGCCGGGCAGGAAGACATGGTCGAACTCCAGTCCTTTGGCGGCATGCATGGTCATGATCGTGACCTTCTCGCCGTCGTCGGCGCGGTCGTTGTCCATCACGAGGCTGACATGTTCGAGGAAGTCACCGAGCGTTTCGTAGTCTTCCATCGCGCGGGTGAGTTCGGTGAGGTTTTCCAGCCGACCTGCGCTCTCGGCGCTGCGGTCCTTCTGCAACATGTCCTCGTATCCGCTTTCCGCAATTACGGTGCGCAGGAGTTCGGATGGCGTGACCTTTTCCGCCAGTTCGCGCCAGTGGACGAACTGGCCGAGCAAGCCCACGAGATTGTTGCGCGCCCGTGCCGGGAGTTCGTCGGTTTCGCATAGGTCGAGACTGGCGGCGGCCAGCGGGGTCTGCGTGCGGCGGGCGTGACGACGCATGGCTTCCAGCGTCTTGGCGCCAAGGCCACGTTTGGGCTGGTTGTAGATACGCTCGAAGGCAAGATCGTCGGCGGGCTGGGCGACGGTTCGCAAGTAGGCGAGGGCATCGCGGATTTCGGCGCGTTCGTAAAAGCGAAACCCGCCGACGATGCGGTAATTGAGGCCGATCTGGATGAAGCGGTCTTCGAATTCGCGCGTTTGATACTGCGCGCGCACGAGGATTGCGACTTCGTCGAGCGGAGCACCTTCACCCTCAAGCCGCTCGATGTCCTCGCCCACACGGCGCGCTTCCTCTGGCGCATCCCATACGCCGATCACGCTAACCTTCTCGCCTGGCGGAAGCTCGGTCCACAGCGTCTTGCCGAGGCGTTCGCTATTGGCATCGATCAGCCCGGAGGCGGCTGCGAGGATCTGCGGTGTGGAGCGATAGTTCTGCTCCAGCTTGATCACGGCGGCACCGGGGAAATCCTTTTCGAACCGCAGGATATTGGCGACTTCCGCGCCGCGCCATGAATATATCGACTGGTCGTCGTCGCCCACGACGCAGATATTCTTGCGCGTCTGGGCAAGCAGGCGCAGCCACAGATACTGGACCTGATTGGTGTCCTGATATTCGTCAACGAGGATGTATTTGAACCGCCGCTGGTACTGTTCCAGCACATCGCGATGTTCGCGGAAGATGTTGAGGATGTGCAGCAGAAGATCGCCGAAATCGCAGGCGTTGAGGCTCTTCAGGCGATCCTGATAAAGCCGGTAAAATTGCGCACCGCGACCATTTGCATATGACTCGTTCTCCACGGCATCCAGCTCGCCCGGATTGAGCCCGCGGTTTTTCCAGCGATCGATCAGCCCGGCGAGCTGCTTCGCCGGCCAGCGTTTTTCGTCGAGGTCGTTTTCCTGGATCAGCTGTTTGAGCAGGCGCAGTTGATCGTCCGTATCGATGATCGTGTAATTGCTTTCGAGCCCGACCAGCTCGGCATGCCTGCGCAGCATGCGGGCGCCGATGGAATGGAACGTGCCAAGCCAGGGCATTCCTTCGACGGCGTCGCCAATATGCCGACCGACGCGATCGCGCATTTCGCGCGCGGCCTTGTTGGTGAAGGTGACGCACAGGATTTCGCTCGGCCACGCCCGACGGGTTGCGATGAGGTGTGCAAGCCTTGCGGTGAGTGCCGCAGTCTTACCCGTACCCGCGCCCGCGAGCATCAGCACCGGTCCTTCGGTGGTCAGAACCGCCTCGCGCTGGGGTGCGTTCAAGCGCGCGGCATAGGCGGGAATCTGCGCATTTTCAGGCGTGTCGGGAGAGGGCGGGAGGTCGGACATGGAACTTGGAACAGCTAGGGAACGCTACAAGGTAAGACAAGCCCTGCGCAGGAACAGTTATCGGAACCGACAACCCGTTTGCTGCGTAAGACGGACAATGACAACGATGATGGAGAGTTCTCCAATGCGTAATCTTATCCTCGCCGGTGCTGCCGCACTTGCTTTTACCGCCGCCCCTGCCGTTGCGCAGGATGTTGCCGTTGATGCGGAAGGTAATGTGTATGTCCTGACCGACGAGCAGCAGACCATGTATGACGGCTGGCCTGCGGACCGCCAGACCAGCTACGACGGGTGGCCGTACGAAGTTCAGGAATATTACTGGACCCTGACTCCTGTGCAGACCGAGGGATGGTGGGTGCTCACCGACGACCAGCGCGTCCGTATCTATAAAATGACACCCGAAGCACGGACCCAGGCCTGGACGCAGATATCTTCGCAGATGAGCTCAGCACCTGGGACAGCGACCGCTAGCGCCGCAACGACTGCCGCCGCTTCGGCTAGCTCGGCGACGCCGCGATTCGTCAGCAAGGAAGTGACGCAGGCGACGCCTTCCGGCTATGCCGCTGCGTCCGGCGAAGACGTTCCCGTTTGCAAGGGCGATCAGCAGGACGGCTGCATCAATAGTTGGGAAAAGAACAAGACGGGCAACCGCCCGCTCGAATACTGGCCGGGAAAACCGGCAAGTGAAATTGATGAGCCGCTGCCGGCAACCAAGCCGGGTTCGTAAACCAAGCTTTCGGCCCGCGCGCCCATTGCCGGGCGGCGCGATGCTTGGAGGGGGCGGGACTACCATGGTGGTCTCGCCCTTTCCCGTTAAGGCCCATTTCGTTCGCAATCCGATCTGGGGCAGAGCCGCTAAATGACGGCGCTGCTCCGCTTGCCCCATTTTGGGCACAATTGTCGATTGAGCGTTGCAAACGCAGGTCCGTCCTCGGGGCCTTTCTCCGACCACGCCGTTAAGGTGAAGAGTATCGAACACATTCCAATTGTGTCCCCCGGAGGAATTTGCACCGCCGAGTTGAAAGGATCGAACATGCGTAAAACATTCTATTACATTGCAGGTGGAGCGCTCGCTTCCATCTCCATCCCAGCCATGGCGCAGGATGTGCCTGCACAAGAACCGGCAACTGCGGAGACTGTAGCCGCCCCTGCAGCCGAACTTACCGCGGAACAGCAGGTTTCCTATGATGGCTGGCCTGCAGAGCAGCAGAGCCAGTTCGACTCTTGGCCGGAAGAGGTGAAAGCCTATTACTGGTCGCTGACGCCCGATCGCCAGGAGCTTTTCTGGCGCATTTCCGATGAAAACAAAGTGACGATCACGGCGCTATCTGCCGAACAGCAGGCTCAGGCATGGATGCAGATCGAAACGCAGGCCGCTGCGCAGGCGCAGGCTCCGGCCGCAGCGCCGGAGGCCGCCCCTGCCGAAGAACCTACACCCGTCGAGGAAGTGGCGGCCGAGCCTGAAGAAGACGCCGCAGATCCGATGTAATTTCCGGAATTGCGATTCGAATCAGCGGGCAAGGCGGAGAAGCAATATCTTCGCCTTGCCCGTTTTTCGTTCGGCGATGATTTCGAAATCGCGCAATTCGCGTATCTCGTCGGCGGCGATTTCCAGTGCGGCCCATGAGGCTGGACCGATCCAGCCAAGGCGGGCGAGCCGGTCGAGTGCGACATGACCTGCGCCCGTGTCGTAAGGCGGGTCGAGCAATATCAGATCATGCGGCGATTTGGCCGGGCCCAGGCTCATCACCGAAGCCTGCTGCACGGTCGCGCGCTTGCGGGCATCCAGGGTTTCGACGTTCTTGCGGATCGTCTTGACGGCCTGGGCATCCTGTTCGACGAAGAGGCATGAAGCCGCTCCACGCGACAGGGCCTCCAGGCCCAGCGCACCCGAACCGGCGAACAGGTCGGCCACGCTCAGGCCTTCGAAGCTGCCCACGCGGCTGGCCAGCATATTGAACAGCGTTTCGCGCGTCCGGTCTGCGGTCGGACGTGTGATATCGCCCGGTGGAGCAACCAGTTTCCGCCCGCGCCATTCGCCCGCGACGATCCTCACTTACGGTTCCGGTTCAGCTGTTTGCGGAAGCGTTCGACGTCGACCTGGCGGATTTCGACCACCTGTCCGCGCGGCAGTTCGCCCAGTTCGAACGGCCCGTAGCCGACGCGCAGCAGGCGGTTGACCTGCAGACCGAGATGCTCGAGCACGCGGCGGACTTCGCGGTTCTTTCCCTCGGTCAGCGTCATCTGGATCCAGCGGTTCTTGCCCGATCCACGCTCCAGATCGGCTTCGATCCTGCCGTAACGAATGCCGTCGATCTCGATCCCTTCGATCAGCTCGTCGAGCTGGGCCTGCGTCACGTCACCGAAGGCGCGGGCGCGATAGGTGCGGGGAATACCGGAGGATGGCAGTTCCATGGCGCGCTTCAGCTCACCGTCATTGGTAAGCAGCAGCAGGCCCTCGGTATTGAAGTCGAGCCGCCCCACCGGCATCATCCGACCGGCGTCTTTAGGCAGGGCGTTGCGTAATGCGGTGTAGATCGTCGGCCGCCCCTTGGGGTCACGCTCGGCGGTGATCAGGCCCGATGGCTTGTGAAAGGCGAACAGACGCGCGGCTTCGGCCTGTCCCACCGATTTACCGTCGACGGTCACGCCTTTGAGATTCGTCAGTTTGACTGCTGGTGTGTCGAGCACCTTGCCGTCGATCGCCACGCGTCCGTCCGCGATCATGCGTTCGACCTCGCGTCGGCTCGCGACGCCCGCGCGGGCAAGTAGCTTGGCGATCCTGTCGCCTTCTTCGGGTAGTCGCTTGTCGGCCATGGGCGCGCCAATACACAGAACGTCACCCGAGCGGAAGCGTAAGCTGACTATGGGCGAAGGCCGGGATGGCGGCCGCTAATTCACTGCTCGCAGGGCTTCTTCGACCGTTTCGTGATAGCGCCGTATGCCGCCTTCCATCGTGCCGAGCGTCAGGTGCGGGATGGCCCCGGTCGCGAGGCCCTGCTGGCCGAGTTCGGCGGCACGGAAGTCCTCGCTGGCGAAAACTCCGCCGTCGAGCAGCGCCCAGCTGCGTTCCCAGTGATCGCGAGCCTTTTCGGTTGCGGGGTGTTCGGGAATGAGCATGAAGTCTTCGACCAGTGTCCGGTCATGCGCCTGCGGCATCATGACCATGACATTGATGTAGTCGGGGCTGGGGATGATCAGCGCGCCGGGCAGCAACTGGTAGGCATAGGTCACGACCCGGCGCAGGGCGGCCATGTCTTCCAGATCGACACCTTCCATTTCCTCCAGCCGCCCGACCGCGCTGCGTGAATGCGGCCCGATCATGTCGCCGCTGGTCGCGCCATCCTTGAAGAAGGGGCCGATGGTCTGCGCATGCAACCGGGTCACATGGTAGCTTTCGAGGAAGGCATCCATGATAAGCTTCCAGTTCCCGGCGACTTCGTGGGTCTTGCGACGGAAGAGCACCTGTTCGCCCATGCCAAGCGCGTCGAAATCCAGACCGATCTCCTCCGCTAGGGAGAAGTCCGCCGTTTCTTCTTGCGGGCAGAACCAGATGAGGCCGCCGGTTTCCTTACTTGGCAGTTCGACGAGCCCGTAATCGCTCTTGTCGAGCCTGGGAAAGGTATCGGGACGGGGGAGGGCGAGCAGCCGCCCGTCAACAGCATAGGTCCATGCGTGGTAGGGGCAGACCAGCTTCTTCGTGCACTGCACTTCGCCGCCCTCGACAAGCCGGGTCCCGCGGTGGCGGCACACGTTGAGGAAGACATGCGCCTTCCCCTCCGCATCGCGCGTGATCAGCAGCGGGCGTCCCGTGGCATCGTGGGGCACTGCCATGCCGGGATCTGGGAAGAGAGCCGAAGGACACAATATCTGTGGCAGCCGATCATAGATCGCCGCTTTCTCGCGTGCCCAGTAATCGGGATCGATATAGACGTTCGCCGGGACGGTGGATGCTTCGGCTGCATCGCGCTTTCGATCTTCGGCTATGTCCCTCGCCAGTGCCAGCATGCCATCGGTCGGCCGACCTGCGGAATGTTTGGTGTCGACATCGCTCATGACGCCTGTTCCTCGCTCTCTCTCCCCGCTAGTGTCGCAAAAAATACGCCGAATAGGAAGGACGCTAGGGAATGGCCGAGGTCGCAGAACAGAAGAAAAAGATTTCCGCCTGGCGCGCGCTCGGAATGGCGCTCGGCAATCGCAAGACCGGTTTCATGCTCCTGTTCGGCTTTGCCAGCGGGCTGCCCTTTGCGCTGTTCCTCGGCACTCTGTTCGCCTGGTTGACCGAGGCGGAGGTCGATCTGGAGACCATGGGCATATTCTCGCTCATCGGGCTGGCCTATGCCTTCCAGTTCCTGTGGTCGCCGCTGATCGACAAGGTCGATATCCCGTTGTTGCGGAAGCTGGGCAAACGCAAGCAGTGGATCATCCCGATGCAATTGCTGCTCGGAGCGATCCTCATCACCATGAGCGTGCTCGATCCGCGCAGCCAGCTCGGCATGTTCTCCCTCCTGGCCGGTGTCGGCGCCTTCGCCAGCGCGACGCAGGATATTGCGATCAACGCCTGGCGTATCGACGTGGCGGATGAGGTAGCGACGATCGATATCCTCTCCACCGTTTACCAGATGGGATATCGGTTGTCCTCGCTGGTGGGCGGGGCGCTCGGCCTGATAATCGCCGCCCGGATCGGCTGGCCCGAAACCTATATGATGATGGGTGGCATACTCCTGCTCGTCGGTGCGGTCGGATTGCTGGCGCCTAATGCCGAAGGCGCGGCCGAGCTGACGGAGGGCGACGAGCAGGTCCGCGCCTTGCGCAAGGCTGGCGAATTGGTCCCGTCGATCCGCAACCGCGCGCTCGCTGCGGTCGGTCTGCTGTGGGCCGTGGCTATCGGCGCAGTGCTCACCTTCATGATCATGTCGATGACGTATGCGCCCGAGGATCGGCCCAATCCGACCGAATTCACGCTCACCTGGGGGCCGTGGATCATCGTGGCGACGATCATCCTGCCGGCACTTATCGCCGGCTGGCTTTCGAGCCAGCAGAAGCAGGGCAAGAACCTGCTAGCCGAAGATGCGCCGCCCGTTACCGGCGCATCCTATGCTCTCGATCACCTCTATCGCGCGCTCGTTTTGCCCCTGGTCGAATTCGTCGGACGGATGGGGTGGTCGCTGGTGCTGATCCTTGCCGTAGTCCTTACCTACCGCATCTGCGACGCAATCTGGGGGACTTTTGCCTATCCTTTCTACCTTGGCGAGCTGGAATATACGAATGACGACGTGGCTTTCGCGTCCAAGTTTTTCGGCGTGGGCGCCATCATCGCGGGCCTCGCGCTTGGCGGGCTGATGCTCACGACCATCGGGCGGATGGCGACGCTGCTGATCGGTGGAATCCTCGCCGCTCTGACCAATCTGCTCTATGCCGATATGGCGATTGGTGGCGCGAATATGCAGGCCTTCAGCGATGCGATCGGCTTTACCTATCTGATCGAACAGGTGCCCGGTATCGGCGATGCGGAACTCGCCAAGCTGACGATTACCATCGGCTTTGAAAACCTCGCTATCGGCGTAGCGGGGGCGGCCTATATCGCCTGGCTCTCCTCGATCGTGTCGAAGAAGTTCAGCGCCGTCCAATATGCGCTCCTGTCATCGCTGACATTGCTTGTGGGTACGCTGGGCCGCGGTGCGCTGGGCGAGATGATCGAGAATCAGGGTTATTACGACGTGTTCATCCTCACCACCTGGATCGGGCTCGCCGCGGCGGTGCTCGTCTGCATCGAATGGTGGCGCGAGAGCCGATCCAAAGCTGCTGCAGGAATCGTTGCCCCCGAAGCGGGTGAAGCCTTGCCGGCCGAGTGAGCCACGTAATTTGCGGTAGTCCGGATCAAACGAGAGGTAACCAATCGCCTTTAGCGCCTAGCTACATGACCCAGAGTTTGCAGTATGCCACACCGCTTGACCGTGACTATGCGCGGCTGACCTTGGGCGTTCCGGCTACACTCCAGACCCTCGATGCCCGGCTCAGGGTGGAGATCGTCGATATTTCGCAGGGCGGGGCCCATTGCGTGCTCCCGAGCAAGGACGATTTCGCGCAGGAATGCCTGCTCTCGTGGTTGCGGTTCGAAGCCTTCGGCGCAGTAAGCTGGCGTAAGGGTGCCGATATCGGGATCGCATTCGAAGAGCCGCTATCGCACAGGACGATCTTCGAGACGCGCAGGAAAGTCGCAGAGATCCTGCAGCAGGATTCGGCGCGGACCGAAGCTGAAGCACGGACCTGGGCGCAGGGAGCGATGCGGGTTTAGCAGGGCACTTCGCCATTCTGCCGCAGGACTTCGCCGGCGAGGTAGAGCGACCCGGCGATCAGCACCGGCAGGCCATCCTCGGGTAGCCCCGCGAGAGCGGCGGCCACGTCCGCTCGTCCGATGGCGATATCCCCGAAGGCCGCGGCCTGATGCCAGTCGTGGCCCGGTACGGGAACCGCCGAGATGCTAGCCACAGATGGCGCCAACGGCCCTATCAGAGCCATCGGGTCTTTGGCCTCCAGCATGCCGATGACCAGATGCAGCCGCTGACCGGCGAAATGCTCACCAAGCATCCGGCCCGCATCGGCATTGTGTCCGCCATCGAGCCACACTTCGCGCTGTCCGGTCAGTGGGCCGGGCGATAGCCGCTGGAGGCGGGCCGGCCAGTGCGCCCGGCCCATGCCGCGCGCCATGGCTCCGGGGGTAATCCGGACCTTGTCCTGATGGCGCAGCATGGCCACGGCCAGCGATGCGTTCAGCCCCTGATGGGCGCCGGGCAATGTGGGACAGGGCAGGCTCAGGCTGCCGCGCCGGTCGCGATAGCTCAGACCGAGACCGACCTCGATCTCCCAGTCGTAATCGAGAAGCGCCAGCGGCGCGTCCGCCCGCTCGGCGGCGGTCTGGATCTGGGCGCGTGCCTCGGCGGGATAGGACAGGCAGGCCAGCGGTACGCCCTGTTTTGCAATGCCTGCCTTTTCGAAGGCGATACGTTCGATCGGTTCGGTGGGTGTCCCATCCTCCGGTGCCAGCAGGAAGCGTTCGTGATCGATGCCGAGCGCAGCAATGCCGCAGGCGGCGAGTACGTCCGGTTCCACCACATTGGTTGCATCGAAGCGGCCACCTAGACCCACCTCGACCACGCAGGCATCGGCCGGGACGCGGGCAAACTCGCTGAAGGCGGCGGCGATGGTCACTTCGAAGAAGCTCGGATTCAGGCCCTCACTCGCGTCGAGCACTTGGTTCAGCAGTTCTGCGAGCCGCTCGTCGCAGATCAACTCGCCCGCCAGCCGGATGCGTTCGTTGTAGCGCACGAGATGCGGGCTGGTGGTGACGTGGACCTTGTAGCCCTGCTCCTCCAGCATCGCGCGCAGGAAGGCGCAGGTCGACCCCTTGCCGTTGGTCCCGGCGACATGGAACACCGGTGGCAGCCGATGATGCGGATTGCCGAGCCGTTCGAGCAGCGCACCAATGGTCTCAAGACCGAGCCTGCCGGACGGCACCGAGAGCTGGGCCAGCCGATCGAGCTGTTCCTGAACGGCAGCACTGTCAGAGCGGGCGAAGTCCCGCATGCCGTGCCTCAGGCAGCCTTGGCCGGTGCGAGGTAGTCGAGCAGCGTCGCTAGCGTATCCTTCAGGTCGTGGCGGTGGACCACCATGTCGACCATGCCGTGCTTGTGCAGGTACTCGGCGCGCTGGAAGCCATCCGGCAACTGCTCGCGGATCGTGTCCTGGATCACGCGCTGTCCGGCAAAGCCGATAAGCGCCCCGGGCTCTGCTATATGCACATCGCCGAGCATGGCGTAGCTGGCGGTGACGCCGCCCGTGGTCGGGTCGGTCAGCACGACGATATAGGGCAGCCTGGCTTCCTTCAGGCGGCGCGTCATCACGGTCGCCTTGGGCATCTGCATCAGGCTGAGTATGCCTTCCTGCATGCGCGCGCCGCCGGCTGCGGTCACGACGATATAGGGGCAGTGCCGCGTCAGCGCGCGTTCTGCACCCTGGCAGAAGGCGGTGCCCACGGCCATGCCCATCGATCCGCCCATGAAGCCGAAATCCTGCACACCGACGACCGCAGGCTTGCCCTCGATCGCGCCCGAACCGACGAGAAAGGCATCCTTGTGCGGGCTCTTGGCGCGCGCCTTCTTGAGGCGATCGGTGTATTTCGACGTATCGCGGAACTTGAGCGGGTCTTCCTTCACATCGGGGATGGGGAGGACGTCATACCCTTCGTCGAGCAGCTGCCGCAGGCGCTCGTCCGCGCCGATCCGGCCGTGGTGGCCGCAGCGCGGGCAGACATAGGCGTTTTCCGCGTATTCCTGCGCGAACACCATCTGCTGGCAACCGGGGCATTTGACCCATAGGTCCTTGTCGGTGCTGCGCTTGGACAGCGAGGTGATCGAATTGCGGACGCGTGTGAACCAGCTCATAGGGTAGGCCTATAGTCCGGTTGTCACAAACCTCAAATAGTCGGCGGAATCCCTCAGCATCGTCATCCCTGCGAAGGCAGGGATCCAGACAAGCTGCCAGCTAGCGCCATCATTGAAGGCATTTGGGCCCCTGCCTTCGCAGGGGCGACGGTTCAGAGAGCGTTACGAACCGCTTCCGACAGCGCCGAGGTCAGCTCGCGCAGCTTCGTGGGGGCAGCGGCGCCGTGTTCTGCGACCAGCTCGACGAGTGCGGAACCGACCACCACGCCGTCCGCGACGCGCGCGATCTCGCCCGCCTGTTCGGGGGTGCGCACGCCGAAGCCGACGGCGACCGGGATGTCGGTTGCGCGCTTGATGCGGGTGACATTGACCTCGATCGACTCGATCGCCGCCTGCTGCATGCCGGTGATGCCCGCGACCGCGACGTAGTAGAGGAAGCCCTGGCTGCCCTCGACTACGGCGGGCAGCCGCCTGTCGTCGGTGGTCGGCGTCGCAAGACGGATCGGGGCGATCCCGGCCGCGCGCAGAGCCGGGCCGAGCGCGTCGTCTTCCTCGGGCGGGATATCGACGCAGATCACGCCATCGACACCTGCATCCTTCGCGGCAGCGGCGAACCATTCGGAGCCGCGGCGGACCATCGGATTGGCATAGCCCATCAGCACCAGCGGCACATCGGGGTGGCGCTGCCGGAACCCGGTGGCGACGGCGAGCACGTCGGCAGTAGTGGTCCCCGCACCGAGCGAGCGCAGATTGGCCGCTTGGATCGCGGGACCATCGGCCATCGGATCGGTGAAGGGCATTCCGAGTTCGATCACATCCGCGCCGCCCTCGACCAGCGCGTCGAGATTGGCCGCCGTGTCGCCATCGCCCGCGGTGAGGAAGCAGACGAGCGCGGGGTGGGGCTTGGCGAAGGCAGCGGAGAGGCGATTCGGGGTGTTCATGGGGTCAGGTTCGTTCATCTAACTCGGCAGAAGTCTGAGACATGGACCGGGTGTTACACTGTCCAAGGGAAGAAAAGCTGGCTGGTCGCAAGGGGGCTGTTTTCTGTCCAGCGGAAGGGAGACGGGCGAGGGTTCATGCAAGAGTCTTGGCACGGATACGACCGTGTAGGACAGGATCGATCGGTGGCAAAGGTGACGTCACGACAAAGCCCCCTCACCTTCAGGGGAGGGGGTTGGGGGAGGGGGAGTCAGCAGCTCGTCCATGACCTCACCGAGCCGTTGCAGCACACCATCCATATTCCCGACGACATCGAAATTCGAAAACCGGACCACTCTGTATCCCTGCTGCTCGAGAAATTGCGTCCGCGTCGAATCGTAGCTTTCGCTTCCGGCGTGGGTATCGCCATCCACTTCAATTACCAGTTTCGGTTCGTTCGAGGCAAAATCCGCGATGTATTTGCCGATCACTTTCTGGCGGCGAAACTTGATCCCGCGAAAACGCGCCGCGCGCAGTTTCAGCCAGAGCTTTTGCTCGGGCTCTGGCATCTCCTTGCGCATCTTTTGCGCGTATTTCAGCGAGTTGGCGTCGCGCATGATCCCCTCTCCCAACCCTCTCCCCTGAAGGGGAGAGGGCTAGATTTCCACCCCAAGCTTCTCGGCCACGGTGAAGATGTCCTTGTCGCCGCGTCCGCATAGGTTGGCGAGGATGACGCTGTCCTTCGGCATTTCCTTGGCCCGCTTCGCCACCGCCGCAATCGCATGCGAGGGCTCCAGTGCCGGGATGATGCCCTCGGTCCGGCAGAGGAGCTGGAACGCCTCCAGCGCCTCGTCATCGGTGACGGCGGTGTATTCGACGCGTTCCATGTCTTTCAGCCAGGCGTGTTCGGGGCCGATGCCGGGGTAGTCGAGACCGGCGCTGATCGAGTGGCCTTCGGTGATCTGGCCGTCTTCGTCCTGAAGCAGATAGGTCTTGTTCCCGTGCAGCACGCCGGGGAAGCCGCCGAGCAGGCTGGCGGCGTGCTGGTCGCCATCGAGGCCGTAGCCTGCCGCCTCGACACCGAGCATCTTCACATCCGGATCGTCGAGGAAGGGGTGGAACAGGCCGAGCGCGTTGGAGCCGCCGCCGATGGCCGCGACCAACAGGTCGGGCAGGCGACCGATGCGGTCCTGCATCTGCTGGCGTGCTTCCTTGCCGATCACGCTCTGGAAGTCGCGCACGAGTTCGGGATAGGGATGCGGGCCCGCCGCGGTGCCGATGATGTAGAAGGTGTCGTGGACATTCGCGACCCAGTCGCGCAGCCCTTCGTTCATCGCATCCTTGAGCGTGGCCGCGCCGCTGGTGACCGGGACGACCTCCGCGCCGAGCAGCTTCATGCGGAATACGTTGGGCTGTTGTCGCGCCACGTCGGTCGCACCCATGTAGATCACGCAAGGCAGGCCGAAGCGCGCGCAGACCGTGGCGGTGGCGACGCCGTGCTGACCCGCGCCGGTTTCCGCGATGATGCGCGTCTTGCCCATGCGCATGGCGAGCAGGATCTGCCCGATGCAATTGTTGATCTTGTGCGCGCCGGTGTGATTGAGCTCGTCGCGCTTGAACCAGACCTGCGCCCCGCCGAGCGCTTCGGTCAGCCGCTCCGCAAAATAGAGCGGGGAGGGGCGGCCGACATAATGTTCGAGCAGGTCGTCGAACTGTTTCTTAAAGCTCAAGTCAGCTTGAGCTTTTCGATATTCGCGTTCGAGATCGAGGATCAGCGGCATCAGCGTTTCGGCGACGTAGCGGCCACCGTAATCGCCGAAATGCCCGCGTTCGTCCGGCATGTTGCGGAAGGAGTTTGCGTGTTCGGTCATCGCGTTTCCAATGCCGTCCTTGCTGGAGTGAGTCGAGACAGGTTTGCTTGGCGGCGAGCGAAATGCACTGCGCCCGATCAGGCCGGGGCCGTTGCCCGCACCGCTTCGCAGAATGCGCGGATCTTCCCCACATCCTTGACGCCCGGTGCGCTTTCCAGCCCGCTCGACGCATCGACCAGCTCGGCGCCTGTCTGGGTAATCGCGTCGGCAACGTTGTCTGGATTAAGGCCGCCTGCGAGGCCCCAGGGCATAAACGGCTCCCAGCCTTGCAGCAGGTCCCACTGGAAACTGGTCCCGTTACCGCCGGGAAGCGCCTTGGCGGGTGCATCGAACAGCAGGCGGTCGCATGCATCCTTGAACTGGCGCGCCCGTTCGAGCGTCGCCTTCTCACGCAGGCCGATTGCGCGCCAGGTCTCGCATTTGAGGTTTTTCCTGAGCAGCGCCATCCATTCGGCGGTTTCGCTTCCGTGAAACTGGATGACGTCGGGACGCGCTGCGTCGAAGGCGCGGCCAATTTCTTCGGGCTGCATGGCGACCGTCACCAGCACCAGCTTAACGCTTTCGGGAATCCGCGCCTTCAGCGGCCCGATCCGATCGAGCGGCACGTGCCGGGGGCTCTTTTCGAAATGCACCATTCCGATATGGGTCGCGCCCGCATCGACCGCGGCGTCGATCGTCTCCGGCGTCGAGAGCCCGCATATCTTGATCTGGGTAGGCATCGGTTTCCTAGAGTGTCGCTTCGATTTCGCGCGCGGCCTGCGCGGGATTGTCGGCCCGGCTGATCGGCCGTCCGATCACCAGCACGCTGGCCCCGTCGTCGCGCGCCTGGCGCGGGGTGACGACGCGTTTCTGGTCGCCTGCAGCACTGCCCGCCGGGCGCAGGCCGGGGACGACAAAGAAGCCGTCCTTCCATTGGTCGTGGACCGATTTCACTTCCTGTCCCGAACACACGATCCCGTCCAGCCCTGCATCATGCGCCAGCTCGGCCAGACGCAGCACATGGTCGTGCGCGCTTCCCTCGATCCCCGTCCGCGCAAGATCGCGCTCGTCCATGCTGGTGAGCATGGTGACGCCGACCACCTTCGTATGCTCGCCGGCGGCGGCCTTGGCATCCTCCAGCATCGCGCGCCCGCCGCTGGCGTGGACGGTCACGATGCTCGGTTCGAGGACGTGGATCGCCTGCATTGCCCCGGCAACGGTATTGGGAATGTCGTGCAGCTTGAGATCGAGGAATATCGGCAGGCCGAGCTGACCGATCATATGTACGCCATGCGCCCCATGCGCGCAGAAGAATTCGAGGCCCAGCTTGATCCCGCCGACATGGCCCTTGACCTTTTTCACAAGGTCCAGCCCGTCGTTCAGCTGCGGAACGTCGAGTGCGAGATAGATCGGATTGGTCATTCGGGCTTCGTGGGTTCGGGATCGATCGGGTTGACCGGCTCGGCCGGCAGGTCCTGCCGCGGCGGCGAGGTGGGGGCGGCCGGCGTCGGTGTGACGGGAGTCGGCGTGGGCGCGGACATCTTGTGCGTTGCCGCCTCAAGCGCGTTGATGCGCCGCGTCGCGCGCCACTTGCTCGCGCGGTGGAGCAGCCACATCGGCAACAGGCCGAGCAGGAAGGATATGATCACCAGTGCCGGGAGCTTGGTCTCCAGCACCAGGTTCGACCAGATCTGCACCTCCACCGACTTCCAGTTGAAAAAGCTGAAGGCCAGCAGCGAAAACAGTAGCAGGACCCAGACGATGGTGCGCACGATCTGCATTGACTGCTCCCCTTTATAGCTTGCGACGCCTTGCTAGGCCGCGATGTCGCGCACGTCTAGCCGAACACGCGGTCGAAGATCGTATCGACGTGCTTGAAGTGGTATTCGAGGTCGAACTTTTCCTCGAGCTGTTCGACGCTGAGCGCGGCGGTGACTTCCTCGTCCTGCTTGAGCAGGTCGAGCAGCATCAGCCGACCGTCGGATTCCCACACCTTCATCGCATTGCGCTGGACGAGGCGATAGGCATCCTCGCGGCTCACGCCGTTCTGGGTGAGGGCAAGCAGCACGCGCTGCGAATGGATCAGGCCGCCCATGCGGTCCATATTCGCCTGCATCCGCTCGGGGTATACCAGCAGCTTGTCGACCACGCCGGTAAGGCGGGCGAGGGCGAAATCGAGCGTGATGCAGGCATCGGGCCCGATGAACCGTTCGACCGAGGAGTGCGAGATATCGCGTTCGTGCCACAGCGCCACGTTTTCGAGCGCGGGCAGGGCATAGGCGCGGATCATGCGGGCCTGGCCGGTGAGGTTTTCGGTCAGGATCGGGTTGCGCTTGTGCGGCATCGCGCTCGACCCCTTTTGGCCGGGCGAGAAATATTCCTCCGCCTCCAGCACTTCGGTGCGCTGGAGATGGCGGATTTCGACGGCAAGGCGTTCGATCGACCCGGCGATGACCGCGAGGGTGGAGAAGAACATGGCATGCCGGTCGCGCGGGATGACCTGCGTCGACACCGGCTCTACCGACAGGCCGAGCTTGTCGGCCACATGCTCTTCGACCTGCGGATCGATATTGGCGAAAGTGCCGACCGCGCCCGAAATCGCGCAGGTGGCGATTTCCTCGCGCGCCGCGACCAGCCGTTTGCGGCAGCGGTCGAACTCGGCATAGGCCTGCGCCAGCTTGAGTCCGAAAGTGACCGGTTCGGCATGGATGCCGTGGCTGCGACCGATGGTGGGCGTGTATTTATGTTCTTCCGCGCGCCGCTGGATCGCGATGAGCAGCGCGTCGAGATCGGCCAGCAGAATGTCCGCCGATCGCGCCAGCTGGACCGCCAGCGTGGTGTCGAGCACGTCGCTCGATGTCATGCCCTGATGCATGAAGCGCGCTTCGTCACCGACATTCTCCGCGACCCAGGTCAGGAAGGCGATGACGTCGTGCTTGGTGACCGCTTCGATCGCGTCGATCGCTTCGACATCGATCTTCGGATCGGTCGCCCACCAGTCCCACAATGCCTTGGCCGCGCTGGCGGGAACCACGCCCAGTTCACCCAGCTTTTCGGTCGCATGCGCCTCGATCTCGAACCAGATGCGATATTTCGCTTCGGGCTCCCACAGGGCAGTCATTTCAGGGCGGGCATAGCGGGGGACCATGTATTAACTCCGGGAGCGGTCGGGGCGAGGATTCGCGTCACGGGCGCGGCTAGGCGGAGAGGGGCCGGAAGGCAAGGCGTGTGCCTGCTCGAATGGCGCGGCTCACCGGACTAGATCAAGCCCTTTGCCCTCAGCGAGACATGGCCTTCGCGCCCGACTATCACGTGATCGTGGACGGTTACGCCCAATAACCGGCCCGCTTCGGCGATACGGGACGTGATGGCGATATCGGCACGGCTCGGTTCGGGATTGCCGCTGGGATGGTTGTGCACGAGGATGAGTGCCGTGGCTCCGATGTCGAAGGCCTTGCGGATGACTTCGCGCGGGTGGATCGCGGCTTCGTCGACCGATCCTTCTGCGAAGTGATGATCGAGGATCAGCCGGTTCTGCGCATTGAGATACAGGACGCGGACGCGCTCGTGATTGAGGTGCGCCATGTCGATGGCGAGATAGTCGAGCAGCGCCTGCCAGCTTCCCAGCACCGGTTTGTCCTGCACGGCGCCGCGCGCCATGCGCCGCGTGGCGAGACTGACGGCATGGAGCGCCGCGGCGCTCGCTTCGCCCATGCCCTTGACCTGCCTTAGCGCCTGCGGGTCGGCCGCCAGCACGGCGGCGAACGATCCGAAATGCGCGATCAGGGCCTTGGCGAGCGGTTTGGTATCGCCTTGCCTGATCGCGGCGAAGAGGAGGAATTCGAGCAGTTCGTAGTCGGCCAGCGCTTCCGCGCCGCCGGTCAGCAGACGGTGCCGCAAACGCTCGCGATGACCTGCAGCCGAATGCCGTGCCGAATTATTCCCATCCCCCGGCAACCAATCCCCCATGCGCGACGTTTCAATCACTTGCATTGCCTTTGCAAGGCTTGTGGCGCAAGTGGGGTTCGATGGAGCGGGATGCCGATTTCAATGCCATGACGGTCGACGACGAAGCCGTCCGTCGCGCCCGCTGGCGCCAGAAGCGCTGGGCGATTCCCAGCGTTTTGCTGGCGCTGCTGATCGCTGCGGGGATCGCGGTGTGGTTCTCGCGCGAAAGCATCGTCGACGACATCATTCGCGATCAGCTCGAAGCCAACGATATCCCCGCGACCTATACCATCGATCGCGTGGGCGGACGCACGCAGGTGCTGTCCGATGTCGTGCTCGGGGACCCGAAAGCCCCCGATTTTACCGCCCAGCGAATCATTGTGCGCCTGCGTCACCGGCTGGGTGTGCCGGAAATCGGCGGTGTCACGCTGGTCGAACCGCGCATCTATGGCACTTACCGCAACAACGAACTCAGCTTCGGTTCGCTCGACAATCTGATTTTCGCCCCGAGTGATGAACCCAGCGGACTGCCCAACCTCAATGTCGCCATTCGCGACGGGCGCGGGCTGATCGAAACCGATTATGGGCCGGTCGGGCTGAAGCTGGTCGGCTCGGGCTTGGTAAGCCATGGCTGGGACGGGAGGCTGGCCGCCATCGCGCCGGACCTTCGGCTGCCCGGATGCGAGGTCGGCCGCACGAGCGCTTACGGAAAGATTACCACGACATCCGGCGAACCGCAGTTTTCCGGCCCGGTTCGCGTGTCGTCGCTCAAGTGCGAAGAACAGGCGCTGGAACTATCCGACTATGCGATGGACCTAACCGTCGCTGCGGATTCGAGGCTCGCAAATCCCTCCATCGAGGCGCGTGTCGAAGGCGGGGATACCCGTTATGCCGCCAATTCGGCAGCCGCCGTTCTCGGGACCGTCCGCGCGCAGGTTCGCGACAAGTTGACCACCGCGCGATTCTCGCTGGCTGCGCGCGGCGTCGAAACGCCGCAGGCGCTTGCGGCAGTGCTGACCGCTGAAGGACAATTACGCACGAGTGGCGGGTTTGAGCGAATTCAGATCGAGAGCGACCTCGAAGGCAATGGCATGAGGCTCGGGAGCGATCTCGTCGCAGCGGTCGAAACGCTCGCGCAAACGGGTGACGGCACGCTCATTGCGCCGCTTACACGCAAGATGGCGAATGCCTTGCAGGCCGAAACCCGCGGCAGCGCGCTGTCTGCCGATCTGCGGCTAAGGATCGATCCCAATGGCTATTCGCTGATTGCTCCCACGGCGGAATTGCGCGGGGGTAGCGGGGCGCGGCTGGTGTCGCTTTCGCGCGTCGAAATCGCCGCACAGGGCGATGGCACGCCCCGTGTCGCGGGTAATATCGCGACTGGCGGAGCGAACATGCCACGCCTCTCCGGCCGGATGGAGCGCGGCGAATCGGGTGGTTCGGTCTTCCGCCTGGCGATGGAGCGATACGAGGCGGGGGATTCTTCGCTGGCCGTGCCGCAGATGCTGATTTCGCAAGGTCCGGACGGCGCGCTCGGCTTCTCGGGCCGGGTGCTGGCCAGCGGGCCGCTGCCGGGCGGTTCGACGACCAACCTGTTGCTGCCGGTAGATGGGCGGTACGAAAAGGGCCAGCTCGCCATGTGGCGGTCTTGCGCCGATGTGCGGTTCGACAGGCTAGAACTCGCCAGTCTGACGTTCGAGAAGCGTGGTCTGAAGCTTTGCCCGCCGCGCGGGCGTTCGATACTGAACAGCGGCCCGGGCGGGTTGCGCATCGCGGCAGGCGCCCCGTCGCTCGACCTCGAAGGCCATCTGGGGGAAACACCGGTCAGGCTGGCGTCTGGACCGGTGGGCTTCGCCTATCCCGGGGTGATGACGGCGCGTTCGATAGACGTCTCGCTCGGCCCTCCGGATACCGCCAGCCGGTTCCGCGTCTCGGGTATCGAAGCGCGTCTGGGCGACGATATCGCGGGCACATTTACCGGAGCGGATGTGGCGCTGGCGGCGGTCCCGATGAATCTCGACCAGGCGAGTGGGCAATGGCGCTTCGCCAATGGCGAACTGTCCATCGACGGGGCGGACTTCACGCTGGTGGACCGCGAAGCGCCCCCGAGGTTCGAGCCATTGATTGCCCGCGGCGCTACATTGTCACTCGTCGACAATATCATCGATGCCCGCGCCGAAATGCGGCATCCGGCGAGCGACCGGCTCGTTACCGTGGTCGATATCCGACACAATTTGGAAAATGGCGCGGGTCATGCCGACCTCGACATCCCGGGGCTCCAGTTCGATGGCGATCTCCAGCCCGACCAGCTTTCCAGTCTCGCGCTTGGCGTGATTGCCAATGCCGAAGGTATCGTCACCGGCACCGGGCGGATCGATTGGGCACCCGACGGCACGATCACGAGCACGGGCAGGTTCTCAAGCGACGATCTCGATTTCGCCGCCGCCTTCGGCCCGGTAAAAGGGGCAAGCGGGACGGTGGAATTCGTCGACCTGTTGAACCTGACCACGGCACCCGGCCAGAAGATCCGTGTGGCATCGGTGAATCCCGGTGTGGAAGTGCTCGATGGCGAGGTGGAATTCGAATTGCGCAACGGCGAATTGCTGGCGGTGTCCGGTGGTAGCTGGCCCTTCATGGGCGGGCAGCTGATCCTGCGTGAAGTCGATCTCAATCTCGGTATCAGCGAACAGAGGCGTTATATCTTCGAAATCGTCGGCCTCGATGCGGCGGTTTTCGTCGCCCAGATGGAGCTGGAGAATATCTCCGCTACCGGCCTGTTCGACGGGACTGTGCCGATCGTGTTCGACGCCGAAGGCAACGGCAAGATCGACACCGGCGTGCTGATTTCGCGGCCTCCGGGCGGCAATATATCCTATGTCGGGGACCTCACTTACGAGGACCTGTCGCCCATCGCCAATTTCGCTTTCGACGCATTGAAGAGCCTCGACTACACGCAGATGCGGGTTATCATGGAAGGTCCGCTGACTGGCGAGATCGTCACGCGCGTCCGGTTCGACGGGGTCAAACAGGGCGAGGACGCCAAGTCGAACTTCATCACCAAGCGTCTGGCCGCGCTGCCGTTGCAGTTCCGCATCAATATCAAGGCGCAGTTCTATCAGTTGATGACCAGCCTCAAATCGCTCTACGACCCGGCGGCTGTGCGCGATCCGCGTGAACTGGGCCTGCTATCGGATGATGGCACCAGATTGCTGCGCCGTTCGATTACCGGCGAGGAAGCCGAACCCGATATCGATCCGGAAGATGTGATTCCGGATGAACCCACCATTCAGGAGCAGGAAAGCGAGTGAGGGCTATGAATCATGCCAAATTGACCGGGAGGATGGCTGCAGCCATGCTTGCCACAGTCGCGCTCGGAGGATGCATCACGGTAAATGCGCCCGAAGAGCCGATCGTGATCGAGCTGAACGTCAACATCCGCCAGGAAGTGATCTACCGGCTTGCGGAGGACGCGGGCAACACGATCGAGGACAATGCGGATATCTTCTGATGGGTGATATGATGAACACAGTAACGAAATCGGTTCTCGCGGCTGCGGCCGTTGCAACGGCGCTGGGCGGTTTCGCCGCCCCGGCATTCGCGCAGCGCGATCCGGCCTATGCTGCGGCGCGTTCCGCTGGTCAGGTCGGTGAGAAGATGGACGGCTATATCGGCATCGTCGGCGCGGAAACGCCCGAACTGCGCAAGATCGTCAACGACATCAACATCAAGCGGCGCGCCGTCTATTCGGAGCGTGCGAAGGCGAACAACGCCACGCTGGAAGAATACGCACTCACCGCCGGTTGCCAGGCGATCCTGGCCACCAGCGCGGGCGAGAAATACCAAGCGCCCGACGGCAGCTGGCAGACGCGCGGTGCAGGCGCGCCGCAACGCGATTCACGCTGCCCGTAAGTTCCAACTCCCGCTCGCATTCGAAGCCTCTCGATCCGCATACGGGGTCGAGAGGCTTTTTTACGACAGTGTGGCGCATTCGGGGCCTTCCTCGTGTTGACTCGCCACCACCCCCCTTCTAAGGGGGCGGCGCCCTCGGCGGGCAAGTCCGTGCCCGTGCCGCGCAACCCCCTGAAAAGGAGCAAGGCATGAGCGACGACGAACCCGCACGAGACCCTATCGAGGAGGATGCGCGGATCGATGCGCTGGAAAAGCGGCTCGCAGCCGCCCAGCAGCGCGAAGAGGAGCGCAACCGTCCCAAGGCTTCCGGAGCCGATGCGAATTATCGCAGCGGCAACCGTGTGCTGGCGGACCTTCTTGGCGGGATTCTTGGCGGTGCGGTCATCGGTTATGCCATCGGCTACTTTACCGATACCAATCCCTGGGGTCTGTTGGTCGGCCTGTTCCTCGGAATAGTGGTCGCCTTCAGGAACATTATCCGTGCGGCAAACCAGCGCCCCGACGAATGATCCCGAAAGGGGGTTCCGGGGCGTTAGTTACAGGATCTAGGGACTAGACAGACGTGGCAGCCGAGCAGGCCAAAGTCGATCCGATGCACCAGTTCACCATCGAACCGCTCGCCGGTTCGGGTGGCTGGGAAATCGCAGGCTACAACATCGCTTTCACCAATTCCGCGCTGTGGATGCTGATCACCACCGTGGTGCTCTTCCTCTTCGTGCTGGGTGGCATGAAGCGCGAACTGGTGCCCGGGCGCTGGCAGATGATGGTGGAATCCTTCACCGGCTTCATCGACAACACGCTCGAAACCAACATCGGCAAGGCCGGGCGCAAATATGTGCCTTATGTCTTCAGCCTGTTCATGTTCATCCTGTTCGCCAATATCCTCGGTCTGCTGCCGCTGGGCGTGATCGGGATCCATCCGTTCACCTTCACCAGCCACTTCACCATTACCGGTGCGCTTGCGATCCTTTCGTTCTCGATCGTGCTGGTCGTTGGCTTCTGGAAGCATGGCCTGCATTTCTTCAGCCTGTTCGTGCCGCATGGTACGCCGCTGCCGATGATCCCGATCATCGCGCCGATCGAATTCATTTCGTTCATGGTGCGCCCGTTCAGCCTCGGCCTTCGTCTCTTCGTCGCCATGATGGCCGGTCACGTCCTGCTCGAGGTTCTGTCGAGCTTCGTGATCGACGGCACCAATGCCGGTGTTCTGTGGGGCGGTGTCGTCGGCCTGCCGAGCTTCATCCTGATGATCGGCATCTGTGCGCTGGAACTGCTGGTCGCCGGTATCCAGGCCTACGTCTTCGCTCTTCTGACGTCGCTGTATATCAACGACGCCGAAAACCTTCACTAAGTCTTCAATCAATCTATCTGATTTCCCAAAGGAGTTTGTCATGGAAATGGAAGCTGCAAAGCTCATCGGTGCTGGCCTCGCTGCAATCGGTGCCGGTATGGCTGCGATCGGCGTGGGTAACGTCTTCGGTTCGTTCCTCGAAAGCGCTCTACGCAACCCGGGCGCTGCCGACGGCCAGCAGGGCCGCCTGTTCATCGGCTTCGCCGCTGCCGAACTTCTCGGCCTGCTGGCGTTCGTCGTCGCGATGATCCTGATCTTCGTCGCCTAAGCACGACTGCCGATTTCGCGCCGGTCGGGAATGACCCCGACCGGCGTCCAGAATTTATCGTACCCGCCTTTCGAGAGCTGCAATGCCACAGATAGCACAGCTTGCCGAAACATGGTCCAGCCAGATTTTCTGGCTGCTGGTCTTCTTCGGCATCACCTTCTTCGTCATCGGTCGTGGCATGGTGCCCAAGGTGATGGAAACCGTCGCCCAGCGTGACGGCCAGATCGCCGCCGACCTCGCCGCCGCCAAGGCTGCGCGCGACGCCGCCGACGAGCAGGAAGAAGCCTGGCGGGTGCGCGAGAACGAGAACCGTGCCGCGGCACAGGCAATCGTCGCCAAGGCCAAGGACGAGGCTGCCGCCAAGTCCGAAACCAAGCTGAAAGCGGCCCAGACGCGGCTCGACAAGAAGCTGGCCGAGGCCGAAACCCGCATCGCCGAAGCGCGCACCGCTGCGCTCGCCGAAGTGGAATCGGTTGCTGCGGAAGCGGCGCAGGACATCGTCTCGCGCCTCGCCGGGGCGAAGGTGACCAAGCCTGCTGCAACCAAGGCCGTGAAGGAGGCGATGAGCCATGGCTAATGTCGCTCCCGAGGTGTTCGCCACCGAACCCGCCGAAGCTTTCGTCGAAGCCGGTCATGGCGGTGCGGAAACTCATGCAGAACCGGAACTGTTCGGCCTGGCGCCGTTCCAGATCGTTTCGATGGCCATGTTCGTCCTGCTGCTGATCGCATTCTTCGGTGCCAAGGTTCACAAGACCATCGCCGGGGGCCTCGACAGCAAGATCGCCGCGATCAAGGAACAGCTCGACGAAGCCAAGCAGCTGCGCGCCGAAGCCGAAGCGCTGCGCAAGGAATATGCCGACAAGATCGCCGGTGCCGAAAAGGACGCCGAAGCGATGCTCGCCAATGCGCAGCACGAAGCGGACGCCATCCTTGAGAAGGCCGAAGCCGACAGCAAGGCGATGGTCGAACGCCGCAAGCGCATGGCCGAAGACAAGATCGCCGCTGCCGAACGCGAAGCGGTCGAGGATGTCCGCAACCGCGCCGTCAACGCCGCCACCTCGGCCAGCCGCAAGCTGATCGCCGAAAAGCACGATGCCGAAGCCGACAAGGCGCTGGCCGACAAGGTGATCGCAGGGATCTGATCCCGACCTGCCCACAAGCATTCGAGAGGGCGGTCCTGCGGGGCCGCCCTTTTCGATTCAGGGCTCGAGCACGATCTTCCCGATGATCTCGCCGCGCTGCATGGTCTCGAACGCCTCGCGCCAGGAGGCGAGGGGCAGGACGCGGTCGATATGCGGCGCGATCCGTCCTTCGACAGCCAGCTTGTCGATTGCATCGGCAATCCGGTCGCCCCGCTCAGGGAAGCGTCGTGCATATTCGCCTGCGCGCACGCCGACGACCGAGAACCCTTTGATGAGCGGGATGTTGACCGCGATCTCTGGGATGCGGCCCGCGACGAAACCGATCACTAGCAGCTTGCCGCCGAAGGTCACGCAGCGCGTGCTCTCGTCAAACACGTCGCCGCCCACCGGATCGTAGACGAGGTCGCACAGCCGCCCGTCGGTCAGCTCGGCGACCTGTTCGCGGAAGCGGCCGGTGTTGAGGATGGCCGCGTCGGGCCTTGCGACCGCCTTCAGCGTCTCCAGCTTGTCCTCGCTATGCGTGGCGGCGATGACCGTGGCGCCCATCGCCTTCGCAAGGTCGCAGGCGGCGAGGCCGACCCCGCCGCTCGCGCCGTGGATCAGCACGGTCTGCCCGGCCTCGAGCCCGCCTATTTCCACCAGCGCCACATAGGCCGTGTGGTAGGCCGCCCCCATCGCCGCTGCCGTGGTGAAGTCTATGCCATCGGGGATTTTCCGCAGCGAAGCGGTGGGCGGGGCAACATATTCCGCGAAAGCGCCAGTCTTCGCGCCACCGCGAACCCTGTCGCCCGGTGCGAAGCCGCTATCGGCCGGTGCCGCGACCACTTCGCCCGCCATTTCGAGCCCCGAGACGAAGGGCGGCTCGGGTTTGAACTGGTATTCCCCCCGCGTCATCAGCAGGTCGGGATAGTTGAGCGACGCCGCGCGCACGCGCACCATTACCTCGCCTTGCGGCTGCTCGATCTCGACCAGTTCGACGCCCGAAAGGTCAGTCGACAACTCTCGGACGAGGACGGCCTTCATCGGCTCAGAAATTGTCCTTGGCTGCGCGCAGGGCGGCAAAGGTTTCCGCCGGACTGCTGCCGCCCCACCGGTCGCGCAAATCGGCATCGTCGGCGCGCAGGAAGGGGTTGGTGACAAGCTCGCGCGACAGGACCGTTGGTACGGTCGGCTTGCCCTTGGCGCGCTTTTCATCGATCCGGTTGGCGTAGAGCTTCAGCTCGGTATTGTCCGGATCCGCGTGCAGTGCGAATTTCGCATTGGCCTGCGTATATTCATGTGCGCAGTAGAGCATGGTGTTGTCGGGCAACTGGCGAATGCGATCGAGGCTGTTCCAGAACTGCTCGGGTTCGCCTTCGAACATCCGCCCGCAGCCAAGCGCGAAGACGCTGTCGCCGACGAAGGCCATGTCGGCCTCGGCGATGTGATAGGCGATGTGTCCGTTCGTGTGGCCCGAAACGTCGATTACGCGCGCGGTCCAGTCGCCCAGCGATACGCTGTCGCCATTGCCGACCACGCGATCGATCGGACTGAGCTTTTCCACTTCCTGCGGCGCGATGATCGTCGCACCGGTCGCTTCGACGATCGCCTTGTTCCCGCCGGCATGGTCGGGGTGCCAGTGGGTGTTCCAGATCTGCGTGATCTTCCAGCCCTTGGCTTCGGCTTGCTTCAGATACTCCGCACCGTCCGGCGTATCGATTGCGGCGGTCTCACCGCTGGCCGGATCGTGGAGGAGGTATCCGTAATTGTCGGACAGGCACGGGAACTGGTGAACTTCAAGCATGCGGGCAATGTAGGATGCCGCTCGCAAGTAGGAAAGGCCCGCTTGCGGATCGCGCAAGCGGGCCTTTCGCTATTCGTCATCCCAGCGAAAGCTGGGATCGCTGTCGGCACCGTCCGACATTGCTGCGCAAGATCCCCGCTTTCGCGAGGATGACGGTGCGGTAGGCGCCCGCTTCGCAGGCGCCAACCTGTTACCGTCAGTCTTCCTTCTTCTTCAGCGCTTCGCCGAGGATGTCGCCGAGCGAGGCACCCGAGTCCGACGAACCGAACTGAGCAACCGCTTCCTTCTCTTCGGCGATCTGACGTGCCTTGATCGAGAAGTTGGGCTTCTTCGAACGATCGAAGCCGGTGACCATCGCGTCGACCTTGCCGCCGACCTGGAAGCGGTCGGGGCGCTGCTCGTCGCGGTCGCGGCCGAGGTCGCTACGCTTGATGAAGCCGGTCGCGCCGTCTTCGCCAACCTGCACTTCGAGGCCGCCATCGCGGACTTCGAGAACGGTGACGGTGACGGTTTCGCCCTTGCGCAGGCTGCCCGAGGCACCCGCTTCGGTCGGCGCGCCCTTTTCGAGCTGCTTCATGCCGAGGCTGATGCGTTCCTTGTCGGTGTCGACATCGAGAACGACGGCTTCGACCTGCTCGCCCTTGCGGTGCAGGGCGAGGGCGTCTTCACCCGAGATGCCCCAGGCGATGTCCGACATGTGGACCATGCCGTCGACGTCGCCATCGAGGCCGATGAACAGGCCGAATTCGGTGGCGTTCTTGACTTCGCCTTCGACCTTCGTGCCCACCGGATGCTTCTCGGCGAACTCTTCCCACGGATTGCGCTGGGCCTGCTTGAGGCCGAGGCTGATGCGACGCTTTTCGCTGTCGACTTCGAGGACCATGACTTCGACTTCCTGCGAGGTCGAGACGATCTTGCCCGGGTGGACGTTCTTCTTGGTCCAGCTCATTTCCGAAACGTGCACCAGGCCTTCGATGCCCGGTTCGATTTCGACGAATGCGCCGTATTCGGTGATGTTGGTCACCGTACCGCTCATCTTCATGCCGATCGGATACTTGGCGGCAACGCCGTCCCACGGGTCCGATTCCAGCTGCTTCATGCCGAGGCTGATGCGCTGGGTGTCTTCGTTGATGCGGATGATCTGGACGGTCACGGTCTGGCCGATTTCGATCATTTCGCTGGGGTGGTTGACGCGCTTGTAGCTCATGTCGGTGACATGGAGCAGGCCGTCGATACCGCCGAGGTCGACGAATGCGCCGTAATCGGTGATGTTCTTGACGACGCCGTCGATCACTTCGCCTTCGGCCAGCTTGTCGATCAGCTCGCTGCGCTGTTCGGCGCGGGTTTCTTCCAGAACCGCGCGGCGCGAAACGACGATGTTACCGCGGCGGCGGTCCATCTTGAGGATCTGGAAGGGCTGGGCCATGTCCATCAGCGGGGTGACGTCGCGCACGGGGCGGATGTCGACCTGCGAACCGGGCAGGAAGGCCACGGCACCGTCGAGGTCGACGGTGAAGCCGCCCTTGACGCGGCCGAAAATGCGGCCTTCGACGCGCTTGCCTTCACCGAATTCGCTTTCGAGCTTGTCCCAGGCGGCTTCGCGGCGGGCGCGGTCGCGGCTGAGCATCGCTTCGCCTTCGGCGTTTTCGACACGGTCGACGAAAACTTCGACTTCATCGCCGATGCCGGGAGCGGTTTCGGTTTCGGAGCGCTGGAATTCCTTGAGATCGACGCGGCCTTCGCTTTTCAGGCCGACATCGATGTGTGCCATGCCGTTTTCGATGGCGGTGACGGTGCCCTTGACGACGCGGCCTTCGAAGCCGCCATCATCTGCACCGCCCAGTTGCTCGTCGAGCATTTTCGCGAAATCGTCGCGAGTGGGATTGGCTGCAGTTGCCATGTTTGAGTAGTCCTAACGTTCGTTTTGCTACCGGCCACCGGTTTTCCGGGGTCTTTACCCGTCTCCGCGCACCATTACGCAGGCCAACGGGGCAAGAGGCCGATGCCGCGCGGGGCCGGATGCCTTCGCACGGGTCCTTTCAATCGACAGATTGCGAGAACGGGCGCGCGCCTAGGCGAAACGCGCGCGAAAGGCAAGCGAATTGCAGAGGGGGTACGCCGAGACATGGACCGCCTGTTACACTGTCCAGGACGCAAAAAGTTGCCCGGCCGGAAAGTGGCCGGACGCGGCGGGAATGCGGGGGGCGAGGACGTCTCTAGTGCCATTGCCGATTGGCTGGCACGGCCGGGGTGGCGTAGGAAAATGGTTTTCACACGAAGACACGAAGATGTCGCGAGCGCCGCAGGCACGCCATCTTCGTGTCTTCGTGTGAGCTTTCAACGACTGAGCGCGTCCATTTGCCGATCGTGCAACCGGGTCAGCAGGAACAACGCGGTTGCGGCACCGACCAAGCACATCAGCATGTCCCATTGCGTGTCCCACGGATCGCCTTGTGTGCCGAGGAACTCGTCTGCCCCTTGGCCCAGCGCCATGGCCGCGCCGAATTCGATCAGTTCATAGGCCGCGCTGACGGCAAGGCAGCAGGCCAATACCAACACAGCCAGCGGCAAGCCGCGTTTCAATCCGCCCCATCGCACCAACAATTCGCGCAGCACGATGGCAGGCACGAAACCCTGGATGAAATGGCCGAAGCGGTCGTAGGGGTTGCGCGCAAGGTCCAGCCAGTCCTGCATCGTGAAGCCCAGCGGCACGCGGGCGTAGGTGTAGGCCCCGCCGAGCATCAGGACGAGGCCATGAACGCCGATTAGCGTCAGCGCGAGCGTGGTCAGCGGAAACCGCGCGGCGGTGACCCACAGGATCGGCAGCGCGATCAGCGCCGGGGCGATCTCCATCCACCAGGTCGCACGGTCATAGGGCGACCAGCCGGAGGCGGTCAGTGCCGCCAGCCATACCAGCGACAACACCACGAGGCGGTTGCGATAGTTCTGATCCATCCCTCGGCCCTCCCTCCGCGATGACGGGATCATCGCCTGTGCGCAAGCGACTGTCGAGCGTCACGGGGCAGGCGGCGGGGGAAAGCTCTCAGCCTCCGGTATGGAGCATGGCCACATTGCAGCGCTCATAGCGCGGGGCGTACTGTTCCATGATGCCGCGATCATGCTCGAAGCCGAGCTTTTCGTAGAGGTGGATAGCGGAGGCGCATTTGCTGTTGGTGAGGAGGTAGAGCTTCTCCGCGCCGATCTTGCGGGCGCGCTCGATCATCCCGGCGAGCAGGAACTCGCCCGCCTTGAGCCCACGGGCGCTTTCGCGCACACCCATCTTGGTCAGTTCGAAAGCGCCGGGGCCGGTCTTCTGGAGCGCGCAGGTACCCACGATACCGAGGCCGGCCGCCTCGACGAACAGGATGTCGCCACCCGGATCGATGATGTGCTCCTGAGGGTTCTCGAGTACCTCGCGGTCGGTTTCCTCGAGCGTGAACATGTCGTCGATCCATTCGCGGTTGATGTCGTGAAACTCGCGGGCAAGGGCGGGGGAATATTCGCGCAGGGTGAGGGGCGCGGGTCGCGACCGGGCCGCGCGTTCGGCGATCGAGGCTTCGGCAAGCGCCTCCTCGACGATCGCGAGCTGGCGCAGGAAATCACCATCCAGCCGGGCAAGGATTTCTTCCGCTGCCGAGCCGACCCTGGGCCAGACCTCGGTCGCTATCCTGCTGGCCATGCTTTCACCTGCGTCGGTGAGGGCGATCATCCGGCTGCGCTGGTCGGCACAGGCCTCGTCCGTTGCCAGGCCCATCTTCTTCAACTGGCCGACGGTGCGCGTCATGCCGGGCTGGCTGGTGCCGCTCGCTTCGGCCAGCTGGCCGACGGTCTTGGGTCCTGTCCTGAGCGAAGCCATAGCTGTCATGTGACCCGGTTGCAGGGGAACGTCCGCGTCGGCCAGCACGCTCATGGCGCCTGCCTGCATGCGCTCGCCAAGCCGTTTCAGCCGACTGCCGAGGAAGGCAGGCCCCATCTGGGCAACGATATCGACCATCCGAATCTCCATAACGTGATATATAACTAGGTATATAAATGATGTGGGTTCGGCAAGAGGGAAGTTTGGGTACTCAGGAAATGGCTTGGGTGACCGCCTCGATAGCGGCGGCGATGGCCTCGTCCTTGCCCAGCGCGCTGGTGTCGATGACCATGGCATCCGCGGCCGGGACCAGCGGTGCGACGGCGCGGTTGCGGTCGCGCTCGTCGCGACGGCGCAGATCGTCCTGGATTTCCAGCAACGTCACGCCTGCTCCGCGCTCGCGCATTTCGAGGAAACGGCGCTGGGCGCGTGCCTCGACGCTGGCGGTGACGAACAGCTTGGCCTCCGCCTCGGGCGCGATCACCGTGCCGATGTCGCGCCCATCGAGCACCGCGCCGCCTTCCTGCGTCGCGAAACTGCGCTGGCGTTCGTAGAGCGCCTGACGCACGGCGGGGTGAACCGAGACCCGGCTTGCAAGCCCACCGGTTTCCTCGTTCCGCAGATGCGGATCGTCGAGCAGGCTATCGGGGAAGCTGGTTGCTGCCAGCGCATCCCCGCCATCGTCGGGATCGCCTCCGTCGAGGAAGACTTGCCGCCCAACGGCGCGATAAAGCAGGCCGGTGTCGAGATGCGGCAGGCCGAAATGGGCGGCCAGCGCTTTGGCGATGGTGCCCTTGCCCGAGGCGGTCGGTCCGTCGACGGCGATGATCATACCTTGGTCCTGCGCGAGCGAGCTGCCTTTGCCAGACCCCAGATGGCGATTGCGGCCCAGAAACCTTCGAGTACGAGGCTGGGCCAATTCGTGTGCACGAGCAAGGAGACGGTCAACAGCGCCGCGCCGGTCAGGTTGGTGCCGTGGAGGATGAAGGGGTTCGGCTCGTCTTTCCAGGTGAGATAGCCATAGGCCCCGATGATGCAGGCCATGCCGACGAAACCGACGAGCGTGTAGATGTCGAGCTGGTTGGTCACGCGCCGACCCCATCGCCGTCATGCTGAACTCGTTTCAGCATCCATCGAGCCTCCCCGAATGCTTTGCCAAGAGGAAGAATGGACCCTGAAACGAGTTCAGGGTGACGAATGTGGATGAACTTCACGCGCCGGCCTCGTCCAGCAAGGCGGTGAAGTTCGGGAAGCTCGTGGCGATGGGCTCTATATCGTCGATCTCGACGCCATCGCGGCTGGCGAGACCGGCGACGGCCATGCTCATGGCGATGCGGTGGTCGAGATGCGTGGTCACCGGCGTTCTGGTGGTGCCGCGCAATGGAATGCCAGCGCTGCCTTCGATGACGAGGCCGTCTTCCCGCTCTTCCAGCGCCACGCCTGCCGCGGTGAGCGCGGCGGCCATGGCGGAGAGGCGGTCACTTTCCTTGACACGCAGTTCGTCGAGGCCGCTGGTGACGGTCCGGCCCTCGGCCATGGCGGCGGCGACGAACAGCACAGGGAATTCGTCGATCATGCTCGGCGCAATGGCGGGATCGACTTCTATACCCGTAAGCGCTGCATGGCGGACACGCAGGTCGGCCACCGGCTCGCCGCCGACTTCGCGCTCGTCCAGCTTGTCGATCCGCGCGCCCATTTGCGCGAGCACGCGGAAGATGCCGTCGCGCGTCGGGTTGAGGCCGACATTCCCGATGACGAGATCGCTGCCCGGCACCACGCTGGCGGCTACCGCGAAGAAGGCGGCAGAGGAGGGGTCACCCGGAACCTCGATATCGCAGGGACTTAGATCGGCGGGGCCGTGGATGCGGATGACCCGCTCGCCGTCTGCTTCCTCAACTGTCAGTTCGGCACCGAAGCCGCGGAGCATGCGCTCGGTATGGTCGCGCGTGGGTGTCGGCTCGATTACCGTGGTAGTGCCCGGCGTGTTGAGACCGGCGAGCAGGACGGCGCTTTTTACTTGCGCGCTGGCGACCGGCAGGCGGTAGGTGATCGGTACGGCGGGCTGCATGCCTTCCATCATCAGCGGCAGGGTGCCGCCGGGGGAGGGGGTGAAGCTCGCCCCCATGGTCGAGAGCGGATCGATCACCCGACCCATCGGGCGCTTCGACAGGCTGGCATCGCCGGCGAAGGCGGCAGTGATACCGTGGCTCGCAATGAGACCCATCAGCAACCGGGTCGAGGTGCCTGAATTGCCCATCTCCAGCGCCCGTTCGGGCTGGAGCAGCCCGCCGACGCCAACGCCGTCGACCACCCAATCCTCGCCATCGCGTTCGATAGTCGCGCCCATCGCGCGCAAGGCTGCGGCCGTCGCGAGCACGTCCTCGCCCTCGAGCAGGCCCGAAATGCAGCTGCGGCCGACGGCCAGTGCGCCGAACATCAGCGAGCGATGGCTGATCGACTTGTCGCCCGGCACGCGGATGCGACCGGTCAGTGGACCTGTGGGCAGGAAGCGGTGGGAAGTCACGAATGCGTATCCATATGAAGGCGGCGCTTTGACAGCGCACATACGTTCTGGCAAGGCGCGCGCGCTGTTGATTCCTGCCCAGCAGGTACCCATCAATACAATTACGAATTCACGGCTCCGCGGCGCAGATGCCCGGGGCGGCAAATCCAAGGATTACACATGGTCAAACCGGAATGGGGCACCAAGCGGACCTGCCCGAACTGCGGCACCCGCTTCTACGATCTGAACAAGGAAGATCCCGTCACCTGCATCGAATGCGGTGAAGAGTGGACGCCGGAACCGGTGCTCAAGTCGAAGCAGCCGATTCTCGCCGAAGAAGAAGCGAAGAAGAAGAAAGAGGCCGAAGCCGACAGCGATCTGGGCGGCGACGACGATGACGATCTGGACATCGACATCGACGAAGATGGCGATTCGCCGGACAACGAAGTCGACCTTGGCGGCGACGATGATCTCGGCGTCGAGACCAAGTCCAAGGGCGACGACGACGACGTCGACGAGAGCTGATTTTTCTCTTGCGTTGCGCGGGGTGGCCTCATAAAGGGCTGCCTCCGCAAGGCTGGTGCGCCTCCCAGGGCGCGCCGTTTGAAATGGCTCGGGGCCTTAGCTCAGCTGGGAGAGCGCTACAATGGCATTGTAGAGGTCAGCGGTTCGATCCCGCTAGGCTCCACCATTTCACCGGATCTGATGGTAGCAGGCCGCGGCGACGGCTGCGGCTTGCTTCCACCACACCCGGGCAATAGTTTGGGTTTCATCGGGGAATTCCCCACGCTGGCCGACGAGTTCTCGTCCGCAGGCGTTTTTCGCGTTTATTCGAACCAGCGATGGTTCGATAAGGAGTAGCAGGCATGTTCGACAATCTGTCCGACCGCCTAGGTAATGTCTTCGACCGCCTGAAGGGGCGCGGCGCATTGTCGGAAAACGACGTGCGCGAGGCGATGCGCGAAATTCGCATCGCGCTGCTCGAAGCCGATGTCGCGCTGCCCGTCGTCCGCCGCTTCATCGATGCCGTCACCGAAAAGGCGATCGGCTCGGAAGTCCTGAAATCGGTCACGCCGGGCCAGCAGGTCGTCAAGATCGTCGATGACGAACTGACCGGCATGCTCGGCGGGGGCGAGGACGCCGATCCCAAGGATCGCGAACTCAATTTCGCCGCCAAGCCCCCGGTCGTCATCATGATGGTCGGCCTGCAGGGCTCGGGTAAGACGACGACTACCGCCAAGCTCGGCAAGCTGATCAAGGCCAAGCACGGCAAGAAGGCGCTGATGGCGTCGCTCGACGTCAACCGCCCCGCCGCGCAGGAACAGCTCAAGGTGCTGGGCGAGCAGGTCGAGGTGGCGACGCTGCCGATCATCGAAGGTCAGCAGCCGGTCGATATCGCCCGCCGCGCGATGGAAAGCGCAAAGCTCCAGTCTGCTGACGTGCTGCTGCTCGATACTGCGGGCCGCCTCCATGTCGACGAAGCGCTGATGGCCGAAATGAAGGCCATCGCCAGCGTGTCGGCGCCGACCGAAGTGCTGCTGGTGGTCGACAGCCTGACCGGTCAGGACGCGGTCAATGTCGCGCAGAGCTTTACCGGCGAAGTGCCGCTGACCGGCGTGGTGCTGACCCGTATGGATGGCGATGCGCGCGGCGGTGCGGCGCTGTCCATGCGCTATGTCACCGGCAAGCCGATCAAGTTTGCCGGGACGGGCGAAAAGCTCGACGCGATCGAGGCTTTCGATCCCAAGCGCGTGGCTGGCCGCATCCTCGGTATGGGCGATGTCGTCTCGCTGGTCGAAAAGGCCGCCGAAACCATCAAGGCCGACGAGGCGGAAGCGCTCGCCAAGAAGATGGCGCAGGGCAAGTTCGACCTCGAAGACCTGCGCATGCAGCTTCGCCAGATGCAGAACATGGGTGGTCTTGGCATGCTCGCAGGCATGTTGCCCGGCATGAAAAAGGCCAAGGCGGCGATGGCGGCGTCGAACATGGACGACCGCGTACTGCTGCACATGGACGCGATCATCGGCTCGATGACGCCCAAGGAACGCAAGCGCCCGGAACTGATGAACGCCAAGCGCAAGAAGCGCGTTGCGGCCGGTTCGGGCACCGACGTGCAGACCGTCAACAAGGTGCTGAAAATGCACCAGGAGATGGGCCGCGCGATGAAGCAGATCAAGAAAATGGGCGGTTTGAAGGGCCTCGGTGCGCTGTTCGGCGGCGGGGGCATGGGGGCCGCGATGCCGGGCCTTGGCGGTCCGGGCGGCGGTCTCCCCGGAATGGGTGGCGGCAAGGGGCCCGGCGTGGATCCGAACACGCTCCCGCCCGATCTTCAGGAACTTCTCAAAAAGAAATAGAATTCAGAAATTTAAATTCGAAAGGTAATATCAAATGGCAGTTGCAATCCGTCTTTCCCGTGGTGGCGCCAAGAAGCGTCCTTACTACCGCATCGTCGTTGCCGACTCGCGTGCTGCGCGTGACGGCAAGTATCTGGAGCAGATCGGCACCTACAACCCGATGCTGCCCAAGGATTCGGGCGAGCGCGTGAAGCTCAACGAAGACCGCGCACGTCACTGGCTGAGCGTCGGCGCCAAGCCGTCGGACCGCGTCCACCGCTTCCTCGACGCCGCCGGTATCCTCGAGCGTGCGCCGCGCAACAACCCGAAGAAGGGTGAGCCGGGCGACGCCGCCAAGGAACGCGCCGAAGAAAAGGCCGCCAAGATCGCTGAAGCCGAAGAAGCCGCCAAGGCGGCCGAGGAAGAAGCCAAGGCCGCTGCCGAAGCTCCGGCCGAAGAAGCTGCTGCTGAAGAAGCACCCGCTGAAGAAGCCGCTGCCGAGGAAGCTCCGGCTGAAGACGCAGCCGAAGAAAAGGCCGAGTAAGCCTCTTCCATGGCGGACAAGCCCGTCACGCTCGCTGCCGTTACCGGCGCGCATGGTGTGGCGGGCGAAGTCCGTCTGAAGCTCTTCGGTGCGGGCGTCGATGCGCTCAAGCCGCATAAGAGCTTCAATGAGGGAGCGCTGACCCTCGTAAAAATCCGCAGCGACAACAAGGGCGGTGCCATCGCGCGCTTTGCCGAGGTCACGGATCGGACCTCTGCCGAGCAGCTGCGTGGCACTGCCCTTTCCGTTTTCCGCGAGGCCTTGCCCGGTCTGACCGAAGATGAATTCTACTTCTCCGACCTGATCGATCTTACCGTCGTAACCAACACAGGCGAGGCGGTGGGCCGCGTCTGCGCGGTCGAGAATTACGGGGCGACCGACATCGTCGAGATCGAGAAGCCCGACGGCAAGAAGTTCATGGTCCCGCTCACCCGGCAGGCTGTTCCGGGCTGGACCGATGCCGAGTTGACGATTTCGGAGGATTTCTGGGATAGGTGAACGCGCATGGGAGCGCTCTCCACAGACCTCTGGCAACGCCTTGCCGCCTATGAGATCGGCCCTTCCGATGCATCCCTGAGTTTCGCCCGGCGCCTCGCTCGCGAAAACCGTTGGACCGAGCGGTTCACGACCCGGGTCATTCGCGAATACAAGCGCTTCTGCTACCTTGCGAAAACCGCCGGGCACGAAGTGACGCCCTCCGACGCGGTCGATCAGGCCTGGCATCTGCATCTCACTTACAGCCGCGATTACTGGCAGCGTTTCTGTCCCGAGGTACTGGAGGCGGAGCTGCATCACGGCCCGACTGCGGGCGGCACCAATGAACGAACGCGCTATTACGACCAGTATGCCGCCACGCTGAAGAGCTACGAGGAGGCGTTCGGCGAAGCGCCGCCGGAGGACATATGGCCCGATGCCAACCGCCGTTTCACTGTCGATCCCTTGTCTTTTCGCGTTAACCCGAGGGATGCTATCGTGCTCGACAAGGTGGTGGCCGGATGGATCGGGCGGGGACTGCTCATCCTTCTCGTGATCGCGGCATTCCTGCTGGTGGGAGGGCACCTGCAATGATCGAAGGTTTTTCGACCTATTCGGGCAGCGAATTTCTGTGGTTCTACGCTTTTCTGGTGTTTGGGGCGATCATTGCCGGGGTCTGGCTGCCGAGCTTCCTGCGCGCGGATGGCGCGAACCGGCGGGTAAGCGATCGTTACGATATGGCCAACCTCGCCGGCGGTCCCAAGCGTGTGACCGAAACCGTGCTGGCCCATCTTCTCGGCACCGGCGCATTGCAGGCGGCAGGGGATAACAAGGTTCGCGTCACCCGGCAGGGCAGCGGCGAAAATGCCATGGAGAACGAGCTGCTGCGCAAATCCGGCGATTTCGGTATCACCGAGGCGCACAAGACGGTCAGTCCCTATGTCGAAGATATCGATGCGCGGCTGGTGCGGGATTGCCTGCTGCTGGACAAGGGCGAACGAACGCAGCTGCGGATCGTCTCGGTCCTGCCCTATATCGCCGTGCTGGCGATCGGCTGGTATCGCCGCTCGGCGGGCGTCGCGGAAGGGGAGCCGGTGGGCTATCTCACCGGCATGATGATAGTCGCAGGCGTCTTCGCGCTGATCCGCTTCATCAAGCTCGATCCACGAACGCGCGGCGGTCTGGCCGCGGTGGCGGAAGGCAAGGTGGTGAGCAAGCGCCTGAAATCCGCGCCGACGGGTCCGGAACTGGGCTTCGGCGTGGCGCTGTTCGGTACGGCGATCCTTGCGGGCACGCCCTATTCGGAACTGCACGCCATGCGGCAGGCAGCAACCGGCGGCGATGGCGGATACACCGGTGACAGCGGCGGCGATTCAGGTGGTGACGGTGGCTGTGGGGGCGGCTGCGGAGGTTGCGGCGGTTAGCGCCGCGGCGGTCTTTTCCGGCGATCAGAGCGCGGCGATGCTGTTCGCAGAGTTCGATCTTACCAAGATAGATTAAGGGTTTGCGTCCCGGCAACCCATCGCACTACTCGATCTCATATGTTCAAGCAGCGCGTGGAGCGCGTCAGAGGTGGGGTAGGGTGAAATGATCGACAATGCGGCTTTTCTGATCGCGGCCTATGGAGCGATGGCAGCGGGGCTTAGTGCTACGATTGCCAGGGTTTCCCCGACCATCGGGCCACGTATGCGCCATCTTTTTTCTGGTGCGGCCCCACTTGCTGCCGTTCTTGGCACCCGGCTGGCCGGAGCCGATAGCGTGACCTTGCAAGGCATGGACCTGTTGGCGGCCGGTGGGCTGGTCGTGCTTGGGGTGGTTACATCGAGCGTGGTCGGCAAGTTCGTCCCCACGACTGGTGCCAAGGACCGCCATCTGACCTCGCGCTGATTCCAGCCAGTCGAAGAGCGGGATGGAATAGCCGTGTTTCTCTCGCTAGGGCGCGTGCGATGAGTTTCGCCGCCACCATTCTGACCCTGTACCCGGAGATGTTTCCCGGTCCTTTGGGCGTCTCGCTTGCAGGCCGCGCGCTCGAGCGGGGCGACTGGTCGTGCGAGACGGTGCAGATCCGTGACTTCGCCACGGACAAGCACCGCACGGTCGACGATACGCCCGCAGGTGGCGGTGCGGGCATGGTGCTCAAGCCGGACGTGATCGGCGCGGCGCTGGCAAGCGTGGGCGGGGGGAGGCCGATCCTCGCCATGACTCCGCGCGGGAAGCCCATCACGCAGGAGCGCATCCGCGAGATTGCGGCAGGACCCGGCGTGGCCATCCTCTGCGGGCGTTTCGAGGGCTTCGACGAGCGCATTTTCGAGCACTTTGTGCAGGTCGAGCAGGTCAGCCTAGCCGATATCGTCCTCTCCGGCGGAGAGCCTGCCGCGCTGGCCATACTCGACGCTTGCATTCGACTGCTTCCCGGAGTAATGGGCGCGCCCACAAGCGGGCATGAGGAATCGTTCGAGGACGGCCTTCTGGAATACCCGCAATATACCCGACCTCAGGAATGGGAAGGGCGCACGATCCCTGAAGTGCTGCGATCGGGGGATCATGCGAAGATCGCTGCTTGGCGCAAGGCAAGGAGCGAGGAAGACACACGGTTACGCAGGCCGGACCTTTGGGAGCGTTACAGTGACGCTCGGGACCGACCTGCCTCTGGCGCGCGGCGAAAAGACTAAGGATACGGTTCGATGAACCTCATTCAGCAGCTCGAAGCGGAAGCTATCGAGAACCTCGGGAAGGACATTCCCGAATTCCGCGCCGGTGACACCGTGCGCGTAGGCGTCAAGGTTGTCGAAGGCACCCGCGAACGCGTCCAGAATTTCGAAGGCGTTGTCATCGCCCGCTCCAACCGCGGCATGGGCAGCAACTTCACCGTCCGCAAGATGAGCTTCGGCGAAGGCGTGGAACGCGTGTTCCCGCTCTATTCGCCGATCGTCGACAGCATCACCGTGGTCCGCCGCGGCGTGGTGCGTCGCGCCAAGCTATACTATCTGCGTGGCCGTACCGGTAAGCGCGCTCGTATCGCAGAGCGCCGCGACAACGCCCCCAAGGCGTAAGCGCACCAACGCGATTTCTCTTCGCGAGAGAATGAAGGGCGGCCTCCCAAACGGGAAGCCGCCCTTTTTCGTGGGGATCGTGAAGGAAACCGGAATTGGCCTCCCTTCGAATAACCCCGTTTGGCCTGTGAGCCGGAATGCAGCCGCCCGGGGTTGTCCATGTTCTCGCGCAGATATCTTAGTGGGATTTCAACATATGCGCTTAACTCCAAATTAGGCATGTTCCGGCGCCGCTTGCGCTGTGCGGTGTGCTTCTCCATCACGCGCCGCAAGCAAGGAGAGTAGAATTTGCGTTACCTGACCCATGTCGCCGCGCTCACGCTCGCGACCTGTCTATCCGCCCCCATTCACGCCCAATCGACGGAAACCGCGCCCATGGAGCTGACTTTCGAACGCATCTTCGCCTCGCCTAATCTCGATGGGCCCGCGCCGCGCAAGGTGAAGCTTTCCCCGGACGGCCGTTATCTCACCCTGTTGCGCAACCGCGAGGACGACCGCGAACGCTACGATCTATGGGCCTACGACCGCGAGGCCAGCGAATGGGCAATGCTGGTCGACAGCGAAGCGCTGGGTACGGGCCGCGAACTGTCCGAAGACGAGAAGATGCAGCGCGAACGCGCGCGCGTCGGCAGCCTCAAGGGCATCATCGACTATCAATGGACGGATGACGGCACCGGCGTGCTCGTCCCGCTCGACGGCGATCTCTATCTCGCGCGTCTGGGCGGTGAGGTGCTGCGCCTGACCGATAGTGAAGAAAGCGAACTCAACCCCGCGCTCAGCAGCAAGGGCGGCTACGTTTCCTTCGTGCGCGATCGCCAGCTGTGGGTCGGCAAGGTAGGCGACGAAGCGCAGCCGATCATCCCGAAGGAAGGCGATGCAATCCGCTGGGGCGAAGCGGAATTCGTCGCGCAGGAAGAAATGGCGCGGCTGACCGGATACTGGTGGAGCCCCGAAGACCGCCGGATCGCGGTGGAACGCTTCGACGAGAGCATGGTCGGTATCGTTACCCGGGCGGCGATCGGCGCTACGGGCACGAAGGTTTTTGATCAGCGCTATCCGGTCGCGGGCAGCGCCAATGCAGTGGTCGAACTCTTCGTCATGAACCCTGATGGGACGAACCGCGTGAAGGTCGATCTCGGCAAGGAAACCGACATCTACCTCGCCCGCGTCGATTGGGCGCCCGACGGCAGTGCGCTCTATGTCCAGCGCCAGAACCGCCAGCAGACCGTGCTCGACATGCTCGAGGTCGATCCCGCCACCGGCAAGAGCGAAGTGCTGTTCACCGAACGCGCGGCGATGGACGATTACTGGATCAACCTGTCGGATGACTACAAATGGCTCGACGACGGTAGTTTGATCTGGTGGTCCGAACGCGATGGATATGGCCATCTCTACCGTTACGAAAGCGGCGAGTGGACGCAGCTGACCAGCGGCAAATGGATGGTGACGAAACTCGTCGGTGTCGACCAGCAGACGGGCCGCGTCTTCTTCCAGGGCACGAAGGACGACGTCCTCGCGCAGCAGGTCTATTCGCTCGACCTTGCCGATCCCGGCGCGATCACGCTGCTGACCGATGCGAACTATGCCAACAGCGCGACGATGGACGGCAAGGGCCAGACGCTCGTCGTCACCCGCTCCAGTGACGATACGCCGCCGCACAGTTACATTGCCGATCAGCAGGGCAACCGCCTCACCTGGATCGAGCGGAACGCGCTGGATGCCAGTCATCCCTATGCGCCCTACCTCGCCAGCCATCGGCCGACCGAATATGGCACCATCGCGGCCGAGGACGGTACGCCGCTCTACTGGGAGATGGTCACGCCGGAAATGGAGCCGGGCAAGCGCTACCCGGTCTTTTTCTATCACTATGGCGGGCCGGGACCGCAGATCGTCACCAAGGGGTGGGACGGGGCGCTGCGGCAGGCGATCGTCGACAAGGGGTATATCTGGTTCGCGCTCGACAATCGCGGCAGCGCCAATCGCGGTGTCGCCTTCGAGCAGCCGATCCATCGCGCGATGGGCGGGGTCGAGGTACGCGATCAGAAGGCGGGCGCCGAGTTCCTCAAGACACTCGATTTCGTCGACCCCGACAAGATCGCCATCGATGGCTGGTCTTATGGTGGCTACATGACGCTGAAGCAGCTTCAAGCGGACCCCGGACTCTATGCGGCGGGGATTTCCGGCGCACCGGTCACGCGGTGGGAACTCTACGACACCCATTATACCGAACGCTATATGGGCACTCCGCAAGGGGACGGCGCGGCATACTCGGCCGCGTCTGCCATTCCCGATGCGACCAAGATCGCCGATCCGCTGCTGATCATTCACGGTATGGCCGACGACAACGTCGTATTTGAGAACGCCACCGAGGTCATCGCCGCCATGCAGGAAGGCAATGTACCGTTCGAAATGATGCTTTACCCCGGCTACACTCACCGCGTATCGGGCGAGCAGATCAGCCCGCACCGCTACAACACGGTGTTCCGTTTTCTCGAAGCGCACGGAGTGACGCCGCCGGAATGATGCTGTGACCGACGTCGTCAATTCGCCATCGTCCGGCAAGCATGCCACGCGCGCGCTGGGACCCGGCGGTGCGTGGGCGATGGCGGTTGGGGGAATGATCGGCGGAGGGATTTTCTCGACGCTGGGCGTGGTGATTTCGGTCGCTGGCCAATACGCCTGGCTCAGCTTTCTGATCGGCGGAATAATCGCGCTGGCGTCCGGCCATTCCTATTCGGCGTTGACGCGGCAGATCGGTGAGCCGGGCGGGTCTTATTCCTATCTGCGCGCGATGGGCTGGACGCGGCTGGCGCGGATCGTCGCCTGGGTGCTGGTGGTCGGCTATATCTTCACCGTCTCGGTCTATGCCGTCACTTTCGGCGCATACGCGGCCAATGTTTTCGGCGCGCCGGGCTGGGTCAAGGAGGCCGCCGGTATCGGTGCGATCGCGGTGCTCGCAGGAGTCAATCTGATCGGCGCGAGCGAGGCGACTTTACTGGAAAAGGTCGCGGTGTGGGGCAAGCTGGCGATCCTGCTGGGCCTTGCCGCCTTCGGGCTGGCGCATTGGGACCCGGACCAGCTCGTCCGCGATCCGCAGCAGGAAGTCGGCATTACCGGTGCCCTGATCGGCATGGGGGTGGTCTTCATGGCCTATGAGGGCTTCCAGCTGCTCAGCTACGACTATGACGAGATGCGCGATCCCGCGCGCACGATCCGCGTCGCCATGCCCGCCGCCATCATCGTCACCACGCTGACTTACATCGTTGTCGCTCTGGGCGCGGCGATGCTGGCGGGCGCGTCCGAAATCGTGCGGCAGGAAGAGGTCGCCCTCGCGGTGGCCGGGCGGCAGGCGTTGGGCATCACGGGGTTCATCGCCGTATCGGTGGCGGCGACCTTTTCGGCCGGATCGGCGATCAATGCCACCGTCTTTGCGACCGCGCGTCTGGCGCGGCAGGCGGCGACCGATGGCGAAATGCCTGCGGCTTTCGCAAAGCTCGACCAGAGCGGCGTGCCGTGGCTGGGAACAATCCTTATCTCCTGCGCGGCGGCGCTGCTCGTGCTTGTCGGCGGGATCGAGGTCCTCGTCGAAAGCGCCAGTCTGGTATTTCTGAGCATATTCGCGCTGGTCAACTGGATCGCCTGGAAACGCAATGCTGGGCGTCGGTGGATCGCGCTGATCGGCCTGTCCGGTTCGCTGGCCGGTGCCCTGATGCTTGTACTTTATCTCTTCAAACTCGTCTGACCTTGTCTTGGCCGGTGTGGCCGCCTAGGTCCGCCGCTCCGTGCGGCATGGTGGCCGTGCAATCGAGGACGTAAGATGGGTTATCGTGTTGCCGTGGTCGGCGCGACCGGGAATGTCGGCCGTGAAATGATGCAGATACTCGCCGAGCGCGAGTTCCCTTGTGACGAGGTCGCGGCAGTCGCCAGCAGCCGTTCGCATGGTACCGAAGTCGAATTCGGCGACACCGGCAAGATGCTCAAATGCAAGAATATCGAGCATTTCGACTGGTCCGGCTGGGACATCGCGCTGTTTGCCGCCGGAAGCGGCCCGGCTAAGGAATATGCGCCCAAGGCCGCTGCGGCGGGCTGCGTCGTGATCGACAACAGCTCGCTCTACCGCATGGACCCCGACGTGCCGCTGATCGTGCCCGAGGTGAACCCCGACGCGATCCACGAATATTCGAAGCGCAACATCATTGCGAACCCCAATTGCTCAACTGCGCAATTGGTCGTCGCGCTCGCGCCGCTTCACCGGGCGGCGAAGATCAAGCGCGTCGTCGTTTCGACCTATCAGTCGGTTTCCGGCGCGGGCAAGGCGGGGATGGACGAACTGTTCCAGCAGAGCCGCGCGATTTTCGTCGGCGATCCGATCGAACCGGTGAAATTCACCAAGCAGATCGCCTTCAACGTCATCCCGCATATCGACGTCTTCATGGATGACGGCTCGACCAAGGAAGAGTGGAAGATGGTGGTCGAGACCAAGAAAATCCTCGACCCCAAGATCAAGCTCAACGCCACCTGCGTGCGCGTACCGGTTTTCGTCGGCCATTCGGAAGCGGTGAATATCGAATTCGAGAACGAGCTGTCTGCGGAACAGGCGCAGGAAATCCTGCGCGAGGCACCCGGCATCATGCTGATCGACAAGCGCGAGGACGAAGGATACGTCACGCCGGTCGAAAGCGCGGGCGACAGTGCAACCTATATCAGCCGTGTCCGCGACGACCCGACCGTCGACAATGGCATCACTTTGTGGTGCGTCAGCGACAACCTGCGCAAGGGCGCGGCGCTCAATGCGGTGCAGATCGCGGAACTCCTCGGGCGCGAATGCCTTAAGAAGGGATGATCCGGAGCAGCTTTCTCATTGCATTGCCGCTGGCGCTTGTTGCCTGCGGCAAATCCGAGGAACCGCCTGCTGCAGAGGCCACGCAAGCGTCAGGCCCGCTTGAGCAACGTCTTGCCGGGGCCAGGTTGGTGGTCGATGCAAATGGCCTCGCCGCGAAAGGTGAGGAAGGTCTCCGGTTCGGCGCTTCCCGTGCGGAGGTCGATGGCCTGGCTGAAACGGCTTTCGGAGCTACTGGCGAAACCTCGCGCAACGAAGAGTGCGGGGCGGGGCCGATGGAGTTCAGCCAGTATGGGCCTTTGCAGGTGGCATATCAGGATGGAAACTTCGCCGGATGGTTCCTGCGGGCGGGCGAAGGCGTCGTCACTTCGGATGGGATTGCGCCCGGGACGACCCCGTTGGAGGCCCTGCAGCTCGAGAGGCAGGTCCAGCAACTCGACACCACGCTCGATGGTGAGTTCCAATACACTACCGCCGATTATGGCACGATCACCGGCTTTGCAAAGCCGGATGGGACGATTACCGCGTTGCAGGCCGGGGTCAGCTGCTTCTTTCGCTGATCATTCGCCCGGCGGGGGCATGGCTCCTGCCGGACGTTGCGGTTTGCGCATCAGGAAGGCCAGCGGCACGGCGGCCAGAGTGATCCACATCATCATCAGGAAATCGTCGACATAGGCGATCATGGCGGCCTGCCGGTTCGCCTCCAGATCGATCATCCGTAGCGCGACCTCTCCCAGATTCTGATAGCGATCGACCGTGCTGACATCGATCATGCTCGATACCGATGCCCCCGTGACGTTGGCGGCGATATCGGAATGTGCAGTCTGTATGTTGCGGGCCAGCATAACGGTCGTAAGCGAAATGCCGGCGGATGCGCCGAGCGAACGGAACAGGTTGAGCAGGCTCGACCCATCGGTGCGCAGGCGCGGCGGCAGAGTGCCGAATGCGCTGACGTTCAGCGGAATGAACACCAGGCCCATGCCAAGGCCCTGCACCAGGCCCGAGGCAACGATATGGAACTGATCCACGCCGAGCGACCACTGGGACATTTCGTGAAGCGACATTGCGCAGATGACGAAACCCGTGGCCACGACCATTCGGGAATCGATCCCCCGCCGCATCGCCATCCCGGCAAACTGCATCGATGTGAGGATGCCGATCCCACGCGGCATCAGCACCAGACCGGTATCGATCACGTCATAGCCCAGCAATTGCTGCAACATCGGCGGTAGCAGGGCCATGGTCGCGAACATCACCACGCCGATCACCATCATGAAGCCCATGGCGATGGTGAAGTTGCGATCGAGGAACAGGGCGCGGTCGAACAGTCCATCCTTCGCACTGCCGAGATGGATTACCGCCATCCACGTCGCGGAGATGAAGAGGAAGGTCCACAGCCAGATTTCGTAGCTATCGTACCAGTCCAGCGTCTGCCCGCGATCGAGCAGCATCTGGAAGCTGGCCAGCGCTACGGCGAGCAGGATGAAACCGGTAAGGTCGAATCTGCGCTTCACCGTATCGCGATGCGGCAGTTGCGTTATCAGGATCGCCAGGCTGAGGATGCCGATGGGCAGGTTGACGTAGAACACCCAGCGCCAGTTTGCCTGCTCTGTCAGCCAGCCCCCCAAGACGGGCCCGAGGATCGGACCGATCATCATGCCCATGCCCCACAGAGCCATCATCTGCGCGTGTTTGCTCGGCTTGTTGGTGTCGAGCATGAAGGCCTGGCTGAGCGGTGCGATGAACGCGCCCGTCAAGCCCTGCAATGCGCGGAAGAGAACCATCTCCTGAAGGTTTTGCGCCATGCCGCATAGCATGGAGGAGAGGATGAACCCGGCGACGGATAGAATGAACAGGCGGCGCCCGCCGACCCGGTCGGCCAACCAGCCGGTGATGGGCAGGGCGACGGCGCTGGCGATGATGTAGCTCGTCAGCACCCAGGTGATCGTTTCGGTCGTCGCCCCCAGTGCGGTACGCATATGCGGAATGGCGACATTGGCGATGGTAGTATCGAGCACCTGAAGCAGCGATGCCGCCATGATGCCGACGATCAGTATGCCGGGGTTGGCGACCGGCAGCTGCGCGACGTCATGCGCCGGATCGGGCGCCGCAGAGGCTCCCGCAGGGGCGGCCCGACTGGCCATCGATCAGTGCTGCTTGCCGTCGGTATAGACGGTGACTTCGGTCGACAGGCCGGCAATGAGCGGGCGCGGGCTCTTTTCGTCGATGGCGATGCGCACGGGCACGCGCTGCGTCACCTTGACCCAGTTGCCCGTCGCATTCTGGGCCGGGATGACGGAGAACTCGTTACCCGTCCCCGCGCCGATCGATTCCACATGGCCCTTCAGCTTCACGCCCGGATAAGCGTCGAAATGCACCTCGGCCGGTTGGCCGACCTGCATGTCGGCAAGGTCGGTTTCCTTGAAATTCGCCTCGACATAGCTGCTGCCGTCTCCGACCAGCGTCAGAACGGGAAGTCCCTGCACGACTTGCTGGCCCATCTGCAGGCGGTCGGCCTGCGCGATGCGGCCGGCAGAAGGCGCGCGCACTTCGGTGCGGCGCAGCGAGAGTTGGGCGACAGCCTTCTGCGCCTTGCCCGCTGCGATCTGCGGGTTCTCGCCCGGAACGGCGCTGCCCCTGGCGAGCTTCGCGCGGGCTTCCTGCTGGCGGGACTGGGCCTGGCGCAGTGCCTCGCGTGCCTGATTGACGCGGTGTTGAGCGGCGTCGTGATCTGCCTTGGTTACAAAGCCGCGCTTGTACAGCGCATCCTTGCGGGCGAAATCGCTTTGCGCGAAGGCGATGTCCTCGCGCGCCGCGGAAATATCGGCGCCCGAAAGGTCGGATGAATTCGCCAGCGCAGTGACATTGGCCTGCGCCCCGGCGATGGCGGCATCGGCCTGCGCGATCTGGAGACGATAGGGTTCGGGATCGATGCGGAACAGGAGATCGCCGGCCTTCACCGCATCGCCTTCGCCCACCAGGACCTCGACGATCTCGCCACCGACCTGCGCGCTGACCGAGACCTTGTCCTGCTGGACATAGGCGTTGTCGGTCGAGACCTGACCTTGGAGTGAGAACCAGTAAAACCCGCCGACAATGAGCAGCAGAAGCGGTACGCTCAGCATCAGCAGCAGGCGATTCCGGTTGCGCTTTGGCGTGGGAGTTTCGGTTTCGTCCACGGTATCGACCGGGATCTGGGGGTCGGCCTCAGCCATTTGCGACATTCCTGAACTCACGTTCGGCCGAGAGATTGGCCGAGATTCTTTCGAGTAACTGTGCGAGCAGGTCCTGCTCGCGCTTGGTGAGACCTTCCGCCATATCCGCGACCAGCGCGTTCACGATGGCGCGCAAAGGCTCGACGATCTCACGGCTCTTGTCGGTCGGATGCAGCAGGCGCGCGCGTCTGTCTTTAGGGTCGGCGACACGTTCCACCCATCCGGCTTCCTCCATCCGGTCGACGATACGGGTCAGGGTGATCGGCTCGACCTCGATCCGCTCGGCATAGAAGGCCTGATTTTTGTCGGGGAATTTGGAGAGGCTCAGCAACAGTCGCGCCTGCACCGCGGTAAGACCAAGGCTGCGCACGCGTTCGTCGAACGTCCTGCGCAGGAGACGTGCACTGTCAGACAGGAGATAGCCGAAGTTGGAATCCATGCCGCGCATATAATAAGCCGGCTTACTATTGCAAGTGGCATGCGACGAGGCGATACGAATGCACGAGGGAGAGCCGCATGACATTGACCGCCGATCTCTATTTCAGCTTACGATCGCCTTACAGCTATCTCGCGGTGGGACGGTATCGGGCGATGGGTGAGGAATACGATCTCGATATCGCGCTACGCCCGGTCTATCCGCTGGCGATCCGCCAGCCTGATTTCTTTGAGCGCAATCACCCCAACTGGCTGGGCTATACCATGCGCGATATGATGCGTGTGGCGCAGTTTCATGGCATTGCCTTCGGTCCGCCGCGCCCCGACCCCATCGTCCAGAACCCTGCTACGCGCGAGATTGCCGCCGAACAGCCCTATATCCGCCGCGTAACCCGCATGGGGCAGGCAGCTACGCGGCGCGGTAAAGGCCTGGCTTTTGCGCATGAAGCGGGACAGCTTATCTGGGGTGGGCAGGAGAACTGGCACGAAGGCGACCATCTTGCCGGGGCGCTGGAGCGGGCAGGGCTCGATCCCGCTGAAATCGAGGCCGAAGTCGATGCTCAGGCCGATGAGCTTGATGCCGAAATCACCGCCAACCAGAATGCGCTCGAAAAGGCGGGCCATTGGGGCGTGCCGACATTGGTATTCGAGAACGAGCCTTTCTTCGGACAAGACCGCATAGAAATGGCGCGGTGGCGCATGGAGCAGAAGGGGCTTGCAAGACGATGAAAGGCGAACTCAACGGAGGCTGTCTTTGTGGAGCTGTGCGATACACCTTGTGCGAAGGCTTCCGCCTCAATCCCTATGCCTGTCATTGCACCGACTGCCAGAGCCGCACCGGCTCGGCCTTCAGTGAGCACATGCTGTTTGCGATCACCGATCTCGAAATCACCGGAGAGCTCGATGTCGGCGAATACGACCAGCCCAGCGGCGCGCATTCGCGGATTTTCGGCTGTGCGAAGTGCAAGGCGCGGATTTATGCAGTGAACGACAGTCGTGACGGGTTGGCGAGCCTGCGCTGCGGTACGCTCGACGACAGCGCTTCCTTCGTCCCGGCTGCGCATCTCTGGGTGAAGAGCAAGCAGCCGTGGATTGGTCTGCCGACCGATGCAAAGGCGATGGACGAGCAGCCGCGTACCAGCGAGGAATGGATCGCATTCGTGGGGATTGCATGACGATGAAGCAGGAAATGACCGGCGGCTGTCAGTGCGGCGCCGTGCGCTACACCGCGCAGATCGATCCGGAACAGGCCTATCTATGCCATTGCCGGATGTGCCAACGCGCTACCGGCGGTGTTTCGATCGCGTTCATCGGATTGCCTAAATCGGACGTGCTCTGGGAGAGTGGTCCCGACTGGTATGCGAGTTCGCCGATTGCGCGCAGGCCGTTTTGCCGCGCGTGCGGCACCCCGCTCGGTTTTGCTTTCAACGAGGGCGAGAATATGGACGTCACTGTGGGCAGCCTCGACGAACCCTATGGCATCGAGCCGCACTGGCACTTTGCTTCCGAGAAAATGCACGAGGCATGGCTCGATACGTCGAAGCTGAAGCGGATACCATTGAGCGAGCACACGGCGCTCAGTCAGCGATGGATCGATGCAACGGGCGAGGTTCCCGAATGAACACGGAATTTTTCGAAAGTTTCGATGGTACGCGGCTGGCGCTGCACCGGCACGGCGAAGGCAGGCCCTTCGTGCTGCTTCACGGTCTTTTTTCCAGCGCGCAGATGAACTGGATCAAGTGGGGGCACCACGAGGCGATTGCCGCCAAGGGGTTCGAAGTCCTGATGCTCGACTTCCGGGTCCACGGAGAAAGCGATGCACCGCACGATCCCGAGAAATACCCGACCAATGTGCTGGTGCGCGACGTAGTGGCGCTGGTCGAGCATCTCGGTCTTGAGAATTACGACCTCGGCGGTTTTTCGCTCGGCGCTCGCACCTCGCTCCACGCCACGGCGCATGGTGTCCTCGAACCCGGACATCTGGTGGTCGGCGGAATGGGTACCGCGGGCCTTGGCGAATGGCATCGCCGCGCAGCCAAATTCCGCCGCGTGATCGACAAGTTCGACGAAATCCCCCGGGGCGATCCGGACTATTTCTCGATGCAGTTCCTCAAATCGCAGGGTGTCGACCGGGTGGCGGCGCGTCTGTTACTGGACACCATGCCCGATCTCGACCTTGCGCTGCTCGACAATATCGCCATGCCGACCCTCGTCGTCTGCGGTGACGAGGACCGCGACAATGGTTCGGCGGAGGAATTGACCGCGCTGCTGCCCAATGCCGACTTCGTCGAGGTGCCCGGCACCCATATGGGCAGCGTGACCAAGCCGGATTTGGGGCAGGCGATCGCCGAATGGCTGGGAGAGACGGGGTGACAGATACCAGACCGGATATTCGCTGGTGGCTGTTGGGGCTGCTCGCCTTCGTCATCGTGATCGCGCTGAGTGTCGCGATTACCGGGCCCGATGAAGTCGTGCTCGGCATCGGCGAGCACCAGGCTGCCGGGAGTGCGGCGCGGGTCGACGAGATTCAGGCGCAATGGCGCGCGGGCGGGGTGCGCACACTGGCTATTGTCTCCATGCTGGGCGATCTGGTCTTCATCGGCATCTACGGCTGGGGCAGCTGGCAAGCCGGGCGCAGTTTCATGGCAATGCCGGGATCGGTGCGGATGATAGGCATGCTGGTCGCGATATCGGCGCTGATCTTCCTCGTGACCGACTACACTGAAACCATCCTGCAGGTGATCCAGTTGCTGCGCGAGCAGGGTTCGGACTGGATGGCGGCGGTTGCGGCCATCGTACGCCCAGTCAAGGTCATAGCCTGGATTGCCACTTTCGGCGGAGTGTTGATAGCGCTCGCAATTCGTCGATTTGCCGCGCCAACCGCTTGATTAAGCGCTGCTGCAGGTGCAATCCGGTAGCACGTGAAACCACATCACAGATTTATTCCGAGAGGACTCGTATGAAACTCGCTTCCGTCGCGCTTTCCGCGCTTGCCATTTCGCTCGCCAGCCCTGCGCTTGCCGATCACCACGAAGACAAGGCCGAAATGACAGCCGCCTATCCGATGACCGCGCAGGGCGCCACCGACTGGGTTGCCATGGTCGAAAAGGAGATGGCGGATTTCGGCGTGGAATATGCGCGCGTTTCGTGGGTGAACTCGACATACATTACCGACGATACCGATGCTCTCGCCGCCAAATATGGTGCGGAGGCGACTGAAATGTCGGTTCGCTATGCCAATGAAGCGGCGAAATACGCGCAGGTCCAGGGCCTCGATCCCGAAGTCGCGCGCAAGCTCGACATTCTGCGTAATGGCATAGTCATGCCCGCGCCGGTGCGCGATGGTGCGGCGACCGAACTCAACGAGATCGCGACCAGCCTCAACAGCCAGTACGGCAAGGGCAAGGGTACGCTGAACGACGAGGAAATCAGCGGCAGCGACATCGAAGCCGAGATGGGTAATCTCGAACGCACCCCCGCCGAATACGCCGAAATGTGGACGAGTTGGCACGACAATGTCGGCGCACCGATGCGCGACGATTACCTGCGCATGATCGCTATCGCCAACGAAGGTTCGAAGGAACTGGGCTTTGCCGATCTCGGCGCGATGTGGCGTTCGAACTACGACATGGACCCCGACCAGTTCGCGGCCGAAACCGAGCGGATGTGGCAGGAAGTGAAGCCGCTCTACATGGCGCTGCACACCTATGTCCGCAGCAAGCTCAACGAGAAATACGGCGAAGCCGTTCAACCCGCCACCGGTCCGATCCGCGCCGACCTGCTCGGCAATATGTGGGCGCAGGAATGGGGCAATATCTACCCGCTCGTCGCGCCCGAAGGTGCAGGCGATATCGGCTATGACCTGACCGAGCTGATCGAGCAGAAGGGCCTCGATGAAATCCAGATGGTGAAGACCGGCGAGCAGTTCTTCTCCTCGCTCGGCTTCGCTCCGCTGCCGGGCACGTTCTGGGACCGCAGCCAGTTCGTGAAGCCGCAGGACCGCGAAGTGGTCTGCCACGCCAGCGCCTGGGACGTGGACAATGTCGACGACCTGCGCATCAAGATGTGCATCAAGCAGAATGCCGACGACTTCGTGACCATCCACCACGAACTGGGCCACAACTATTATCAGCGCGCCTACAATCAGCAGGATTACCTGCATCTCAACGGCGCGAATGACGGCTTCCATGAAGCGATCGGCGATATGATCGCCCTGTCGATCACCCCCGAATACCTCGTGCAGATCGATATGCTCGACGAAAGCCAGGTGCCGAGCGCGGACAAGGATATCGGCCTGCTGCTGCGCCAGGCGATGGACAAGGTCGCCTTCCTGCCCTTCGGCCTGATGGTCGACCGCTATCGTTGGGGCCTGTTCGACGGATCGATCCCGGCCGACCAGCTCAACAAGGGCTGGACCGACCTGCGTCTGGAATATCAGGGCATCACGCCGCCGGTCGCGCGTGACGAAACCAAGTTCGATGCGGGTGCCAAGTACCACATTCCGGGCAACGTGCCTTACACGCGGTACTTCCTCGCGCGGATCCTGCAGTTCCAGTTCTTCAAGGCCGCCTGCGATCAGGCCGGATGGGAAGGGCCGCTGCACCGCTGCTCGTTCTACGGCAATGAGGAAGTCGGCAAGAACCTAAATGCGATGCTCGAAATGGGCGCCAGCAAGCCGTGGCCGGACGCGCTCGAAGCCTTCACCGGCGAGCGCCAGATGAGCGGCAAGGCGATGGTCGAATATTTCGCCCCGCTCAAGGCGTGGCTCGACGAGCAAAACGCCGGCAAGACCGAAGGGTGGTAAGCCACTTTGCCTCGCTGCTCGCTCTCCCGTTCGCGGTCGCCTGCGCGTCCGTGACGGGAGAGGTTGGTGGCGACGGGACCGCCGTCATCGAATGAGCAAGAAGCGCAAGGAGCTGCCCGTTGTGGGCTGGCGCGAGCTCGTGCACCTGCCGGAACTCGGCCTGCATGAGGTGCCAGCCAAGATCGATACGGGCGCGCGCACATCCTCGCTTCACGGAACCGTGCTCGAGGAATTCGAGCGCGAGGGAGAGAAATACGTTCGTTTCGCAGTGGATTTCGCGCGGCAGCACGTGCGCCAGGTATGCGAGGCTGTGCATGTCGATATTCGCGGCATCACCAGTTCGAATGGCGAAACCCAGCGGCGCTATGTTATCAAGACGCCGCTCAGGATCGGCGATGTCGAATTCCGTGCCGAGATCAGCCTTGCGGATCGCAGCGACATGCAGTTCCCCATGCTGATCGGGCGATCGTCGCTGCGTCGCCGCTTTGTCGTGGACAGTGGCTATTCCTGGTTGCAGACGCCCGAAAAAGACCCCGTTAAAGGGCATAAGCCCTGAGGAGCCAACAATGAAAATCGCCATGCTGGCGCGCAATCCGAACCTCTATTCGCACCAGCGACTGAAGGAGGCTGCGGAGGATCGCGGGCACCAGTTCGACATTCTCAACACCACCCGTTGCACCGTCCATATCGCCAGCCACAGACCGGAGGTCTATTACAATGGCGAGCCCTGCGTCGGCTACGATGCGGTAATTCCGCGAATTGGTGCATCGATCACCAATTACGGCCTGGCGATCCTGCGCCAGTTCGAGATGCGCGGCTGCTGGCCGTTGAATGAAAGCGTCGCCATCGGCCGCAGCCGGGACAAGCTGCGTTCCATGCAGATCCTCGCCAAGCACGGGCTCGGCCTGCCGCTGACCGCCTATGCCAACGATCCCAAGCAGGCCGAGGAGATCATCAAGGCGGTGAAGGGGCCACCGGTGGTGATCAAACTGCTCGAAGGGACGCAGGGCATCGGGGTGGTCCTTGCCGAAACGATGAGCAGCGCCAAATCGGTGATCGAGGCTTTCCGCGGGGCCAACGTCAACATTCTGGTGCAGGAATTCATCAAGGAAGCTGGCGGCACCGATATTCGTGCGCTGGTTGTAGGTGGCAAGGTGGTCGCAGCGATGAAGCGCACCGGCGCACCAGACGATTTCCGCAGCAACCTCCACCGTGGCGGCAGCGCCCAGCTGATCAAGATCACGCCGGAGGAGCGCAGCACCGCTGTCCGCGCGGCCAAGCGCATGGGTCTGAATGTGTGCGGCGTCGATATGCTACGGTCGAACCACGGGCCGGTGATCATGGAAGTGAACAGCTCCCCCGGTCTCGAAGGCATCGAAAACGCCACCGGCAAGGATATTGCCGGGCAGATCATCGAATTTATCGAGAAAAGCGCCAAGGACGGAAAGACGAACACCAAGGGGCGGGGCTGATTGTAACCTGCACGCGTGTTCCGGCGAAATGGACAGCGACCGCCATTGAGGAGCGGTCGCGATCCAGGAGGAATACCGAAATGCGAACAACCAGCTATCTGGGTCTGGCGATAGCCGGCCTTGCCACCGTCGCCATTGCCCAGCCCGCATATGCCGCCGAGTTCAAGCCCTATTCCGACGCTGCCTTCGCCGCCGCCCAGAAGGAAGGCCGTTCGATCCTTATCGATGTCTATGCCCCGTGGTGCACGGTCTGCGCACGCCAGCAGCCGCTGATCGAGAGCGCGGCCAAGGATCCTGCGAACAAGGATCTGATCATCTTCAAGCTCGATTTCGACAAGCAGAAGGCGGAGCAGCGCCAGTTCCGCGTAACCAAGCAAAGCACGCTGATCGCCTTCGATGGCAAGCGCGAGACTGGTCGCCTGCTGGGTTCGACCGACGCGAAGTCCATCGCCAGCTTGCTCGCCTCCACGCGCGGCTGAGGAAGGGGCGTGGACCTGCTAGCTCTCGCTGCGGCGCTGCTCGCCGGGGTACTGACCTTCCTAAACCCGTGCGTGCTGCCGATCCTGCCGCTGGTGTTCGGCGCTTCGGCGGGCGAGCATCGCTATGGCCCCGCGGCGCTGGCGGGTGGGCTCGCTCTGTCCTTCACGCTGGTCGGGCTGTTCGTCGCCACGATCGGCTTCTCACTGGGATTGGACCCGAGCCTGTTCCGCACTGTTTCGGCGGGATTGCTGATCGTGTTCGGCGCTCTTCTTGTAGTATCCCGCGCGCAGTATGCGGTGCAGACAGCCATGGGGCCGATTGCCGACTGGGGATCACGCAGGAGCGATGCGCATGATGCAAGCGGTGTTGGCGGCCAGTTCGGTCTTGGCCTGCTGCTTGGCGCGGTCTGGAGCCCGTGTGTCGGGCCCACGCTCGGCGCGGCAACGCTGCTGGCGAGCCAGGGCGAGGCGCTTGGCAGCGTGGCGCTGACTATGCTTGTATTCGGCATTGGTGCGGCCATCCCGCTCTTGCTGCTGGGCACGGTACTGCGCCCGCAGATGGCGCGGCTGAGAGAAGGGCTTGGCACGGCAGGTCGCACCGGCAAGCTGCTGCTCGGCGGCGGGATGATCTTGGTGGGCGCCCTGGTGCTCACCGGTTTCGACAAGCTTCTCGAGACCGCATTGATCGAAGTCAGTCCTGCCTGGCTGACCGAATTGACGACGCGGTTCTGAATGCGGGCCGATGATACCACCATGTCCGCCCTGATGGGCAAGGCGCAGAAGGGCGATGCCGAAGCCTACCGCGCGGTGCTCGACCACAGCCGCAAGTGGCTGACGGGCTTTTATCGCGGTCGCATCGATCCGGCGGGAGCGGACGATCTGGTGCAGGAAACGCTGATGTCGGTTCATGCCAAGCGCGGCACCTACGATCCATCGCGCCCGTTCCTGCCGTGGTTGGCGGCCATCGCACGTTACCGGTGGGTCGACCGGTTGCGGCGCGGCTATCGTCGCCCGGAAAGCGAACTCGACGAGACGTTGTCCGAAGGCGACCACGAAGCCGAAGTGATCGCACGCATCAGCATCGACCGGATGCTGGCGCAACTTTCCGATGCGCAGGCGGAAGCGATCCGCCTCGTCAAGATCGAGGGTCTGACGATCGCCGAAGCCAGCGGCCGTACGGGGCAATCGGAATCACTGGTGAAGGTCAATATCCATCGCGGGCTGAAGAAGCTCGCTGCAAATGTCGAAAGCGAATAATGTCATGAGTAGTCCCGCAACGAACAGTCAGGTCGATCGCCTCGTCGCCGATCTCGTTCCGGTGAGCCGCGTCAGGGCACGGACCGGGTTGCTGATCGTCGCTGCGGCGATGCTGCTGGCCTTCATGGTGACGGTGCCGATCTTCGGTGTGCGTCCCGATGTGGCCGCGCTGCGTCCTGGCGAGATGGTGCTGCTGCGTTCGGGCGCGCTGCTGCTGATGGGAGTGGCAGCGGCCTGGGCGGTGATTGCGAGTTCTTCACCAGGCGTCGGCTCTCGCCGCGATGGCTGGCGCTGGGCGCTCGCAGCGGCGCTGCTGTTTCCTGCAACCAGTCTTGCGCTTGTCCTTGGCGGAACGCCTTTCCCTGACGGGGTGCTGCATGCGTCGAGCGCCCCGTGGTGCCTTGGTATCAGTCTGGCCAGCGCGCTAACGATCGGCAGCATGCTGACCGCATGGCTGCGGCGCGGCGCCGTTACCGAACTAAACCGGGCGGGCTGGCTGACGGGTCTCGCCGCTGGCGCGTTGGGTACCTTCGTCTACAACCTCGGCTGCGCCAGCAATTCGGTGCACTACGTCGCCTTGTGGTACGGTCTGGCAGTGGGAATTTCCGCGGTTGCCGGGCGCTTGCTGGTGCCGCGCGCTTTGCGCTGGTGAGACCGCCTATCTGAACGGCGGTTCGTTGAAAGCGCGCAACTTCCGGCTGTGGAGGCGCGGACCTTCCTCGCGCAGCAGCTTGCAGGCCGTCACGCCGATCTCGAGGTGGGCCGCGATGGCTTCTTCGTAGAAGGCATTGGCCTGACCGGGCAACTTGATCTCGCCATGGAGCGGTTTGTCCGACACGCACAGCAAGGTCCCGTAAGGTACGCGGAAGCGATAGCCTTGCCCGGCAATCGTGGCGCTTTCCATGTCGACGCCGACCGCGCGGCTCAGGCTCATGCGATGCGCCGAACTGGTATAGCGCAGCTCCCAGTTGCGATCGTCTGTGGTGACCACCGTGCCGGTACGCATACGCTTTTTCAGGTCCGCACCATGCTCCCCCGAAACCTGTTCGGCAGCACCGGCGAGCGCCTGCTGCACCTCGGCGATGGCGGGGAGGGGGATTTCGGGCGGGAGGACCGGGTCGAGCACGTGATCGTCGCGCAGATAGGCGTGGGCGAGGACGTAGTCGCCGATCTTCTGGCTGGGACGCAGCCCACCGCAATGGCCGATCATCAGCCAGGCTTCGGGACGCAGTACGGCGAGGTGATCGCAGATCGTCTTCGCGTTGGAGGGGCCGACGCCGATATTGACCAGTGTGATCCCTTCGCGGTTGGGGCCGACGAGATGATAGGCCGGCATCTGGTGCCGCCGCCATGCCGTATCGGATAGCTGTGCGCGGGCATTTTCGGTCTTCTCGGTCAGCATCAATCCGCCTGCACCGGCCAGCGCCGTATAGCCGTTGGAGCCGAGTTGGGAGCCTGCCCAGTCAACGAATTCATCAACATAGCGATGATAATTGGTGAACAGGATGAAACGCTGGAAGTGTTCGGTATTGGTGCCGGTATAGTGCGCGAGGCGCGCCAGGCTGAAATCGGTGCGCAACCCATCGAACAGCGAGAGCGGGATCGGATCCTCGGCGTCTTCCAGCACGATCCCGTCGGCCAGCTCGTCCCCGATATCGGCCAGCTCGGTCGAGGGGAAATGCCGCGCGATCAGGTTGGGATCGACGCCGACCAGTTCCGCACCGGCTTCACCGTCAAGCACGTAAGGAAAGGGAATCTCTTGCTTTGAGGAGCCGACTTCCAGCTCGACTTCGTAATTCTCGTGGATCAGCTCCAACTGCTCGCGCAGATAGTCGCGGAACAGGGCGGGGCGCGTCACGGTGGTCGTATAGAGACCCGGCGCGTTCAGCCGCCCGAAGGCACGGTTGCGATCTTCCGGCTGATCCCCGCCGCGAAAGCGCAGGCGCAGTTCGGGATAGGCGTAGCTGCCGTCGCTACGACGCTCGGGCGCGGGCAAGGCGCGCTCACGCCCGAAGGCGATGACGTCTTCGCGCAGGCGCTCGACGGCAGCGTTGTAAATTTTCTCGAGCCGGTCGAGAGTTTGTTCGATCGATTCCATGGGCGTTTCTCCTGCCTCTTGTGTTTATCGTGTCCCTTCCTGCCATAAGCAGGGTTCTGTTACAAAAAGGGCGCGGAGACCGAAGCCGCCGCGCCCTTTTGTGTTTCTTCGGAGAGGAAGATCAGCCTTCGGCCGCCTCTTCGCTCTCTTCAGCGCTGTCTTCGAGCATGTCGGCGGGAATTTCGCCGGGCTCGAGCGTCGGGTCGATGCGGTTGGCTTCGGCCTGTTCTTCGATCTCGCGCTGCTCGTCTTCGAACATCTGCGCCATCACGTCGACGCCCTGGCGCTGCAGTTCGGCTTCGTCGTCCGAACGGGCGACATTGGCCTTGATCGTGACCGAGACCTCGGGGTGGAGGTCGATGCGCACGTCGTGCATGCCGATCGACTTGATCGGGTCACCCATGATGACCTGCTTCTTGTCGATGTCGTGGCCCTTTTCGGACAGCGAGGCAGCGATGTCGCGAACATTGACCGAACCGTAGAGCTGGCCGGTGTTCGACGAGGCACGGATCAGGACGACTTCGACGCCATCGACCTTTTCGCCGGCCTTTTCGGCTTCGGTGCGACGTTCCGCGTTTTCCTTTTCCAGGCGGTCGCGGTTCGCTTCGAAGACCTTCTTGTTGGCTTCGTTGGCGCGCAGGGCCTTCTTCTGCGGGAGCAGGAAGTTGCGGGCATAGCCGTCCTTCACGGTGACGACGTCACCGATCGAGCCGAGCTTTTCGATCCTCTGAAGGAGAATGATATCCATGTTCTTTCCCCTTACTTCACGATGTACGGCAGCAGGCCGATATGGCGCGCACGCTTGATGGCCTTGGCCAGTTCACGCTGCTTCTTCGCGCTGACGGCGGTGATGCGGCTGGGCACGATCTTGCCACGTTCGGACATGAAGCCCTGCAGCAGGCGCGTATCCTTGTAATCGATCTTCGGTGCGTTCTTGCCCGAGAAGGGGCAGGACTTGCGGCGGCGGAAAAACGGGCGGGCCATCAGTCGCGCTCCTCACGTTCACGGCGCTTCTTCGAATCGCGCTCGTTCTTGCGCATCATCACGCTGGGGCCGTCTTCGTGCTCGTCGACGGCGATGGTCATGTAGCGGATGACGTCTTCGTTGATGCGGGTCTGGCGCTCGAGCTCGGCAACCACGGAGCCGGGGCCCTCGATGTTGAGCATTACGAAAT
>Ga0310345_10000452_pt1 | contig 61908 bp, 50 predicted proteins | sample HC15DNA20500_MG_FD_204667 | JGI IMG/M metagenome (GOLD analysis project Ga0310345, IMG submission 204667) | Marine microbial communities from station ALOHA, North Pacific Subtropical Gyre - HC15-DNA-20-500_MG | ecosystem: Environmental > Aquatic > Marine > Oceanic | place: Pacific Ocean: North...
GCTCGCCTTCGGCTTCCACTCTCATGCGCCCCTGATCGCCCTCGCGATGCTCAAGCTCGGTGGGCTCTGCCCCCCTCTTCCTGCACGACCGTGACCCACGAATGGGTGAGGAGAGCCATTTTTTTTCTCGCAGAGGCGCGGAGACGCAGAGGTCGGGTGGGCAGCGCGATCCCTCTCGATCGGCTCGACGCGGCTGAGCACCGAGACGGCGAGCTCCTGAGCACGGTGCGGGACGACTGCGCCGCTCGAGCCTGGTCGTCATCGGTCCGCCTCCCGGTCGTTCTCGGTCCGCCTCGTCCGAGGCCGACTCCGGCACCGTGACCCGAGACCGACACCACACCGACACCGAGACCGAGACAGACACCGAGACCGAGACCGAGACCGAGACCGAGACCGAGACCGACACCGAGACCGACACCGACACCGAGACCGACACCGAGACCGAGACCGCTTCCGACTCCGAGACCGACACCGGAACCGATTTCGAGTCCCGCTCCACGTTGGCGCGGAGCGCGTTCTCGCCCGTGCCTGCGAGTGGATCGGCTGACCTGGGGCGCGGCGGCGGGGCCGGCAGCGGGACCGGCAGCGGCAGCGGCGGCGGCAGCGGGACCGGCAGCGGCAGCGGCGGCGGGACCGGCAGCGGCAGCGGGGCCGGCAGCGGCGGCGGGACCGGCAGCGGCGGCGGGGCCGGCAGCGGGACCGGCAGCGGCAGCGGGGCCGGCAGCGGAAGCGGACTCGGAAGCGGACTCGGAAGCGGACTCGGACTCGGACTCGGATTCGGAGCCGGACTCAGATTCGGAGCCGGACTCGGACTCGGACTCGGACTCGGACTCGGACTCGGACTCGGACTCGGATTCGGAGCCGGACTCGGATTCGGAGCCGGACTCGGAATCGGACTCGGACTCGGACTCGGATTCGGATTCGGACTCGGAAGCGGCTTCGGCCTCGGACGAGCCCCGGTGACGAGCGCCCCGCCCGCCCCCCTCTGCGCCTCTGCGCCTCTGCGAGAAATTAACTGCAGCCCGGAACCCGGCGGCCAGCCCCCATCCCGCCGCCACCTCCCCTCTTTGCGGCTTTGCGTCTTTGCGAGAAATTAATTGCAGCCCGGAACCCGGCGGCCAGCCCCCATCCCGCCGCCACCCTGCCCTCTTGGCGGCTTGGCGCCTTTGCGAGAGATAAATTGCTACCCGGAACCCGGCGGCCAGCCTCCATCTCGCCGCCACCCTGCCCTCTTCGCGGCTTGGCGCGAGAGCCAAAAGGCCCAGCGTCAGCTGAGCGGGAAGAGGGCGCGGATGCGGGTGCCGCGGCCGGGCTCGGACTCGATCTCGAGCACGCCGGCGCGCGCCTCCACGATCGAGCGGACGACCGAGAGGCCGAGGCCGGTGCCTCGGCGGCCCTTGGTCGTGAAGAACGGATCCAGCGCACGGGCGCGGGTCTCGGGGTCCATGCCGTGCCCCGTGTCGGCGACCTCGACCCCGGCGAGGCCGCGCTCGGGATCGCGGACCGCGGCGACCCGGATGCGGCCGCCCTCGGGCATCGCGTCGCGGGCGTTCACCACGAAGTTGAGGACCACCTGCTCGAGCTGGGAGCGCTCGACCTCGATCGTCGCGCCGCTCGCCGCCTCGAGGTCGATCTGGAAGTGCGCCGAGTCCAGGACCCGGGTCAGCAGGGGCTCGAGATCGTGCAAGAGCGCGTCGACGTCGACCCGCTCGAGGCGGCGCACCGAAGGCCGCGAGAGGTGGAGGAGCTGCCGGGCGAGGGTCCCCGCCTTCTGCACGCCGTCGGCCACGAGCTCGAGGTTGGCGCGCAGGCGCTCCGGCTCGCTCGCCTCGATCTGGGCGAGGTGCGCCGCCGAGCCGATGGCGGTCAGCATGTTGTTGAAGTCGTGGGCGATGCCCCCGACGAGCTGGCCGACCGCTTCCATCTTCTGGGCCTGGACCAGCTGCGCCTGCGTCTCCTCGAGCCGCCCGACGTGCTCCTGGAGCTCCCGCATCATGCGGCCGCGCTCGTGGGCCGCCGTCAGCAGCTGGGCGAAGAAGGCGACCGCCCGCACGTCCTGCGCGCGGAGCTCGTCCGAGAAGAGCATGAAGACGTGGGCGACCCGGCCCGAGACCACGAGCGGCGCCATCGCCACGTCGCGGCCGCCGAAGATGTTGGCGAGCAGGCTCGCGGTCCAGCGCAGGCGCTCCGGGAGGATGCCCTCGACGAAGACGACCATGTCGTCGGAGAAGACCGTCTCGCGTTCCTCGATCACGCGCCGGAAGAGCTCGACCTCGCGGTAGCGGAGCGCGAAGTCCTGGGCGGCGATGCCGGTGAGCTGCTCGGCGGCCTTGAGGAGCACCGGGCTCACGAAGTAGCGGCGGAAGGCGAGCGTGCCGCGCTCCGGATCGACGTCCGCGAGCACCGCCCGGAGGTCCCCCTCGAGCAGCGCCTCGCCGGCCGCGTCGAGCACCGCGCCCGGGTCGCCGGGGGCCCGCTGGAAGGCGAGCGCGGCCCGCCGGAGCGCCTCGTCGATGTGGGCGCGTCGCTCCGACTCGGCGGTCAGCTCCTCGAGGTGTCGCGTCGCCGCGCCGTCGTCCGCGCGCATGCGCAGGAGCCGCTCGAGCCGCGCCACCTGGCCCCGGAGCTTGCGGATCTCCCGCTGCTGGAGCTCGATCTCCGCGCCGAGCGCCGTGGTCCGCGCGGTGGACCGCTGCACGCCGCTCTGGTCGTCCCCGAAGGGCCGCGAACCTTCCGGTGACGTGCCCTCCTCGGCGTCGCTCTCGGCCCCTCGACTCACGCCCGGGAGCCTAGCACCGAACGACTCTGCCAGCCTGCATCAATTCGCTCTCTCTAGAACTGGTACTCGGCGCGGAGGATGCCGTAGCGCTCGGCGTCGGTCATCTCGCCGCCGCCCTCGCGGGCGCTGCCGAGGAAGGCGTGGGCCTCGCGATAGAGCAGGTGGACCGAGACCTCGTCGATGATGCGGAGCCGGACGTGCGCCTCGGCCCCCACCAGGAAGCCGTCCTGCACCTGCCCCGCCTGGGAGAGCTCGTCGCTGAGGCTCCCCACGTGGCCGATCTCCGGCACGATCCCGAGCGAGAGCGGGCTGTCGCCGATGTGGAACCAGAGGCCGATGCGCGCGTAGATGCCGCTGAGCGTGTAGTCGGGGATGGAGACCGGGATCTCGCTGTCGAGCATGCGGAAGCCCCAGCCGACCTCGAGCTGCAGGCGGGTCGGCCGCTCGCCGGGCGCGAGGGGGATGTCGTTGCGCAGCCCGATCGCGAGGTGGTGCGCGCGCATGTCGGTGGTGCGGGTGCTGCCGTCGGCGCGCTCGTCGCGGCCCTGGAGCCCGACCGAGGTGGTGTAGCGGAGGGCGAGCGCGAGGCGGTAGCGGCTGCCGGCGTCCGGCCGGACGTAGCCGAGGACCTGCGCCTGGATGGCGGGGAACGGGATGGTGCTGAGGCGGGCGTCGCCGCCCTCCATCGGGATGCTGCTCGAGCGCTGGGCGATGCCGGCGCCGGCGCTGACCGCGAAGCCCCACTGGCGCCGCATCTCGAGGGGGACCTCGTCCTCCTCGCTCGCCTCGGGCGCGCTCTCCTCCTCGCTGGCCCCCTCGGCCGCGGCCGCCTCCTGCGCCTCCCAGTCGAGCGGCGGCGGAAGATCTCCGCCCTCGCCGCCCTCGGCCGCCGGCGCCGCGTCGGGGGCGCTCGCCTGGGCGGGCGGCGCGCCGCCGGTCACCGCGCGCAGGTCCCGGAGGATCGCGTGCTGGCTGGCCGGGCGGAGGTGCATGCCCCGCATCGAGTAGTTGCTGCTGGTGACCAGCTCGCCGCTCTGGCCGCTGTAGAAGCGGAGCCGGAGCGTGCGGTTGCGGTAGTGGCCGCCGTAGCTCGCGACCACGATGACGTCGGCGTTCTGCTGGGTCCCCACCCTGCGCACCGCGCGGGCGCTGCTCGGCCGGAGCCCCGCCTGCGCGCACGCCCGGACGTAGTCGTCGTAGCTGACGAGCACGCCGCCCGAGGACAGCAGGCGGGAGACGGTCCGGCGGAGCCGCGCGGGCACCGTGCCGCCCGGCGCGAAGAGCACCCGCGGCGTGTCGCTCGCCTGCGCCTCCACGCCCGCGGGCGCGGCGATCAGGACGGCGAGGAGGACGAGGACGGCGCGCATGGGCTTACAGCAGCTCGCGGATCTGACGCTCCAGGGTGGCGGCGTCGCCGCCGCGGAACCCCGAGTGTACGTGCCGGACGACCCCCTGACGATCGATGATGTAGGTCGACGGCATCGTCGGCGGTCGGAAGCGGTTGGCGACCGAGTGATCGGCGTCGTGCATCACCGGGAACGACACGCGGGTCCGGCTCAGGAAGCCGCGCGCGTTGTCGGCGGTGCGGTCTTCGCTGACCCCGATGACCACCAGGCCCTGGCCGCGGTAGCGCTGATAGATGCGCTCGAGCGCCGGCATCGCCTCCGCGCAGGGCTCGCACCAGGACGCCCAGAAGTCGACCACCACCACCGAGCCCCGGTGCTGGGCGAGATCGATCCGCTCGGCGTTGGCGAGCGCCCGGCCATCGAACGCCGGCGCCCGCGCGCCCGGGTCGAGGGCGAAGGTCGCCGACGTCATGAGCAGCGCCGCGCCCGCGGCGAAGAATCCAACCATCCAGCGATTCATCCGGTACCTCCTGATGGACACGTGGGGCTCGTCACGCAGGACTCGTGCCGGCAGCGGGGCGCGCGAAAGGCCGGGGACCGGGGTCCTCGCTGGAGACTCGGCACCCCGGTTTTCTGGAACGCGGAGCGCGTTCTGAGGGAGCATCCGGGGTTCCTCGACCCCCGGATCCGAAGTCTCCACCGGGGATTCCATCGGGCACGGATTCTGCGTGGCGGGCAGCGGGGCCTCTCGTCCGGCCCCTCACGGGAACGAAGGAAGAGCCATGAACCGACGCCTCTCGCTGCTGACCGCGCTCGCCCTGAGCGCTTGCGCGCCCGACCCGTTCATCGCCGGCGACGGCGGCACGGGACCGGCGCCGGTGTGCGACGCCTACGAGTACCGCGGCACGACCTACGACTGCGCGGCCCTCGACCGGTGCACCGAGACGGACATCACCTATCGGCTCGCCTGCTGCGAATGCGACCCGCGGCTCTGCAACCCGGATCCGGACTGCGGCGACGCGGGCGGCCCGCCCATCCCGGACGGTCCGGCCGAGAGCTGCATGAGCTGCCACAACGGCTCGGACCGCAACGACTACGCGGGCGACGGCATGAGCAACCCCCACCCGTTCCCGGGGGAGCCCAACGTCCAGTGCACCACCTGCCACGGCGGCAACGGCCGCGGCACGGGCAAGCTCGGCAGCCACGTGCCGCCGCCCCCGGAGATCGGCGACGACGAGAACCTCGTCGACAACGAAGTCGCCTACTACAACCGCCGCACCCTCGCGGGCATCGACCGCTTCCCCGACTACACCGTCGACGGCGTCACCTACACCGCACTCGAGTACCTGCAGTTCATCAACCCCGGCGACCTCCGCGTCGTCACGGCCGGCGAGGGCTGTGGGACCCCGGGCTGCCACGCGGGCGAGCACGCCGAGTGGGTCGAGAACGGCCCGATCGGCAACGCGGTCGGCATGTTCAGCGGCGCGGCCTACACCGCCGGCCTCGAGAACGAGATCCCGGAGCACCGCGGGCTCTGGGAGAACACCGCCGGCGACTACGGCTGGCGCGCGGACGAGGACACCGACTGGGAGGGCCCCGGCGACCTCGTCGGCTCCATCGGGCGCGTCGAGGCGCTGCCGGAGCGCGGCCAGTTCGGCACCGGCGAGATCTACGAGAACCCCGTCTACAACGCGGCCAACTTCGGCGACTACGTCACCGCGGCCGGCGACCCGGACGGCGCCAACCGCATCATCCCGAACACGCCGCTCGAGCACACCTACTTCGAGGCCATCGGGATCACCTGCGGGGACTGCCACCTCGGCAGCGCCGGTCAGAACGATCGCTACGGCGACTTCCGCTCCTCCGGCTGCACCGCCTGCCACATGGAGTACAGCGCCGACGGCCGCAGCCGGAGCAGCGACCCGAACGTCGACCACTTCGAGCCCGCGGACCCCGACGCGATCGCGGCGCCCGAGCGCGCGCACATCGACAGCCACCAGATCCGCAACGTCGCCAAGACCCTGCCGGGCGGCGCGTTCGTGCGCGGCATCAGCGACTACGCGTGCGCCGGCTGCCACCAGGGCAGCAACCGCACGGTGATGCAGTACTGGGGCCTGCGCCTCGACCAGAACCGCGACGTCGCGCAGGGCAACCAGTACCCGGAGAACCCCGCCAACTTCCAGAACAGCGCGAACGACACGCGGCTGTTCGACCCGGCGGTGGGCAACAACACCTTCAACGGCCGTGACGCCGACCAGTACCTGCTCGTCGAGGACTACGACGACGACGGACGCGACGACACGCCGGCCGACGTGCACCACGAGGCGGGCCTCGGCTGCATCGACTGCCACGGCAGCCGCGACCTGCACGGCGGCACCCGCGGCGACGACACCAGCGGCCGCATCATGAGCCGCATGAGCCAGGGCACCTTCATCGAGTGCCAGAGCTGCCACGGCGGCGTGAGCTCCTACGCGGCCACCGTGCCCTGCCGCACCTACGGGGGCGACGAGGCCGAGTGCGCGATCGACCGGCTGGGCAACCCGCTCCGCCACGTCACCCGCGAGGGCGACGACTTCTACCTGACCAGCCGCCTGACCGGCCGCCGCCACTTCGTGGTGCAGACCCGCGACACGGTGGTCGACAACGGCAAGGTCAACCCCTTCACCCGCCAGCGCCTCTACACCCCGCTCGCCTCCTACGCGATGGGCCGCGCGGACGGGAACCCGGCGACCGGCGTCGGCCCGCTCCAGGCGGACCCGACGACCTACACCGCGGGCTTCAGCCACACCGACCGCATGGACTGCGCGAGCTGCCACTCGAGCTGGACCAACAACTGCGTCGGCTGCCACCTCGCGAACGGCTACGACGCCAACCCGGCGAACTACTTCGTCAGCAACCTGACCGGCGAGCGCATCGTGCAGTTCCAGGCGGCGGCGGACTTCACCTACCAGACGCCGGTGCCCTTCTACCTGGGCGTGAACGCGCGCGGCCGGATCACGCAGACCCAGCCGGGCATCCAGATGTTCTACCGCTACTTCGACCTCAACGGGACCGAGTCGCAGGTGTTCGCCTTCAGCGACCGCAACGGCAACGGCAACAACCCGAACGTCGGCGGACGCGACGCCCACGGGGCGCTCAGCCACGACGCGATGATGCCGCACTCCATCCGCGGCCGCGTCAGCGGCTCGGACGAGGGGCCGCGCTACTGCGTCGCCTGCCACATGACCGAGAACTCGCTCGACACCTTCGGCGCGCAGTACGACGTCTTCCGCAACGCGATGGCGAACCGGAACTACAACCGGCTCGACTTCAACCTGCTGCGGCAGCACATCGGCCAGAACACCGGAAACCAGCTGGACAGCCCGATCTGGGTGCACATGGTGGCGGGCCTCGGCTCCGGCATCTTCCTCTTCGACGAGACCGGCTGCCCGGAGAACCCGCTCGACGACAACGCCAACCGCGCGTACTGCCCGGACGGCGCGCCGGCGAACAACTTCGACGCGAACGACGTCGTCTACAACCTCGACGGCCTGGTCGAAGCCAACGGCATCTCGAACGCCTCGAGCAGCCACCCGGCGCTCGACCGCGAGCGGGTCCGCGGTCTGCGCATCGGCGCCACGAACCCCTACACCAGCGGCCCGCTCGGCGCGGACCTGACGCAGCTCCTCGCCGACCCCGACGTGGGCGTGGTGCTCGACAGCTGGATCGACGCCGACGGCGCCGCCCAGGGCAACGCCGCCGACTTCATCGACTGAGGATGCGCGGGCGCTTGCCCGCGCGGCCGTCTCCGAAGTACCCAGTCCAACGTGAGCCTCCCCCACCCCATGTCTCGTTCGAGCAGAGCTGCGAGGTGGAGGGCTGCGAGGTGGGGGGCTGCGAGGTGGGGGGCTGTGAGGTGGGGGCTGACGCTCGCGACGCTCCTCGTCGCGGCTCCGGCCTCGGCCAACGAGGGGACCGCCGGCATCTTCGTCCGCGGCGACAGCGACGCGACCATCGTCGTGTCCCCGCGAGCCGCGGTGCAGGTCGACGTCGAGGAGAACACCGAGGTCACCGCGGCCTACATGGCCGACGTCTGGACCAGCGCGAGCATCGACATCCGGACCGCGGCCACCCGCCCGGTCGGCGCCCGCGCCGCCGAGGACTCCGAGTACCTCTGGATCACCGAGCAGCGCGACCAGCTCGACCTCTCGGTGAGCCACCAGCTCGGCGACGTGAGCCTCGGGGGCGCCTACTACTACTCGGGCGAGAACGACTACTGGTCCCACGGCTTCACGCTGAGGGCGACCGAGGAGCTCTTCGGCAAGAGCACCACGCTGACCCAGAGCCTGCGCTTCGTGCACGACATCGTCGGCCGGAGCGGCGACCCCAACTTCGAGCGCCCGCTGAACACCTTCGGCGCGCGCCTCGTCTGGTCGCAGATCCTCTCACCCGACGCGATCGTGCAGGCGGTCTGGGAGGGCATGTACCGCAACGGGTTCCAGTCGAGCGTCTATCGATTCGTCGGCCTCGGCGGCAACGGCATGTGCGGCATCGATCCGGAGACCGGCGACCTCGGGACGGCGAGCCTCTGCGTGCCGGAGGCCCACCCGAGCACCCGCATCCGCAACGCCTTCGTCCTGCAGGGGCGCTACGCGTTCAGCGACGACACCAGCGCGGGCGTCGGCTATCGCTTCTACTTCGACGACTGGGGCATCTACTCGCACACCGCCATCGCGCAGATCGCGTGGGTGCCGGCCGAGAACCAGACCATCACGTTCCGCTACCGCTTCTACACGCAGACCGCGGCCGGCTTCTACCAGTCCCGCTACGACCCACCGCCGGGCGCCCAGATCCGCTTCGTCACCCGGGACCGCGAGCTGAGCCCGACCTTCTCGAACCGCCTCGCCTTCTCGTACCAGGGCCGCACGACCCTCACCGAAGGCGTCGGCCTGAAGGTCGCCTTCGCCCTCGGCGGGACCATCTTCGTCTACCCGGACTTCGTCGGCCTCGACGAGGTCTACGCCCTCGACGGCACCCTGTCGTTCACCCTGGAGCTCTGACCATGCGCCTGCTCGCCCTCGCCTTCTGCCTCACCTGCCTGAGCGGCTGCGTCACCATCCAGCCCTGGGAGCGCGAGCGCCTCGCCCGCACCGACATGCAGTTCGGCGGCGCCGAGGAGCTCGAGGCGGCCGAAGGCCACGCGACCGAGGTCCGCGAGGCCTCCGCCGGCGGCTTCGACGCGGCCGGCGGCGGCTGCGGATGTAACTGACTCGTTGGGCAGGGGCGGGTCCGCCCCCGCCCCCCCGCTGCGGCGGCACAACGGTGTTCGCTCCGGCTCCGCCTCCGCAAACACCGCTGCGCCTCCTCCGCGGGGCCCCCCCACCCACTCCGCGCGCGTCGCTTCGCTCGCGCGCGACCCCAGCGCGGGGCGCTGGGTCCCCTGCGGCTCGCGCTCGCGCTGCGCGCTCGCTGGCCGCCCGCTGGCGCGGGATCGAACACGGCGGGTGGCGCGTGCGGCGACCTCGCTTCGCTCGTCGCCTGCCGTGATGGCTTGCGACCTCGGGAGGTTGGAGAACGGGTGGTCCGCGACCTCGGGGACGATCCTATTCATTTCATACATCTCCCTCCGGGCTCGGGGCGCTTGACCGGTCCGTCTCGGCGCCCCACCTCCCGCTCGGAGGGGAGGCGCGATGAAGAACCTGGGCTTCGACGCCGAGCGGTACGCTTCGCTGGCGGGCTTCGAGTCGGACTGGCGGGACACCTGGTGGCACCAGGACACGCTGGAGCTGATGGCCGCGCGGCTGCGGCTGTCCGAGGTCGGGCGCGCCCTGGACGTCGGGTGCGGGGCCGGGCACTGGGGGCAGCGGCTCTCCACGCTGCTGCCGGAGGGCGCGACGGTCACCGGGGTCGATCACGAGCCGGGCTTCCTCGACGCCGCGCGGGCGCGGGCGGAGCGCTTCCCGCACGCCTTCACGTACGTCGAGGGCGCGGCCGAGGCGCTGCCCTTTGGCGACGACACCTTCGATCTCGTCACGTGCCAGACCGTGCTCATCCACGTGGCCGACGCCGAGGTCGCGCTGCGGGAGATGGTGCGCGTGACGAAGCCCGGCGGGGTCATCGCGGCGGCCGAGCCCGACAACCTCTTCAACGCGCTGGCCTTCCGTCGGCACGAGCCGGCGCCGCCCTTCGAGGAGACGCTCGCGCTGCTGGACTTCGAGCGCCGCTGCCTCGACGGCAAGCGCGCCCTCGGGCAGGGCGACAGCGCGGCCGGGGATCGCCTGCCGCAGCTGCTCGAGGCGCTCGGGCTCGAGGATCGTCGCGTCTACAAGAACGACCGCTGCGCCGTCCTCTCGCCGCCCTACGCGACGCCGGCCGAGCGCATGACCGTCGAGCAGCTCGAGGCACACGCCGACGAGGCGCTCTCCCGCTGGGGGGACGAGGCGACCGCGCGCACGCTGTACCGGGCGGGCGGCGGAGAGCCGAGCGAGTTCGACGCGCTCTGGGAGCTCGAGCAGCGCAGCCGCCGGCGCCTGATCGAGGACACGCGCGCCGGCCGCCACCGCTTCACCGGCGGCCTCTGCATGTACCTCGCGAGCGGCCGAAAGCCTCACCGCCGCTGACGCGGGGGCGGGCGCAGGGCGCGGAGCTGGATCTGGTCGGAGCCGAGCACGTCGGCGATCACGTCCTCGCGCCCGACGACCACCAGCGGGGCGCGGTCGGGGCGGATCCAGCGGGCGGCCGCCGCCTCCACGTCATCGACCGAGAGCCGGTCGATGCGCCGCAGCGTCGCGCCGATAGTGCCGGGCTCGAGGCCCGCGAGGATGCGCTGCGCCATCGAGAGCGCGAGGCCCTGCGAGGTGTCGAGCGCCGCCATCAGCGACTCCCGCGCGCGGGTGCGCGCGAGGCTGAGCTCGAGGTCCCGGATGCCCTCGCCCTCCCCGCGCATGCGTCGCAGCTCGGAGAGCACCTCCTCGACCACCTGACGCGTCGCGCCCGGCTCGACCGAGGTCGCCAGCGCGAGCTCGCCCTCGGTGCCGCTCGCGGCGTACTCGGCGTGGAAGCCGTAGCTGACGCGCGCGTCCTCCCGGAAGGCCAGGTTGAGGCGCGAGGCGAACATGGCGCCGAGGAGCTGCTCCAGCACCAGGAACGCGGCGTGATCGGGATCGGTGATCGGCGGCGCCTGCTCGACCACCTTCACGTAGGATCGCAAGAGAGGCTCCACCAGCGCGATGCCGCGGTCCTCGCCCGCCTCCGGGTAGCGCGGGCCACGCAGCTCCGGCTGCCCCTCGGTACGCGGCCACGCGCTGAAGAGCTGCCCGATCACCGGCAGGAGCGGGAGCGGCTCGACGTCGCCGGCGACGATGAGCGCGCCCCGTGACGGATCGAGGAGCTGGGCGTGGCGCGCCCGCAGGGTCTCCACCGTCACCCCGCGCATCACCTCGAGCCGCGCCTGCATCGCCGCGCCGCGCGGATCGTCGGACGCGTAGAGCAGCTGCGGCAGGCGATCGTCGATGAAGCCGTCGACCCCACCGAGGTGCCCCTCGAGCAGCTCGATCCGCGCGTCGAGCGCGCGCCGGAGGTCGGCCTCGCGGTAGGCCGGGTGCCGCAGCGTCCGCTCGAGCGCCACGAGGTAAGGCCCGAGGTCCTCCATCAGGACGCGATCGGCGATCCGGATCCCGCCGGGCAGCACCGCGATCTCCGGGCTGAAGCCCTGCGCCTGCAGCAGGTCCTCGACCACCTCGCCCTGCTCGTCCAGGGTCGCGCGGGTGAGCAGCCCGGCCATCAGGCTGGTCACGTCCTGCGGCGCGCGCTGATCCCAGAGCGGCGTCGCGCGGGTGACGAACACCACGCTGACCACCCCGTTCGGCTCGCCGCGCGAGATGAAGGCGCGGAAGCCGTTGTCGAGCTCGCGGCGCACCAGGCGCATCCGGAACGGCTGGTCGGGCAGCGGCTCCCCGGGCGGCTCCGCGAGCGCGTCGCGCGGGGTGGCGGCGAGCGGGTGACGAGGCGGCGGGAGCGACGCCCGCAGCGTGCAGCCCGTGATCCCGAGCGCGAGCAGGATCGCGGCGGCCGCCCTCACTGGGGCCTCCGCCGGTCGAGGATGACCCGGCCCTGGGGCGCGCCGCTCGGCTCCGCCCGGGCGATCATCACCAGCCGCCGGCCCTGCGGGAGCCAGCGCTGCACCGTGCGCCGCACCGCCTCGGCGTCGACCGTTAGGTAGCGCTGCCGCTCGTTCTCGAGCGTCGGCACGTAGGCGTCGGTGGCCGTGCCGAGGTGGATCGCGCGGGTGGCGAGGTCCTCCACCCGGAGCCGCTCGCGGCGCGCCCAGATCTCGCGAGCCTCCCGCACCGCCTCCTCGTCGAACGGCGCCTCGTGCACCCGCGCCAGCGCCTCGTCGATCGCCCGCACCAGCTCGGCCGCGTCGTGCCCCGGGGCCGGCACCGCCTGGATGGTGAAGAGCGACGCGTCGCGGTAGCTCCGCTGCTGCACGAGCGCCTCGAGCGCGAGCCCGCTCTCCACCAGCGCGTCGCGCACCGGCGCGGTCCGTCGCCGCCCCATCAGCGTGGAGAGCACGTCCAGCTCGGCGTCCCCGGCGGCGTAGAGCGCGGGCGTCGGCCAGGCGACGTAGACCTGGTCGCGGTCGTGCTGCACCTCGAGCAGGATCTGGCGCTCGTGGTCGAGGGGCGCGACCGGGTCGGGGCGGGGCGCGTCGGGCGCGGGGGCGCTGCGCCGGATCGGCCCGAAGTGGCGCTCGATCGAGGCGCGGATCACCTCGGGGTCGAAGCCGCCGACCACGCTGAGGGTCGCGTTGTCCGGCGCGTAGTGCCGCTGGAAGAAGCTCTGCACGTGGCGCAGGCGCACCGCGCGCACGTCCTCCTCGCGCTCGATCACCGGCTGCGCGTAGGGGTGCCCGTCCGGGAAGACGCCGCGGAAGAGGCTCTGCGCGAGCAGCCCCCGCCAGCCGTAGATGCCTCGCTCGAACCCCTCGTGCAGCACGATCTGTCGCTGCCGGTCGAGGCGCGCCTCGGTCAGCCCGGCGAGCATGCGGGCCAGCCGCTCCGCCTCGATCCAGAAGGCCCACTCGAGCTGCGCGCTCGGGAGCACCTCGTAGTAGATGGTGCGGTCCGGGCTCGTCTCGGCGTTGCGCTCCACCGCGCCGGCCGCCTCGAGTCGCATGAACACCTCGACCTCGTTCAGCACGTCGGTGCCGGCGAACATGAGGTGCTCGGTCAGGTGCGCGAGGCCGGTCCAGCCGCTCGGCTGATCGGCGGAGCCGACGTGGTAGGTCATCGCCACCGCGCTGAACCGCCGCCCCTCGATCGGCTGGAGCATCACCCGGAGGCCGTTCTCCAGGGTGAACGTGATCGGCGCCGGTGCGATGGGCCCGTCGAGCTCGCGCGGCGGCGGCAGCTCGATGACCAGCGGTCGACGCGCCTCCTCCTCCTCTTCGGGCTCGGGCGTCTCCTCTTCTCCCTCGAGCTCGGGGACGAAGATGCCGCCCGCCTCGACCTCCTCGGTCACGCCCTGCGCGCGAGCGAGGCCGGGGGCCAACAGGAGCAGGAGGGCCAGCGCGGCGCGGAGCGTCACGAGGGTGGATGTAGCACGGCGCTCGCCCACGAAGCGGAGCACCGCGCGCGGCGCGGGGAGCGAGGCGCGCGCCGTGTTCCGTCGATCGGGGCCCGCGCCACGGGATCGGCGGCTGGATCGCCGATTGCTGTGCACCCGGGCATGGGATCCAGAGAGCACGTGCTGCAGGTCGTCGCGGTGGGATGGGGCAAAGGCGGAGGGCGCCTCGCCGCCGAGTGGAGCCGGCGGGGTCACCCCGCCCTCGCCCTCCACGCGAGCCGGGAGGCCGCGGACGCGCAGCCGCAGCTGCCGCGCGAGCGCTGTCACGTGCTCGGGCACGATCGGGAGGCGGCCGAGAGCCCCGATCAGGCGCGGCGCCTCGTCCGCGAGCACGCCCGCCGGGTCGACGATCTCGTGCGCATGGAGAGCCGCGACGCCGACGCGATCCTGGTGATGGCGTGCCTCGGCGGGCGCACCGGCTCGGCGGTGGACGCGCTGGTCGAGGCCCTGGACGACAAGCGCACGCCGGTGATCGTGCTCGCCACCCTGCCGCCGGATGGCGAGCCGGTCGCGCGCAAGGTCGAGGCCCTGCGCGCGCTCCGGGCGCTCACCCACGTCGAGCCCGACGGGCTGATCCTCGTCGACGGCGCGCGGGTCTCGGAGCAGGTGAGCGACGTGTCGATCTTCGACCTGCACGACCGCGCCAACGAGCGCATCCTCGAGCCGCTCGACGGGCTGCTGCGGGAGGCGGAGCCGGGCACGACGCTCCGCGGGCTGCCGCCCGAGCGGCTGCGTGACCTGCTCACCGTGGGCGGCCTCGTCTCGTTCGGCGCCGCCGACCTGCGCGGACTCGGCGCCGAGGACGTCGAGGCGGCGGTGCGGGACGCGCTCGACGACAACCCGGTGCTCGCCTCGGGCGTCGACGCGGCCGACGTCAGCGACCTCGCGATCTTCGTCGAGGCGGACAAGCCGACCCTCGAGTCCACCCCGGTGCGGCTCCTCGATCACCTTCGCGAGCACTGGCGCACCGAGACCCACGGCGCGTGCGTCGACGTGGCGGTGCGGCGGGCCCCGGACGGCGCCCCGCCTCGCGTCCGCGTGATCGCGTCGGCCGCGGCCCTCCCGCGGCGCGTCGAAGACCTCGTGACCGAGACGGCGTCGGAGGCGCTCGGCCTGAAGCAGAAGGCGCGGCGCCTCCCCGAGCTCGACCTCGGGCAGCTCGAAGGCGTCGCGAGCGAGCGCGAGCGCCCCCGGCGCGTGTCCGACGTGGCCCCGAAGCGGGTCGAGGAGCCTCGCGCGCCCACGCCGACCCCGGCGCCGGATCGCGACCTGAGCGACAGCCGGGTCGCGGCGAACCGCGCCGTCTACGCCCGGCTCGTCACCCGCTACAAGAGCACCACCAACGACGAGCTCCAGCGGGCGATCGCGCGGCGCCTCGAGCAGGATCGCCTGAGCGAGGACCCGCACATCCGGTTCCTCGCGGTCGACGCGATGGGCAAGATCGGCGCGCACGTCTTCGACGCGTCGCTCGTCGCCTCCACCGAGGACGAGTCCCCGGCCGTGCGCGGCGCCGCCGAGCGAGCCCTCGCCGACGGCAGCCCCACCCGCGCCTACGGCTGAGGAGAGCCAGCCGACGCTTCACCGCTCGCGGAGATGCGCGGCGAGCGCGGCCGTGGTCATCGGGTCTCCGGGGCTGGGGACCTCGACGCGCTCCCCAGACGCCCGCCGTCCGTGAAGCGTCCCTGCTCCGGCGTCGTCCACCTCCGTGGCCCCGATGGGGAACGCGAGCGCCCCTCCCTCCGTGTCGACCACGACGTGCTCGGCGCCCACCACGAGCCCGGGCCCGAGACGGAGCCCGTTCCGCTCCAGCCAGGACGCGTAGCCGGAGCCATCCGGAGCGGGCCGCCCCGAGCGGTACACGGGCGCCTCGTCTCCGGCTGCCACCTCCACCACGAACGGTGAATCGGCCGCCGTCGGGGCGTGACGCCGGAGCTGGCGGCGAACCTCGGCGTAGCGGTTCCTCGACGCCGCCGCCTCCAGGCGCTCCAGCAACGCGTCACCGAAGTCCCACTCCGTCGACGGCACGTCGCTCGGCGACATCGGGTCTGGAGCCGGATCGCGGTGCGCGCCGAGCAGGACGGAGTCGGCGACGCCCCGCGCCCAGAACGGGACGACCCGCTCTCGTCGCCCGTCGACGTACACCGTCAAGGAGAAGCGCCCGACGGCGACGCCGCCCACCTCGAGCGCGTGGGGCCGGGCGAGGTCGACGACGATCGGCGCGTCTCCGAGGACCATGAGGGTCTCGCCGCTCAGCGACAGACGCGCCTCGAGCCACGACTCGTCGCGCATGGCCGGGACCCAGTACACCATCGACAGTCCCCAGAGGACGAAGTTGGCGGGGGCGGTCACGACGGCGCCGACGACGAGCTCCGTGCCCGACCAGCGCCCCTGGTAGGCGCACCACGCGAAGGCGCCCACCAGCCCCAGGCCGAGCAGCTGCGCGCACCACCACGACCACGGGCTCACCCCGGGCCGATGCTCCCGGCGGAACGAGCGGATGGCGTCATCGGTCACCGACCGACGATATCGCGGTCAGGTCTCGAGCAGGTGACCGAACGGGCGCTGCGGCGGCTCGCTGTGCGCGTTGTGAATGCGGGTGCCGTCCTCGCGGTCGTGGTCGCCGTCCGCCTCGCCGTCGTCCACGTAGCTGGTGTCGTACACGTGGACCTTCGACTCCTCCCGGGTCTTCCCCTCGGCGAGGATGTGCAGCACCCAGAAGACCGGGATCGACACCGGCGCGGCGAAGAGGAACGCGGCCCCCCACCAGACCTTGTCGGTCAGGTCGAAGCCCTCGTGGTCGAAGAGCAGGTGGCCGAAGATGAGCAGCACGATGCCCTGCGCGGCGACGTGCACGTAGAGCAGGATGGCCGCCAGGTCGGTGATGATCTCCGTCCGGGGCATGGCGAAGTGAGCCACGCCGAGCGTGAGCGCCGCGAGCAGCAGCGTCGTCGGCATGAGCGCGAGGATCCCGAAGCCCACCCGGCGCCGCATCGGCCAGTGGGCCGTGTCCGGGTCGATGGCGAAGCCGCGCTCTTTCGCGGTGAAACGCGTCTCCATGACGCACCTCCTCGGGCGAGACACCTCGCCCATGTCCGACCATCTACGGCCGCCGCTCTCGAGCGGTAGTCCCCCGCCGAGCGTCCACGCGGGCGGCCACGGGAGGTTCCTACTCGATCGTGAATTCGCCGGTGGTGACCTCGAGGGCGCCGGACGCGGTGGGCACCGAGACGCGGAACAGGTAGGCGCCGGAGAGGGTCACGCTCGCGCCGGCGCGGCGGCGGGCCGGCATGGTGAAGGTCCAGGCGAAGCTGCGCTCGGGCGCGCGCGCCGTCTCCGCGTAGGAGGGCTCGGGCGCGAGATCGACCCAGAGATCGTAGCTGCGCGAGTCGATCGGGCGGCCGTTCGGGCGGGTCACCGCGGTGCCGTCGGCGCGCTCCAGGGTGGCGACCGGGGGGCCGAGCCAGGGATCGGCGCCGGCGACGGTGAAGCGGACGAGGTCGGTCTCGGCGACCGTGGCCGGCACGTCGGCGAGGAGGGTGCCCGCGTCCCGCGCGGCCTCCGGCGCGTAGGGCTCGTAGGTGTAGCCGCCGAACGGCTCGACGCGCGCCGGCTCGATCCACGGCGGCTCGTTCCAGCCCTCGTCGAAGGTCTCGAAGGCCTCCCGGCTGCGCGCCGCGAGGTAGTCGCCCTGGCGCGGGCCCCACAGGGCGCCGGACGCCTCGTAGCCGCCCATGAACCAGTCCTCCTCGGTGATCGAGTAGCCGACGTAGTCGTTGGCGTAGCCGATGAACATCGCCTCGCGGCCGCTCAGCTCGCGCGCCCGCTCCAGCACTCCGTCGGCGAGCGAGGTGGACCACTCGCCGGCGCCGGTGACGAGGGCGAGGCCGCCGACGAGGCCGACGCTGATCATCGTCTGCTTGGGGAGGCGCTCGGCCGGCGAGATCGGCACGCAGCGGCGGTCGAGGCCGTCGATCGGGGTGAGGTCGTCGCAGTTGCCGTCGGAGCCGATGCCGCAGAACGCGCCGCCGTGGCGGTAGTTGAACTCGCCCGCGCCGTAGCCGATCACGTCGGTCGAGATCGGGACGCGGTAGGTGCGCACCCGGACGTCCGGCTCGGTCTCCCAGGTCAGCGCGTCGAGGCGCGGGACGAGGGCGTCGGCGATGACGTCGCCGAGGCGGTCCATGCGGTCGTAGCTCTCGGGCTGGGGCGCGCCGACCTCGCCCGGGTCCGGCGCCGGGCGCGACGGCGACATGTCGGCGCCGAAGCTGTTGAAGAAGAGCAGCCGGGTCGGGAAGTCGAGGCGATCCTCCACCCGGTGCTCGACCACGCTGCCCATGTCGCCGCTCAGGGTGTGCTCGTCGATGCCGAGCACGGTGCCGTGGTAGGCGTAGCTCGCGACGATCGCGTCGATGCGGCCCTCGCGGCGGATGGCGAGGAAGGGCAGCGCCGGGCTCTCCTGGAGCAGGGGCAACATGTCGTTCTCGCAGCGGCGGTCGTCGTGGGCGTCGCTGGTGGAGGCGAGATCGGTGGCGAGCTCGGCCGGGGCGAGGTCGTCGAGCGCCGCCTCGATCACGTCGGCCAGCGCCTCGACCACGCCGTCGTAGAACTCCGGGAAGAACGTGTCGCCGAGGGCGACCAGCGCGCCGGTGGTCATCAGCATGCGCCCGGGGCCGGAGTGGGTGTGGTTGCCCGCGAGCACCAGCGCGTCGTCGAGGCGGCGGCCCGTCCGGGCCTCGAGCGCGTCGAGCACCGCCTCGCGCAGCTGCTGGAACACGCCGACGGTGTCCATGCGCACGAAGATCGCCTCGTGCCCCTCGCCGCGCGAGATCGCGACCGCGCGGAAGGTCAGCTCGCCGTGCATCCGTGTGGTCCCCGGGAAGCGCTCGGCGAAGGGCGTGACCGAGGGCTCCACGTCGATGGCGCCGTAGCCCATCGTGCCGATCCCGAGCGGGGCCGGGACGCGCGCCTCGGCCACGCCGGCGCGGAGCGGCCCCGGCGTCGGCAGCTCCTCGCGGGTCCGGGGAGGCGGGCCCGCGTCTCGGCCGGCGTCGGCGCTGGCGCTCGCGTCGTCCGGGGTGGGCTCGCCGTCACAGGCGAGCAGGGTCAGGCAGGCGAGGAGGACGGCGGCGCGGCGCATCCTCCGAGGGTAGCGGTCAACCGACGTCCGCGTCGCTATCGGAGTCGAGCGCGCGAGAGAGCGTGCCCGTCTTGCCGCGCTCGGACTGCCGCACCGCCTGGCGGGTCACGCCGAGGATCTCGGCGGCCGCCGAGTGGCTCTCGTCCACCGCGCCGAGCACCTGGTCGAGGATGATGTCCCGGATCGCCTGGACGGACTCGCGGACGGGGCCGGCGTGCAGCGCGAACGCCCGGAGGTGCGGCACCGGGTCGAGCCGGGTCTCGTGCAGGGCGTGCGCGTGCCGCATGACGTCCTGCGGCTGCGGGCGCGCCGCGAGCAGCTGCCGCACGCCGAGCTGCCCGAGGAGGAAGGCCTCGTGAGCGAGCAGGCGCGGGCTCCACACCCCGATCGCGGGGGCCGGCGACGCGGTGGCCAGGCTGCGCACCAGCCGGAAGCAGTCCGGCGTGGGCAGCGTCGAGAGGTCCACGAGGGCGACCTCGGGGCGCGCGCTCTCCACGATGCGGAGCGCGCCCGCGATCGACGTGGCCACGTGCACGTCGACGTCGGCGTCCCCGAGCTTGCGCGCCACCCGGCGGCACCAGCTCGAGTCCTCGTGGACCAACAACACGCCCTGTACTTCGATCTTCATGGCAGCCCCGGGTGCCTCTCCCCCCCCACGGACACCACCCTGCCAAGAGCCGCCGTCGACCGGTATCGGACTTAAGTCCCATTTTCGACTGGAATCCGCTCAGCTTGGATTCCGTCGGACTCGCGGCGCCGCCTGAGCGTGTCCCGGACCGCCTCGCAGAGCTGCTCCGGGCGGAACGGTTTCCGGAGAAAGCTCCGTGATTTCAGGTCCATGGTCTCGCGGAGCTCGGTGTCCGCGTAGCCGGACACGAAGAGCACCGCCGCCTCGGGCACCACCTCGGCGAGGGCGTCGACCAGCTCCGGCCCGTTCATGTCGGGCATCATCACGTCGCTCACGATGACGTCGACCCGGTCGAGCGCGTCGGCCAGGCGGAGGGCCTGGTCGGGCGTCTCCGCGGCGACCACCCGGTAGCCCTCGGGCTCGAGGCCGAGCGCGAGGGTCTGGAGCACCAGCGGGTCGTCGTCGACCACGAGCACCGTCGTGCGCAGCATCTCGCCGGAGCGGGTCGCCCGGAACGCCTCGGGCTCCTTGGAGTTGGAGATCACCAGCGAGCGGAGCGCCGGCTTCTCCTCGGTCTCCGGGAAGGCGATGCGGATGAGGGTGCCCCGGCCGAGCTCGCTGTCGATCTCGAGCGTGCCCCCCGACTGCTCCACGAAGCCGTAGACCATCGCCAGGCCGAGGCCCGTGCCCTTGCCCCGCTCCTTGGTGGTGAAGAACGGCTCGAGCGCGTTTTCCCGGACCTCGCGGCTCATGCCGGCGCCGTCGTCCTCCACCTCGATCAGCACCCGGCCCGCCTCGCCCCGGCTGCGCAGCACGAGCCGGCCGCCGCCCTCCATCGCGTCGCGCGCGTTGAGGGCGAGGTTGACCACCGCCTGGTCGAGCAGCCCGCGGTCGAGGTGCACGCGCTTTCCGCCCTCGCCGCGCTCGTGCACCACGCGCACCTGATCGCCGATCAGGCGGCGCAGCATCGGCGCGAGCGCCTCGAGGGTGTCGTCGACGTCGAAGACCTCGAGCTGGGTGCTCGACTGCCGCGAGAACGCGAGGAGCTGGTTGGTCAGCCGGCTCGCGCGATCGGTGACCTGCGCGAGCATGTCCACCTCGCGCCCCGCGTCGGCCGAGTCGACCTTGCGCGAGAGGAGCTGGATCGTGCCGACCATCACGGTGAGCATGTTGTTGAAGTCGTGGGCGATGCCTCCGGCGAGCCGGCCGATCGCCTCCATCTTCTGCGCCTGCCGCAGCGACTGCTCGAGGCGCTCGCGGTCCCGCATGGTGCGCGCGAGCTGGAGCGCGACCGACACCTGGTAGGACAGCGCGAAGAGGACGTCGAAGTCCTCCTCCTCGAAGGGCGGCTCGTCGCCGTCGCGCTCGAGGTAGACGCCGCCGACCACCCGGCCCCGGAGCCAGAGCGGGACGGCCACCGCGCGCGGCGCGTCGTCCGACTCGCCGCTGCTCCGCGGCATGCCGGCCTCGCGCGCGCCGTCGATCAGCGCGCGCACCTCGGGGGGCGGATCGGGCCACTCGGCCGCGCGCTGACGCGCGGTGAGGAGGGTGGCGTCCCGCGAGGACTCCGCGTCGAACACCAGGAGGCCGCGCGTCGCGGCGAGCGAGTCCATCACCTCGTCGAGGAAGAGGCGCCCCTGCTCCTCCACCGCCGGCTGCCGGGTGGCGACCTCGAAGATGTGCAAGAGCGTCTGCAGCTGCCGGCGATGCGAGGCCTGCGAGGTGGCGATGCTGGTGCCGCGGGCGCTCGACGAGCGCGGCAGCTCGAACTCGGCGCGCACGAGCCGCTCCCAGGCCGCCGCCTTCGCCTCCCTCGCGATCGCCAGCGCGAGCGAGGCCCGCTGCCGGGCGGAGTCGCGGCGCCCCTCGGCGCGCAGCATGTGGGCCCGGAGGCGCTCCGCCTCGAAGCGCGCCCAGAGGCAGCTCTCCGCGTCGGCGATCGCGTCGGCCTCGGCGAGGCGCGCGCGCGCCTTGCCGGCGTCGCCCTCGAGCCAGCGCACCGCGCCCTCCAGCACCAGCGCGTGGGCGCGGAAGAGCGGGAAGCGCGCGGCGGCGCGCACGTCCTTCGCCGCCCGCTTGAGGGCCCGCAGCGGCGCGCGTCGGTCGGGGCCGCGGGTGGCCTGGCGCAGGCGGATGTAGGCGAGCGAGACGTAGTGCTCGAACACGACCGGGTGCGCGGTGCGCGGCGAGAGGCCCAGCGCATCGAACTCCGCCAGGTGCGCCTCGAGCTCCGGCCCGAGCTCGTCGAGCTCCAGGAACCGGCGCGTAATCGGTCCCCAGGCCGCGGTGCGATTGAAGCCCGAGAGGGCCGCGCGCGGCACAGGTGGGGCCACCCCGGTGAGCGTCGCTTCGGAGGCGCGCTGGCAGTGCTCGGCGAGCACCAAGGTCGGGGGCGGCGCGTGCAGGCGACGCGCGCGAGAGAGGCTGAGTCGGAGCATCGCCGGCCCGTAGCGATAGTGACCTCGGGTCGCCTCGATGGTGTAGACCGCCTCCGCGAACAGACAGAGCTCCGCCGCCTCCATCCAGCGCTCGTGCCGCTCGAAAGCGTCGTGGAGGCGGTCGAGCCCTCGGTCGAAGTCTCCCCCGAAGTAGCTGGCCATGCCGCGCATCTGCTCGCAGAAGGCGAGCACCGGGGGCTGCCCGAGCCGTCGGGCGATCCGCATCGCCTCCTCGGCGTGCCGCGCGCTCGCGTCTCGCCGGCCGAGGATGGCGAGCGCGGTGGCGACCAGGGCCTCGCTCCGGGCCCGGGCGGCCGACGGAGGCAGGCGGCGCGAGAGCGCGTACGCGCGGGCGGTGCTCTGGATCAGCCGGAGCGGCTTCTCGTACTCCTCGCCGAGCCGGACGTTCTGGTAGTGGAGGTCGCAGAGCACCGAGAGCCGCTCCGCCTCGCGCCCGCTGGCCGGCGGTCCCGCCTCGGCCCGGGCGAGCCGCCACGCCGAGCCGGCGACGGCGCGAGGGCTCTCCACCGGCATGCGCTCGCCCAGCTCGTGGAAGGCGCGCTCGAGCTCGGCCCAGGCCGCGTCGGCGTCCCCGGCCTGCTGGTGCACCCAGGCGCGGCGGCCGCGCAGCCGCGCCCGCTCCTCGGGGGCGAGCGTGGAGTCGAGCGCGCTCTCGAAGTGCCGGAGCGCGCGCTTGCCGTCGCCGAGGCGGGTCGCCGCCTCCCCCGCGAAGACCTCGAGGCGGGAGACCGCGTCGGGCATCGAGGCCGCGATCGCGTCGAAGAGCCGGAGCGCCGCCTCGTCGTCGTGGTCCTCGATGAGCTGCGCGAGCGCGTCCTCGGCCACGTCGAGCAGCCGGCCGCGATCCTCTCGCGGGCGGCCGGCCGCGTAGTGCGCGGCCAGGGTGAAGGGCGAGGCGCCGCCGCGGCCGTCGAGGCAGCGCGCGATGCGCTGGTTGAGGGTCGCGCGGGTCTCGTCGTCCAGCCCCGCGAGCAGCGCCTCCCGCACCGCGTCGTGCACGAAGCGGTGGCCGCCCGGCGCGTCCGCCTCCACCAGGCCGGCCCGGCGCGCGTCGGCGAGCGCGAACTCCAGGTCGTCGAGCGAGAGCGCGTGCAGGTCGGCGAGCACCTCGGCGTCGAAGCGGCGCCCGAGCAGCGCCGCCGACTCGAACACGCGCCGCGCCGCCGGGGGCAGCGCGCCCACCCGGCGCTCCATCAGGGCGAGGGCGCCGCGCGGGAGGTGCATCTGCTCGGCCCGCGCCCGGTCGAAGCGCCAGACCTCGTCCACCGGGCGGAGGGTCGCCGCGTCGAGCATCGCGTCGAGCACCTCGACGATGCCGAGCGGCGTGCCGTCGGAGACCCGCGCCACCCAGGCGACCAGCTCCTCGCTCACCGCGTGCCCGAGGTGGGCGGAGACCAGCGCCGCCGTCCGCCCGCCGTCGAACGGGGTCAACACCAGCCGCGGCAGCGCGGGGCTCGTGCGCCCCTCGCCGGCCCGCGTCGCGACCGCGAGCAGGAGGCGGGTCGCGCCGATCCGATCGGCCACCCGGGTCAGCACCTCGGCGCTGGTGCGGTCCATCCACTGCCCGTCGTCGGCCACCACGCAGAGCGGGCCGAGGGACGCGGCGAGCTCGAGCACGAGGTCGGCGACCGCCTGGGTGAAGGCCTCGGCTCCGAGCCCGGCGTCGTAGCTCGCGTCGGCCCCGAGCAGCTCGGCCAGCTCCGGGCAGAGCACCGCGGCGAACGCCGCGAGGTCGGGCCCGAGGCGCCCCCGCAGGTCGACCCGGGCGGCCTCGTCGCGCCGGAGGGCGGCGGCCGCCTGTTCGAAGATCGCGCGCAGCGCGGCGAGCGGACGCGGGTCGTTCTCGGCGCAAGCATGGTGGATGACGCGGCCGCCCTCGGCCTCGATCTCCCGCACCAGCTCGCGCACGAGGCGGCTCTTGCCGGCGCCGCGCGGGCCCTCGACCAGCACGACCTCGCCCCAGCCCGCGCTGCTGCCCCGCCAGAGCTCGCGGAGCCGGGCCAGCTCGGCGTCCCGGCCGACGAGCGCGAACGCCTCGACGGCGGGGTGCAGCGGCGACGCCGGGCCGAGGGGCGCCTCACCGGCGCGCAGGCGCTCCAGCTCGCCGACCACCGCGCGGGCGCTCGGGTAGCGATCGGCGGGCTCGGGCGCGAGCAACCCCCCGAGGACCACCGCGAGCGGCGCGGGGACCGAGTCGAGGTCGGCGAGCGGATCGCCGGTCAGGCACTCCAGCAGCACGCGGCCGAGCGCGTGGAGATCGGTGCGGGCGTCGACGAGGCGGGCGCCGCGCGTCTGCTCGGGGGCCGCGTAGGGCGGCGTGCCGGCGCCCTCGGGCGAGAGCCGCTCGGGGGTCGCGAAGCCAAAGTCCACCAGCCGCACGCGGTCGCCCCCGTCGAGCACCACGTTCTGCGGCTTGACGTCGCAGTGCACGACGCCGCGCCGGTGCACCGCGTCGAGCGTGTCGGCGATCGCGACAGCCAGCGAGAGCGCCTCGCCCTCGGGCGGCCGCCCCTCGGCGAGCCGCTCGGCGAGCGTCGGCCCCCGGACCAGCTCCATGACCAGCCACGGGACTCCGTCCGACTCGCCGACCTCGAGCACCCGCGGCAAGCCCTCGTGATCGACGCGGGCGAGGGCCGCGGCCTCGCGCCGGAACCAGCGCGCCGCCCGCCCGCCGCCGCGCGCGATCTTGACCGCGACCGAGCTCCCGCGGCGCACGCCGCGACGCACGACGGAGGTCGCGCCCCAGCCGAGCTCCTCGTGGAGCTCGACCTCGTCGATCCGGATGCGCGGCTCCCCTACCTGCACGGGCCACGCGAAGCTACCAGATCGCGAGGGGGTTGAAGAGGGTCAGGCGATCGGATGCACGCAGAAAGTCGGGGCGACGGGCGGCGCGGCCGGCCCGAACACCAGCGGCCGGGTCGATGTTGCCACTGCCCGCACCACCCGCGCCGCCCCCGAGAGGCAGGCCGGCGTCAAGTCGACGTAGCTCACCGCGCCCGCCGTGCGCCCGGGTCGACGCCCGGGTCGACGCCCGGGTCGGGGTCCGGTTCGGGGTCGCGGCCGCGACCGCGCGACGTCCCCGTCGAGCCAGGCCCGCAGCGCCTCGTGGTGGGCGGGGACCAGGTAGTAGTCCAGGTGGAAGAACGGCGTCGGCGACGGAGTCGGCGCGGCCACGGGCACCGGCTCGTCCCAGAGGAACGCCAGGTTCTGGAGGGCCTCGCGCGCGGCCGCGTCCGCCGCGGCGTGGGCGTCCCGGCCGGCGGCGAACCCGCGGGCCAGGGGGGCGGTGCTCCGCCGGGGGAAGCCGACCACCACCGCGGCCACGAGATCCGGGGCGACCCCGTCGGGGTCCCGCACCAGCCGGACCTCCCAGTCGTGACCGGTGAACGGCGCGAGCCGCGCCGGGCACACGCCGCGGCGCAGGGGGAGCTCCCCGTACCAGCTGCCGAGCACCAGATCGCGCTCGACCAGCTCGCGCCGAGCCGCGTCGCGGGCCGCCTCGAACGAGCGGTGCAGCGCGACCCCGTTGGAGCGGGCCGCCCGCCGCGCGCCCTCCCCTCGCGGCCGCTCGCGATCTGGCGCCGACACGTGGACGGCGCCGGTCGGGTGGCCGCCCGCGTCGACCCGGGGCCGCGGGGCTCCGGTCGCCTCGACGATGGCCACCCGCTCGAGCAGCTCGTACCAGGCCCGCGGCAGCGGGTCCTCGTCGAGCTCGGCCGCGCTGCCGGTAACCTCGGTCCCGTCGGGGCCGCGCGCCTGGAGGCCGGCCCGGCGCACCTCGACCCGCCCGCGCGCCCCCTCGAGGGCGACGGTGTCGGCGAAGAGCTCGGGCGCGCTCCACCCGGCGGGGAGCGGGAGGGCCCGGCTCAGGCGTAGGAGGCGGCGGTCCATGACTCCGGCTCCCGGTATCCGTGGGCGACGACCTCGCCCGACCAGCGCTCGAAGAGCGCGATCGCCCGCGCCGTCGTCTCGCGCATCGGCCGCATCAGCGCGGGGTCGGTGACCATCGCGTCGATGGCGTCGAGCCCCTCGTCGGCGTGCTCGGCGTCGAGCTCGGCGTGGTTGCCGATCACCGAGAACATGCGCCGCGGGATGCCGCAGCGCTCCTCGATCAGCGCCAGCCACGTCGGCCCCATCAGCACGATGAGGTACTCGGCGAAGAGGATGTAGGCGAGGTAGAGCGCCGGATCGCGGTCGATCAGCGCCTCGATCCAGCGCAGCTGGGTGAGCAGCGCGGGCGCGAGCGCGCCGACCGCCTCGCCCCCGAAGCGCTCGCGGAGGAGCGCGAGGTCCGTGTCGGCCCAGCGATCGTGGCCGTGCTCCTCCACGAGCTTCTCGGCGAAGTGCGCGGCCAGGTCGTCCCGGCCGAGCGCGCGAGCGCGCCGACGCGCCCGCTCGAGGTGCAGCGGGGTGTGCTGCACGAGGTGACGCACGTTGCTCAGGTAGTAGGCGACCACCTCGGGCGTGAGCCGCCCGGTGGCCGCGCCCACGTAGAGCGGGTTGGTGCGGTGCATGCCCGCCGCGTAGCGCTCGATGTCGCGCTTCAGGGCCGCGGCGATCATCTCGCCCTCGCGCTGCTCAGAACGTACCGGTCGCGAACTTCTTCATGACGTCCTCCTCGGAGCTGGGGGTGGGGGGATGGTCCACGCGGCAGGCCGGCGTCCTTGCTGTATCGATCCACGAACGCCTCCTCCGCCTGTTCGTCGAGAAAGCGCGTGAGGCGCAGCATCGCGCCCCAGCGCTCGCTGGTGACCGTGCTGGTCACCACGTAGCCCAGTCGCAGCAGCAATCGGAGCTGCCGGTAGTTGGTCGGCGCGCACTCGCCCTCGACCCGGACCACCCCGTGGGCGGCCATCAGGCGATCGGTGTGCGCGAGCAGCGCCGCGAGCAGGCCCCGCCCCTGGTACTCGGGCAGGAACGCGACCGTGCGCCAGTAGTACGTGCTCCAGTCGACCGGGTTGCCGACCAGGAGGCCGACCACCCGGTCGCCGTCGCGGAACGCGATCCGGTCCGACTGCGCGAGGAAGCGCCGCTTCGCCGGCGTCAACGGATCCGGCAAGAAGCGGTGATCGGCGGCGTCGGACCGGAACGCCTCGGCGTAGTGCGCCGCCATGAACGCGAGGGCGTCCTCCACGCCGATCGGCGCCGCCGTCACTCCCCCGCCGAGCGCGACGGGGCAGAGGGACGCCCAGTCGAGACGCCAGAGGGTCCAGGATTGACTCTGCTCGTTCGATGTAAACACTTGTTACTCACCCACACCGCGCCGCCCCAGCGCCCCCGGCGTCGCGTTGTCGGGAGAATGCCCACGCGGATCGGGAAAGCAAAAAAGCCGCACTCGCCGCGCGGCGAGGCGTCCCCGAACGGGGATAACCCTTCAAACGTCGAGTCGAAGCAGCTCGCGCAGCCGCGCGGCCTCGGCGTTCGGCGTCGACTTCATCGCGCGGTTGTCGTGTCGGCGGAGCGGCAGCGCGGAGCGGCGGGTGAGGGAGGCGAGGCGGGTCGGTGGATCGAAGCGCAGCTCCACCGCGTAGAACAAGAACTGTTCCCGTCCGCGGACCTTGCTGCGCCGCTCGTTCACCACGACCGCGGCCACGCGCTCGGCGGGGAGGAAGAACGGCAGCCAGGGCACCAGCCCGCGCCGCACCTCCACCCCGAGCGCGTCGACCCGCACCCGCATCGGCACCCAGAGCAGGAGGGCGAGCGCGACGAGGGCCAGGCCGACCCCGAAGTACGCGCGCAGGCAGGTCTCGGACGTGTAGAGCTCGAGCGCCCAGTGCGCGCGGACCGTCTCCGGGCGGATCGCGGCGAGCAGGGTCCACGCGGCGAGCCCCGCCGTGACCGAGGACGCCGCGCCGAGCCGGACGTGCTGCCACCCGACCCAGCGCTCGCCGGCCTTCCCCCCGAGCTGCGCGAGGAGCTGCGCCTGCAGCGCGCAGCCGACGCGGAAGGGCAAGACGAGATCCTCCCCGTCGACCACCCCGACGATCAGCCGCCCGCCCTCGCGCCGGAACCCGCGCAGCATCGCGCGCCGCACCCGCTCCCGCCGCCCGGTCATGCGCTCCACGTAGACGTACGACGACGTCAGCACCGCGCGCCGGGCCACGTGCTCGAGCGGCAGCTCCGGCGAGGAGAACCAGAAGAGCCTCACCCGCTCCCACGGCGAAGGCGCCCGCCGCGACGCGAGCGCCGGCTCCGCCCCGGAGCGAAACGCCCCCTCGCCGCCCGCCTCCCCCGGCCACCGCTCCACCGGCTCCCAAGCCATCCCGCTCATCATGCCCACGCCCCCGCCCGCCGTCACGGGACAACCCCCCGCCGGGCCGCGAGATTCCGCAGCCGCCGGAGTCGAGAGGTGGCAAGTCATGGCGCCGAGGCACCCCCGCCTCCACCACACGACCGGAGATGACGGCAAGCGACGAGCGCAGCGAGGTCGCCGCACGCCGTCGCGCTTCGCGCTCGCGCCCGGGCGGATCGAGGGGCGCGGCGGCGCGATCGGCCTCGACGGACTCACGCACGACGTCGCGGCCGGAAACCGAGGGCTTCGCACGCCGATGACGGCCATCATGCCCTACATAGAACTGTCTCGAGTCTGCGGCGAGAGCGCCTATCGAGGCCGCTTCCTCGAGTATCACGTGCGTCGCACTCGACCTCGGCGCTGGAGTCTGGAGGTACGCATCAACGTCGCGTACCGCTGGGCGTTCGAGTACGCCGGCAAGTGGGACGAGGGACGGAAGGCGACGTTCCGCGCCGCGCTGGCGCGCCACGCGAGGCGAACCTGGTCTGGACGGTTCGTGCTGCGCAACGGCGATCCAGACGACGGCGGATCCGTCGGCGTGGATGTCAGCCTCGAGGTCGTCGAGAAGTGGCATCGCGCCGCCGACACCTGGCAGATCGTCGTCTACCCGGAACGCGCAGACCGCCGGGAGCCCGACCGACCGGAGGGATTCAGCGAAACTTCGCAACCCATTCGCTGCGCACCCCGCTGGACCGGGTGGCCCGACGACCTCCCCCGTCCCGTTCGTCCTCAGGATCGACTGCACCACGCGGGGGTGTGCTTCCTATACGAGAGGAGCGTGACCGTCGCGCGCGTCCGCGAAGACGACCCCCGACGGCAGCGGGCGAGCGACCACGAGGTCGGCCACATGCTCGGAATGGCCCACCCCGGAGGTATCTGCAGTGAAGACGACTGTTACGGGCATGACGACGCGAGAGATCGGATCATGGGAATGGGGATGAGGGTGACCCGCGACGACTACGCCTTCGCCACCGGGATCATGCACCACTACTCCAACGCACCTCACGGGCGACGCCGGTGGTGGGTGTCGTCGCGGTGAGGAGTCGGTCACGGGCAGCGGACCCGTCCGAAGGCACGTCGCACCCGTCGCGCTGTCTGCCAGCCGGGGTACGCGACGCCGAGCACGTCGACGTAGACCTCCTCGTCGCCGACATGGATCGGGTGGCCGACGACCTTGCCGAGGAAGGTCATGATCTTGTCGGCGTTCTCGGCGGGCACGACGACGACGGTCGGGAGCCCCCGGAGCTCCAGACGCGGGAGCGCGCTCGGCCACGGGTGCGGATGCGCGGGCCGCAGCCGCCCCTCGTCGCGCCAGGCGGTCAGCTCCAGCAGCCAGGAGCTCGGCACGAAGCGCTCGGAGGGGCGCTCGGAGAACGCGTCGATCTGCGCTTGGATGGCCAGGAACGCCTCCGGCGTCGGCCGCGCGTCGCCGTCGGTGGGACCGGCCCGGTAGGCCCTGGCGGGGTGAAGCGACTCGCGGCGCACGAACGCGCCGTCGAGCGTGGCGCAGACCCAGCGCCCCTCGTCCGCGACGCAATGCGTCGCCACGCCGTGGTCGAGGCTGTCGGCGACGCGCGCGTAGACGGGCGGCTGGTCCTGGAGGCGAGCCTCGAGGAACGCGCGATGCACGGCAGCCGCCTCCGCCGCTTCCAGCTCCCCACGGCGAAGGGGCTCCCCGGTGGTGAACGGGTCCCAGAGGAACGACGAGTCCTCGAACAGCACGAAGCTCGGCCTCCGACCGCGCGCGTCTTCCCAGGAGATCACCAGAGGCTGCGGCCCGGGCACCGACTCCACCTCGAGCCACGCGTTCTCCGCCAGCGGCTCGCACCGCGGCGCCGGAGGACTCGGCTCCGGCGGAGGCCAATCCGAGGTCGCGTCGGAGCGCGGCTCCGAGCAAGCGGCGACGAGCGTCAGCGCACACACGATGACTCGCCGCAACGCGTGGATCATCCGCTCATGATGCACCACCGAGCCGTCGCGCGACGGCGGAGCATCGCCTCGCGTCAATGGCTTTGGAGCTGGAACCACCCCGCGTCCCAGCGCCCGGCGCGAATGTCCTCTTCGCGCATCCACCAGTAGAGGTTCCCGAGGTCGCCCCACATCCAACCGAGCGAGTCGTCGCTCGCGAGCTGCAGCAGCAGCCGCCACTCGCGCTGGTCCGCGGCGATTCGATCGAGCTCCTCACGGGACTGGGTCGGCCGCCGGCCCAGGTCCACTCCTCGCGAGACGAGCGCGCAGCTCCGCTGCATGTCCTGTTGCAGCTGGTAGGGGTGCCCGCCGACCTGGTGCAGCGGGCGCTCGGTCCCGTCGTACGCCTCCGCGAGCAGCTCGAGGAAGATGTAGTACCGGTCGAGCAGCGCCTCGTCCTCGTACGTCGGTTGGGTGGGCACCGTCCAGACGCTCGTCCCGCGCACCGGGCCGCCCCGCAGGACGTGCTCGGGGCTCAGGTCCGGGGGAGGCCCGACCTGGCGCAGCTCCGCTCCGGGCGGCGCGAAGATCACCCGAGACGACCCTCGGTGGCTGGGGCTGTATCCCCACGGCTGCTCGGACAGCTCGTAGAAGAAGAACAGGTGCCCGGCCTCCGGCAGCGGGAGGTCGTGCGACAGCCCCGCCAGGTCGGCCAGGTCGAGCTGCGCGAGGAACGAGAGCGGCAGCGGCTCCCGTGGACCGCCAGCGATGAGCGACTGGGTCAGCTGCCGCGTGCGCGGCGTGGGATCGCGCTCGTCCTGCGCCAAGGCCTCCGCGAGGTCCAGCCCGTCGCGCTCGGCGACGTCCCAGCGAGGCCACTCGGCGCTCACGGGCAGATCGGGGAGGCCTCCGAGACGCGATCCCCCGACGCGATCAGCGTCCGCCGGGACCAACCGCACCGCGGGCCGCGCGACGGCGTCGACGACCTCCTGCGGGATCTCCATCTGCTCGGCCGCCGCGACCAACGGATCCTTCGATGCAACCTTCATGGCCCTCCCCATCACACGAAGACAGACCGCGAGTATGCACGCATCCTATCCTGTCGCAAGCCTAGATGCGCTCCTCGCCTACTCCGATCACGTCTTCGGCGTCATCGTTCGCGGAGCCGCAAGAGCGCGAGGAAGACGATCAGACACGCGGGCAGCGCGAGGGCCTGGCCCGCGGTGGCGTCCTGAGCGCGACAGCCTCCGCATCCACCGCCGCTCAGGCGGCCGTGGAGGTCTTCATCGCGCACGCACAGGCGCCGCGTCACGCACTCGCCGCTCGGACACGGAGGCTCGTCCCCGCCGCAGGTCGTGGACCCGAGCGTGATGCGGCGCGTGCTGACGTTGCCGACGCGATCGCGGACCTCGACGTCCCGCTCCTCCTGGCACGTGGCCAGAGGGCGGCAGGAGAACGACGAGTCTCGCGGGTACCCGATGGGGGTCGGCGCGCAGTCCTGGTCGGTCTCGCACGGCCACGGCGTGCAGTAGACGCTGTGCACCAGCGCCCCCGTGCGCATCCCGGGCGGGCAGGTCAGCGCGCTCAGCATGTCGGCATGCGCGGTCGAGGCGAGCGCGGAGGACGCCAAGAGCGCGGCGAGTGCCGCCCGTCGCCGAAACGTCTTCATGCCCTCGCGGTGTGACATCACGCGGTCAGTAGGCCGTGAGGAAGGGGTTGAAGTCACAGACCGTGAGGGGGATGCGCGATAATCGGCGCGTGAGCTCGGGCATCTGGCGGCACAGGCGGAGCGTCCACGCGGCCTGGGTCGTGCCATTGTAGTAGCGCTCCGGCCCGATGACGTGCGTGAACCCCGCATGGTTCCGGCGGAGAGGGCGTCCCACCTCCCGGGAGTGCATGTTCGTGATGATCACCGCCGCGAACTCGTCGAAGGTGTCGTAGCCGCCGACCAGCGGTGAGCAGTCCTGCAGGGCCAGCGTGATGCGGAGCGCGTGCACCAGCTCGTGCAGGAGGATCTCGTCCGAGCGCCCCCCTGGAGAGTTGCCGTGAATGACGCACGGACCGTCGCCCGCCCACATGCGAGGCGTGAACCGCACGAAGGCGTTCGAACCGCTGCCGGTGCCATCGCCCCGGTCCGCCCGGACCGTGCCAGTCTCGATGACAGGAGTCTCCGGGATGTCACCACAGTAGTAGGGTCGTGCCCCCCGCCGAAGAGCGTTTTCGAGGATGCGGGCGTGGCCGTCCGCGTTGCACACGGAGGCGTGAGGCCACGGGCAGATCGTCACGGGTCGGCGTATCGCGTCGCGAACCAACCGACCGGTTCGCGTCGAGAACGAGGTATTCAGGACTCGACGTGTCGCCTCCTCATACCGCCCGTAGGTGGACGGATCCCACCCCGTGAACTCCGAGTCGAGGACGATCCGTGCGTCCACGCGAATGAGAGGGTTCGTGAGATTCCGGTTGATGCTCACCGAGACCTCGACGTCACGACGAGAAGCCCCACCAGGACCGGCAGCACCGACCACGCGCCGCTCGGTTTCCCCCCAGTCGCGCGGCACGCTCCACAGGCCCCTCCGCGCGGACCGGCGCCGAGGCCCGACGAATCGGCGACACAGACGCGGCCGGGCACACAGCTGCCGCGCGCACAGCGCGCCCCTTCCGACTCGCACGGACCATAGGCCACCCGCACGCTGCCCTCGACGGGCTGGCCCGCGCGGTCGCGCGTCTCCATCTCGACTTCGGCCTGACAAGTGGGCAGCGCGCGGCAGGAGAACGTCGTGCCCACCGGCGCGCTGAGGATGATCCCGCCGCAATCGTCATCACTCGTGCATACCCACGGACGGCAATAGCGACCGTGATGGAAGGTGCCCGCGACGGCCCCCGGCGGGCAGCTGTGCGGGCCGACCACGTCCGCAGACGCGGCGGACGGCGCCGAGACGAGCAGGGCCAAGCACGCGGCGAGTGGGTGAGACCGCCAGGTCCTCCACGCCCCCGGGGCCCCCCGCGATCCCTGTTCCATCCCACCGTCCTCCCCATGCCATGGTGGCGGCTGGAAGCCCGATTCGGCCGCCGGCCTTCTCGTGCTCGCCCGTCGGATCAGGCGGCTTCGTCGTGCTCAGGACCGGGCTTGACGACCTCGAGGCACGGCGGCTCGGGCGGCTGGCTCGTCCGCGCCAGCTCGAGCGCCGCCTCGAGGTCGAGCACCCCGCGCTCCACATCGGAGGCGAGGTGGGCGAGCGCCATTTGCACGGGACGCCGAGCGGGCTCCTTGCCGTTCTCCCAGCGGGAGATGGTGGAGTCGGTGGTCTCCAGCAGCTGCGCGAGCTCGGACTGCTTCAGCCCGAGCGCGCGGCGCGCGGCCCGAAGCACGGACGGGCTCACCTTTCGCCCGTCCCGAAGGATGAGCGCGACGGCGCGGAGCTCGTAGCGGGTGCGCTGCGCGGCCGTGATGAGGGCCTCGCCGCACGCATCGCACACGAGCGCGGTCGCGGTGCGGTCCTTCACCTCTACGCCGCCGATGGTGATGCGGTGCTCCGGGATTCGAAGCTGCAGCTTCCCCGCTTCGCAGAGCGGGCACGGGTCGCCTTGGTTCAGCATAGTTCCTCCTAGAATACCGTCACGACCACGACCCCGGGGGTGGGGGTCTTGATCACGACGTCCAGCCCATCGCCATCGACGTCCTGTCCGCCCGTGAGCTTCCAGGTCGCGCGCTCGTCGTCGTATCTTGCCTGTGTTGCCGACCGCAATGCGGTCAGGACGTCACGCATCGAAACGTTGCGTTCGTCCATTGGCGCCTGGCGTGGTCCGTGGTGTACACGTTCCCGCACCTCGCCGCCGACGCAGCGTCAGAGAGGACTTCAGCCGAAGCTCGAGGGGCATTCATGAGAGATTTGCTCGCGACTTGCGGTTTCGTCAAGTCTGAGGTGGGCGGTCGGGCTCCGATGCACGATGTAGCGTCACGTGATGTCTGTCCACCGAGTTTCCCTTCGTTCTCCGAGCATCGAGGTGCCCCGAACGCGGAGCGGGCTCGATTCGCGAGCCACGACGTGCCCTCGAAACATCTTCGGGGCGCCGGCCCCCGACCTCGGGGCTGCCGGCGTCCGCCCGGGAGACCGATCGAGTCGACGTCGAGGCCCCCGTCACGCGTCCCGATCCTCGTTCGGGTCGACCTCCAGGTCGGGTGGAGCGCTCTTCTCGATGAACGAGGGCAGCCTCGAGGCCCCGGAGATCGCTCGAAGCTGCGATCTGCGAGACCCCGAGGCTGCGGGATTCGGGCCTGCTGTCGTTTCGCGAGCCCGGAGGCTCGCGCGCGGAGCTCAGCCGACCGGCGGCACGGGCTCGTCGAGCACGGGCCGGTCCACGGCGGGATCGTCGTCGACGACGGGGCCGTCGTCGGCCGGGGGCACCGAGGGGTCGACCTCGTCCTCGCCGCTGCCGCGGCCGCGAGTGGCGCGATGGACCTCGAGCGGGGCCATCGCCTGGAGAAAGCGACGCTCGCTCTCGGCGTCACCGCGCTCCACGCGGCCAGCGAGGACGCGCGCGTAGTCGCTGATGGCGAGCGAGAGCTTGCGGAGCGCGTCGAGCATGGCGCGGCTCTCGAGCGGCGGCAGCGGCTCGTCGCCGACCCCCAGCCCGTCGCCGAGCGCGTCGTGCGCCTTGCGGACCTCGCGCAGGAGCTCGGGGTGCACGAGGGAGACGAGGTCCTCCTCGAGGCCCTCCTCCTCGATGCGCTGCAGCCGCTCCTGCGACTGCACCCACTCGTCGCCGTAGGACCGTGTCAAGAAGACGAGCCCGTCCGGGAAGAGGGTCGCGAGGAGCGCCCGCGCGAGCTCCCCGCGCGGGTCGTTCTCCAGCCGCGCCCAACCCTCGAGGTGGGAGTAGAGGGCGCCCCAGCGCTCGTCGAAGCGCTCGTCCTCGTCCTTGAGGTTCTCGGGACGCAGCCGCGCGCGGGCCTTGCCGACGCTCTGCGTCTCGAGGACCGTCTTGCGAACGCTGCGGAGGGCGCGCTTCTCGGCCTCGTCGAGGTCGACGGGCTTGGAGTTGAGCAGGCGGATGGCGAGCAGGATGCCCGTCTCGGTGCTGAGGCGGGGCGGGCGGATGAAGTCGATGAACTCGATGGTCACGATGGCTCTCCAGTGCGGTGCACCCGCAGCTGGACCCGACCGTCGACCCCACCCCCGAGCGCTTTGGCCACCTTCATCGCGCCGTCGCGCCGGAGGTTTCCTGCGGCGGCGAAGAAACTCTCACCGGCCGCGTGATGCGGTCGCGACGTCGGGGTTCCGCGAGGTCTGGCCGACTCGGGAACGTCCGCGCGGATGATCGCCGGGAGGCCGTGCAGCCTCCCGACGACCACCGCGACGCTCGTGCTCGGCACGCTCGTCATCCCCTCACCACGGCGGAGGGCACGGGAGAGCGGCATCACGGTTGGAGCGTCGCCGTGGCGTGGAGCACGGCTGGGGACGCGTCGCGCCTCGGCGCTGGCTCGCGGGGGGACTCGATCCTCGCCTCCACCTCGGCGAAGCGAAGCGCCGCGAGGACCGACTCGCGCACGTTGCTGAGGGCGCGCCTCTCGATCGCGGCGAGATCGAGGGGCGCGAAGTGGACGCGGAGGACGCGGCGGGAGGGGCGGGGGCGCTCGATGGGGTCGATGTTCACGATGCTTCTCCGGTGCGATGCGCTCGCAGCGGCCCCGACCATCGGTCCCGGCTCCGAACGCGTTGGCCATCACATCGCCGGGTCGCGCCGGAGGTTGCGCGCCCGATTCGAACTGAGCGTCAGCTCGAGGCACGCCGCTCCACGCCGGGCCGATCGCGCGAGGCGCGCGTGCACCTGATAGTCTTCTTGCCGGGACATGACCCTCCTGCTCTCCGAGCTCTGCTGCGCGCGCTGTCAGCATCGGTTCTGGCCGACCGACGGGGCCGAGAGCGCGGCCTGGGTCTTCTGCCCGCGCTGCGAGGCGGCCCACACGAACCCGGGGGCGGGGCCGGATCCGGCGCTGGGGATCCTCGGCGCGGACTACGGCGCGGGTCTCGAGACGGTCACCTGGCTGCGGCGGCACTGGGGCGGCCCGGCACCCTCGTTCGGGCCCCGCCGTGGGGTGGACAGCTTCGAGAGCGGGGTCCATCGCGGGTACGCGTGGGCGTACGAGCGGACCAAGCGGCGCCTCCTGGTCGCCGCCTACGTGCCCCGTCCCGAGGGACCGCACCTCTCCCTCGGCGGCTTCGCGGCGCAGCTGGACTTCGGCGGGCTCGACGAGAAGCTCGACGACGCCATCGCCGTGGTCGAGAGGCACGGGGGACGTCCGTGCTTCGCGATGCTCGAGGTGGACGACCCGGTCCTTCCGGCGTCGGCGTCCGATGCCCCGCCGCCCTCGGGGTCGAACGAATCGATCGAATCGGAGGTGTGGAGGTGCCGCGCCTGCGGGGCGCCGCAGAGCCTCGTCGGGCTGATGGGCAACGAGGAGTGCGCGTACTGTGGAGCTGCGCAGGAGCTTCCAGCAGATGTGGCGCAGCGCCTTCGACGCCACCGCAGGGATCTGGCCGCGCTGGCGAGCGCCGTCGACGTCGAATGGGAGGGAGCGCAGCTCTGGAAGGGCGGCGTGAGCGGGACGCTGGCGCTGTCCTGCGTCTACTGCGGGGCGCCGAGCGGTTACGACCCGCACGCCCGCTCGCCCCGGTGCGGGTCGTGCGGAGGTGGGCTGCTCCCCCCGCGTCGAGCGCTCGATCGCGGGCTGCTCGAGGCCGCGCGCGCCGCGGTCCAGCGTGCCGGGGAGCTCGACCTCGAGGTCCGGACGCGGCGACTCGAGATCGATCGCGCGCTGTCGATGCAGCGAGGAGCGATCGGCCTCGCCATCCTCGCCGTGTTGGCGCTGCCCCTCGTGCTCGTAGTGACGGCGGTCGGGCTCGCGCGCTCCATCCCCGCGCTCGCCGTGCTCGGGATCCCGATCGCGATGATGGGTGGGGGCGCCGCGGCGCTCGCCGTGAAGCGAGCACGGTCGAGGAAGCGCTGGCGCGCGAGGTGGGAGCTGCTCGCCCGGCAGCTCGGCGCTGCGCAGCTCGGGAAAGTGGACGCCTTCGAGTCGTTCGTCGGGACGTGGTGGCACGACGCGTTCCCGCTCGCGCGGCTCGCAGGCGGGGAGTCGCAGGCGTGTGTGGTGACGTCGATCGCCGGCTTCCCGGTCGCGATCGAGGCGGAGACGGTCGAGCCGGCTCAGGGCTTCCGGGCCCGACGCCAGGACGTGGAGCTCAGAGCCCAGGTGGTCGTGGCCGCCGAGCTGCCCGCGCTCGCAGCCGGCGAGGCCAAGCTCCCGCCCGCGCGACCGGTGATCGACGCGCTCTCCGAGGCCGGGTTCGACGTCGAGCTGCACCGCGGGGGGGTGCGTGTCCGAGCTCGGGCCGACACCGTCCCCCGCTTCGCCGAGGAGCCGGCGCGGCTCAGCGTGCTGGCGCCGATCGCGCTGCGAGCGGTGCACGTCGCGCAGGTGCTCGGAGCGCAGCCTGCGTCCCGTTCGCAGCCTCCTGCTGGAGCGTCGCGCGCACCTCGGCGAAGCGCAGGGCCGCGAGGACCGACTCGCGCACGTTGCTGAGGGCGCGCCTCTCGATCGCGGCGAGATCGAGGGGCGCGAAGTGGACGCGGAGGACGCGGCGGGAGGGACGAGGGCGCTCGATGGGGTCGATGTTCACGATGCTTCTCCGGTGCGATGCGCTCGCAGCGGACCCGACCATCGGTCCCGGCTCCAAACGCGATGGCCATCACATCGCCAGGTCGCGCCGGAGGTTGCGCATCGCAGAGAATCAACGGCGCCGCGCGCCCGAGGCTCTCGCTCGACGCCGTCGAACCAGGGGTCGGATGTCGCGTCGAACGTGACCCGACTCCCAGATTACGCCGTGTGCTCGCGTCAGGGTCTCAGCGCTCTCGTGCAGGTTCAGCTCGTCGCTGCGGTGGAGCACCCTAGGCAAGGTGTCCTGAGACACCATGAGGGGGTTGCCTGGATCTGTGACACCGTCGGCGCGGACGTGCCCGAGACCCATCAGGTGCCCAGCCTCGTGAGCGGCTGTCAGGTTGCCGGGCTCTCCGAGCTTGTCGAAGCGCAAGCGAATGAGGTTGCAAGCGCTGGACATGACCCGACGCCCGTTCCAGTCCACGTCCGGAAAGGTGCCGTCTGGATTGGCGATGCGGCCGTGCGGATTGAAAGAGAACGTGGGTTGCACGATCGCAATATTGTCGAACCCCGACTCGCGAGCCTCGCGGACTGCTTCGACGTGGGTGCGAGCTCCGACTGCCTGCCTGCGCTCGGAGAGGTCGTCGACGGTCTCGCCGAAGCCCGTCGTGCCCAGGTTGCAGACAGGCCTCGCGTTGCTCGTAGCCCCCACTCGGAAGCGAAACTCGTATCGGAGCCGCGTGCCGGATCCCACCTCGAGGATGAACGCACGCCATTGTCGAAGCTGCCGATCGATGAGCCCGGCCGCCGTAGCGAGCTCACTCGTCAGAAGGCCCTCCGGGGCCGTCTTCTGCCGAGGTGCAGGTGTCTCGCGGTTCCCGGCCGGAATGATGACCCCAGGAAACACCATCAGGCTCAACGTGATACGTCGGGTGGGATTCGGGGTGCCGCCCCCTGTCTCTCCGATCCTGTAGGTCACAGCTCCTCCCCTCGGTCCTCATGATGCCATCGAAGGTCTCTGCGCTGCATCGAGCGCGCGTGGTCGTACTCGTAGGCGCGGTGCTCGCGCTGGTCGGAGCCGTGGCGAGCGTGGCGGCGTGGATGGGTCCAACTCTCCTTGCGGAGCAGGCTCGAAGGCGCGCGCTCGAGGCACTCCGGGCGAGAGGGCCGGCGCTCTTCGCCGCGGTGCCGCGGCGATGGTCGGTCCCGTCGGGGGTCGCGCCGGTCTCCGAGGGCAACCTGGTGCCGACGACCTGGGAGGTGCGCGCGCTGCGGCGGGAGCTGGGGTACGCGGACAAGTCGCCACGCGGGACGGGGCGGCCGAGCCTGGAGTCGTCTCGCGGGTGGCTGGAGTGGGGGGAGCCGTCGCCCGCGCTGGTCGAGAGGCTCCGCGGCTCGGCCGGGCTGCGCGCGGCGGTCGGGCGGCTGGCGGAGGGGGACTTCGGGGCGGACACGGGCGCGTCGTGCGAGGAGCTGGAGGAGGCGCTGCTGTTCCTCTCCGCTCGGGCGCACGCCGCGCCGGCCGGCGAGTGTGTGGACGCGTTCTTCGACGCGCTCCGGGTCGCTCGCGCGGTGCAGCCGCTGCCTCGGGCGTGCAACGGCCCGGAGCTGCCACACGAGGGCTGGATGCTCGGCTCGGTCACCGAGCCCGCGGTCCGCTGCTCACGCGCGGTCGACGACGACACCCGGCTGGCGATGGTCCGCGCGCTCGAGGGCTTCGACGCGGCGGCCTGGCCCCTCGCGCCCCGCTACGTCGTCGACCACTGGTGGCGCGCGGTGCAGCGGAGCGACGGCTCGGACGTCGAGGCGCTCGAGGAGGACGCCGACTGGATCGAGGCGCGGCTGCGTGTGGGGCCGGGCGAGCTCTGGCGGATCCCGATGGACGACCGCCGCTTTCCCACCGGGCTGGCGGGCAGGCTCCAGCTCGACACCTACGCGCACCGTCAGTCCCTGCTCGCCGTGATGCGGATCCACGCCGCGCTGCCGCCCTTCCCGGCGGGCCACCCGCACCGGGAGCGCTTCACCGTGCGCGAGGACATGGTGACCACGACGCTCATCCAGGCCTGCGAGACCCCGCTCGACGGCGCGGTGCCCTTCGACGTCGAGTGATCGCGCGACCGCCCCGGGCGAGGCGAGACGCCACGCGGAGATGGGGGAGTGGCGGGGCGCGGAGGCGGATCGGGGATTGCAGCGAGTGTGGGCATGAGCTCCGCGACCGAGATGAGCTGGCCCGGGGACGCGAGCCGGGCCCAGGAGGGGGAGAAGCGCGCCGCGCTGTATCGCATGGTGACCGACGAGCACGTGTGCCCGTTCGGGATCAAGGCGAAGGATCTGCTGCGGCGGAAGGGCTACGAGGTGGAGGACCATCCGCTCGAGAGCCGCGAGGAGACCGACCGGTTCAAGCGCGAGCATGGGGTGGAGACGACGCCGCAGGTGTTCATCGGGGGCGAGCGCATCGGCGGCTACGAGGCGCTGCGCCGACACTTCGACATGAGCGTGCCCAGCGAGGAGGAGGGGACGACGTATCAGCCGGTGATCGCGACGTTCGCGACGACGGCGCTGATGGCGCTGGCCACGACCTGGGCGTTCATGGGCGAGGTGCTCACGATGCGCGCGCTCGAGCTCTTCGTGGCCTTCAGCATGTGCGCGCTCGCCATCTTCAAGCTGCGTGACCTGCGCAGCTTCTCGAACCAGTTCATCACCTACGATCTGCTCGGGCGGCGCTGGGTGCCCTACGCCTACGTCTATCCGTTCGCCGAGGCGATCGCGGGCGTGGGCATGATCGCGGGCGGCGCGCTGGTGCCCTTCGTGGCCCCGGTGGCGCTGTTCATCGGGACCGTCGGCGCGGTGAGCGTGATCAAAGCCGTGTACGTGGAGAAGCGCGAGCTGAAGTGCGCGTGCGTGGGCGGCGACAGCGATGTGCCCCTCGGCTTCATCTCCCTGACCGAGAACCTGATGATGGTGGCGATGGCGGTCTGGATGCTCGCGCGCTGACCGCGCCTCACCGCTCAGCCTCCGCAAGCTCGAGCGCGGGGAACGGGTTGCGGAGCCCCGACCAGGTCTGGCTGTCGGCCGACACGAGCGCCTCCTCGAGCAAGCAGGCGTCGAGCCGGGCGCGCATCGCGGCCTCGTCCATGTTCTGACCGATGAACACGAGCTGCTGAGCGCGGTCGCCGAAGCGCGGGTGCCAGTTGGGCTGCTGGTCCGGCCGCTGCCCCTCCGGGTGCGACCAGCTCTCGGGGGGCACCGCCGCCCACCACATCCCGGCCGGGCTCACGTTGCTGACGCCGCCCGCCTGCGCCCACTCGTAGGCGACGCGGTGGTCCGCGGCGACCCAGAAGAAGCCCTTCGATCGCAGGACGCCGCGCCAGCTCTCGTCGTCGCCGAGGTACGCCCACAGCTTCTCGGCGTCGAAGGGGTGCGACGTCCGGTAGGTGAAGCTCGAGATCCCGTACTCCTCGGTCTCGGGGGTGTGCTCACCCTCGAGCTCGCGGATCCAGCCGGCGGAGCTCTCGGCCTTCTCGTAGTCGAACAGGCCGGTGTCCATCACCTGGTCGAGGGGGACCTGGGCGCGCGTCGCCATCACGGTCCTCGCGCCGGGGTTCAGCGCCTTCACGATGGCCTCGACCTCGCGCGCCTGGGCTTCGGTCACGAGGTCGAGCTTGTTGAGCACGATGACGTCGGCGAACTCGATCTGGTCGATGAGCAGATCGGTGACCGTCCGGTGGTCGCCTTCGCCCAGCGACTCCCCGCGATCGGCGAGCGCCTCGGCGGCGTCGTAGTCGCGGAGGAAGCTCGCCGCGTCGACCACCGTGACCATCGTGTCGAGGCGCGAGACCTGGCTGAGGCTCACGCCGTTCTCGTCCTCGAAGGTGAAGGTCTGCGCGACCGGGATCGGCTCGGAGATCCCGGTGGACTCGATGAGCAGGTAGTCGAAGCGGCCCTCCTGGGCGAGCCGCGACACCTCGGCGAGCAGGTCGTCGCGCAGCGTGCAGCAGATGCACCCGTTGGACATCTCGACGAGGCGCTCCTCGGTGCGCGACAGCGCCGCGCCGCCGCGCTCGACCAGCGCCGCGTCGATGTTGACCTCGCTCATGTCGTTCACGATGACCGCGACCCGCCGCCCCTCGCGGTTGTGGAGGACCTGGTTGAGCAGGGTCGTCTTGCCGGCCCCGAGGAAGCCGGAGAGGACGGTGACGGGGAGACGCTTCGATTCGGGGCGTTCCATGAGACTCCGTGGGTCTGCGTGTGGGTGAGTCAATCCAGCCAGTCGAGCGTCAAGACGACGCGTCAGACTCCATCGGCGGGCGGCGAGCGATGCACGACGCTGCGCCCGGCGGCGCCCGGCCAAGCGGCGCCCTTGAACACGGCCAGCTCCCCGGGGACCGCGCGCCGCACCTGCCCCCAGTCGCGCACGAGCCCGGAGACGTCGTCGCCCCCGGGTCCCCCGGCGTGGCCCAGGCGAGCGCGGTCGAGGTGCGCGTCGTCCAGCCACTCGGTGCCGGCGCCGATGACGGTCAGGACCCCGCGGGCGACCACCTGGTCGACGTGGTAGCGGGGGCAGTGAGGCCCGTCGGAGACCACGAGCCGGACCCCGACCGTCTTCGCGTCCAGGAGGCACGCGAAGATCTCGGTGATCTTCTCGACGTAGGACGTCCAGGCCTGCGCGTCGGGGCCGTCGTGGATGGCGAGCCGATCGAGCACGCCAGGCGCCGGAGCGCCTCCGGGGGTGTCCGCCTCGACCCGGGCCCGGCGCTCGCCCGCGTCGACCAGCGTCGCCGCGTGCCGGAGGGCCTCCGCGTCGGGGCGCGCGGGCGCGAGGGCGAGCATGATGCGCGAGTCGTAGAGGTGAGCCAGATCGGCGAGCTCGCGGGCCCTCAGCACCGCCTCGCACGCCTCACATCCGTGGCATCGGGCGACGGCGCCCCGCTGACGCTCAACGTCCATGCCGGCTCACTACCGCACGCAGAATGTACCTGCAACTCAATTACAACACAGACCCCATCCATCTCCTCGACGACGGCCGCGGGCGAGTCATGCTGCGCCCATGCCCACCCCGCCGCCGCGACGCGGTCTGGTCACGCTTGCCGACGGCCGTCGGCTCGGCTGGTCCGCCTGGGGGCCGGAGACGGGAGACGCCTTGCTCTTCTTCGAGGGCGCGGCGAGCAGCAGCTGGCTCGGGTTCGACGCGGGCGGGGGGCGGCTGGTGGCCTTCGACCGCCCCGGGCTGGGGCGCTCGGACCCTTCGCCCGGGCGGGGGCTGCTCGACGTGCGGGCGGACGTGGCCGCGCTGATCGCGGCCCTCGACCTCGGGCGGCCGACGATGGTCGGCTTCTCACAGGGCGCGCCGTTCGCCCTCGCCTGCGCCGAGCTGGCCTCGTCGGTGGTGATCGCGGCGGGGAGCGACGAGCTGGCCACTCGGGAAGACGTGGCGCCGGAGCTCGCGCCGCTGCTCGCGCAGGTGGCGAGCGACCCGGCCGGGGCCGAGGCGTTCTTCGCCGGCATGACCGCCGAGGCGATGCGCCGCATGGTCATCGACGGGAGCGACGAGGCCGACCGCGCCGTCTACCTGGAGCCGGCGTTCGACGCGGCCTACCGGCGCGCGCTCGAGGAGGGCTTCGCTCAGGGCGCCGGCGGCTACGCGCGCGACACGATCATCGCGATGAGCCCCTGGCCGCTGGACCTCGGCGCGATCACCACGCCGGTGCACCTCGTCTACGGCGCCCGCGATCGCAGCCCGGTGCACGCCCCCGATCACGGCGCCCGGCTCGAGGCCCGCCTGGGCAACGCGCGGCGCACGGTCGTCGGCGACGCCGGCGGCGCGGTGCTCTGGACGCACCTGGCGGGCACGCTCGGGACCTGAGCTGATTCGCTACACCGAAGTTGTCCGGTTGCGGCCGGGCTGCGGCGGCTAGTGGCCTCTTCCCCACCCACGGAGGACGAGGCATGGCGAAAGACATCCACGGCGAAGGCGGCGAGCTGCACCAGACCGCCACCGGCGACGAGGCGCGACTGACCACGAATCAAGGCGTGCGGATCGCGGACAATCAGAATTCGCTGAAGATCGGGGCCCGCGGCCCGACGCTGCTCGAAGACTTCATCCTCCGCGAGAAGATCACGCACTTCGATCACGAGCGGATCCCCGAGCGGGTGGTGCACGCGCGCGGCTACGGCGCAAAGGGCTTCTTCCAGGCGAGCGGGGATCACTCCGATCTGACGAAGGCGGCGTTCCTGAGCGACCCGTCGGTGAAGACGCCGGTGTTCGTGCGCTTCTCCACCGTGGCCGGGAACAAGGGCTCGCTCGACACCGCGCGCGATGTGCGCGGCTTCGCGACCAAGTTCTACACGTCCGAGGGCAACTTCGACCTGGTCGGAAACAACATCCCGGTCTTCTTCATCCAGGACGCGATCAAGTTCCCGGACCTGATCCACTCGGTGAAGCCCGAGCAGGACCGTGCCTTCCCGCAGGCCCAGTCGGCGCACGACACCTTCTGGGACTTCGTGGGGCTCAACAGCGAGTCCATCCACATGCTGATGTGGGCGATGAGCGACCGGGCGATCCCGCGGAGCTATCGCATGATGGAGGGCTTCGGGGTCCACACCTTCCGGCTGATCAACGCGGAGGGGAAGTCGACCTACGTGAAGTGGCACTGGCGCCCGAAGCAGGGCTCCTTCTCGCTCGTCTGGAACGAGGCCCTGAAGCTGGGCGGCATGGATCCGGACTTCCACCGCCGCGATCTGTGGGACGCGATCGAGGCGGGCGACTACCCGCAGTGGGAGCTCGCGGTGCAGGCGTTCGACGACGCGCTGGCCGACTCGCTCGACTACGACGTGCTCGACCCGACCAAGCTGATCCCGGAGGAGGTGGTGCCGCTGCGGGTGCTCGGCACGATGACCCTCGACCAGAACGTCGACGAGTTCTTCGCCGAGACCGAGCAGGTGGCGTTCTGCCCGTCGCACCTGGTGCCGGGCATGGACTTCACCAACGACCCGCTGCTCCAGGGGCGGCTCTTCTCGTACCTGGACACGCAGCTGTCGCGCCTCGGGTCGCCGAACTTCCACGAGCTCCCGGTGAACGCGCCGCGGTGCCCGTTCGCGAACCTGCAGCGCGGCGGGCACATGCGCCACCGGGTGTCGAAGGGCCGGGTGGCCTACGAGCCGCAGAGCCTCGAGAAGGTCCCCCGCGAGGATCCGAAGACCGGGTTCTCGAGCTTCCCGGCCAAGGAGACCGGCGAGCACCGGCGGGTGCGGGCGGAGACCTTCGCCGACCACTACACGCAGGCGCGGCTCTTCTACCGCTCGCAGACCGAGCCGGAGCGGCGCCACATCGCCAACGCCTTCGCGTTCGAGCTCGGCAAGTGCGACGCGGTGCACGTGCGGCAGCGCATGCTCGGGCACCTGAAGATCGTCGACGAGGCGCTCGCCGAGCAGGTGGCGAGCGCGCTCGGCATGGAGGGGCAGGCCGAGGACATCGAGCCGGCGGTCGCGCCGCGGGACGTCGATCCGTCGCCGGCCCTGAGCCTCGTCGCCAAGGCGCCCGAGACGCTCTCCGGCAAGAAGATCGGCGTGCTCGCCACCGACGGCACCGACGGCGGCCTGCTCGACGCGCTGAAGAAGGCGGCGGAGAAGGAGGGCGCGATGCTGGCGGTGGTCGCCCCGGCGCGCGGCGGCTTCACCGACGCGGACGGCAAGCACCGCGACGCCGACTTCGCGCTCTCGGGCGGCCCGTCGGTGCTCTTCGACGCGGTGGTGCTCGCGCCCTCCGACGACGGCGCGAAGCAGCTGCGGCGGGAGAAGGCGGCCCTCGACTTCGTCTCCGACGCCTACGCCCACCTCAAGGTCATCGGGCACGTGGACGCGGCCGCGCCCCTGCTCGAGGCCGGGCACGTCGAGGAGGACGAGGGCGTGGTCAGCGTGGCGTCCGGGCTCGACGCCTTCGTCGCCGCCGCCAAGACGTACCGGATCTGGGATCGCGAGCCCAAGGTCAACAGCGTGGGGTGAGCATGGACGCGGAACAGGTGGTGGTGATCGGCGGCTCCGCCGGCGCCTTCGAGGAGCTGCGCGAGATCCTCGAGGCGCTCCCGGCCGATCTGCCGGCGGCGGTGATGGCGGTGATGCACCTCGAGCCGCGGGCGGAGTCGCAGCTGCCCCGCGCGCTCGGGCGCCGCGCGGCCCTGCCGGTGAAGTTCGGCGAGGACGGCGAGCGGGTCGCCGCGGGCGCCGTCTACCTCGCGCCGCCCGACCGCCACATGCTGGTCCGGGACGGCGCGGTGGTGCTCTCGAGCGGGCCGACCGAGAACTACACCCGCCCCGCGATCGACGTGCTCTTCCGCTCGGCGGCGGTCGCCTTCACCGGCCGCTGCGTGGGCGTGCTGCTCAGCGGACAGAACGACGACGGCGCCGACGGGCTGCGCATCATCGCCGAGTGCGGGGGCGCGGCCCTGGTGCGCGACCCGGCGCAGACGATCTTCCCGCGCATGCCGCGGGCCGCCCAGCGGGTGATCAGCGACGCCTTCGTCGGCGAGCCGGCGGCGATCGCGAAGCTGATCGTCGAGCAGCTCGACCGCGAGCGCGAAGAGGGCGGCGCCTGCCCGCCCGGGCTGCGCGACGAGGTGGAGCTGACCCACCAGGCGAGCCACGGCTGCCCTCCGCTGCCGGACCAGATCGGCGCCCAGGTGCCGCTCGCCTGCCCGGAGTGCGGGGGCCCGCTGTGGCAGGTCGGCGCCCCCGATCACCCGCGCTACCGCTGCCACATCGCCCACGCCTACACGCTCGACGGGCTCGGCGAAGCGCAGCACCGGGAGCTGACCCGCGCGCTCTACGCGGCGCAGCGCATGATGCGCGAGCGCGCCCGGCTGCTCCGGCGCGGCGGCTCGGCCTCGCAGCGCATCGACGAGTACGAGGGGTTCGCGGAGGAGCTGCGCGCGCTCCTCGATCGGCTGGTCAACGATCCTCCCGGGGACGACACGGCCGAGTCCCCGGTGGCCGCGGAGTGATGGCCGCGAGCACCTCGCCCACGTCGACCCGGCGCCGGTAGGGCACCACCCGCGCGCCCGCCGGCCAGTCGCTCCGCCCGCACGCGCGCTCGGCGTCGACGCAGAGCACCAGCCGGTCGATCGACGCGGCCCGGAGCCGGCGGAGCTTCGTCTCGAGGTAGCCCTCGGTCCAGAAGCCGACGATCTCGAGCAGCACCCGCTCCCCGCTCGGGCGGTGCACGAGCTCGAAGTCGGGGAAGATCAGCGCGCCCTCCGCCTCGAGGGGGAGCGGCTCGCGCACGAGATCCCAGTCCGGCGCGTGGCGGGCGAGGTCGCGGGCGAAGCGCGCCTCGAGCTTGCTGTCGAAGCGCCGCGGCTCCGCGCACGGGAAGAGCGGGTCGCCCGGCTGCACGACCAGGGTGCGCGCCTCGTCGTCGAGCCGGTAGTCGGCCCGGAGCTCGAAGTCGTCGCACCACGGCAGGCGCGGCACCAGGCTCGCGAGCGCGCGGCCGTAGACGCGGGTCCGGCGGAAGAGCGCGTAGGGCCCGGACAGGTCCAGCATCGCCCCCGCCTTCAGCGGCCGCGCCTCGCAGAGCAGCCCCATGAGCCGCGCGTGGCGGACCAGGTCGCGCGCGCCGCCGTGGGCGCGCACGGTCACCCGCTGCGAGCGCGCGACGAGGCCCTGCACCATCGCGAGGTTGGTGCGGAGCGCGAGCTGGTCGGGCCCGAGGTCGGCGGGCAGCGCGAGGAGGCGACGCTCGCCGGGCAGGTCGGCGAAGAGGCTCTCGAGGAGCGCCGTCGGCTCGACCTCGAGCGCCTCCGCCGCGACGCGGATGGCCTCGTCCCGGGTCAGCCCCTTCGCCCTGGCGCCGAAGAGCGCGGCCCGGGCCTCGCCGGGCTTCACCGCCGCCTTCACCCGCCGCCTGGTCAGCCGCTCGAGCACGTGCACGGCGCGCTTTCGCTTGTCGGGCGGGCCCTCGACCGAGAGCGGCTCGCGCAGCCGGTCCATCAGCTCGCGGCGCGGGCGGCCGACGTGGGCGCGGAAGACGTCGAGCAGGGCGCGCAGCCACGGCAGGTCGTCGTCGCGCAGGTAGCGCGGGCGCAGCGCCGGGCCGTCGTCCGGGCGCGGGAGGAGTCCTTCAGGCAGCAAAGCTCTGGCTCCTCTTCATCGCCTGGAAGACCTCGCTGGTCCGCCGGGTGACGAGCTCGTAGACGCGGGCGCGCTTGCCCTCGGCCGGCCGGAGCACCCGACCGATGCGCTGCACGTGCTCGCGGGCGCCGCGGGTGGAGCCGACGACGATCGCGATCTCGGCGTCGGGCACGTCGAGGCCCTCGTTCAGGACGCGCGAGGAGACGAGCGCCCGGAGCTCTCCGTCCCGGAAGCGTCGCAGCGCGACCTCGCGCTCCTTGCGACCGATGTCGCAGGTGATGGGCATGATCAGCTCCTCGCGCGCGATGCGGTAGGCGGCCTCGTTGTTGGCGGTGAAGATCAGGGTGCGCTGCGCGTGGTGCTCGGCCAGCAGCGACCGCAGCACCTCGGCCTTGGCGGTCGGGTAGGCGAGCAGGCGCTTGGCGCGGCGGATGGCGGCGAGCGCCCGGCGGCCGTCGTCGGTGCGGCTCGCGGCCCGCGCGAACTCCGGCCAGGTCGCGCTCGGGAAGCCGACCCGGAAGGGGCCGTGCACCCGGCGGAAGGTGGCCATGTCCTGCTCGTAGGCGATCCGCTCGGCCCCGGTCAGATCGAGCGCGAGCTCCACCCGATCGTACGCGGCGAGCCAGGTCCCGGCGAGGTCGTCGACGCGCAGCTGGGTCACCACCGGGCCGACGAGCAGCGGCAGGCTGCCGAGGTCCTCGGGCGGGGTGGCGGTGAGCCCGAGCCGGAACGGGGCGACGCTCATCTCCAGCGCCTCGTCCCGCTCGCCGTGCCCGAAGTGGTGCGCCTCGTCGATCACCAGCAGCCCGAAGCGGTCGCCCATCCGGTCCATGCGCCGCCAGGCCGAGGCGAAGGTGCTCACCGTCACCCGCCGGAGATCGCGGTGACCGTCGCCGAGCACGCCGACCCGGCCGGGGCAGACCTCGTCGAGGGAGGCGACCCACTGGTGGAGCAGCACCCGGGTCGGCACGAGCACCAGCGCCGGCAAGCCGGTGTGCGCGATCGCGGCCACCCCGACCCGGGTCTTGCCGGCGCCGGTCGGCAGGCAGACGAGCCCGCGGCCCCGGTTCCGACGCCACGCCTCGAGCGCGGACGCCTGATAGGGCCGGAGCGGCGGCGGCGGCCACGGTCTGCGCCCGCCGATCCGGGCCGCGATCGGATCGGGCCCGTCGCGCAGCTCCCGCCACGCGAACGCCGGCGCCCGCCAGCCGCGCACGCGCGGATCCCAGACGGTGCCGGGGAGGGTCGGCGCGTCGGTCGCGCGCTGGGTGAGGAGGAGGGTGCCCCGGTCGAAGACGATGCGCATGACCTGCCGCATCGCAAGCATCGTTCCGACCCCGCGGCGGGGCCGAGCGCGCCGTCAGGGGTGGCGGGATCGGCGAATCCGCCACCGCCCGCCACCGCCATCCGCCACCCCACCTTCGGCGGGATCAACCGCAGTTGCAGCGGTCGTCGCAGGCGTAGGTGCAGGTCGCGGAGCCGCAGAGGGAGGAGAAGGTGTTGCCGCCGCAGCGGACCGAGATCTGGGCGTCCCGCTCGGCGGTCATGCTGCACGGCGCGCCGACCGCGCAGTTGAGGGTGCAGCTCGAGGTGGCCGGGCAGTAGACGTCGCAGCCGACGCTGCAGTCGAAGGTGCACCGCGGCTCCATGCACACGCAGTCGCCCTCGGTCTCGCAGCCGTTCTCCACCAGGCCGTCGCAGTCGCTCCGGCCGGCGTCGCAGGCGAGCAGCACGCAGTCGCCGCCGCGGCACGCCCCGGTCCCGCCATCCGGGACGCACGCCTCGCCGCAGCGACCGCAGTCCACCTCGGTGTCGAGCGGCGTCTCGCAGCCGTTCAGCGGCTCGCCGTCACAGTCGCCGGTCATCGGGGCGCAGACCGGGCCGGTCCCCTGGCAGCCGAGCTCGGGGTGACACCAGCCCTCGGGCCCGCAGGCGCCGGCGCGCTCGGCGAAGAAGCACACCCCGCTGTCGTCGCAGATCCCGGACGCGCAGTCCTGGTCGGGCACGCACTCGCCGTCGTCGGCGCAGACCGCGGCCGGGCAGTCGTCGCCGCCGTCGACGCAGCGCGGCCGCACGCACACCCCGCCCACGCACTCGGTCGCCGCCGGGTCGCCCCCGCTCGGGCAGGTGACGCCGAGGCAGCTGCGGGTCAAGACGAGGGTGACGGCGATGTCCGCGTCGACGTCCACGATCGCCCGGCGGCTCGCGACCCGGCGACCGTCGGCGGCCAGCAGGGTGGCGACGAGCTCGTGCGGCGCGGGGCGGTCGACCCCGAGCTCGAGCACGCGCCGCCCGCCGAGGTAGTCGTCGCTCTCCTCGGCCGCCCGCTCGAACGACCGAGAGCCCGCCTCGCCCTCCACCGCGACCTCGACCCGCGCGGCCGTGAACTCGCGGCCGGGCACCAGATCCGTGCGCACGTCGACCAGCAGGGCCGGCCCGCCAGGGGCGCACCCGGCCAGCAGCAAGGCCGCGACGAAGGGACGCATGACGCCTCGACGCTACCATCCCGCGCCGCGTACGGTCTCGCCGATGCCGATCGCGAGATGCCTCGTCACTCACCTCCCGGACGCCGATCTCGTGACCGCGTGGTCGCGCCACGCCGGCGTCGGCCCCGAGCACATGACGCTCCAGCTGGTCCGGGTCGACGCCCAGCAGGGCCGCCCGTACGACGCGATCGCCTGGCTGAGCCTGCCCACCGTGTGGTCGGACGAGGCGGTCGATCGCCTGCAGCTCGGCCTGGCGCGCGCGCTCGCGGAGGGGCTGGACGCGGCGCCCGACCGCGTCATGGTGATGACCTCCATGATCGCCTCCGGCCGGGTGGTCGAGGGCGGCGAGATCGTCCATTTCGAATGAGGTGCTCCCGATGCGTGGCTTCCTGACGACGTTGGCGCTGGTGACCCTGATGGCGTGCGGCGGGAGCGAGGATCCCCCGCCGAGCAGCGAGCCCGACTCGACCGGCGCCGAGGCGCCGCCCGCCGCGGAGACCCCCGCCGAGGAGACGCCCGCCGCGGCCGAGACCTGCGAGGGCTACGCCCCGACCGACGGCTGCATGAACGAGACCGCCTTCGCCCAGTGCCAGGAGATGGCGGCCCAGTGCCCCGGCGAGGTCCAGGTCATGGAGAGCTGCCCGTACCAGTTCGGCTGCCCGTGAGGCTCACTCGAGCAGGATGCGCTGCACGAGCAGGCCGGCCTGGAGGCGGGAGGAGACGCCGAGCTTGCGGAGCAGGCGGGTGACGTGCGTCTTGACGGTCTCGGCCGAGAGGCAGAGGTAGCCGGCGATCTCGACGTTGCTGAGGCCGAGCCCCAGCGCTTGCAGGACGTGGATCTCGGCCGGGGTGAGGCCGAGCCGGGTGCGGAGCTCGGCGAGGGAGGTGACGGCGCGCGGGTCCCGGAGGCGGAGCGCGAAGCCGCCCTCCGCCTCGGTGACCTCGACGTAGAGCGTCCGGCCGTCACGCTCGACGAGCTGGAAGAGGCGCTCGCTGCCAGCCAGGCGATCGAGCCCGAGGCGGCGGCGCAGCGCTCGCCAGCGGCGGACCGGCGGGCCCACCCGGTCGAGCAGCTCGTCGGGCGTGACCTCGAAGCGGGCGAGGGTCGCCTCGAGCTCGACCGGCACGTGGGTGGGTCGCCCCTCGTCGTCGACGCGGAGCCGTGCGCCCTCGCCCTCCCGGTCGCCGGCGTCGATCCGGCTCGCCGCGCGGGTGAGCAGCGGCAACCCTCGCTGCAGGGCCGCCAGCTCGGTCTCGTCGAGCTCTCCCTGGTCGGCGCCGCGCGCGAGCATCAGGCCGCGCATCCCGGGTGAGAACGGGCGGCGGCCGTCGATCCAGGCGCAGGTGATGTGCTCGACGCCGTGCTCGCGGTAGAGCCCACGATAGGCCGGGCTGCGATGGAACGTGCGCCGCGAGACGTCGGCGGTGGCCCGGACGACCCGCGGGCGCGGCGCGAGGCGGAGCACCAGCCGATGGCTCGGATCGTTGGCGGGGCGGAACAGCTCCGGGTCGGCGTGCGCGGTGGCGTCGGCGAGCGCGCCCCCGAGCGTCACGTAGCGCCCGGCGGCGTCGTAGGCGTAGAGCACCCCGCCGACGTTGGGCACGTGCGCGGTGACGGCGTCGAACGCCTCGCGCAGGAGCCGGTCGGGGCAGGACACGCGGGAGGCGAGACCGTCGAGCGCGTCGTCGAGCACGTGGGGCGGCACGTCTCGATTCTAACGAGAAGTCTCTTGAAACCTCAAGCCATCCCGTCTCATGATGAGACATGACCAGGCACACTCAAACCTGGATGATGAGACCGACGAATCCGCTGTGAGAGGTTCGAGATGAGCTCTACTTCCGTTCGACCGAGGCTGCGCCCCAACGTGACCTACGCCCGCGCGGGCCACTACCTGCTGATGGCGCACCCCGAGACGCCGCCGACCGACGAGGAGTGGGACCGCGCGGTGGCGGCCATCCGAGAAGCGGCCGATACCGGCGCGAAAGCGCTGATCGTCTACACGACCGGCGGCGGCCCCAACGCAGCGCAGCGCAAGAAGGTCGCGGCGATGTGGGAGGCACGCGGGGCGATGATCGACATCGTCGTCACCACCCCGAGCGCGATGGTTCGCGGCGTGATCACCGCTCTGAACTGGTTTCTGTCGCGGCCCGCTGTCGCGTTTGGAACGCTGCGCGAATCCATGGATCATCTGGGCGTTCCGCCGACGGAACAACCCAATCTGATCGTCACCATGGATCAGCTGCGCGACCAGCTGCGCTGACCGGCGCCCTCAGTACAGCAGCGGGACCTCGCAGTCGCTGGGGCAGACGGTCGGGCTCTCGTCGGGCTGGCAGGTCTGGTCACCGCAGCCCGCGGTGCAGTCGGCCGCGCAGCTCGACGCGTCCTCGCCGCGGGAGATCGAGCAGACTCCATCACCGCAGGCGGGCGCGGGGAACGGGGGCGAGTTGGGCCAGAGGGCGGGCGCGCCGACGTCGCCGGGCTCGTAGGGCTGCCAGATCGTGAGCACGAAGTGCGACTGGTCGTAGACCCGGGCGAGCCCGAGGTCGGCGGCGACGAGATCACCGAGGGGCGCCGCGGCCGCGAGCGCTCCGAACGCCGCGCCGTCCGGGGCGGCGGCGCTGACCGGCAGGACGCGCGGGTGGAAGTAGACGATCTGCACCTTGTGCTCGCGGAGGCTGTGGAGCACCTGCACCTCCGCGTAGCCACGATCGTGCGCCTCGCGGATGAGCGCCGGGGACGCGCGCACGAGGGCCACGGCCAGGCGGAGCTCGTCCGCGAAGCGGGTGAGGCCGGTGTCGAACCGCTCGGTGCGGAGCGCGGTGTGGGTGTCGAGGGGCGCGAAGCGGCGCGCGGCGAGCACCGTCCAGTCGCGGCACTCCGGCCCGCTGAACTCGGGGCGGTCGAGGAACTGCGTGCCCGCCGGGTACTCGTAGCGCTCGGTCACGAAGCGCGCGTACTGCGCGGCCTGCCACCGCCCCTGGAAGAGGTAGCGCCCGCCGGCCAGCGCGGTGGTCGGCGAGTCGGCGAAGAACGGGATGTGCTTCTGGAGCATGCCCGGCTCGTCGGGCCCGGTCTGCTCGAGCGCGAAGCGCTGCATCAGCACCCGGTCGCGCGCGATGACCGGGCCGACCGGCTCGGTGAACGCGGTGAAGTCGAGGGTGAAGTCGCACGAGAAGGCGCCGAGCGCGTCGAGGCGCTCCCCCGGCAGCGCTCCCATGCCGCGCCGGGCGCGACGCACCTCCGCCTCGACGACCCCGAGGTCCGGGTCGGGCGCGTCCGCGTCGGCGACGCAGCCCAGGGCGAAGAGGGCGAGCAGGAGGGCGGGCGAGAGGCGAGGCATGAGGACTCCACGGCTGGTGTACGACCTCTGCACAGTGCGAGATCGTCCGCGACCGCGAATCCCCAATTCGGGTGATTCTCAGCGCAGCGCGAGGAGGGCGACCCGCTCGGGGCGCGCCGAGAGGAAGGCGGCGCGCGCTGCCTCGTCGCGGATCCGCGCCGCGCGCTCCTCGAGCTCCTTCACCGCGAGGAGCACGGTGTGCCGGGCCAGCAGCGCCTCGCCGCACGCCGCGAGGACCCGGGCCCGGGTGAGCAGCACGAGCTCCTCGTCGAGCTCCGCGTGGCCGAGATCCTTCAGCTCCGCGAACGCCCGCTCCGCGATCTCGCGCGCGGCCGCCACGTCGCCCCGCTCGAGCCGCACCGCCGCGAGCTGAGCCCGGGCCGGGGCGCGGAGCGGCGGCACGGCGGCGAGGCTCTCGAGCGCGGCCTCGGCGGCGCGCTCGGCGTCGTCGTGGCGGCCGGCCCGCAGCAGCGCCTTGGAGCGATAGTGCCGGCAGGCGCCCACGAGCCGATCGTCGCCGGTCTCGTCGAAGCGCTCCTCGGCCCAGAGGAGGAGCGGGATCGCGTCGGCCGGCTGGCCCTTGTGGAGGTGGGTGGCGCCGAGGTTCATCAGGGCGGCGGCCGCGAGCCGCTCCATGCCCCGGGCCTCGGCGAGGTCGAGCGCCCGGGTCAGCTCCCGCTCCGCGTCGTCGGGCGCGCCGAGCTCGTTGTGGGCGTGCGCGAGGTTGACCCGGTGCACCGCCTCGGACTCGAGGTCGCGGATCGCGGTGAAGCCGTCGAGCGCCTCGATCATGTGACGTCGGAACGCGTCGAGGTCCCCGGCCCGGTGCGAGGCGGTCGCCCGGGTGCTCTGGATCCAGGCGTCGACGTAGGGCCCGTGGGCGTGCAGGGCGGACGCGAGGCTCTCCACCCGCTCGAAGAGCAGCGCCGACAGCTCGTAGCGGCCGCGCGCGGTGAGGAAGCGAGAGCCGGCAGCGAGCGCGAGCACGAGCGGCACCCGCTGATGGGGCTCGGGCTCCATCGACGCGAGCTGCTCGGCGACCTCGAAGCCCTCCGGCAGCCCGAGCACGCAGGCCGCGCGCATCCTCGCCGAGGCGGCGGCGAACCAGTCGTCCGAGCGCTCCGGCAGCGACTCCATCGCACGCCGGGCCATCGCGACGCTCTCGCGCAGCTCCCCCCGGGCGTGGTGCGCGTCCGCGGCCCGGCGCGCGAGGGCTCCGGCCAGCGTGCCCTCCGCGCCCCAGGCCTCCCCGCGGCGTGTCAGGGCGAGGACCTGCTCGTAGTCGTGCGCCTCGAGGGCGCGGCTCGCGGCGGCGAGCAGGTGCTCGAGCGCGCGCCCCACGTCGCCGGCGCGCTCCCAGTGCTCCGCGAGCGCCCGCGGCCCCGCGTCCTCGCGCTCCGCCAGCCAGCGCGCAGCCAGCCCGTGGGCGGCGCGTCGGTCATCGTCGGTGAACGTGTCGTAGGCCGCCTCTCGCACGAGCCCCGAGGCGAAGGCGTAGGCGCCGCGGACCCGCACGCCGTCGCGCTCGAGCGGCGCGATCAGGCCGAGGCCCACCAGCGCCTGGGCCGCGCCGTCGACCGGGGCCAGGTCGGGCACGAGCGGGCTCAGCCCCTCCGCGCGGAAGGCGTTGCCGAACACCGACGCCGCGCGGAGGACCCTGCGCAGCGCGCCCGGCAGGGAGGCGAGGCGCGCCTGGGTCGAGGCGAGCGCGCCCGCAGGCGACGCCTCGTCGAGCGGCCCGAGCGCGAGGACCTCGGCGCCCTCGCGCGCCACCGGATCGGGCGCCGGCGCGCGGGCGGCCGGCACGAAGAGCCAGGGCCCGCGGCTCGCGCCGACCGCGTGCGCGAGCGCCCGGAGCGACGCGCGATCGGCGTGGTGCGCGTCGTCGACCACGATCAGCACCGGCGCGCGCGCCGACTCCGCGGCCAGCCAGCGCTCGAAGGTCTCCTGCATCGGCGCGGCCATCAGCGCCTCGTCCATGCGCGCGGCCCGGAGCGAGTCGGTCGCCTCGCCGTCCACGAGCGGCGCCCCGATGAGCTCGGCGCCGAACGCGAGCGCGGGCGCGAGGTCTTCCGGCTCGACGTCGCCGGCGAGCGCGTCGCGCAGCCGGGCGCGGCGCCGGGAGGGAGGGTCACGCCGCCGCACCCCGATCGCGTCCCGCAGCAGGGCCGCGAGCACACGGAAGGGCTGCTCGCCCTCGATCGGGTCGCCGTGCACGCGCACCACCCGGGCGCCGAAGCGCTCGCGGGCGCGGCTCGCGAGCGCGTCGACGAGGGTGGTCTTGCCAGCGCCCGGGGGCCCTACCACCGAGACCGTCGCCGGCTCTCTCCGATCGACGCACGCCGCGAGCGCGCCCTCGAGCCGGCGCAGCTCCGCGTCGCGCCCCCGCAGGGTCGGGCCTCCGTCGGTCGCCGCGCCCTCCACCAGCTCCAGGCCGTGCTCGCCCTCGCGCACCCGCACCCGCGACCGGACGAGCTCCGCGGTCAGCGCGTCGATCCGCACGCCCTCGAGGGGCGCCCCCTCGAGCAGCCCGGTCGCCCGGTCGATGAGCGGCCCGACCGCGCCCCGGTCGCCGACCGGCGCCATGCCGGTCACCACGGCGATGGCCTCGCCCGGCAGCTCGCCCCGGAGATCGAGGGCGAGGCGCGCGGCCGCCTCCGCTGCCCGCGCAGAGCGCACGGTCACCAGGAGCGATCCGTCCACCAGCTCCTGCACGCGCGCGTCCGCCGCCTCGATCGCGGGCCACACCGCCGGCGGCACCTCCAGCTGACGGGTGGCGAGGGTCGAGCCGAGCTCCGCGAGCCCCGACCCGACGACGATGACGCTGGTGATCGCGCGCTCGTCCGTGCCGAGCCGCGGCGGCGGGCTCGGCGGCCGCAGCGAAGGCCGCACCTCGCCCGACTCCAGGGACCGCAGCGCCCGCGCCGCCTCGTCCCCGTCTCGGAAGCGCGCGGTGGGATCGGGGGCGAGCATGCGGGCGAGCACCGCGGCGACGCCGGGCAGATCCGGGCGCTCGACCTCGAGCCGCGGCGGCTCCGAGAGCGCGGCCTTCGCGACCAGCGCCATCACGTTCGAGCCCGCGTAGGCCGGCATGCCGGTGAGGCACTCGTAGAGCACCACGCCGAGCGCGAAGACGTCGGCGGCGGCGTCGATCTCGGGCTCGTTGCGCGCCTGCTCGGGGGCCAGGTAGCCGGGCGTGCCCACGAAGCCCGGCGTCTCTCCGCCGCCGGCGGTGGTCGCGACGCCGAAGTCGAGCAGCTTCACCGCGTCGACCCGGCGCCCCGGCAGGAAGAGGTTCGCGGGCTTCACGTCGCGGTGGATCACGCCGGCCGCGTGCACGTGCGCGAGCGCCTCCGCCGCCTGCCGCGCGATGACGAGGGCCTCGCCCGGAGGGAGCCGGCCGCGCGCGAGCCGCGTCGCGAGGTCCTCGCCCTCGAGCCACTCCATCGCGAGGAAGAGCCGCCCGCTCCCGGTCCGACCGTGGGCCACGTGCGCGACGATCCCCGGGTGCCGGAGCTGGGCGAGCAGCTCCGCCTCGCGCTCCAGGCGCGCCTCGAGCTTCGGGGCCCCGCGGCGCGAGGTCTTGAGCGCCACCCTCCGCCCCGTCTCCCGGTCGAGCGCCCGCGCGAGGTGGGCCATGCCTCCGCCCTCCGAGACCTGCGCCTCCACCTCGAAGCGATCGGCGACCAGACGGCTCACGCCCCCCAGGGTACGCCATCAGCGGTGGGTGGCGTTGGCGCGGAGCGCGAAGTCGTCGACGCAGAACACGGTGAGCTCGTCGTAGCCGGAGTTGGACCAGCCGAGCAGGTAGCCCTGGTCGAGGAAATTCACCGCGCCTCGATGGGGGATCGCGCGGCGCCAGTCGTCGAGGCCTCCGGAGGCGGGCGCGGTCTCGTTGTCGAGGATCACGGCGCCGTCCCAGTAGGCGATGACCCGGCCGAAGTCGCCCTCGCGCTCGGCGAGCTCGAAGAAGACGCGCACGTCGTGCCAGCCGCCGTCCTCGGTCTCGAAGGTGCGGCCGCCCGGGTAGCTGTGCCCGTAGTCGCGGCCCGCGTAGTAGCAGTGGAGGCTCGGCTGGCTGCCCCCCGGGGTGCGCCAGTGCTCCGCGTGGCAGGCGAAGTTCGCCGCGGTGTAGGGCCCGCTCCAGAACATGAACAGGCCCTTGTTGTTATCGGATCCGCGGGCGTCGCGGTGGCGGTAGTTCGGCGGCACGAAGATGCGGTATCGCATCTCGACCTGCACCGAGCGCGGGAAGCCGAAGCGCTGCTCGCTCATCGCGTCGCCGCTGGGGTCGGGCTGGAAACGGAAGTTGAGCGCGCTCCCGACCGCGGCCGGGTCCGACTCGCAGGGCCCGCGCCGGGTCCAGGCGCCGTGCCCCCAGAAGCTGCCGGCGGCGCCCTCGAAGTCGTCGGTGACCTCGAAGTCGGCCCCGCCGGTGAGGTGCAGCCAGTCTCCGCCCGTCGGCGGGCAGGCGCCACAGTCCGCCTCGCAGTCGCCGCAGCCTTCACCCGGGGCGCAGGTTCCGTCGCCGCAGGACGGGCCCTCGGCGAGGGTGGTGAACCACTGCTCGTTCGAGACGTCGGACTGGCCGGCGGCGTTGTATGCCGAGACGCGCATCCCGTGCTCGGTGCCCGGCGTCAGCCCGTCGAGAACCCAGCGCGTCGCGTCGGCCTCGGGCGCGGCGACCTCGATCCAGCGGCCGCTCGCTCCGTCCCAGGCTTCGATCGAGAAGCGGTCCTCGTCGTCGCTCGTGTCGGTCCAGGTCGCGATCGCGCCGGTGCGCGTCACGTCGGCGACGACGAAGCCCTCGGGGGCGCTCGGCAGCTCCAGGCCGGGGGGCGGCGGGGGATCGACACGCGGCGCCGGGGCGGTGACGAACACCACCACGTTGCTCGGCGGGGAGACGCCCATCTCGCTCCGGGCCAGGACCTGCGCGCGGTACTCGGTGGCCGACGCGAGGCCCGTGAGCCGGTGAGTCACGCCGCCGGCCTCCACCGTCGCGACCTCGATCCAGCGCGCGTCGTCCGGGCCCCGGAGCACGACGAGGAACGCGCCCTCGTCGTCGCTCGTGTCGCGCCATCGCAGGCGCGCGCTCGAGTCGGTGATCGCCTCGACCGCGAGGTCCGCCGGCGCGCCGCTCGACGCCGGCCCGGCGAGCTCGCCCACGCAGCCGGCGAAGAACACGAAGAGGATCGCTGTCGCTGCTCTCATGAGGCCTCCCGCCGTCGTCCTATCGCGGGCGCGGCGGCGAGCGTCATGAGGTCCGCTGAGGCGCGCTTAGCTGACCCTCCGGACGGTGCCTCCGAGGCGGTAGCCGTCCTCCACGGTGAGCAGCCGGGTCGGCTGGGAGGCGTCCTCTTCGAGGGCGCGGCGGAGGGTGCGGATGGCGACGTGCAGCTTCCCGTCGTGCCGGCCGGGGTGATAGTCGGCCTCGCCCCACGCCTCGAGCACCAGCTCCTCCTTGCCCGCCGCGCCGCCGCGCGCCGCCAGCGTCTCGAGGATCCGCCAGAGGAGCGGCTTGCGCTGCAGGGAGATCTCGCGACCGTCCGGCAACCAGATCGTCTGTCGGCTGGCGTCGAGCCCCCACGCCGCGGACCAGCCGACCGCCGCTCCGGTCACCACCATCGAGATCGCGCGCCCGCGCCACGCCTCGCTCGCCGCCTGGACGATCGCGTGATCGACCACGTCGAGCCGGGCCTCGGCCCCGAGGAGCGCGCGACAGCGGCGGGCGACGACCGGGGCGATCTCCGCGTCGCGGGCCAGGCGCTCGAGGGTGGCCACCCGGTCGAAGCCCTCGAAGAACGCCGCGTGCTGCGCCGCGCGGGCCGAGCCGAGCGCCTCGGCGAGGGTTTCGAGCGCGGCCACGACCTCGGCGAGCTCGGCCCGTCGCCCGGAGGCGAGCAGCGCCTCGCCCACCACGATCGACGCCTCGAGCGCTCGGACCCGCAGCCCGTCGTTCGACGCGCGGCGACGGAGCGTCTGGGCGGCGTCGACCGCGCGCTCGGCCTGCCCGGCGCCGGTCCAGGCGCGCGCCTCCGCGAGCGGGTCGGACGGGTCGCCCTCCCCTCCTCCGCGACGGCGGCGCAGCTCGGCGGAGAGCGCCTCGAGCGCCCGGTGCGCGCCGAGGTCCGCGGTCTGCGCCAGATCGAGGCCCCGCTCGAGGGCCGCCTCCAGGTGCTCGTGATCGCCCTGGGCGAGCCGCCGCTCCACGTCGAGCGCGATGACCGACGGCCGCAGCACGGAGAGGCCGCGCACGAAGGGGCGGACCCGCTCGAGCTGCCGCTCGGTCTCCGGGAGGTCGCCCGCGTCGAGGCGCAGCCGCGCGCGGAGGAGCGCGGCCCGGCGCGCGACCAGCAGCGAGGTGCGCCCCCCGCGGGGGCTCGCCAGCACGCGCCCCACCACCAGGTCGGCGCCCTCTCGATCACCGAGCAGCCGCTGCGCGTGCGCGAGGTCGAGCAGCCCCTCGGGGTCGGCGCCGGCGGCGGCGAGCAGCCCGGCGATCCGGGTGTGCGCGCCGGGGACCGACGTGCGCGCCTCGAGGTGACAGCGCGCCGCCTCCACCCGGAAGGCGTGGGCCGGCGCCGGGCGCAGCCCCGCCAGCGTCGCGGCCGCGCGCTCCGGTCGCTCCATCATCAGGTCGACGCGCGCCGAGAGCAGCCCCGCCTCGACGCGCAGGCCCTCGTCCTCCGTCTCGGCCGCGATCGCCTCGGCCAGCCGCTGCGCTTCGGCCGCGTCGCCGAGCAGCAGCTGCGCCGTCGCCCACGCGAGGGCGTCGGATGGCGAGCGATCGGCGGGCGCGCTGACCGCGGCGAGCACGGTGGAGTTGCCGAGCTCGGTCGCGCAACGAAGCTTCCACAGCCCGAGCCTCGGATCGGTGAGCTCGGCGATCACCGCCCAGACGCGCGGCGCCTGCCCGGCCGCGAGCAGCTCGTGCCCGTGCTGGTCCAGGAGATCGACCAGCTCGGGCACGGCGCCGTTGCTCCGGAGGAGCCGCGCCGCCTGGAGCACCGAGTCCGGGTCCCCGAGGGCGCCGAGCGCGCGCGCCAGCCTTTCCCGCAGCGGAGCCTCCTCGGGCCGCGCGGCGGGCGGGAAGAGCAGCTCGGCGACCTGGTCGTGCACCTCGTAGCCCGCGCCGCTGGAGAGGAGCAGCCCGCGGCGCGCGAGGGCCTCGAGCTCGGGCGGAGGAGGAAGCGCGACGAGCGAGGCCAGGGTCTCCGCGGGGGTCGCCGCGCCGAGGATCACCAGGGTGCGCAGCAGCTCGCGCGCCGCGCCCGAGAGCCCCTCGAGGATGCCCGCGCGGGTGAGCGCCAGCCCCGGGGCGCCGGTGGCGAGGTACTGCTTCAGCAGCCAGGGCGAGCCGGCGCAGGCGCCCACCGCCGCGTGCGGATCGGGGTGCTCCGGCGCGAGGGCGCGGGCGAGCTCCGCGAGCGCGCCGGGCGCCATCCGGTCGAGGTCCAGCACCCTCCCCTCGAGCGCGTCGTCGTCCCGGAGCGCGCGCGTCGTGACGATCCAGCGCGACTCGTGCGCGTACGACGCGAGCTGCCGCGCGAGCTCCCCCATCTCGTCGAGGTCGCTGTGCTGGAGATCGTCGATCACCACCCAGAACGGGCCCTCCTCCGCCAGGTCGAGGGCGAGCGCGACCAGCTCCTCCGGATCGCCCCCGAGGCCGGCGATCTCCGCGGAGTCCCGCGCGCCGCTCGCCGCGGCCAGGAGGTGCGCCAGATCGATGCGGACCTGATCGGCGGGCTCGTCCGGCGGGATCGGCAGGTAGAGCGTGCGCCGCCGCATGTCCTTGAAGCAGGTGGCGAGCGTATGGAGCACGAGAGAGGTCTTGCCGATTCCTCCCGGCCCGCGCACCACGACCAGCGGGGTCCGCTCGAGCGCGTCCGCCAGCCAGGCCCGCTCGGCCTCCCGCCCGACGTGCGTCGCGGTCGCGTTGGGCAAGCGGTGCTGGAGCGGGATCGTGCGGCGTCGCGGAGCCATCGCGCGGCTCACTATATCGCGGGGCTCACCCTACCGTCGCCCTGGTGCGAGGTGCGGCAAGTATTGCCGCACCTCGCACGTCCGATCCCGCGGCAGCGGGCGGCCAGCTCGCGCGCAGCGCGAGCGCGAGCCGCAGGGCCCCCAGCGCCCCCTCGCGG
>Ga0310345_10000454_pt1 | contig 61655 bp, 61 predicted proteins | sample HC15DNA20500_MG_FD_204667 | JGI IMG/M metagenome (GOLD analysis project Ga0310345, IMG submission 204667) | Marine microbial communities from station ALOHA, North Pacific Subtropical Gyre - HC15-DNA-20-500_MG | ecosystem: Environmental > Aquatic > Marine > Oceanic | place: Pacific Ocean: North...
AATTAAATTTTACTTTAATCAAGTTAAAGAATTTACGATATTTTTCGTAAATATGCACCTACTGGGGATCGAACCCAGAACCTTTGGCTCATAAGACCAATGCGCTACCGATTGCGCCATAGGTGCTATTCATCGTTTTTTTTATTTTTTTTTATGTTTTCTACTAATATTTTGAGGCTTTTACACCCCCAAATAAACTTGCTTTCTCAATCTTTAAACAGGACTGGAATTCAATTTTGATTTTATTAAATTGAAAATCGGTGTTCTGGCAAAATTAAGATTATATATCCGCTATATTACGGATAAACCTAAAACTATTTTACGAACAATCCCCAGTATTTAACTACTATATACAGAAACATCTGTATTAGAATAATTCCTAATAGAATTTTGATGCGAAAAATAACCCAAAGGATCGGACTGAACCGAATACTCTACATCATCTATCTCATCCACTGTAGTATCTAAATCTTCTTCACTATTATCAAAATAATCATTATCTATATCTTCAATATTATCGTTATACTCTGATTCACGACTCTCCGAAACACTGTTTTCCGGGACATTATTCACTATATCTTCTGGCGGAAGATCATCAAATAATGCGGGATCCTCATACTCCTCATTTATTTGAAAAGCATTTGAAATATTTACCTCTTCATCACGACCATTACATAACTTATAAGTACAAGTAATATACTTACTGAGACTCAACTTTTTTGTTTCTTTATCTTGTCTCTTCTCTTTAATTAAAAACATTAATCTCTTACAAATAGGACAAATACTCTTTATTTTCATCCATTTGTTAAAACATTTATAATGATAAGTTTGATTACAACATGTACTTATTACAGAACATCTACTACTACAGTTACTACAATTACACATTTTTTTCCAACAAATTAAACAATTTTTTTTTATTTTATCTTTTCTCGAACAAAAATCATCTGGAGAGCATTCATTTATTGAAGTTAATTTAAATTTTAGATCATTAAATAAATTAATTACCTCTGGGGGTTTAGGAGATTCACTTATAATTAAACAAAGATCTATAAACTCTAGTTTATATAATTCAACTGTTCTCGTAAATTCATCCCTTTTACGAACATTTATACGGCGAATAGGTTGCCCTGATTGTGCAAATCGTCTGTGACGTGTCTTACAAGATATACAAGAACCCATCTTTTGTATATTAATTATATTATTAGATTTTAATTATTGTTTTTTATATATATAAAATATTTTATTGTCTTTAGTTCGTCTTAAAAATTCACGTTTATCTAATTCTCTACCGAAACAGTCATAACATTTATAGGTACTTGTTCGATAAGAATTAACTTTATAACGACCATTTGAAGGCTCTAAATTTACGAGTGTCATTACTACATTTTTGCAAATAGGACATATATGATTCTCTTCTAACCAATTAAAATAACAATCTACGTGATAATATTGCTTACAACATCCTTTTATTATTGGTCTTTTACTACTAAATCCACAATAATGTCTTAAAGTATTTGTTTTTTTTATACTCTCCATACAAACTAAACAACTCATATCACAATCAATTATGTGATGATGATGATGACTAAATATTTCATTCTTCTTTCTCATTATCTTGGGATACTCATACTTTAAACCCTCACTGTGTATTCTTAAATATTTACAAAAAATACCATCCTCTTTTAAACTTTTTGAAATATCTTCTATATCTACTACTTTATGTTTATTTCTTCTACTACGACGGTTTTCAGTGTCATAAATATGATTTCTTCTATACATTTCACGGTTGTTATACATTTTTATGTGTTTTTTTTTTATTGACAGGGGGATGTAAAAAAAAATAGTTAGAAATTAGACTGGGACTGGTATTATTTTATAACTAATTATACACATTTTAATATTCAGTCTAACCAAGTGAAAAAGTCATTGTTTTCACATAAATAATTACTCTTTAGATCATTAATAACATCTTCATCTAAAACTGCCTCAAAATGAAGAATACAACTTGATTGCCATTCTATGACAAATAGTTTAAAATCATCTGGCTCTAGTTTATATAATTCTGGGGCAAATCCTTCCATATAATTACCATCTTCATCTATTACAATTACAGCAATATCATGACCTTTAGCACCCCATTTATTGATAAAATTGATTAAATCTAGTGTATCACCCATTTCACCATCATTACGACGACAATCGCGGGAAATTTGATGTTTAATCCATTTTACTGGATCAGTATTACTAGAATTGCCTACAGGTATATCATTATATTCGCAATTTTCATATAAAGCTCTATAAAGACATAGATTATTCTCATATTCATCATTACGATAATTATATTTTATTCCAAAAGGTATATGTGTGTTTTTACGCCGACGTTTTCGGTTCTTGGCAGAATCTCTACGCTTACGTTTATTGAAATTACTTCCCTTTCCTTTCTTTTTTCCCTTTCCTTTTCTTTTTCCTTTTTTCGTATTTCTAACCATTATATATTATTTGCTTATAAAAGTTTTTATAGTTAAATTAATTACATATTCTTTTTTTCAATTTTAATTTCCTAAGACATGAGTTGGCATAAATCCATGATTACGCTCAGATTTCCAAGCAGTATGCATAGAACGACAATCAACAAGAGATGGAAGAACACACATAGCATGATCTTCTTTACCAACAGCAAGAACAGATTTAAGATGTTTCCAGAACATAAGAGTTCCAAAATCATGACCAACTAATTGACGGCGGTAAGCAGCGAAAATATCCTTTTTAGATACAGTTATTTCACCATCTTTCCATCCATCCATTTCAAGACCAACAATACGACCATTACCAAGACAGACATTCCACCAAGCATGGACGGAATTAACTCCTTTTTGAGGAAGACCTCGGCTTTGAAAAGCACGTCTGTGCTCAGCATCCCAACCTGGAAATCGAACACGACATTCAGAAAGAGAATGAAGTTCTACGTTTTCATGAGTTTGGTCGACAATTTTGACAAGTCGTAGGAAGCGAGTCCAGAACATAAGACGACCAAAAGATTCTCCTACACAATGTTTATGATAAGATTCATAAAGTGTGTTTTTATTAACTGTCATATTTACAGACCAGTTATCAGTGTGGCTGACTACCCAACCTTTGTTTAGGCAAACCATCCACCAAGTATGAACAGAATGTTCACGAGTATTCACTTTTTGAGAAGACATATTTACTTTTTGAGAAGACATATTTGTTTTTGATTTTATTATTATTACTTTATTTCAATTTTCAATTTTGTTTTTATTTAATTTAATTTAGTAAATTAAATAAAATCAGTCCCAGTTTTACTCGTTTTTTATAACGAAAATTATACATATTATTTACCAATTATTTCTAACTTCATGCCCATTACGATAACGTGTTGAGTTTTGTGTATCAACAAAATTATATTCTAAATAATCTTCTACATTATTTCCAGAATTACCCTCATCATTTTCTAAATCATCGGAAAATTCAGCATTCTCTGCCGCTAGGCGACGAGCTTCTTCTTCTTCACGAGCCTCTTCTTCTTCCATTCGGTGAATAGCCATTCTCATTGCTTTACGATCCTCTTCAGTAACTTCATTTATCATGAAATTTTCTGGAACAACTTTAGGTTTCTTCTTTTTGCGATTTTTTCGCTTCTCCTTACGTTCTTCTTCTTCTTTCTCTTGAGCCTCACGCGTTTCAACTAAAACCTTTTCAAATTTCTCTTGTTCAGTTAATTCACGACGATGAAAAAGACGACCACCATTCATTTGACGACCACCATTCATTTGACGACCACCATTCATTTGACGACCACCATTCATTTGACGACCACCATTTAGTTGCCGTTCATTTTTATTATAACGAAATGAACCAAAACTATTAGGATTTTCATCTCTGCGAGAACTAAAAGAACTATTAGAATTTTCATCTCTACGAGAACCAAACTTATTTCTACTTGAAAAACGAGAAAATCGTGAATTAGTTGTTTTCTTAGATTGGACTTTTCTCCAATTCATATCATTATCGGCTTTACTTTCTTCCTTCTTATCTTCAGAATAATTAGGAACACGACTTCCACGCCAATTTTTATTATCATCTATATTTAATTTAGAATTAGAAGATGGTTCGGATGGTAAACAAGTTGGTGCTGTTGGAAGATCATATGTTTCTTTCTTCACACCAAGTGCACTAGTAAATTGGGCAAGACTCATTTTGATTTGTTTTTTCTTTCCTTTTCTCTTATTTTTAGGCATAATTTTCTTTATATATTATCAATAAATTTAAATTAATAAATAGTTTATTACTTAATTCAATTCAATACTTTTAATTAAATAATCGTTTTATAAATCAATTTTAATTTTTACTTAACTAGGAACTTCACTTTTATCTATCTCGGTATACATATTATCTATCAAAATCATATTATCAATTGATTTACCAGGTGAAACTAACGGAAGACAAGGCGTCTTCTGAATTTTCACATGAAATAAAACTGGACCTTTATAATCCAAAAATTCACCCATCTTCTTATCCAAATTCTTCTCATTATCACAATACAAATTATGAATATTATAAGCATCCGCCAATTTATTATAATCACAATTATCATTATCTGTTGATACATAACGACCATCAAAAAATAATTTCTGCCAATACTCTACCATCATCTCTGAATTATTGTTTAATAATAAAATCTTTACTGGAATTTGTAAATCCATTATTGTCTTTAACTCAGTATTTGTCATATTGAAACTTCCATCACCATCTATGGAAATTACTGTCTTAGTATCATCTGCTAATTTAGCACCAATCGCATATCCTAGAGAAACACCCATTGTTCCTAAAGAACCTGAAGATATCATCGAGCGAGGTTGAGTCCAAGTAATTAATTGAGCGGCAACCATTTGATGAACTCCTACTCCTGTAGAAAATAAACAATTATCACGATATGAATCTATTTGTATATTCATTTCCTCAATTACTCTTTGGACAGATAAACTTCTATCAGCAAAAGTTGGAATTGCAATAGGATATCTCTCCTTAAAATCTTTCATCATTTTTAACCAATCTGGTCTTTCACGTTTATCAAATTTCATTAGATTTAATTCCGTTAAAAAGGTCTTACAATCAGAATTTACAAACTCAGTTACCTTTACTACTCTATTATGTTCTGTAGGACGAATATCAACATGAACGAAACCACCTCTACCAGCAGCCTCTGCCTCTCTAGCACTTGGAGCATAAGAAGCCAATTTACCTACTGTTCTATCATCAAAACGACTACCAAAAGCCAAAACTAAATCTGCCTTTTGAACCATATAATTTGCTGAAGGATGCCCATGCATTCCTATCATATTTAAAGCCAATGGATGTCTTTCATCAAAAACACCCAAAGAATGTAAAGTTGTAGTTACTGGAATATTTGTCTTTTCAACAAATTCTAATAACTCCTTCGGACAATCATTTACACCTTGCCCAACACATAAAATTGGACGTTCAGATTTATTAATTAGATTTACTATACTATCCATTTGTTTACTATCTAATGGAGGAAGTTGAGTTAACTCTTCTAATTCTAAATTACCATCTTTTAATTTATGATTCACACCATCAATATCTACTTCATTCATCTTAATATGTTCTTTTGTAAAAGTTGTTATCTGAATATCCTTTGGACAATCTACATGAACTGGACCAGGACGACCAGAACGAGCCATGTGGAAAGCATAATCCAAAATGGAAGGAAGTTCTGCTATATTCTTTAATTTATAATTCCATTTAGTACAAGGACGTGTTAAATCTACCGAATCACAATATTGAAACGCCTCTGGAGGAGCACTTGTTGGAACTTGTCCTGAAAATGCTACCAATGGAACTCCGTCACATAACGCATCCTGTAAAGGTGTAATTATATTAGTTAAACCAGGACCTGACGTAACTAACATAATACCAGGTTCCCCTGATACTTTAGCATATCCTTCAGCTACATATCCTGTATTACCTTCATTACTGTTTGTGACAAACTCAATTGGAGTTCTTCCACCATGATGATCAGAATGAAAAGCATCCAAAATTGGAAGATTAGCACCACCAGAAAAACCATTTACGACCTTTACATTATTTTCAAGTAATTTCTCATAAATAATACGACCCCCATTCATTCCAATATACTTTTGCCGATTATCTACTATTGATGAAAAACCTCTATACATTCTTTGATAGAGACACATGCGAGAATTCATAACACCAATCCGAGTTGAAACTAATTTTGAAAACATTCTTACTTTAAATTATATATATTAATTTCAATTCTTTTTTTTATATAAATTTCATATATATCTATTTCCCTATCTATTATTTTGGTGTCATAAATTTAAAATTTCTCGATAAAAATGCTACCCATGGTTCATTTAAATTAGCAAATTCTTTCCATAAAAATTCCTTAATATCTTCTTCATTATCATTCATACAACGACTTACATTTAAAGTTACTGATATACAAATAGCATCATCTCTATAAGAAGCAAAAATATAATCTCCCATATAAAGTTTCACACTAGGCCACTTTGATGTTACTCTCTCTTCAATATTCATAAATGATTCAGAAAATTTTATAAATTCTAAAATATATTCACAAATATTTTCATTCTGTTCATCCTCATCTGTTACTGGATTATATACAGTTTTAGGATGTTCATGAATAAATGCCACTAACTCATCTTGATAATCTTGTAAAATTTTTGCACACAATTTTATGTCACATATACGATGTGGGACATACTTTGGCTTAATAAACTTTATTATATATCTCCTTAGGTCCGAACACTCAAAGACAATTTGCCGTGCAGTCATTTTTACTTTTTTGCCTTATAACCAATTTAATGTTTTGCTACTATTATCAATTTTATATTATATTAAATTTCTTTATATCCAATATAAAGAAATGTTTGATTACATTATTATAGGTTCTGGACCAACTGGTCTAACATTAGCATTATATTTAGCAAAATTAAAAAAAAAAGTACTTATTGTTGAAAAAGAAAATACTATTGGGGGAATTCATAGAGTGAAAAGACATAATGGACTATTTACCGAACATGGGCCTAGAATATATTTAGATAATTACGTTAATTTTATGCAAATTCTTAATATATTGGGAACATCATTTCACCAACTATTTGCTAAATATAATTTTCAAATAACAACAATTGGAGGAAAATCGATTCAAAATTTCTCATTTAGAGAACTTGCTATTATTACTTACAAATTATTTACTATTTATAATATTGATAAAAAACAAACTGTTCTTGAATTCGCTAAAGAAAATAATTTTTCTAAACAAGCAATTGATTATATGGATAGATTGTGTAGATTAACTGATGGAGCAGGAATTCAAAGATATACATTATTTGAATTTATACAAATTATAAACCAAAACTCATTAAATAATATATATATACCAAAATTACCTAATGATATAGCTTTATTAAAAATTTGGAAACTTAAATTACAACAATTAGGAGTAAAATTCTTATTAAATACCACCCTCATTGATATGAATCCTAAAGGCAAAATTATAACATTTGCTAAATTCAAAAATAAACAAAAAACTTTTGAACTTAACGCTAATAATTATATACTCGCAATACCACCACACCCATTAATAGATTTTCTCGAAAAATCGAATATTAAAGATGCTTATGGAAATTTTAAAGAATTAAAACAATGGGCATATAATGTTAGATATCTTAATTATATTACTGTCTCTTTACATTGGAATAAAAAATTTAATTTACCTAAAATTTGGGGATTCACATCCAATGAATGGGGTATAGTTTATATAGTTCTCAGTGATTACATGAAATTTAAACATAAAGACTCAAAAATTGTTATGACTGTATCTATTACCAAACATACAAAATCATCTTATATTAATAAAAAACCAAATCAATGTAATGAAAAAGAATTAAAAAATGAAATACTAAGACAACTTAAATATTCATTTCCTAATTTACCAAAACCAACTCATGCTATATTAAATCAAAATACATATAAACATAAAAAATGGCATCATAATGATCACGCATTTATGCTAACCAAATATGGATATTTAGACCCATTTGAAAAATATACTAACTTATATAGTTGTGGAGTACATAATGGTTATAGTGATTATGCATTTACTTCATTAGAAAGTGCTGTGACTAATGCTATTAAATTACTATATACTATTGAACCCACGGCTAAATCAAAATTCCCACTTAAATATTCTTCCTCCCTTAGACAAATTATAATAAAAATACTCATCATTATTATTGCTATTGTTTTATTATATCCGATTTTAGGATGATTCTTCTTTCGTAACTGTCTTTGCTATATCTAATACAGATAATCTCTTATTAGATATATCTATATAATCTTTGTTTATCTCAAATCCTATAAAATTTAATTTTAATGCCTTAGCAGCAACACATTCTGTTCCAGAACCAGAAAATGGACTTAAAACATAACCATCTGTTTGCTTACAAGATTTAAGTAAATAAGTACACAGTTTTAAAGGTTTCTGTGTTGGATGATTTACTCTTTCTTTTTTACCCGCTCCTCCTGCTAAACAAGGAAATTTTAAAACATCACGAGGTAAAGCACCCTTTTCATGTGCTGTATAAATTGTTTCTTTAGAACCAAAACGACCTTTTGTTGTAGTTCTTCTTCTTCCAGCACTATTTTTTAAATAACTTGCACTATATGGAATTCTAACTTCATCTCTATTAAAATGTGGTTTACTACCATTTTTATAACAACATAATACTGCTTCATGACTTTTTTGCCAAAATTTTAAAGATGGAACTGTTCTATTTGTATAATGCCAAATTAAAGTTTTTATTTTCATGTCTAACTCATCTTGGATATAAACTGTTAAATATGGAATTATTTCACTGAAACCAAAAACAAACATTGTACCATTATTCATTAATACTCTTCTACATTCATTTAACCAAGGTTTAGCCCACTCAACATATTCTTTGTTTGTTAATTTAATTTTATTATTTCCAAAACTTTTACCTACATTATATGGCGGATCTGCTATGATACATTGTACTGATTGCGATTCTAATTTTTTTATTCCAGTACAACAATCTTCTAAATAAATTTTGTTTAATTCTAATTTATCTTCTGTCATATTTGTTTATTTTATCTTAAGAAATCTATTTTCGAATTTAAACAATTCCTATAAAACGAAAATTAAAATCGATTTCCAGCCAGCTTACATAATACTTACAAAATATATCTCGTTCACATAACATACTTAACTAATTCACAAAAATACTTAACTATGTTTCCCGAACCTACCGCTACATCTCTGATGAGCGATGAAAATATTAACAAAATCTGTAAAATTCAGATTTCTACTCAAAAACCATTGTCTCCGTTTGTTGTGAAAACAGAAGATAAAACTGACGAAACTTATGGAACTCAAGAAACTCAAGAAAACAAGAAGCGACCAGCATTTAACTTTCGCTTGCCCACCTTGGAACCACTAACGATGAGTTCTAAGTGGGAAGGACGAATCAATTTCAAAACGGATCCAAATCTTGAGACAGTTGAAGGTGCTGAGGCAATTTCTCCCGCTTTTGGAAATACTGATTTCCTTGCTGAAGTTGGTTCTCCATTACATAGGAATGTCATCGAAGGAAAAATTCTTGGAAGTGGTTCATTTGGAACAGTCCGACGATGCTCTGTTGAATTTCCACAACCATTGATTTCTGAACGGTTCTCCGAGTTGAAAGCAAAGCATGGAAAGGTGTTGAATGAATTGATTTCTCTTTTCACTCTAAATCCGACGACAGAAACTTGGGCTAAGAAGACGCAGACACGAAACCCAAAGCAAAAACGATTTGTTGCACGGGATTCTGTCACAGAAGCATATTATCTCAAGCGACTTTCAGAAGAAAGCAACAAATGCCTCAGCTTTAAGAAGATAGGACACGTCTCGAATAAAAAGGTTGAATTCTACACGGAAGAATGTATGTGCGACCTTAAAGCGATGATTCCTACGGGTGGATTGGCTATGATTGATGATCACGATGAAGCCTATAACCGTTTCCGGAGCTGGGCTAAGCAAATTTCTGAAGCAATTCATGATTGCCATACCAAGGGAGTTAAAGGTGCTCATCTGGATATCAAGCCAGCAAATATTCTTGTTCGTGCTTCAGAGACGGAAGACGAAGAGCCAACTCTTATTATTGCTGATTTGGGAGCCAAGACTTTCCAACCATTTCCAGACAATTCTTTGATGGTGACCCCACAAGCGTTTACGAAGTCATTTGCCTCAAAAGAAATGGCTGAACACAATGGACCAATTCGAGGAGACTTGGCTGATGTTTGGATGATTGGCTCTACGATGATGAATTGCTTGACTGGGCGTCCACCAATGGGAGGACATTTTGAGAAAGAAGCAGCTCTCGCAAATGGAGAGAAACCGAAAATTCCTGAAAATTTTGAAGCTGATGTGCCACAAGATATTAAGGATTTTTTCACTGCTTGTTTCTCATCTGTTGAAAACCGACCAACCGCAGATCAACTTTCCCATTTCTTTGATTAGATGTTGTATTATAGAATTTACTTTATTATATTTTTGGCTGAGAAGCCACGACGATGTTGGCTGAGAAGCCACGGATTTTATTTTGACTGAAAAGTCACAAAAAAAAAAGTTAATTATATTAGGGACTGGATTATCTACAATCGTCTTAATAAACTATTACGCTCTATTAAACCTTGTTTAACTAATTTTCTTAAACATTCATTCATATGGGCGAATAATTTTTTACTATGTGGCATTACTAATTCTAAATCATTGTCACTTACTGTTGATATTAATTCTGTAAAAGTTTTTATCTGAAATTCAGCATTACCAACATTTTGTTCAGCAAATCTAGTTACTAATTTATCAACTATTTCTTGATCTGATAAATTGCTCTCTTTTGGTTCAATTTCTTCCATTTCTACTTGTTCTTCTTTCTCAAATTTTGATAATTTTTCTTTTAATTCCTCAATTTCCTTTTTTAACTTCTCGTTTTCTTCCATATATATTTCTTTTTCAATAACCGGTTTTTCTTCTTCTAAAGTTTCTTCTGGAACTATTTCCTTTTCGACTTCTGTTTCCTTGCGATTTCTATTATTAGCATATGTTTCTAATACTTCTTGGAAACTTCTTTCTATATTTTGGAAATTTACTAAATGTTTTAATAAACCATTGATAATATATTCAACCATTTTCTTTAAAGTACTATCAACTTGTGAGAAAATGAAATGAGATTTATTCATCTTAACTCTAAAAATATCATCTATGTCAGAATTGTTATATTTCAATTCACATCTTAAATTATGAGGAACATTTTTCATTTTCCATTCCAAAGAATCTGTATACAAGAAATGTCCGTTTCTATTTACTAAAACACCACTTAATTTTTTACGATTTGTTCTCAAGATATTCTCTTGATTACAAACAATTTTCTCCTCTAACATTGTTATGGATAATTCAATATTACTACATTTTACTGTTCCCATACGCTCATCTTCTACAAATCCTGTAAAATTGTTTTTTGAAAATCTGTAATACTTTCCCCTAAATTTAATGAAATAATTGTAATATTTTCTTCTGTTTTTACGTTCTATTACACCTACTTTTACTGAAACCCTTTTATCTTCTCCTACATTCTTGTAGTATAACCAATCTACTGCCTCTAGTTCAACCTTACCACTATACCCCTTAAAAGTATCAATATCATAATAAATTTTTGTATCTATCTTTTGATGTTTTAAAGAAATATCACGAATTATTGAAACTAATTGTTTAGTGAAGTCTTCCTTATCACTCTCTATGATTGAACCCATTTCACCAATTACCACTGTTCCACTAATTCCTTTGGGCTTGCTATCACCAGCAATTGTTTTCATTGTTTTTTGATAAAATCTTCGTAAAACTTCACTAGCATTATCTGAAGTACTTACATATTTTCCATAATCTAACTCACCATTAGCCCATTTGACTAATTTATCAGAATCCCATTCTAATTTAGATATATCTGTGCTTCCTACTTCTTTACTCAAAACAGTCCATTTTCCACCTAATGTTAAAAATGCTTCTTTAGCACCAATTCCAAATTTACCATGTTTGGTTTTTTCACTATCTTCATGTTTGTATAAAACACTCATACTCTCTAATTTCTCTATTGGCATACCAATTCCATTGTCAGCAATTACTAACATGTTTGATTTTCCTCGGTATTTGATTAAAATTTGATTTGAATTAGCATCGTCCGCATTTTGAAGTAATTCCATAATAGATGTTTTATATGTATGCCCATTTCTTCCATTACTATGGGCTTTTACATAACCTTTATTATCAAATGTTAAGATTGATCGCATCGTTATATATTATTTATCACTATCCAATTGCTTATATAAAAATACAGATAATCAAACAAATATAAATTAAAATGGATTTATTTTCTATTAAACTAATTACAATATTACATTTTTATAACTTGATTACTTCTAAATTATTAACATATTTCATAATGAATATACAAATATATAATAATGCTTTTGCATTATATACCGGAACAGTACTATTAATGAGTTCTGGATTATTATTTGGTGATATATTAAACTTCTTTGGTATATTATCAGGACAGGAAGCCGTACAATATTATGGAGAAATTCATAATTCTCATATTAATAAAATTATCCATATTATTGGAATTCCTATCGCATCCTATTACTTTTTCTTATTTGTTCCAGAAATTTTATTTATGAATAAACAAAATGCTAACATTTTTATGACTTTTATTTATTATACTCTATGTATCCATTATTGTACAATTAATTTACATATTGGTATCATTGTATTTTTATCCTATTTATTTATTTACCATAAAGCTATGACCAATTATGGGACTTATCCAAAATATCATACGGCAATATACTATTTCACTCTTATGGGTTTAATTGAATTCGTCGGTCATACTCTATGCGAACAAGAACAAAGTAGATTCTCTGGTATATTAAATGCTGTATTATATTCACATTATTTTAATACCCAAAAACTAATTGAATATATTAAAATTTAAAATATAGTTTTCTTTACAAAAAAAATGTTTAGTCATATTTAAACTCTCTCTTATTTTCTTTACAAAAAAAAATAAAAAAAAGTTTAGTCATATTTAATAATTCGGAACTGGATACATTCAAACTTTCTTAAATTGTCCTTTATTCTCTTTATAACAATTATATAACTGATTTAAAGTTTCATCTTTGAGTTTACATAATTCTTTCTTAACATATTCATCATTATCTTCATTGTCATAAAAATCATTGATATCATTCATGAATTTTTCTTGATTTTGATCGATCTCATCATTTTCATTTAAATCATTTAAATGCTCATAAACTTGAAGAACCTCTTCTACATTTTTATCTTTATCATATAATTCATCCATTACTTCGTGCTTATTTCTTACTTTCCAAGTATTATCCGCACGCACATAAATATCTTTTTGTCTTTTATTTGTATATTTTATTGTTAAATTTTCTGGTGCTTCTGGATTACAATATTTATATTGAATATATTTCTGTAAACCATTTATTCCACTTCCTAAAATTTTGGCAAATGCTTTTTTATATTCTGGATTCTTTAAGAAATTAACATTCTCACTTCCATATTCATTCAAATTAATATTAATTATATTATTATTTGTAGTATTGTAAATATTTTGAGTTTGAGGTTTTTGATTTTTAATTAGATCTTCCATCTCGGACACTTTTTTTCTTAATTCATCTAGCTCATTAAGTTTGTAATTTTTTTCCTTTTCTAATTCCTTTTTTATTTTCCCGATTTCACTTGTTTCTTCTTCTTCTTTTTTTTTCTTAAATTCCATAATAGAAATTCTATCTTTACATGTTTTAAGATGGCGAGTTAAATGCCAATTATGTTTATATGAACGATTACAATACTTACAACTATATCTTATATTTTGGGATGTTTTTGTTGTTTTTTGGGATAATTTTGTATTTTTTTGGTATGTTTTTGTTGTTTTTTGGGATGGTTTTATACATGGTTTTTTTCTATTTAAATGGCGCTCCAGTCTCCACTGTGCTGGAAATTCCTTACCACAACGATGACACATTACAGTCATTATTTATTATTATAACTAAATATATTATTTTAATATACAAATATATACTTATATATTTTTGTTGTTTTTATTTTTACAAATGGGATGGTATGTTTTTTTTTGTTGTTTTTTGTTGTTTTTTGTTATTTCTATTTTTTCTCTTTTTCATTTAAAGTATAATAAGTGTTAAATTCGAACAAATCGAATTAAAATTAACACTGAAAATTTATTTTTTTTTTGTATACATCCCATTTTTTTTTGAAAAAAAAAGAGAGAGAGGGGCTGCCAAAAAAAAAACTTTTTCTAGGAAAAAAAAAATTTAACCAAAGAAAAAAAAGTTAACTTTATTTTTTTGGTTTTCAAACTTCCTTTTTTTCATGGCATTCATGGCCGATGACTGAGCCTGTCTCTTTATTATTTTTTTTTAATTAAAAAAATAAGAAAAACAAGTCGGTTTACAGTAATCGGCCATGAATGAAAATTAACAAAAATTCTATGGCCGATGACTGAATAGTCTTATGAAAATTTATATACTTTATTGAAATCCCAGTATATTTCAGTTTTGTTTATTTCCCTCCTTTTTTAAAATTTTTATTCCATTTTTTGTTTAAATTATATTTATCGATTACAATTTATATTCATATGGATAACAATGATTTAATCCTTGATGTACATCGCCTAATTCATCATATAAAAATTGTTTAAGTAACGAACTATGTGCTACAACAGAAATATTATTTTGCTTTGTTTCTTTAACATAATCCTTAAATAATTGTATTCGTTGTTTTAAGTTATCGATAGATTCAAATATAGTATCATTCCAATATTGTGATTTCTCTTGAATAAGTGAAAAATCAACTTGAGGAAATAATTTCATTAGTTCTGATTTATTTTTTCGTTTATTACAGAAATGAACTCCTTGGGGATATTCCATCAGTTCATCAATAGCAATAAATTTTATGCCACTATCTTTAAAAATTCTAGTAGCAGTTTGTAAAGTTCGAGTAAGAGGAGATACATAAATAATTTCAATATTTTTTAATTCCGTCCAACTTTTGCTAAGTTCTGTTGCCTCATTCTTACCCTTCTCCACCAAAGGCGTATCTGAATAATCTGTGTACGCCTTATCGCCAATGTCTTTATCCATAACATTATGTAATGCTGTTCCGTGCCTAATACACCATAAAATCTTGCTCATTTTTTATCTGTTATTATTCCAAAAAATATTTCAATTTTAAAATATTAAAATTTAAAATCGAAATATTATCCCGTTATTTAAACTAAAATATATATTATGGCTTCTTATTTACAATATCGCTCTTTTACTAGTGCCGCTCAAGTATTAGCCCCTAGTGATGCGTGGAATCAACTTTCTAGTGAAATTTTAGATTTCATTTATCGTGATGGTCTTTCACTTTATAGGCTTCGTCCTGAAAATGTTTATGGTTGGGATGTGTATATTGGTTTTATTATTGCCGCTCATAATGAAGCAGAAGTTAGAAGAATTGTGATGAATAAAGTTATGGAAGGAATCTCTTATCTTAGTGATGATGATAATGATCCTTATGATTTAGGTAATCTCTTAGAAGGAGAGCCTAGTACTGAATCTGTTTGGGAGAATACTCCGGTTGAATTACTTTCAACTGTTTCAAATCAAACTATTCCAGGAATTGTTCTGGAATCTTTCCGTGCTGGATAAATTTTATTTTTAATTAGGGACTGATTTTATTTAAATAAAAATTGAATTTATAATAAAATAAATCAATAATAATGAAACCCGACCAAAGGCTATGAAATATTTATTTGATATTGAAAATAATTTTAGAACACATTTAGGTGGAATAAATAACTTTTATAATCTAAAAGATGATGAAACTATTAATAAGATTGATAAAAGTTTTAGACAAAGTATGCAACTTTTATTAAGAAGAAGAATCAAGAAAGTTCCAAAAAAAATTGGTTTCTTTCCAGTTGCAGGAAATCCAATACATTGGGGACATTTACTTACAGCATTTAAAGCATTAGCTAAATTTAAACTTGATAAAATTGTATTTATTTGTGGAGGTTATGATCCACGAAAACCAAAATTACTACCTCCAGGTATTAGATATCCTATGATAGAAATTGCATTAAAAATATTTAATAATTTGTTTGAATTATCTGATATTCCTTTAAATAGTGAATATGCTACAAAACAAGGTGAAATAAATATTTTTAATGAATTAAATTTACCAAAGTATTCGAAATCAGTTATTCCATATTACATAGTTGGTTCAGATCATTTTAATTGGACAAAGAATGGCAAAGATGATACATTAAAAATATTAACAGAAAATATGAATAATAAAGAATTAAATAAAAAAAATTTTAAAGTTAATACGATTTTTATTGCTAGAAATACTAATGAAATATCACAAGCAAAACAAAAGGAATTAGAAAAAAAAGTAAATTTTAATATCTCTATTTTAGTTCCTGATTTTTCTTATTCATCTACTCAAATAAGAAATGCATATAAAGTTATTAATGAAAAATCATTTGATATCAGTATGCTAAAACCCGAAAAGTATAATCCATTTTTATATATACCTTATGGCGTATTTATACATATAAATACTCTTGGATTATATAATTAAAAGTTTTTAGGTAAATTAATAAATTTATTATAAGCCTGTGATAATCCAAACCATTCCTTATAACTTTTTGTTACAACTTTGTTGCCATCAATTATAAGTTTATAATCTTTTGGAATTTTATTAGAATTTTCAACAGATTCATTAATAACTTTTAGACCTTCTCTAAAAGCCTTGTTTAAAAAACTTTTAATATCATTAATTATAAGATATTTGCCATAAGCATTTTCTGGATTATCAATTTTTAGTTCTGGCTCATAAATATCAATTGGACCAAATACACAAATACGAGGTTTATTATTATGACAAGATAACATAAAATTATGCCCTTGTGGGGATGTCATTGTATATTCCTTTATACCAACTTTTTTTACTGATAAATATCCAAAATTAGATCTAATATATCCAAAAGTATAATCATTTTTGATAGAATCAAATAATTTATTTGTTTCAGAAGTATCTTTTTGGGCAGAGAAATATAAATAAGCACTACTTTGAAAAAAAGGTTTACCATCAATATTCTTTGAACTTTTTAAATTAAAAGGTTTTTTCTTACAGTCTTTACATTCAATAGTTTTAACAATATCATTTATTTTATTACCATATGTTCTGTAAATTTTAAGATACCAAAATATTAATAAAGCAAATTTACATTCAATCGATAATTGTTCTTTTAACCAAGATTCCATAATTTCAGAAATAGAGTATTCTTGTTTTTGGACATGTGTTTTTTTCTTTTTATCCCATTTAAAACAAGAACCATAATATCTAGGTTTATTGGTTCTATTATCTGAATAAAACCATTTATTTTTTTGTGATAATTTAGACATAAATTCTATATGTTCGTTAATATCTTCACAAGATTCAAATATTGGAGTATATTTTGTTTTATTAGAAACATTTTTTCTTTCATAAACTGCTCGTTTTATTCCATTAATTTTAGCAATAACTTTGACTGTTTTTACTTTAGGAATATTTCCACCAACTTGTTTGTTAATAGTTTTAATATAATTTTTCTTATTATTTGAAATAATAAATAATCCTCCTCTTATTCCTTTGTGTATTAAATATTTTTTATTTTTATAACTAAAATATTGTTGAGACATTAATATATACTCTAACATATGAAAAAATCATGACAATTATATCAACTTTTAATAAATTAATATTCCATAGAATTTATTGTTTAAAATTACCTGGTACTCTGTAATAAACATCCCATAACATACTATTTCCATACCAATCTTCTCTTTTATATGTTCCAGTTTTTTTACCATCAATATAAACTTTATATTCATCAGGTATTTTACCAGGATTTTTTTTATTACTTTTTTTTATAATATCTAATGATTCATCTTTTGCTTTATTTAACCATTTTTCTACTTCATCAATAATAATATATTTACCCAATTTACCTTCAGGGTCTATTGTTGGATTTGGTTCATATACATTTAAAGCACCGATTGTAACTACTCTTCTTTTACCATTTTTAGAGGGAAATATAACATTATGTCCTTGTTGAGATGTTTCAATATATGTACTTGGTTTAACAAAATCTTTAATTAAAGGCAAATAACCAAATTGAGTTCTAATATATCCAAATGTTCCTTTCCCTTCTTTCAGGTTCTTAATATATGTTGTTGTTGCTTTAACACTTAATTCAGGATTAGGACAACTAAAATTAGTTCTAATAAATAATTTATTTCCATCTAAATTTTGTGTTTCTGTTAAATCAAGATTAATAGCACAATTATCCCATGGACAATCTGCTTTCATAGGAATTTTTCCCATAATTTCATCAATTCTTTCTCCATATAATCTCCATAATTTTAAAATACATAAAATATATAATCCTTGTAAACACTCAAAATGAATAGATTCTTTTAACCAAGATTTACAAATATCAGATGGTTTTGAATTAGGTTTAACTCTCCATACTTTGTCTTTTATTTTTTTGCCCTTTTTCATTTCAATATGTTTTCCATAATACTTTTTTACACCAGTTCTACTATCAGTATATTTCCATTTATTTGTTCTTGATAATTCTTCTATCCATTCACAATGTTCATTGAGATCTTCAGAATCCTTGAATAAAGGAGTACCAATAATAGTTTTATTAATACTTTCAGAACAAGTATCAACTAATTGTTCTTTCTTATCTTTAAAATTGGCATATACTTTAATCTTATATTTTTTGTCTGCTCCCCCTTTTTTATTTAAAAAATTGCGAATATATACCTTTTTACCGTTTTTTAAAATATATTTTCCATTCTTGACTCCAGTTCGAATTAAATAATTTTTATTATTAAAATAGAAATATTGTTTAATTCTCATATAAGTAATATACTAATATAAATAGATATAAAATATAATGGAATTGTGTAAATATATTGAATTACATTTACATTTAGACGGTGCTATTCGTATAAATACTTTATATGAATTAGCCCAAAAAACAGAGTTATATAAAGATATGTCATTCGAAGCATTTCAAGAACAGGTAACTATTGGGAATAAAAAATATTTCGATTCCCTGTCTCATTGTTTAAGCCTTTTTCAGAATATATTGACATTAATTGCTGGAAATAAGGAATATCTTGAAAGAATTGCTTTCGAAATTGGTGAAGACCAATTTAAAAATAATATATTATATACTGAACTACGATATAATCCCCATATTTTAAAAGGTAATATCAATACATTAGATGAAGTAGTTGAAATCATAAATAATGGAATAAAACGAGCAACTACAAAATATGGAATTTATATGAATAGCATATTATGCTGTTTACGTTCTAAGCCCCAATGGTCTTTTGATATTGCTAGACTTTGTATAAAATATCGTAATAAAGGAGTTGTTGGTATGGATATTGCTGGAGATGAAAAGAATTATTCAGATTATCTTCATAAAGATGCTTTTAAATTTGCTAATCATCATGGTATTAATATTACAGCCCATGCTGGTGAATGTTGTGGTTCTGAAAATATCAGTACTGCTATTAATAAATTATATGCTAAACGAATAGGGCATTGTTATTCTTGTATTTATGACCCTTATTTAATGGGATATTTAAAAAGAAAGAATATTCATATTGAATGTTGTTATACATCTAGTATAAAAACTCGTTCAGTTGATGATACAAAATCACATCCATTAAAAACATTTTTAAAAAAAGGTATGAATTTTTCAATCAATACAGATGATCCCTCTATTTTTAACATTAATTATTTAGATGAAATAGAGGTAATTAAAAATAAATTTAACTTAAATTCCTGTCAATTTCATCAAATAATGAATTGTTCATTAGAAGCCTCGTTTGCTTCAAATGAAGAAAAAATAATAATTAAAGAAAAATTATCCAAAAATTGGATGAAACATTTTCAAGATGATATATATAAAAAACTAACTACTCTTGATCTTCAAAATTCTTCCAGTTAAATTAATACGATAATCATGTGTAATATTTTTCTTTTCCATTTTTGTTATTTTTGGAATAGAATGAGTATATCGACTTTGAAATCCATTACACATTTCAATAATATCTCCGTGTTTCATCTCTATAATTAATACAGGTTTTCTAGGATTTTCTGTAGTTTTATTTTTAGGTATTCTAATAACAAATCTTCGTTTTTGTCCTAAAGAAATAGATATAATAGATGAATTTGGATCTAAGTCAGATTCATCATCGGAATGTTCGCTAATATAGTTCTTAATATTATTATATCGATTACATAAATAATAATCACATTGTTGATTACACAGTTTTTTGATCCTATTTTGAACGAAAGTAATCATATTATCATATAGTTGAGGTTGAATTTTTAAACCAGAATATGTATAGGTTTTTCCATTTTTCGAGTATGCGAATGTTTCTCGGGCTTGTTTAACCCATTTTCCTACTATTTTAACTTCTTGGGTTTTCCAATCAAGTGTATTAAAATGTTCATACATTTTATTTCCTTCAGTGAATGTGAATGCATTAGAATGATGAATTAAAAGAGGTTTCTCTTTTTCATCTTTAAGAAGGATTTTTTTCTTATATTTACCTCTAATTTGTACAAATTTATCCATTTTTAATATTAATATATAAATTTTTTATTCAATTTTATAAATAAATTTATATATTTAGTAAATATATAAATTAAGATGTCTTTTACTTATGCTTATCAAACTACTATCACAAATGGTGTTAGAGTATATGATGAAAAATTAAAAAAAGTTGGTCTTGTTGCAACTACTACATATTATGACAAAGTTAATTATTATCAACGTCTTGCTAGAGGAGTAGATACATACAGAAATTTTGATAAAGTCGAAATTACATATGACGGTGAAGGAAGTAATACATTATATTTTGGTGAAGCATGTAATAGTATTGCTCTTGAATCTGCTACTGCTGGAGCAGCATATGCTAATTTAAAACTTTGGTACAGATGTGATGAAACTGCCCCAATGACTGGAGTTGGTGATTGGGTTGGCGATAATCAAGGTGTTGCTAAACCAGATTTAGCAGGTCCATCTCGTTCTACTACTGATCCACCAATTGGTACTGGTTTCTTAGTTTTTAATGGAACTAATCAATATATGACTGGAACAACTGTTGGATTACCATTAGATACACTTTCTATTTCCTTTTGGATGAAAAGTACTGCTACTACTGGAACTATGGTTTCCTTCGGAGGAGGTGATACTAATAATATGGAAAGAGCAATTAAATTAAGTGCAGGTAAAGTTCAAGTTTTTGAAAAAAAAGATGCAGCAGAAACTACTCTTCTCAGTACTAACACCGTTCAAGATGGTAACTGGCATAATGTTGTAGTTACTATTGCTTCTATTAGTGGAGCATGGAAAATCTATGTTGATGGTGTTGATGTTACTACTGGTTCTCAAAATGGTCCAGGTAACTCTAATTTAGGAGTTAATACATTCACTCTTGGTGTTTCTCATCTTAATAGCGCTAAAAGTAATTACTTCAATGGTTCTCTTGATGATGTTAGAGTTTATAACTCTATCTTATCTGGAGCAAATATTGCTGAATTATTTGCTATGAAATAATTTTAATTTAACTTTTATAAAACTCAATTACTTCTTTTACAAAGTTATCAAGCATTTGCCTACTTTGTAAATGATGTTCCATAATAAAGAAATGGCATATTTTACCATTATCTGCTAATTTATATTTTTAAGAACATATCATACATTTTTTTAAAAACGAAAAACATTTAGTAAAAATATTTTGATTATTTGAATTATCATCTTCTGGTTCTGGTTCTGGCTCTGGTTCTGGTTCTGGCTCAGGTTCTGGCTCAGGCTCTGGTTCTGGTTCTGGCTCAGGTTCTGGCTCAGGTTCTGGCTCTGGTTCTGGTTCTGGTTCTGGCTCAGGTTCTGGCTCAGGTTCTGGCTCTGGTTCTGGTTCTGGTTCTGGCTCAGGTTCTGGCTCAGGTTCTGGCTCAGGCTCAGGCTCTGGTTCTGGCTCTGGCTCAGGTTCTGGTTCTGGTTCTGGTTCTGGTTCTGGTTCTGGCTCAGGTTCTGGCTCAGGTTCTGGTTCTGGCTCAGGTTCTGGTTCTGGTTCTGGTTCTGGTTCTGGTTCTGGCTCAGGTTCTGGCTCAGGTTCTGGCTCAGGCTCAGGCTCAGGCTCAGGTTCTGGATCATCTTTTGGATCATCTGGTAATATTTTACTACTATTATCATCAACAGTAGTATATATTTCCCAATGAAAACCCCAATCTTCATATAAATATATTGTATATCCATTACCATTCCATCCTGTTCCCCAAGAATTTCTAATAATAAATCCTAATTCATTATAACCTACTATTGTAACTGCATGTCCCCCTTTTAATTTTGATGAATTCGATTTCCAAAATCTTTTTCCAAAATTGTATACTGGAAATGCTATATAACAGGGTCCATTTTTTTGTAAAGCTTTTTTTAATCCATCCATGGTTAGTATTTTTGCATAACCCTTAATTTTATAATTTATTGCCCTTTCATATAATTTTTCATCAATATTTTCTTTTTTTTCTATAAGTCCATATTTATAGAATTTTTCTTCAACAATACCAGTTTTGTTTAAAATTTTCATTACATCTCGACCATACATACCCTCTCCATTTTGATTAACTCTATTATTATATATAAATTGTGGGGACATATAGTTATCATAACCTATGTTTTGTTTTTCTTGCCATTCTTTCATACATGCTGCTGTTTGGGCGGCACATGAACCTTGTCTCCCTTGATTTCTAACTGTATTTAAATCATTACGTAAATCATATACATCAGCCGCTTTCAATGATTTTGAAAAAATATTTTCAGCAATCCAATCTCTTTCATCATCAGGAGAAGGTTGCACACGTAATAAGAAGTTATTTACATCATTATCATTAGAATTATTACTCATTTTTAGTTATATATTTCTGTCACAAATATATATTTGTAGCAGTAATATAATAAATATTACCCTATATAATTATTACCTATATAATTATGAAATAATTTCAAAAAACAATACCAAGTCCCTAATATAATTAACTTTTTTTTTCGTGACTTTTCAGTCAAAAATAAAATCCGTGGCTTCTCAGCCAACATCGTCGTGGCTTCTCAGCCAAAAATAAAATCCGTGGCTTCTCAGCCAACATCTTCGCCGTCTCACTCACTGCCCTGGAAGCTCATCGCTATCTCCCAGTCAGTAGCCAGTTGCTTGCGATACCGCCGAGACTTATCGTCCAAACTCAGCGCCATCGCTCGGTCAGCATCCAACTGCTCGCGATACTGCCGAGACTTATCGTCCAAACTCCGCGCCATAGCCAGGTCCAGGCTCGTATCAGGACGTGCGCGAGCAGGTGCCTGAACATTGTGTCCCCAGTCATCACAACGGAGCACAAGATAAGCCCAGACCATGGGAGTGAGCTCGCTTCCCTTTGCCGCCGTGAAGTGGTCCGAAGCGTGCGTGATCACCAGAGTGTTGGCAGGATTTCCGGCAATGTCGCCGATGACCCAACTGTTTGCAGGAACGAAATCCTGGATGGCCTCGAAGTTCGAAGAGCCATCGCTGTTTCTCTTTACCAGAATAATCGACTTGTCGGTTCCCCGCGAAACACTTCGATTAGCACTGTAGGAATGCGTCTTGGCATCTCTCATTCGTGCTGCTCCTGTGGCAAACAACTCTTTCAGAGTGAGAGGATCCGCACCGCCGCCGATTGCTTTCGAAGTAGAGTTCCAGTAACACATGTTTCTCTGGGGACCATCCGATGATCCATTGTTTGAAACAGCTGTCATTGCTTTGAACTGAGGTTTCTTACTCGGTAGTTTGCTTTGAGAGTAAAAAGAGTTTCGATGATATGATTATGGGTAATATTTAAAATAATCGATTTTAATTTTATTTTTCTTGTCATTCTTTCATACATGCTGCTGTTTGGGCGGCAATTAACACTCTATCACAAAATATTGATTCTTTTTATTGCTGAATTATTTTCTATGAAATAAGTTATATATATAATTTTTTAAATTAATTTTCGATTTCCAACCTAATTCTGCCATTTTTTTCATATTACCGGATGATTCTGTTCTATTTCCTCTTTGTTTAGCAATAAATTTAATATTATCGCTAAATATTTGAGCAACTTCAATTATATTATATTGAATTCCAGTTCTAATAATATATCCATCACCTTTTCCTTTGTTAGAAGCAAGAATAATAGCATCAATTGTATCACTAATATGTGTGAAATCTCTTGTTTGAGTTCCAGGTCTTACTACTGTTAAAGATTCATTATTTTTATATTGACGTTCAAAAATACCTATAACAGTCGAATATTTTCCCGCAGTAATTTGACCTGCTCCATATACATTTGAAAAATATACTATTGTAAAATCAAGATCATACCATTTTTGATAATTTTTGATTAATTCGATATTTTTTGCTTTAGTCCAAGAATAAGGTGAATTATTTTGATCTTTCATATTATTTCCAAAAATGGATGTTGAACCAGAATAAATTAATTTACAATTATTATTTCTACAAAATTCAATAACTTCATAAGTTCCTCTCATATTATGTTCCATAACCAAATTAGGTTCTTCAAAACTTGGAGCTATTCTAGAATATTCACCAAAATGATATAATATTAATGGATTGAAATCTGAATATTTTTTAAATTTATTAATATTCCAAGTAGAATCATTAACATATTCGACTCTATCGTTGTCTATTTCATTACTTTTTGAGCCAGTTAAGTAATTATCAATAGATAATATCTTGACTGATTGATTATTATTTAATAGTTTTTTAATAAGATTTGAGCCAACAAATCCAGCACCACCTGTAATAATGATATTCATTGGAATATATTATATAATATATTTGTATATTTAACTCAAATATTGATATAAAGACAATTTATTAAAATATATTAACAAAATGACGATATATACTTTAGAACAATTATCACAAAATATTGACTCCTTATGGATAGGAGTAGCTACAATTTTGGTATTTTGGATGCAAGCAGGTTTCGCTATGCTTGAATCAGGAAGTGTGCGAAGTAAAAATTCACAAAATATATTATTTAAAAATTTTATTGATATTTGTATAACTACTATATTATGGTGGTTATTTGGATATGGAATGGCATATGGTTCTGGTAAATTTATTGGAACAGATAAGTTTAATACATATGGTTATACTTCAACTGATTATAGAGATTGGCTTTTTCAATGGGCATTTGCTGGAACTACAATGACAATTGTAAGTGGTTGTATGGCTGAGCGAACAACAATTCATGGTTATATGGTTCTTACCGTAATAATGAATATTTTAATTTATCCTTGGATTGTCCATTGGACATGGGGAGGAGATTGGTTATCCGAAGGTGGTTTTACTGATTTTGCTGGTTCTGGTATCGTTCATTTAACTGGTGGAATATCAGGGTTAGTATCAACATTAGTTCTTGGAAAAAGAATTGGGCGTTTTGAGGATGATGTTAATCAAAATAAATTTAGACCCCACAATATTCCACAAATTGCTTTAGGTACATTTATTCTTTGGATGGGATGGTATGGTTTCAATGGTGGTTCTGTTTTAGCCATTGGTGGAGAAAATGAACAAAGTGTTTTTATTGTTATGATGAATACTACAATTTGTGCTGTTTCTAGTGGTATAACAGTTTCTTTAGTTAATGGTGGTTTAAATTTTAAAGGTAATAATATGTATGATTTGGGATTATTATGTAATGGGATTCTTGCTGGTCTTGTTTCAATTACAGCTGGTTGTGATAGTGTAACCGACTATGGTGCTTGTATTATAGGTATAATTGGTGGATTAATTTATAAAGCATCTAGTGATTTATTACAAAAATTAAAAATAGATGATCCCATTGATGCATTTCCAGTTCATGGAATGTGTGGAATTTGGGGAGTTGTTGCTGTTGGTTTCTTTAATAAGGATAATGGCATCTTTTATGGTGGTGATGGTGAATTACTTGGTTGGCAGATTGCTGGCATTTTAGCAATTATTGGATGGGCTGGTTTATTTACATTTTTAACAACATACAGTTTAAATTATTTTGATCTTCTGCGCATTTCTAAAGCAGAAGAAGGAAAGGGAGCAGATATAAGTAAACATGGAGGATATGCTTATAATATTCGAGTAAAATCGAAAGGAAAGAATGTAGAAATGGTATAATAAAATTTTTTCAATATATTTGATAATTAAATTAATATTATTGATATATAATATAAGTATAAATGTTTAATACATATATTATCAATTTAGAGAAAGATAAAGAAGAATATAAAACTATTAGACAAAATTTAAAAGAAGTAGGAATTAAACCATATAGATATAATGCTGTATATGGAAAAAAATTGAATTTAAGAAAAAAAAATATACCAATCACAACATTTGGTAGAAATCATTTACCATATAGTGTTATTGGGGTTGGTTTAAGTCATATTTATTTAAATAAATATATTTATGAAAATGATAAAAATGATTATGCTCTAATTTTAGAAGATGATATGGTTCCTATTTTCAAAAATAAAAAAGAAATTAGTAAAATTATTAAACAAGCACCAAAAGATTGGGAAATAATCTTATTATATTGTCAAGGTATGTGTTATAATATATTAAAAGGGAACTGGACTACTACTGTAGCAGGTGGTGCTGCAGCTTATATTGTTAACAAAAAAGGTCAAAAAAAAATGAAAGATATAATATTAAGTGGTCATATTGATCTTCAAAGAAATAGTATGTTTAAAGAAATATATGTAACTCCAAAACAATTTTTTAAAGATAGTGAAGATCATGAATCATCAACAAGTAATACACATTTTCAGTATACTTTAAGTTACATACATTATTATATTTGCTATCTTGGTTATAAACTTTTAAATAAACTAAATATTAAACAAGGGAATATTGATGCTGGATTGTATAAAATATTTAGATTAGAAAAAAAGGAATTCAATTATTATGATATCGCGTCTATTATGAGTTGTATCAATCTGATTACAATTTTAGTATTCAAACGTTTCAATCTTAAAATGAATATTATTTGTTTTATAATTACAAAATATTTAGTGCTTCCAATGGTACTACTTTATGGGGAATTATCTTATTCAAAAGTATTATTTTATATAATTTTTGAAATTTTTGTTTTTATGATGAATTAAACAATAATAACTTCTGGTTGTTCTTCTTGTTCTTCTTGTTCTTCTTGTTCTTCTTGTTCTTCTGGTTGTTCTTCTTGTTCTTCTGGTTGTTCTTCTTCAACAATAGCAGGAAGTTGTATATTTTGTTGTTTAAGAATATCAAGAACAGTTAAAGGTGGATTAGGTCTCATATCATATAAATTTTTTTGTTTTTCTTCAATTTTAAGTAATTCTAATAGAGTCTTATTATTAGGTGATTCTATTTTAATTTCAACTTGCTCTTCTTTTTTCTCTGTTTTTTTATTTTTTTCTAGTAATTTTAATAGAGCATCATTATTAGGTGATTCTATTTGAGTTTCAACTTTAAGTAATTCTAATAGAGTCTCATTATTAGGTGATTCTATTTTAATTTCAACTTGCTCTTCTTTTTTCTCTGTTTTTTTATTTTTTTCTAGTAATTTTAATAGAGCATCATTATTAGGTGATTCTATTTGAGTTTCAACTTTCTCTTCTTTTTTATTTTGTCCAAGTAATTTTAATAGAACATCATTACTAGGAGCAGACATTTTTGGAGCAGGTGATGTTTCTTGTAACATGGGAACTAAATCAGGAATTTCCCCATCACTATCAAGTTCAATAGTATCTTTTGGAATTTCTTTACACATTTCTTGAGTTTTTTCAAAAATTTCATTAATACAACATTCACACCCCGGTTTATGATTTTTTTGAGTTTGGTGTTTTAGTAAAGCATCCAAACCTAAAGTATCCGCATGTTTTTTAATTTGTCTCATTGCCCGTTTTCTATCTTTAGAAGACATTTGTTCTAACATTTTGGCAATTTCATTAACATTAAATTTCATACCATTTTTCCCTTTTTGTAATCTAGATTCCTTTTTACCAGATTTAGCATTTTCCTCACTCTTTTTCTTTCTATGACGTCTTCTTTTGGATTGACGCATTCTCGCAATTCTAGACATATCAGGCATCGTTTACTTAATTTAATATTATAATGTTTAATTCAATTTTAAAATAGAATTTTAAATTATAATCTATTAATAATTATTAAATAATAATAAAAAACATTTTTTATTGTAAAAAAATATGAATAATATAGATAATCAATATAAGGTTATTTTAATTGATAGTAGAGATAAACTATCAAAATTAGATTTATTACAGGAAGATGCGTTAGAAAACGAACATTCGAGAACTTATTCAATTGGTTTTGATGCTGAATTTATTTCAAAAGCAAATTATCCTATTTCATTTGAAAAATCTAAAAAATGGATATTAGATGCTCCAACAAAAGAAGCAGTTTGTTTAATTCAACTTGCAAGCAAAAAATATTCATTTCTTATCCATTTACCAAAAATTGGACTACCACTACCCAGTAAATTAAAAAAAATAATTATGGGCGAGAAGTGGCTTAAATCTGGCGTAGGTGTTGAGGGAGATTTACGAAAAATATGCGACAATTATCGACTTCCCTTTTTTTGTGGTGCTTTTGAACTAAAAACCTTAGCTGAAGTAGGTTATATAAGAAAGCCAAATTTGGTAAATTTATATTCATTATTTGTAGGTCAACAACACTTCAAAGACAAAAGTCAATCAGTTTGTGATTGGTCTTTACCTTTGAAAGAAAGAAAGAAGATAGATTATGCTGCTAGAGATGCTATTATGTCTTATCAATTATTTAAATTTATGATGACACCTTCATTAAATTTAATAAAAAGTAAGGCAGAAAGTAAATTAGAGTTATCAGTAATGCCTGAAAGATTATTAGAATTAACAATAGATGTTGGTTCTAGTAATAATGATATTGAACTTTCAGGAAATATATTACAAGATCAAGATATTGAAAGAATAACTCATTTATTATTAAAAATAAAAATGATAAATCCAGATTTAAGTCATATACCTCAATCAAATAATAAAAGTAAATATTCAAAGTTAAGAAAAACAGCAAAGGTTGCTTTGAAGCGTTGTAATAAAAGTGAGAATATAACAATGAATCAGTTTAGATTGACATTAATAAATGCTTGTCAATTACAAGGTTACTCATATAAAATTTGTGATAAGTTATCTAGAAAATTAACATCTGAATTAGAAAATATATATTTGTTTGACAGGAGTGTATTACATCATATCAAAAACTTATATAACAAAAGACCACATTGTATATTAAATACATAAAATGAGTTCTCAAGATATTCAGCAAATTATCATTCAAGCGGGAAATACAATTATTTCAGAAATTGGCTTAGGTCATTCTGAAATGATTTATCAAAAATGTCTCCAGCATTATCTCCGCGAATTAGGTTATAAAGTAGAAATTGAGAAGACATATCCAGTTGTTTTTGATGATGTTCAGGTAGGTTATTGTCGTCCAGATTTAGTTATAAATAATGATATTATTTTAGAAATAAAAACAACATTAACTTTATCAAAACAGGCAAAGGCTCAATTACAGAAATATGAGAAATATTCAAATTTATCATTTTTAGTTAATTTTCGACCACAAGTAGGAACAACAGATATAGAAATCTTCAAACAAGAAAGAAATACAAATCTAAATTGATATTTTTTTTTAATAAGTAACATAACATATGAGTAATAAGATAGTATTCTTGAATATATATAATTTAAATCCAGTTGCCAATAAATTTTTAGGACCAATCGGTCTTGGAATATATCATAGTGGTATCATTATTGAAGGTATTGAATATTCATTTGGTTCAGGTGCTAATAATTGTGAAGGTGGAATATTTGGAATTGTTCCAGGAACATATAATAAAGATTTAAAAAAAACAATTATAATCGGCGAAACAAATTTAACCGATTATGATATTGATTGTATTATTGGATCATTTCGACATCAGTTCTTAGAAAATGAATATAATTTAATAAGAAATAATTGTAATGATTTCACGAAAATGTTTGCGAAAGAGTTATGTAATTACAAGCAACCCAGATGGATAAATAGACTTGCTCGTATTGGTAAAAAAATCTGTTGTTGTTGTTTCTATAAGAAGAATAAAATGGATTATCAACAATGTTGTGATAGTTATGATTCAATGGTTATTGAAGCTTATACTCGTTCAGCAAAAATGAATTAATACAATTCTGAACAAATATTATCAATTTCTTTATCAATATGATATATCTTATTTTTTTTCTTTTTTCCCAAATCCCGTGTATGAACGAAATATCCAGTTCCAATAATACTAACAATTACTCCAATAATTGCAACAAAAATATCCATCATAAATATAATCTTATTAAAATATTATTTTTCTGGATATTCCCCTTTATCAGGCAGAGGGTCATTAATATGATATTTATCAATACTTCCGTTATTCCAACGTATATATATATAATTATCATCAACATATGAAATTTTATATGATTCTCTGGATTCTTTTTTTAATTCTTGTTCAGTTTTATAGCCTTCTGCGTAGCCTTCGGCGTATCGGGTTGCCTGATATCGGGTTGCCTGATGATTTATGGAATACGTAACTCCCATGGAACTATTTCGTCTCATACTAATAATATGATATTTATAAGTTCTTCTTTTAGTTATACTAAATGAATCTCGTAATTTATTTACATACGAGCCAGAAAATACAGGATGCCGTATCAATTTTTGACTAAAATGTTTGATATAAGACATTATTTCCTATATTTTTAAAATATAATTTTAAAACGGAATTTTTAAATAATATTCTAAATTACTGCTCTATATGATAGAATTAACTGGAATTCCAGATATCGATAATTTAATAAATAATTATAAGGGAAGTCACGAAATTTTTAAAGATAATGAATTATATGATTATAATTCGTTTAATTTATCACGAAATTATCGAACTGTTGGAGAATTAATATCAAGTAGTTCATATACTTTAGATACATGGGGGAAAACTAGGGATGGATATACATTTAATTTTAAAACACACGAGTCTTACTCCATATTATTTACAATAATAACTATGTATATATTATGTTTATTTATGATGCTAGTGTCTTATATCTTGAATAGATTTTATTTGAGATATCCGATTTATATATTAATACACATATCAGGGTTACATTTTTTGTGTGTTATTTACTGTGTCTTTATTCATAAAGATATTGCTTTAATTTCAATAAATAAGGATGGAATTATGTTTTATAAAGGAAAATTATTTACTAAACTCAAAAATTTTAGACAAATTTATTATTCATTTGATGAAATCAATATTAAATTAGTAAAAGGGCGTTGGAGATGGATGACATATCATACTTATGGTTGGGGTTCAAATATGAGAGAGAGTCATGGTTTTGCTATTAGATTATTTATTGAAAAAACATTACAAATACCAGAATTTAAAATAAAGATGTATAAAGAAGAAGCAGATATTTTACCAGCAGAATTTGATGAAATGTTTATATCATATCAGACTTATATTAATAATTTATTACAATTTCCGATTCAATTTATTGAAGGAATTGTAGATGAAGTCCACGAAGATGAATTTCACGAACAAATTTTTGAATGCTTAATTATAAAACCAGATCATTATATCTAAATAAGGATTAAATATATTATAAATATAAAATGGTTTCAAACAAAGAATTTATTATTAAAGATATTGGAAATATCATTAAAAATTATTTACTTTGCAAAAACAATGATTGTAACAAAATTGGAAAAACAAAATTAGAAGAAGATATTTGGTCTAGAGACGGATATAGAGGATACTATTGTACAACTTGTGAAAAGAAAATTAATTGGGAAAGACAATGGGTTGGTGGTTCTGGTCCAGGTCGTGCTTTCTTTCAAGGATGTTAAAAATATATTTTTATTAAATATATGTTCTCTATTGAAAATACAGATATTGTTAGTAAAGATATTTTAGTTATTATTCTAAAATACTTAGAATGTCAAACATCGGGGTGTATTGAGAGAGCACTTCCTAAAAGATGTCATGTTATTATGTCTATGTGGGATAGACATCATGGATTGCATTGTTATGATTGTTATAAAAATATTTTGCGTTCAAGGGGATATTGGTGTGGAAATAGACATCAATACTGGCTGGAAGGTCGTATTTAACTAGTTCTTGAATTTTGTAATATAATTAATTTTATATTTAATATGGCAATTATATAAAATTAATATCAAATTAAATATTATATTTATTATGAAATATTTGATTAAGATAATAATTGCATTAGTTATTTTCATAATAGTTTTAGATTGTTTTAGTTTAAGTATTAATAAAAAAATCACTGAAGCATTAAATTTCTGTACCAAAAAAATATCAAATGTTAAATCACATCAGGATAGACTTTTAAAAATATTTAAAAAAATAGGAATGAATGTATTTGAAATTGATGATTTAATTTATGTAGTAGATCCAAAAACAAAGAAATTTACGAGATTTGAAAGAGTTCCTGGATTAGTATCTTTCAAGTGGTACGATTTAAAAAACAGAATGATGACTGGAAATAAATGGGTAGCACATAATAAAATGAAAAAAGCAGATATTCCTCAAGCAAAATCTCTATTTTTTGTACGTGATATAGATAATAATCATATTTTAGAAAAAACTAAAGCAAACTTAAAAGCACCGTATGTTATAAAATTAACAAGAGGTTTTGGTGGTGATTATGTTTATTTGAATTTAAGAAAAGATAAAGAGATTTTAAAAGTTTTAAAATATTTAAAAACAAGATCAGAAAAAGAAGGAAAACAAATAATAATTCAAGAACATTTTAAATCCAAAAATGAATATAGAATAACTATGTATGGAAACAAAATAGTAAGTATTTTCCAGAAAAAGAAGGCTTATATAATAGGTAATGGTAGTTCAAATATAAAGGAAATTATTGATAATGTAAATCAGAAAAATTATTCAATAGAAATTAAATATAATATTCCTATGCCATGTTTAAAATTAGATCCATCAATAAAAATAAATAATAAAATTGTTCCAAAAAAAGGAGAGAAATTTTATTTAACAGATAAAAAGAATAATTCTTTTGGAAATATTCCAACAAGTGTTAATATAAATACAGTTCATAAAGATAATATAGAATTATTTAAAAGAGTTTCTCAAATATTTATTGATAAATATGATCATCATATTCTTGGAATTGATTATTTGATAGATGATTTATCTAAATCATATAAAACACATCCTTCTATTGTTATTGAAGTAAATTCTTCTCCTGGATTTTTATACTTTTTAACCCCATGGTTTAAAGATATCTTTAATATAACTGAAAAACAAATAAATGAATCAATTAAGATTGCTAATAAAAACTTAATTAATACACTGAAATACGTCCAACAATATCATAATAGGAAAATAGAGCCAGAACATATAAAAATTTTCAATAAGAAAATAAAAGAACTTTAAATTAAATAAGATATAATATTAAAATATGGAATTAGATAAGAAAATTTATCATAAGGTAATCTTTCATGATATAATTTATTGAAAAGTAATGTATGGGCTGTAACTACTTCAATACCCATTTTATTTAATTTTTCTGTATTATTGCTATTAATTTTATAACAAGGTGCTTTAAAATATTTTGGTTTAAAACCAAATGCTTTAATGAAAATATTTACACCCTTTTTTATTTCTTCATCAGTTTTATCTGCTAAAAATTCACATTGTAACATATCTTCTTCATCATCGCGTAAGTGTGTAAGTCCATGTAATGCTAATGTTTTATTATTTTTTTGGGCATATTCTTTTAATCTTTTACATTCTTCAGGATAATTTAATATACTATCATTATTATATTTAGGAATAATAAAGTATATATCTGAATTTTTGAAGTAATACTTATTATAGTTAATTGGTTCTTTACTAAAAAATACATCATCATAATGAATTGGATTTCTTATACGAATTAAAAAAAGTGCTAAAAATACTGATAAAACAATATAAATTCCATTTTTAGGTTCTGCTTTTATGTAATAATAAATAGAAACTAGAACAATTATATATGGAATAATTTCTAGAAAATTATTATATTTGTATGATTCAATGAATATTATATATGCCAAAAACAACTGGGCTAAAAAATATATTAAATTTTTTTTATTAACCATTGTATATATCTTTAATTGATATTTTTTGTATAATATAATTAACATTTTTTAGATTTATATTTAACAAGTTCTAGGATTTTGTAGAAGAACCAATAACTAAATCTTTTTTAATATCATCATTCCAATCCCAGAATATAGATTTTACTAAGACCTTTTCAACTATTGGACGAAAAAAATCTAGTTCAAGATTGGAATAATTGGGATCAAAACTTGGAGCATCCCATTTTTCACAAAATTTAATAGCATCTTGATAATACATATTGTCTTTAAAGTGCTCTCTTTTATTTGGGTCTAATCCAAAGTGATGCATGTAATATTTAGATTGAAATATTTCATGTTTTTCTAGAATAAAATAATTTTTTCTTGAAATATATGGACGAAGTATTGATGCTGGAATTTCACCATGATTCGAAGGACTAATATCTTCGCCAATATCATGAAATAAACAACAGACAATAGTTTCATCATCTGCCCCATCACGATAAGCTCTTGTTGCAGTTTGAATCTGATGTGTATATAAATCTACAGGAAAACCATTAGTTTTTCCTTTTTGTTTTTCAAGTAAATCAAATAGTATATTTGTTACACTTTTGTTTGTAATATTTTTATTATGCTCTTGAGTAGCATTTAGAAATTGCTTTGAATTCATACTTCGGAGATCTCCTGTTATAGTAGAACAAAAATGTCTAACTAATCTCTTCATTATTCACTAAATTAATATAGAAATAAAATTTTAGTATTAATTTAATTAAAATGGGTAATTCATTCTCTAGACATATTGGCTTCTTTATTTTTAATATATATTTCTAATTTTTTTTTAAATCTTTTAATATGAAGTGATTTAAGTCCCAATTCCTTTAATTCATCATCTTCTATATCTACCCACTCATTGATATCATAAAGATAACAATTTTCTCTAAAAATAATAATGAATTTCTCTAAACCCCAATTGATTAAGAATTGTTTACACATTTCCTCTTTTTCATCTTTTTCCTCTTTTGGTTTTAATGGTGTCGAAACAGGAACTGTTTGTTCTGTTTGTTCTGTTTGTTTAAATTTATTACTCCATGATTTACGATATATTTTTTTTTTACAAAAAACTGAATCAATATTTACTTTTTCTTTTGAATATCCAATTGTATCTAAATATGACATTAGTAAATCGAGGTATATTTTATTATAACATTTTATTTTATATAAAGTTTATAGAATTGTTATTTGTTTCTCTAACAATGGATCCAGTTTTATTTAAATAACAATTTTTTCTTTTTCATTATCTTGTTGAGAAGTTGTTTCATTATCCTTTAATACTCTTTGTAGTTTAGGATTTTCTTCATCTTGTTGAGAAGTTGTTTCATTATCCTTTAATACTCTTTGTAGTTTAGGATTTTCTTCATCAAAATGTTGTTTAGGCTCTTTTTCTTTTAATAGATTTGTTAATTCATCTAATTTCTTTTTCAACGCATTAATTTCTGATTCCATTCTATTCTCTTTATTTATTGTATCTTGTTCATTTGAAGTACTACTACAGCAACAAAATATATCTTTACAACAAATTTTACAACATTTTAGAAAATAATATACAGATTTACATAAGTGTTTACACCAATTTTTACAACAACAACAAAAAATTTCTGTACAACTGTCACAACATTTTGTAAATTTTTTTACACCAAGCATTTCCGCATATTTAGAATCTAATTTATTCGTCATTATAACACTCGCATTCCAATATTCTTCTCGTATATTAAAATTAGTTCGAAATTGCTCAATATCACCATATTTATCTTCAAGTTCCTCATTTGTAGAAACCATATCATTTAAGATCATACTTTTAACATCTATTAATCTTTTATCTGAATTCATATACAAATTTCTTTTTAAACGCATTTTCTTTGTTTTGATTTTTTGTTCTAAATATCTCTTCTCATATTGGTAAAATTCATTTTGTGTAATTACTTTGTTTACGTTAATTACAGGATAATGTGTTTTATCCATTTGTACTTTCCATTTATTACGATTAGAATGTAATGTTTCTCTTGCCGCCTCTAATCCCTTTAATTTTCGTTCAGTATTTTGTTTCTTATTTCCTTCTCCTATTTGTACTTTTATAGTTGTTGTATAATTACGTAATGCAGATTTAATATGATCATCATTTTTACCTAATCCCCCCATTACTTTAAGTACATCATTTAAAAATATAAGAACATCTGCAGTAGGTGTTTCAATACCGATTAATACAGATTTAGTTTCTTCCATTTTATCCTGAATTTTTAAAAATTTAAATAATGATAAAGTAAAAGCAATTATAAAACCAAATGATAATGTTATTATTGTAAAGCAAAAATCTATAGTATCATTTTGAGGAATATTTGCTCGTAATGATTCTAAAAATGTAATTACTGATGAACAAAGAATTATTATAATATTCATTATTATATTCCAATTGCTATAATATTCGTATTTATATCGAATTAACGCCATCCATTTTTCCATTTGTTCAGAAACTTGAATAATTTGACTTGTTAATGCTTTATAACTATAAACCATTTCAGATAATTCTATCTCTTCTAATGTCTGTTCTCGTCCATTATTTTCTTGTTCATTTATGTGGATGTTGGATGCTTGGTTGATTATATTTTCTTGTTTTTTCGCCATATCTTATTATTAATTATGTATATTTTCATATGTTTATTTATCATAACTAATTAACATTTTTTAGATTTACATTTAATGATTTGTGGTAATCCATTTTTAAGTTTTTTACCAGAATATCTATATCCTTTTCTTAATCTTCCAGCATTTCCTCCTGTTTGGGTAATACCTTTATGTTTTCTAACCTTTTTGGTTTTTTTAGTTTTCTTGCCTCCGTATTTAAAGGTTGTCTTATTTGGGTTACCAAGATCTCTTATAAGATTCTCTTCAAACACTCCGATAAGCAGAGCTTGTCTGAAAGCATGAATATGCCCCGGAGTAGTACGATCATGCCACTTATTATGACGAAGACTCGAATCGGGGTTGAAACCGACTGATCTATCCTTTGGCGAATACCATTTAGTTTTTATTATCTTATAAGTTACTGTTTCACCCATAGGAGTTGTTCCCTTTTTAATCATCTCTTCCAGTTTTCTTTGAATTCTCTTAACATACTGATTATATTTGGCAAGAGTTATATTAGAGTTATTAATAACTTCATATCCAAATCCTAAAATCTCTTCTGGTACATTCATACCCTGGGCAAGATACCATGCTTCAGTTATCATTGGCATAAAAAATCTCGAAAAAGTTGTTATCCGATTATCGAATGGTATTTTGCTTTTATAAAATGTAGGTCTATTATTAGATACAGGTTTAGGTTTAGATACAGGTTTAGCTCTAGGATTGTTACAAACCTGACATCTAGAGTCTGATAAGTAATTTCTTAAAGTACATTCTGAACAATTCCATGTAGGTTTAGATACAGGTTTAGGTTTAGATACAGATTTAGGTTTACGTTTTTCACAAGCATTACACATAAAATCTGAAACATCATTTATTAAAGTACAACTTGGACAAATCCATTGATCATTGTAATTAACTGCTGCCATTATTGTTCTATACTTAATAATAAGAAGAAAATTGATTTTTCTATAAATATTCAATAAATATAATGGTTATTTGTAAACACAAAAATTGTAAAAGAGAAGTAGAGGATTATAAAACTAAAGGTGGAAAACCACCTACTTTATGTTTAGGTCATTATGAAAGTCAATGTCGAAGTGACGAAAATAAAAAACAAAAAAAACTAGCAAAAAATAAAGATATTTGTAGAATGGCTTATTGTCAAACTAAAATAAATTATTTCAAAACAGAGAGTGGTAAAAAACCAACTTTATGTAAATATCATTATGATAACCAACGCATTGTAGAAAAAAATCGCCCAGAAAGAGATAGACAACAAGAATATTTAGCATATGATTTGACACGAAAAAATAACCCAAAAAGAATTCAATGGAAACATGATTATGCTCGTAGCCCAGAAGGTTATTTATCCTTTTATAAATCAAGATGTAAGCAAAGTAGTAAAAGAGAATGGAAATTAAGTGATGAATTTGCTATTTACTTATTTTTAGGAAAATGTAGATATTGTAAAAAAGAAGGTTCATCTATTCAATGTAATGGAATTGATAGAGTTGATAATAATATTGATTATATTGAATCGAATTGTGTTTCTTGTTGTTGGATTTGTAATCGTATGAAAGGAACACAATCTCAAGATGATTTTATTAATCATATTCAGGTAATTTTACAAAATTTTTAATTATTTATCTATCATAAAAAATTAAAAAGTGTAAAGACATTTAAATCCTTTCCCTAGTGATAAAAACAGCGTTGATTTGTCTCTAAAAATTGGACTTTATCAGGCTCTCTCTATCAGGAAAGAATAACTTGCACGTGGGGTTTGCGAAGAGATTAGGGGTTAATACTAATAGCATAAAATACTGTTAGCATTGTGAGTATTTAACATGACAACATAGAAAAATGTTGAGAATATGAATTGACGAGCAATACACGAAAGAAATCGTAAAAAAAGAACTTAATTCGAATATGCAAGCCCTCCCATGCCGCTCATAATTCTGAGTACGTTGTAGTTGACAGCGTAAACTTTGGCGACAGCGTTGGAAAGGGTAGAAACGAGGGTAAGGTTAAGAGTAGCATTGTCAATTCTGGACATGTTAGCGGTACCAGATGGTTGATGTTCAGCTGGTTTAAGTGCGAAGGAGTAGACGTTAATACCGGTAGCTGGGGATGCACCGAAAGTTTGATAAGGTTGTACCCAATTAAAGTATTCACCTGCTCTTTCAGAGAAACGATCATGACCGTTAAGTTGAAGTTTTGCTTTGGTGACACAGTTAGCGGAAGAGACGGTATAATCGAAGTTAGCTGCTGCTCCGTTTTTGACAACCCAGACGAGGAATTTGACTGGATGGTTGAAATTAAGTTTAACTTTGTTGTTGGTTCCTGAGACGGATTCGTCACCAGTGTATTGAACTTGTTCAATAAGATATTCGTGGGAAGTTTGTGCGAATCTTCTTCTTTCATCAGTATCAAGGTAGACGTAATCTACATAAAGGGAAGTATCACCAAGGGATCCGGTGACAGCTGTGGTAGTAGCGCTTGCAACGTTGGCAAGAGTTTCGAATTCAATGTTGAATTTGACTTCGTGGTATTGAAGAGCAATAAGTGGAAGAGCAAGACCTGGGTTTCTGTTAAACCAGAATTGAAGTGGGACATAGACGGTTCTTGCGGCGATAGTTCCTGCGGTTGCGGATTCATCAGACATACCAGCAACATTTCCGATCATGTTGTTATAGACAGTTTCGACACCAGCATCTTGGGTAAGATTTTGCCAGATGCATAGCCAGTCAGAGTATTGTTTGTCGACTCTTTGTCCACCGATTTCAACTTCGACGGATTTGATGAGTGCTTCACCAACACGAGTAGACCATCTAACTTTTTCTCCGGAAGCAGCAGTGATTGCTGGGAGAGTTGCTTGAACGTAACAGTTAGTGATAAGGTCACCATTTCTGGAGACAGTTACGGTAACTTTTTTACCGAAATCTGGGGAACCATTGAAAGTTTGTTCAATAGATTCAACAGAGAAGTTAGTGTGTCTTCTGTAGACAACTTTGAAGAAAGTAATTTGTGGATTACCGGTTAGGTAAATATCTTGTGCGCCATAAGCGACTAATTGCATAAGTCCACCACCCATATTATTGTTTTATAATATATGTAAAGAAAAAAATTTTGAGAAAAAAATTAATTAAATAAAAAATAAAATAAAAATACTAATAAATAAATACAGTCGTTGGAAACTTTCGCAAAATAAATATTCCACGACTAGTCTCAGTCGTTTTTTTTAAAAATAATATAATTATAATAAAAGAGGAAAAATTATATAAATGCTTAAAAGTATAAATATATATTAAATTTTGTAACCCCTATATATATTTTATCATTTTCAATCATATTTTTCAAATAAAATTAGATATTTAATATCTAAATATAAAGTTAAATCGACAATAAATCGTTTTAAGTCATAAAACCAATAGATTGTATTAGAGTAGTAATTTTAAAAAACAAAGAGTGTTCGATACCTCCAAAATCATATAAACTACCATCATAATTTTTAAATTTAATAGTTAATTTTGAGAAACTATTCATTGGTGGATTAAATGTTTTTTGTGATATATATTCATTCATGTTATAAAAACGAGTATCATTAAGATTAGAACTTAATGTAATTTTAGAGAATGCGTTTGAAATACCAGAACCAACGCCTTCCATGTTATCTAAATCCTCAATATGAAGCATAACATATTTTTCCCCACTAATATTATATTGATTTTCTCCTATATAATTACCTGCTCCAGTTAAATCAACTCTTTTAAATCCAATAACAGAACCAATACTTCTATTTTTATAACTATATCTAGTAGTATCATTATATTTAATAGCAATTCCTCTGAACGATAAATTGAGAATATTGTCTCCACCAGAAAGATTACTAGTAATTTTAAATTTTCTAGAATTAGCATCAACAATAACTGTATAAGTAGATTGTCCTACAAGATTCATTTTTTCTTGTATTTTAGTAGCTAATTCTGTGGCAGTATAACTTCCTTGAGGAATAGTGGCAGTATAAAAGGTGGAACCACTAACTTGGGCGTTAGTTTCTTGAAAATGTAATTCATTATTATTAGCATTAATTGGATAACCAGAATGAGGAATTTCAGCAGATAATAATTGAATAGAAACTACATCTTTATAAACAGTGTTAAAAAAAACTTCATATTCTGATGTAGTAGTATGAATATCATGATTTCTATCACGACTATCAATAATAACGTGATAATCTTTAGTTAATCCTTTATTTGCGTTTTCTAAAAATTTTTTAAAAATTTTTGGTTGTTTAATTAAAGTTTGCATATTAGTTGGTTGTGGTGGTTCATTTAACATAACTTTTTGTTCTGCGGTTGGTAATTCAGAGAATTGTTGATCTGGGTCAATTCCAGAAAGTTTAATTGGTTTGTTTTCTAGTATTCCTTGTTCTTCCATAATAACTTCAAGTTTATTTGTAGCATTCTCAGTATTATAACCACGAGAAGCAACTGCTTTAGCAAAATCAGTAGTAACTTTAGTATTATCTTTGTCAATTTCACTTTCAAAAGAAGGTCTTCCTTTATTTGCGTTTGGTCCTTCTTTACCAACTCTATTTTTATTAATTTGTTCGAATTGATTCATTACATCTTTATTACTTCCAGGAAATGAAGTAGACATCATACGGTCATTTCTGCTTATTGGGTGTAATGTATTATCACCAAAAAACCCATTTTGTCTTGGTGAAATTTGTAAATTATTATTATCAGTTTCTTTTTGAACTAAATTAGTTGCTTTAGCAATTTGATCTAAATTTCTGTGTTGAGGTTTTAATTCATTCATATTAGGAACTAAATCCTTTTCAAATCTAGAAGTAATAGTGTTAATTAATTCACGAATAGTTTCTCTATTTAAACCTTTAATATAATCTCTAAGAGAAATATCTGGTTTTTGTGGTTCAGAATTTTTGATTATATGTTCCATAATAGTTACACATAATTCTTCTTCATCTTTACCGATTTCATATTCATATTCGTTCTGTAAGTGTTCGAATATAACACTAAGTAAAACTCTGTAATTTTTTTGAGAAAAAAATAGATTATAAATTTTATTTTTGTTCATACTTACTTATATTTATATAATTAATATTATATCATTTTTATATACGAATTATAAATAATTTAAATAATAATTTCTTCCATTTGTTCTGTACGTTTAGCAATTACTTCTTGGTGTTCTCTATCTAAATAATTTCGAACTTCGATATCGCTATATATTTTTTGTTTAAGTGATTGTATTTTAAAAGTTAAAGAATGTTCTAAACCATGAAAATTATATAAATATCCACCGTGTATTTTAAAATTGATTGTTATTTTTGATAATTCAATTCTTGGATTAAATGTTTTTTCTAATAAGTAATTTTGTTTAGTATAAAAAGAAGTAGCACCTTGTTCACAATCTAATAAAATTTTAGCAAAATCATTTTGGCCGTCTCCATGGGGGTCATCAATAATTCCTTGAAATTCTGGAATTTCTAATACAATATAATCATCACTTTGTAAGGGTATTCTAGTATTAGCCGTATATATATCGGAAGAAGTAAAATTTATACAATTAAATCCGATTGTTCGTGCTATAGTAAATGGCATATATTTACTTCTTAATTCATCAATTCCATAATTTTCAACACCTTGTTTAAATACAAGATTAAATATACCATCTCCTCCACCAAGATCACTTTCAAATTTTACTCTATTAAGGGAATCTAATGTTACAGTATATGCTGATTGTCCTATACCACTCATTTTAGATGCGATTTCTGATACTAATTGACTTGCGGTATAATTTCTGTTAGGTATTTCAGCTTCATAATAAGTAGAAGATAATACTTGACTATTTTTTTCTTGAAAGTGAATTATATTATTATATGATTCAACTACATAACCAGATTTAGGTATTTCAGCACTAATTAATTTAATTTTATGAACTTGAGTAAATATTTCTGGTAATTTAACAGTATAACTATTAGGATTAGGGTGAATATCGTGATTTCTATCACGACTATCAATTGTAATATAAATTTCTTTAGTTAATTGGTCTCCATAAACTTTATTAAGAATTTCATTTACAGAATAACCTTTAGGTCTTTTAATCAGAAGATCAGTTTTATATTGTATTGGAGCACTAAGATCTATTGGTTGATTCATAGCTTGTTTGTCAATATCGAAATCTTTATACATTTGTTTAGGATCGATATCATCTTTAATATATGGTCTCTCATATATTTCATTTGTTTCAATTTGATCTTTAAATGATACAGCAGAATCGTGTGCTTCAGGAACTTCATTTTGTGTGCCAACATTTTCTAAAGCAATTTTTTGTTTCATAGAAATTTGTTTTTCTACATTAAATTCTCTTTGTAAAGTATTTTCTTGTCTTTTAATTTCTTTTTTTATATCTGGTTTTGCTGATTTTAAAATTTTATTAGCAACAAACATATTGGCTTTATATTTAGTTAATTTATCATTTCCATCAGCCATTGCATTAAGTTTGTCCATATAAAAATAAATTTTATCATCATATTTAGTAATATCTAGTTCTATCTTATGATCTGTTTTAATAACATTAGAGATATATTCTATTATAAAATTATAATTTTTAATACTTAAAAAATCTTCCATTATCTTATATAGATATAAATAATTAAATAATTTTAAATTATTTTTTACAGTTATTTAATTATAAAATTTAATCTTTAATAATCTTCTTCCTCATAAAAATTTTCTTCACCAAAAACTTCTTCATTATCTTCTTCAAGGTCTTCTTCTCCAAGAATTCCTTCAAAATTTTCTTTTCCAGAAATACATGGTGAATTTAATAAAATAATAATTAATACAATAATAATAATAACATTAATAAAATTGTCAGATAATTTGAAATTCATATTGTTTATATATTATAATCATAAATTAATTAATGATTTATAATTTAGTAACAGATTGAGCGAATGCTAGTGCTGCTTTTGCTTTGTCTTGTGCTATTTTTGCTTCTTTTGCAAGTTGGGTAGCATAATCATTAAGAGTTTTTTTACATTTTTCTATAGATTCTTTAGAAATTTTATTAACAGTTTGTGCAACTTTTGCTCCTTTTTTTGTGCTTTCAACTGCGACTGCTTTCTTTTTAGTTACAACTGCTTGAGTTGTTGCTTTTTTTGCATTTGCTTCAACTTTTTTAGTAACTGCTTTTTGAGTTGCTTCTGCTTTTTTTTCTGCTTTTTTTGCTTCCCAGAAAGTTTCGGTTAAATCTTGTAATTGTTCTAATTTATCAGCACTGTTTTCGAAACTTTCTTGTCTAGATGAGTTAATTTGTTGAATAATTGGAATTAAGATTCCAAGTATTAAAATAAAAAGGCCAAACATAATTAATCCTTGATCCATAATGTTGTATATTTAATACAAAATATATTTTTTATACAAAAAATTTATTAAAATATCTTTTATTAATTATAATAAAAGATGTCTTATACTCAAGCAAAACATATATTAAAGAATGCTAAAATAGATAAAACAAGAAAAGATTGGACTGTTGATGAAGATATTGAAAATTTTTATGATAGTTATTCCGAACATATTCATAAAACTAGATTTTTTATTTATGAGCATAGAAAAAATCCACATCTTTATGAACCTATATACAAATGTAGAAGTGCTGATAAAAGTGAAACAATTATTATTTTTAATGAATATATTTATGCTAGATTAGAACAAGATAATGCAACTGCTTGTACTAATTATATTCAAAAAGTTGGTTTACAAGATATATTAGTATCTTTTAGAAATTATTTCAATAATAATTATGGAGCAAATACAGGCGAGCAATGTATTCATCATATTAATCAACTTATAGCAAGAGATACTGCTGTTATAAATCATTGGATTAGAACATTAAGCAAATTAAAAAGTTCTTTAAAACATTGGATTGATTTAAGAATTCCAGAAATTTTAAATAGAGAAATTGATAAAGCAACCGCAAGACATTATAATGCAATCAATAAAACAACTAAAGAAAGAAAAATGTTTTTGAATAACATTGAAAAACAAAGTCCATTACTAGAAAAATCTAGAAATTCTTTTACTTATTTAGAAGAAGTAACTAAAATGATTACAAAAATCACTAGACAAAATAAACAATGGGAAAGATATGAATTTGATTTTAATGTCAGTTTATTAGATCATTGCCCAGATGGTATGACATATAGAAAACATTATGATACATATTATAAAGCTTGGCCTCATAAAGTAGTTGATAATAATGTAGATGCTATGGATGATATGTTCGCCCAATTAATTGAAGATTTTGAAATCGATTTATCCGTTTACGAAGTTAATTCTATGAATCGTGAATATAATGATTTTATAAATTGGTTAAATGGTTATAAAAAAGAATTAAGAGGATATCCTGAAGTTACTCAAAAAATGCTTAATTATATAAATCCAAATGCGTATATTAACATGGGTAGAAAACATGCTAAAGAACAAAAAATGACTCCACTCTAAATATTAGATATAAATTTAAATAATAATTATAAATTTATTTGTAATTATTATATAAATAATGAGCCAAGATTTATGTGAAAATAAAGAAAATAAACATCATGAAATTTGTAGATTAATGAAATATTTAAAAAAAAATGAAGATAAACTTTCATCTAATATAAAAAGTATTTATGAAGATTTGGACTTAATGACTAAAAATAATAAAGAGGTTACCATAAAATTAGCAAATTCTGTAAGACCTGTTAAAATTGGAGCAATTAATGAGAAAGAAGAAAAAACCGAAGAGACAAAGGGTGGTGGTAAAAAGAATAAAACAGAAAAGGGTTTAAATCAATTTATAACACTTTTATTCAAAACATTTAAGAAAGATAAAGATTGGAAGAAAAGATTTAGAACAGAATTAAGACATGAAGGTATTCATGATATTTTTGATTTAAAAAATTCAATATATAATAATGAAGAATTTTCTAAATATATTGCTGAAGAATATGAACTTGATATTGATATTATAAAAAAAATGATTGATACTCCAAAATATGGTAAATTTGTAGTTGAAAGATATAATTGTATTACATATATTACCAAACTAATCGAACATTTTAATATCAAACAAAAAGATGATATTTATCAATTTTCTAATCAAAGACTTTATAAACGTCTTTCTATTATGATAAGAACTTATAAAGATAAAATTCCTGAAAAGATTCAAACTGCTATGATAAAAGACTTTAATTTACAACATGAAGTTCTTTATTTATTAACACAATTGACAGATGTTTATGAAAATCAATTACAAAATCAATTAAAACGTATGATTTACTCATGCGATAACACATATAAAATAGCATTAAATAAAAAAAGTGAATTATTAGACCAAATTAATCAACGAGAAACTCGTATTTTTATTAAAAAGACAGCAAAAATTATAAAGAAATTTTTCCATAATAAATTGATAAAGATTGAATTTAACTTAGAGAAAAGTGGAATTGGAAAAAATTATTATAAAATTAGTACTGAAGATGGTAAAATTAATGTAGGTGATATAGATAAAGATTTTTTCCATAATATTATTGAACTAGTAAAAATTGATTATGAAAAATATTTAAATAGTATTTCAATACATGGTATTCCACATACATTTGAATTACCAGAAGAAAAACTGAAATTAATTGATACTAAATTAAATGCTGATAGTATGTTTTCATCAATTGCTTATTGTTTAAGTGATCCAATTCTATTAAATAAAATAGAAGAAATTTGTAATAAAAATGCTTCTACAAATGATACAATTAATTATTTTAAAAATAATTTAAAATATTTTAAACAAGTAAAGACTGACAATATTTCAAAATTTACAATGGAACGTGCTCAACAAGTTTTAAGAATGATTATATCTCAGCATATTCCAGAATATCTTTCCAAATATACACATCTTTTAAAATTAATAAAATTATCTTCAGAACAAGCAGAAGACTATAAAATATATAAAAATCTAGATTTTCCAGTTAATTTTAGTGATTATAGTGGAGTTAGTAAAATAGAACAAACAGAAATTATTCAAAACTTTCAAAATTTAGTTTTAGTAAGTGAAACAAATAACATTGAAACAGATTTAGAAGATATCTATTGGGGTGATCATATTTCTATGGGTATATTAACAGATTTTTTGAATAAATATTTTGATATATTAGTTATTTCAATATCTGCTACTAAAGATAAATTTAGAGATGGTTTTTATGTTTATTCTCACCATCAATTGAGAAATATTAAAAAATCAAAATATTCTATTTTACTTTGTCATTCTCCAAGAACTATAGACGCATTTGGAACTCAATATCAGTCAATAATATTTGGTAAAAATAAAGATAAATTTTTAAATATAGATTTTGGAAGTAAGCAATATAAAAATTATAATGATAGTCTTAAAGATTTTATCGATGATGTGCTTTATTGATGATGTGCTTGATGATACACGTTTATATTATTAGAATTATGAATCGATATATTTAAATTTTATTAATTATTATTTTCAATAATAAAATTTAAAGTTAGAAGAATAATTTAAACAATAACATTTTTAAGTTGTTTATTCAAGTATGATTTGATTTGTTTAATATTTTTGAATTGTTTAGAGTTAGTTCCTAAATTGTGGCATATAGTGTTATAGTGTTTTCTTTTTTGAATATATCCTCCTTTATAGAGCATTAATATTTTAAGGGATGATGTTAAACTCGATTTATTTTTAAATTGTTTAGGATTTTTAATTCCCCATTTTTTTGCTATATTATTTAATTCAGTTCTAGAATAATTTTTGAAAATATAAGAACCGTTATCTTTAATCCATAATTTTTTGGAATTAATTTTACCACCACCAGTCATAGTATTATTTAATTTATGTTGAATTGGATTAGAAATTAATTTAATAAAATTATCATTAATATTTTGTTGTTTTGCAATTTTATTCATATTTTGTCCCCCAACTTGTTGAGTAGTGACAATAAGTTTTGCTTTAAGGTCTTTTAATTCTTCAGCAACACCTTTAGATGCTGCTTCTTCAACTTCCATAAAATTAGATGCGCTAGTAATAGTTTTATTTAAAGGTTCCATTAATTCATCAACTTTTCTAATAATTTGCCAATATTCTTCAATTTTTTGTTGATTTTCTCCAGAATTTTTAAACATTTTTCTAACTTCTTTTTCTTGGAATTTATCTTTTCTATTCAATTCATTAAGTTGATTTCTAAATTTTTCAAGAGGTCCTTTAAGATTATTAATGAATTTTTGCATATCTTTATATTTTTTATCTCTTGCTTGTGTAGTTTTAAGATTTTCTTCTTGTTTAGTTTCTAACTCATCTTGTCTTCTTTTAAGTTCAATCATACTTCTTTTCATTTGTTTAGCTTTTTTAAGATATTGAAGTTCAAGTTGTTCTTTGATAATTTTATATCTAAGTAATAATTTTTTGATTTTATTATATTCACCACCAATTAAACCAAGCATTTCTTCATTTTTGCCAATCCATTTTTGAATTTCTAGATTTTTGAAATTCAAAGCACTATCACCAACAAATAATCTTTGTTGAACTGTTTTAGTCTTGTTCATTTTGTTTGCGATTTGTGCGTAAATTGGAAGATCATTTTTAACTTTTTTGTCATCTTTTGTTGGTTCTTGTTTTTGTGGGTCAACCTTTTTTGAACTATTAGGGTTAGTTAAAGCAGTATTAATTTTTGTTGCCATATTAATCTATATAAACTAATGAAGAAAATATTATTTAAACATTTAAGCTTGGAGCAGAACTTAATTTTTGAGTATATGGATTTTGTTTAAATGCTTTTAATAAATCTGGTGAATTTCTATTTGAAGGGCAGTATTGATTTTTGATAGAAGTTTGTGCTGGAACTTCTCTACAACCTCTAGAAGTATTTCTTTTAATAACCCATTTTGGATTTAATGGAGTGCTTCTAGTTTCCATATTAATTGCTCTAACACCAAGAGCATTTTTTGGACCACTAAGAGTTGGTTTTCTTCCTTTAAGAGTACATTCTTTCATAGCATTAATTTCAGCATTATACATATTAACTCTGCTGGTTTGTTGGTTATTACCAGAGACACCACCTTCAGAACGTTTTGCTTTGCCAGTTTGTTGTCTGATAGTTGCTTTTGCTTTATCAGTATATGGATTAGTTCTTCTGATATTTCCAGAAACACCACCTTTACTTCTTTTAGCTGCTTCAGTTTGTTCTCTAATAGTTCTTCTTGCATTATCAGTATATGGATTAGTTCTTCTATTATTTCCAGAAACACCACCTTTAACTCTTTTACTTGCTTCAGTTTGTTCTCTAATAGTTCTTCTTGCTTCATCAGTATATGGATTAACATTTCTTCCTTTTCCTTGAACGTTACCAGATTGTCTTTGTGCATTTTCAGTTTGTTCTCTAATAGTTTCTTTAGCCCTTTCTTCTGGATCATATACGATATGTTTGCCGATACCACTGTATAAACCAGTTCTATTTTTATCAGCAAGTCCTTCTTTTTGTGTTCTTCTAGCGATATCATTTGGATCGTAAACAGTTAATTTACTAACTTGTCCTCCAACACCACCAGTAACATTTTTACCAACAAGAGTTTCTTTGATAGTATTTCTAGCAAGGTCATTTGGATCATAAATGGTTAATTTGTCAACCATACCACCAGCTATACCAGTAATATTTTGACCGTGAAGTCCTTCTCTTTGAGTTCGTTTTGGAGCATCTTCTGGGTCATAAGTAGTTAATTTATTAACAAGACCACCTACGCCACCAGTAACATTATTACCGACGGTAGTTTCTTTGATAGTAGTTCTAGCAATATCATTTGGATTATAATGATAACTTTCATGTTCTTGTGGTTTAGCATTACCAACTGGGATACAGAATTGTGCTTTTGCTGGAGTTCTAACTTTACCTTTATTATAAGATCTGTTAGGTCCTTTAGGATGTTGTTCTGGGTATTTGTATGATGGTTTTTTGCTAACTCTTTGTAATCCTGCTTTAGGATGTGCTGGGACAGATGATTTAGCATTACCAGCATATTCTTTAGATGTACTTGCTCTAGCAGTTGCTTTCATTGCAAATCTTTCTCTTTTCTTTGCTTTGGACATACCACCGAATGTTTGTTTATTTAAATTACCGTGTTCATTAGTAGCAAATCTTTCAGGTCTTCTAGAAACAACATTAGGTCTTTTACCTCTTTTAGCGTGTTTAATACCTTTAACAATTCTTCCTTTATAGGAAATTTTTGGTTTAATTCTTAATTCATCAACAGTTTTATATTTAGGTCTGAAATCATCATGAAATCCGTGTTTAGCTTTACCTCCAACTTTAGTTTGAATACCAGATTGAACTTTAACTTGTGCGAATGGTAATTGATTTGGTTTTTTATCGGAAACGTGGAATCTATTTAATTGTCTATCTTTAGAAACAGATTGTCCGTGAATATTTTGTCTAACTGGTGCGAATAGTGCTTTAACTTCTTTTTTATGTTTATATGTTGGTTGAGTTCCAGTAAAGTGTTCTAATTTTGTTCTATGGAGATCAGCTTTCATATTTTGTTTAATAGAGCCGCCAAAGAAAGGTTCCATATTATTATGGAAAAAACCTGGTCTTTTTTGAGTGTATCTATCATCTTTACTAACAAGACTTTTCCAACCTTGGACATCAGAAACTTTTGATAATGGAACAATATCTCTTTCTTTAAGGATTAATTTTTTAATTTCTTTATTAATAGATGCTCCTTTTTCTTTAGTTGCTCTTGTTAAAGCTGCTTTAGGGATTTTCCTTGCAGTTCTTGTGGTACCTTTTTTCATTAATGGAGTATCTCTTTGATTAAAATTGATAGGGATAATATTAGTATTAATTGGATCTTTACTTTTTTCCCAATTTTCATCGGCTTTTCTTTGTTCGATTGCTCTAGCTTTTTTAAAATTATTTGAATTATATATTTCAGCTTGATTTGGCATATCATGTTTAGAAACTCTTTTTCTAGAAATTTTAATTCTTTCTTTGCGACCATCTTTATTCAAAAACCAACCAAGACCGACTAATCCGCCAATAAGATAAACTGGAGTTGCCATTGTTTCGATTTATATATATAATTAGAAAATATAAAAATGATTAATACACAGAAAATAATAATAACGTTTTCTTGTATTAAATTTGTGTATTTGTTATAGATAATAAACGAAACCGAATTTAATCTGAAATAAGTTAATCTATAATATGATTATTAAATCAAAAATTAACCTATATATTATAATTATAAATCAAAATAATGAGAACAATTCGATTTATAGGATTGAATGAATGTTTAAGAAAAGTCTTATAATTAATCATTAGTATTAGTAAATAATAATGATTAAAATGATTAAAGAGTAAAAATAAATATAAAATCAGTCAAATAATTTATTGTTGTGCTTGGTTACAGAAAACGTTATTTAATTTCATTGGTTTTTGTTCAGCAGTATTTGCGAGTGTACATTCGCAGTTCATTGCTGGTTTGACTGGTTGTGGTTCTGGCATACCGGTTGGTCCGAGTGGTTTTGGGATTTGTGGGACGTAGTTATCTCTGTTATATAATCTGGTGTTGACACCAATGTACATGTTGCTTCTAATTCTATTAAGTTGTTGTGGGTTAAGGCATTGGTCATAGAATCTGTTAACTCCTTGTCCTCTTTTGAATTGTGGAGCAATAAGTCTGGTAGAAACTGATTCAGTTCCAATTTTACATGCTTCTGGGGGAGAAGGTGCTTTGAAAGAAGATTTTTTGTATGGGTATTGTTGTTTTGGGTCTTTGGACCATTTTCTTGTGGTTCCGTATAAATCAGATTCAATGTTTACTAAATCATTTTGTTCGTAGTTTTTGTAAACTCTTCTAGTTTGAACTCTTTGTTCAGGAGATTCAGCGAAGCAATGATCGGCACGAGTGAAAGCAAATTTTTGTAATTGTGCTTTTCCTGGTTGGGTAGATTCTTCTAAAGCGTATTTATAAGCATCTGTGTCGTATTGTAATCTTGAGAAGGACATTTTTACTATAATATATAATAATAAAGAGATAATAATTTTTATTGTTATATAAAATAAAAAATTAAGTCATATTATGCTATAACATTTCTTATAATAAAAATCTTTACTTAAAAGCATTTTTTGACATTACATTGTTTGAAATTAACTTTTGGTTTATAGTTAATAATTGGGGCCGAACAAGTTTTATGAGTATCTTTGACATCACATTTTTTATCAGATTCTTTACAGAATTTGTTTTTGTTATCTGGACATCTGGTTAATTGTCTGGTAAGTCCAAAGAGATCATTTTCGATATCAACTTGTGAGTTTTTTGCATTGAAGGATTCAGAGGTGACTGGATTTCCTTGAAGAATTCCTTGTTCTACTATTCTACATTGGGAAGCATTGACAAATCTATTTTTTTCAATAACGTGTTCTAATACACCTGTAGATTGTGAAAGGTCTTTTTTGTAAGCGCAACCATCATATTTAGAATTTGTGAAAGACATTAGTTATATATATTATATTTTAAAGAAATTTATTTTATTGAATACAAGAACTAAATTAAATTTAATTAAAACGCCCGTGAGAGCCTAATTGATCACATACTTTATCGTTACAATTTGTTTTATAGTATTCAGAACTTTTTCTTTTACAATCTCTAGTAGAAAGACCACCTCTATTTGGAAATAAAGCAATTATTCTTGGATTAGGAATGCTTCTTGCTCCAATTTGAATTTTATCTAATTCATATCCTGCTTTTTCATCAGATTCTTTAGGTAATACAGACATTCTTCCTGTAGTTAATCTTTCTGCTAAATTATCTGCTGGTCGTGGTTCAAGATTAGATCGAGTTAAGTCACTATCTATATCAACACCACAAGTTGGGATATGTCCATCAGCATATGATAGTTTTAAATAATTGTTTTTATAGGTTTTTTTATCAGATTGAATACCTTTAGATGGTTGACATAATCTAATTGGTTCAACAACCCATTTATAAGCTTGTTCATTAAATTCTTTATCTTCAGTAATCTTACATTGTTCCATTTGTTTTCTGTTATGAACATCTATAGTAGAATTACCCATAGTCATTGGTTGCATTGCTGGTGCAAATCCATAATCTAGACTATTCGTAGTTTTTTCAAGAGATAAACAATTTATTTGAGTTTGTAATAGTAATTTATCATTTTGTTGTTGAGAGTTCTTCATTTAATCTATATATAAAAATACAGAATAAATTAATCTTATTTACGTTAGATATTTAACAGAAATATAAAGAAATTAGTATATATTAATAATATAAGCGAGAATGGATTCAATATTCCAGAGAGAGATTAATGGATTGACAAATCTGGGGAATACTTGTTATATAAATGCGGTTTTACAATCAATTTGTTTAAATGAAGATTTTTGTTATTTTTTATTATCTGACAAATATAAGAAAAAAATATCAAAACATTGTCAAAACAAATTTTTTTCAAATTTTATTAAAACCTTAAGAGCAATGTATGAAGTCAAAAAAATTATAGCCCCTATAAGTTTAATTAACTCATTAGATTCGGAAATTGAAAATTTCAATATTCATTTTCAACAGGATGCTATGGAAATTTTAACTGTTATTTTAGATAAACTTGATACCATACTTTCCCGTGAAGTTAATGTAAAAATTAAACAATTAACAAATTGTGATGAATTAACAATTAATTCAAAAAAAAATTGGAGTAATTTTCTTCAAAAAAATTACTCTGAAATAAAAAAATATTACTATGGACAATTATGTTCTGTAACTAAATGTGCTTGTGGTTATGAATCAGTAGTTTATGAACCAGCAATGAATTTGGCTTTAAGTTTACCAACAACATCAGACAATGAAGCACTTCATTTAAATGATTGTCTTTGTAATATGATTCAAGAAGAAGTTATGGATGGCGATAATCAATATCTTTGTTCTAAATGTAAAAATAAATGTGATGCTAGAAAAAAAGTATTTCTCAAAATTATTCCATCTCATTTAATAATTCAATTAAAACGCTTTACTTATACAGAAGATTATCAAAGTCGGAAATTAAATAACTTTGTTGATTACCCATCCGAATTAGATGTATCTAATATCGTATATGATGGTTCTCAACGAGATTGTCGTTATCGTTTATATAGTGTAATTAATCATATAGGAAACTTTGGCGACGGGCATTATTTTACATTTTCTCGCGTAGGAAACAAATGGTATTGTTTCAATGACGAGAATGTAGAAGAGATAGACGAACCAGCAATTTCAAATAAATTTGCTTATATACTATTTTATAAAAAAATTACTTCATAAATACAATGATTACTGAAACATTATCTCCTGATATTTTCTCGATAATTGCGTATTCTACTAAATTTTTGACAATAGTATTTTTATCTATTCCTCTATTTAATTGTTTATTAATATAATTAACAATTTCATTATTAGTCATTACGTCATATAATCCATCTGAGGCAATGACGAAATATTCCATATTTTTTTTTATTCTTCCCATAATAATATCAGGAAGACAACTTAATCCTTTATTTTTGAGAAATATATCGCCCATAGAACGGGACATTGCTAATATACCATTTAATCTTCCATCTTTAACAAATCCCCCTCTTCTATAAATTCTATGTTGTTCTTTAGGTATTTCAGGTTTATGATCTATTGATAATTGGATTACTTTATTATTTGTGTATAAAATAATTCTAGAGTCTCCAGTATTAGCAACAAAAAATTTTTTTTGTTTATGATTAAGAAATAAAGTACAAGCAGTACTTCCAGAATGTTGTTTAGTATTTAAAAAGATATCATCTGATTTAACATAAGTATTAAGTAAAACTTTTTTCATATTTTTAGAGGATAATTTTTTATTTTCGTTTAAAAAAATTGAATACAAATTTTTTTTAAGAAAATTAGCACATTGACTTCCTCCATGTCCATCTAAAACAGATATAAAAGCATTTGTTTTATTTAATTTTATAATAATTCTATCTTCCATATAAGGTCTTCTTCCTTGTGCTTGATATGATATGATATAATATGGTAGTTTTTTTCCTACACTTTGTTTTTTAAATTCTTTTACATTTTGAAATAATACTTTTTTTGAACCTCTAGTTGATAATCCTCTTTTTTTAAGATATATTTTTAAATTGTTAACGTTCCAATCTGGTAATAATTGTAGTGGTTTGATATTATAATATTTTTTAATACTATGATATAATTGTTTTTTATTACCTTGTTGATTTAAATTTAACGAGGAACAAATAACTTTTAGTTCATTTTTCTTCAAATTTCCACTTTTATTAGTAAACTCAATAAATTGTCTCCGAGTCAACATACATATAAACACTGTTACTATATATAAATATTTAAAATAATATTATCTAATGATGTAATTGATATAATAGATATATAAAAAAATATAAAAATTGAATAATATATTTATATATTAAACAGCATTTATTTATGTTTAAGAAAAACCAAATTAAATTTTGTAATAAAAAGGCATCACTAATTGATAATTATGTTTTGCTTGAAGTTTGTAAACAATTAAAATTCAAATATAATTATCATTTTACTAAACCTACTTATGAAATATTAAATAGATCTAATGTTTCACAAATTAAGGAAAATCCCCACTTAGTATCTTTTGATATTAAAGGAAATGATTTTATATTATTTTTAACTTCAATCAAAGGAAAGAAATATTGTTTATTTATAGAACAGAAAAACGAAAATAATATTAAAATGTATTCTGTTAAATTTAGATTTGATTCTGATTTATATGATGGAACAATTTTCGAGGGTAAATTAACTATGAATAATAAAGAATGTTGGATTTTTATTATTAATAATATTTATTGTGAGCGAAGTAATATGTTATCAAATCAATTATTTAGTAAGAGATTAAATCGAATTACAACTATTTTGAAAACTAAATATAAATATGATGATTTTATGAATGTTTGTCATATTCAAGTTCAATCTTTTTTCTTATATCATCATTTAGAAATGATAAAAAAAAATACTAAAAAGGAGTTAATATTTAATTCAGAATATGATGATCATAAATATAAATATTATTTAAATGAAATATCTAAAGAAATATTAAATTCTAGTCAAAAGAAAGATAGTGTTTTTGAGATCAGAAAAACAAATTTACCAGATGTATATGAACTTTGGTATTATAAAAATAATAGTCTAGTAAAAAATACAATTGCTACAATATCTACTATGAAAACTAGTCTTTTTGTACGAGGTTTATTTGAACAAAACAAAAATAAACCAAATTATGTTTTATGTAAATATAAAGATTCTTTTGGTATAAAAGGATGGATTCCATATAAAAGTTCAACAAAGGATAAATTGAGTAAATTATAAATGTGTCTAAATTAATGATAATTATATATAGTTTTTATTTATAATGAAAGATTTAACTAGTGAACAAAAAGAAGCTTTAATTATTTTAGTTGAAGCTGTAATTAAAGGAAAAAGATTTAGACTTTATTCTAAACAAGAATGGCAAATGATAAATTATGTATTAAAATATCTAAAATATGAATAAAAAATATTATTATGCGTATATAAAAATTAAATTAAATAACTAATTTATAATATATAACAATGTCTACTAATCAAACTACTGAAAATATGTCACAGGATGATGCTCTTAAAACTCTTGTTGGAGCTATCAATCAAGCACAAGCTAAAGGTAAATATTCCCTTGAAGAAGCAACGGAACTTGCTAAAGCAGTTAATATTTTTGTCAGAGTACCAGACGGCCAAGAAAAACCAAAACTTCCAGAATCATTAAATCAACAAGAAGCATTAAGAGTCATTGTTAGTGCTGTCCAACAAGCACAATCCAGAGGTAAATACTCTGTTGAGGAAGCAGAAGTTATGGCAAACGCTGTATCTAATTTCCAAGTTTCTAAAGAAGACTATGACAAGATGGTCGCACAAGCAGAAGCACAAAATGCTGAAGAATCTAAATTAGAAACTATTACTGAAGAAGTTGCCAATGATGAAAACACAATTGTAGTTTAAATAATGTGTATGCGTAATAAATGACTTAAAAAAAATATACAATAGAAATATATAAAAATGTCTGAACAACAAACAACTAATACTATTCCTGAAGAACTTACTCAACAACAAGCCATTGGTTTACTTATCCAAGGTGTTGAAATGGCCCAATCTCGTGGAGCATATAACCTAAATGAAGCAGCAATTATTGCTAAAGCTAAAAGAGCATTTGCACCAGCACAAGAAACCACAGAAGCAGCACCAGCACCAGTACCAGTACCAGCAACTGTTGCAACCGCAACAATTGAATAAATATAATTAAAGTAAAGTAAATAGTAAAGCAACCTATATATAATTATTAATATTGTGATATAATCATAATATTAATATTATTATTAATCGAAACAAATATTTTTATAAAAAGTAAAAAAAAGATAAAATTGTACATTTTTTATATCTTTTGCTCATGATTAATATCGTATTCCACTGTTTAGACATATCGACAATCAATGATATTTAATATAATATATAGATAAAAAATAAGTTAAAAAACATATAAAAAATTGATTTTTATTAGTATTATTCAAATTTACAAACAAAAATGTCTGATTCAAAGAGAAGGACTAAATATGTTAAAAAAACACACTATGAGCATATTGTAGATGTACCTGATACTTATATTGGTGGCATTGAACTAATAGAAGAAGAACTTCATGTTTTAGAAGAAAAGGAAGGTGTTGAAAAGATAGTAAAGAAACATATTAGTTATGTTCCAGGTTTGGAGCGTATTTATGAGGAAATTTTACTGAATGCATTTGATCAAACTGTTCGTAAAGGACAGGGAGTAACTAGTATTAAGGTTGATATTAATCAGGAAACTGGTGAAATATCTATTTATAATAATGGTAAAGGTATTCCAATAAGAGAACACGAAGAATATGGTGTATGGATTCCTGCAATGATTTTTTCAGAACTATTAACATCATCTAACTATGAAGAGAAAAAGAAAATTGTTGGTGGTAAAAATGGTTATGGTGCTAAATTAACTAATATTTTTTCTACTAGATTTGAAATCGATACAATTGATTCTGATGAACAAAAGCGTTTTATTATGGTATGTGAAGATAATATGAAAGTAAAAGGAAAGCCAAAAATTACTAAAAATAGTAAGGATCCTTATGTTAAAATTACTTTCACACCAGACTATGCTAAATTTGGCGTCAATAGATTGAGTGATGATATGTTTGCTTTGATGAAAAAGCGAGCATATGATATTTCTGCTTGTTCTAATAAGAATGTTAAAGTTTATTTTAATGGGAAAATGGTTAAACAAAAAATATTTGAGCAATATGTTAATTTATATATTGGAACAAAATCAGAAAAGCCTCGAATTTATGATGCTTGTGGAAAACGATGGGAAGTTGTAGCAACAACTACAGAAGGTGATACATTTGAATCTGTTTCCTTTGTAAATGGTATTTGTACTAAATCTGGTACTCATGTGAGTTATATTGAATCACAAATTACTAATAAATTAAAGAAAATAATTTCAAAGAAAAATAAGAATATCAAAAATGCTTTTATTAAAAATAGACTATTTCTATTTATTAAGGCATTTATTGAAGATCCTGGTTTTAATAGTCAATCTAAACAAGAACTTACTACAAAGAAATCAAATTTTGGTTCAACTTGTATTATTTCAGATAAATTTGTGAAGGATTTGAATAAAAAAACTGGAATTGAGAAAGATGTTTTAAGTTTCGCTGAATATAAAGATTCTAGAAGTTTGAAGAAAACTGATGGAAAGAAAACTGCTAGATTAACTGGTATTCCTAAATTAGAAGATGCTAACTGGGCTGGAACTAAAAACTCCACTCAATGTAAACTTCTTGTAACTGAGGGTGATTCAGCTAAAACATTTGCTATTTCAGGTCTTTCAATTGTTGGAAGAGATAAATATGGTGTTTTCCCATTAAAAGGTAAACTTTTAAATGTGCGACAAGCATCAAAGGCTCAAATGTTAAAGAATGATGAAATTACATATTTAAAGAAGATTCTAGGATTAAAACAAGATGTGAAATATACTAATTTAAAGGATATGAGATATGGTGGAATTGTTATTCTAACAGATCAAGATGTTGATGGTTCTCATATTAAAGGTCTATTAATGAATTGGATTCATTTATTTTGGCCCGAATTGATTGAATTGGGATTTTTAATTTCTATGGCTACTCCTATTGTAAAATGTTTTAAGAAAAATAACACTAAAATTTTCTATACTCAAACCGAATATGAAAATTGGAAATCCAATAATAATAATGGTAAGGGTTGGCTGATTAAATATTACAAAGGTTTAGGTACGAGTTCTGCTAAAGAAGCAAAAGAATATTTTAAAGAATTTGAAGAAAATCTAATTCATTATACGACAACAGAAGAAACTAATGTTTCTATTAATTTGGCATTTTCTAAAGAAAAATCAAATGCTCGAAAAGATTGGTTGAAACAATATAACAGAAATGAAATTATCGAACAATCTCAAAAACAAGTTCCTATCTCAGATTTTGTGAATAAAGAACTTATTCATTTTTCTAATGCTGATAATTTACGTTCAATTCCGAATATAATGGATGGATTAAAACCTTCTCAAAGGAAAGTTTTATATTCTGCTTTAAAGAAAAATTTAAAAAATGAGGCAAAAGTCTCCCAATTTTCTGGTTATGTTGGTGAAGTATCTGCTTACCATCATGGTGATGCGAGTCTTCACGGAACTATTATTGGAATGGCTCAAAATTTTGTTGGTTCAAATAATATTAATCTATTATCTCCAAATGGTCAATTTGGTACTAGATATCAAAATGGTAAAGATCATGCAAGTGCGAGATATATTTTTACAAACTTATCTCCAATATCTTTTGAACTTTTTAATAATAATGATATGCCTATTTTAAATTATTTGGATGACGATGGTTTTAAGATTGAACCTGAATTTTATGTTCCTGTTATACCAATGATTTTAGTTAATGGTTGTGAAGGTATTGGAACTGGTTTTAGTACTGAAGTTCAACCCCATAATGTAAAAGATATTATTAAAGCTCTTAAAACTAAGATTAAAGGAAAAACACCTAAAAAATTACATCCTTGGTATAGAGGATATTCTGGAACTATTACTGATTTAAGTAGTGATCCAAAATATAAAGGTAAATATATAGTTTCAGGAAATTATAATATTCATGATAAAAAGAAATGTATTGTTGAAGTTACAGAAATTCCAGTTGGTGTTTCTACTGAAAAATACAAAGAAGATCTTGAAAAATTAATTTTTGATAAATCAAAAGATATTAAGGCATATATTAAAGCAAAACAATGTATTACACACTATGATAACTATTCTACGGAATCACAAGTTAGATTTCTAATTTATTTTGATAAGAAAAAATTTGATAAATATTCGGATGATCCTAAAAAAATGATTGATATTTTAAAATTAGAAAAAACAATTAGTACTAATAATATGCATCTTTATAATGCAAATGGTGTTATTACTAAATATGCTAATTCTAATGATATTTTGGATGCTTATTATGAATATAGATTAACATTTTACACTACAAGAAAAGAAAATATGATTGAAATTCTTAATAGAGCATGGCGTATTTTAGATAATAAATGTAGATTTATTCGTAAAATGATTAAAAATCAAATCAAAGTATTTAGACAAAAGATTGCTTTTGTAAGACAACAATTGGAAGAACAAGATTTTGAAAAATTTGATTTAAATAAATCTGGAAAAGAATCATATGATTATTTGACAAGTCTTCCTGTACATAATTTTACAGAAGAAAAAATTGTTGAATTAAAAGAATTAAGAGATAATAAGAAGATTGACTTGGAAGAATTAGAAGAAACTACCATTGAACAATTATGGTTTGATGATTTAGATTATGTATCTGAAATTAATATAAATTATAATAAAATTCTTGAAAAAGATAGAAGTCAAGAAACTTCTAAAATTTCTAAATCCAAGAAAAAGAAAGGACGAGGAAAACGATAGATATTTATTTTTTTTTTTATATAATATATTAAAATAATCAGTCCATTAAATATTTAATTAATTGAAAATATATATATATAAGATATATTACTAACAAATGAAGAAATTTGGATTAACTCTACAAAAAAACCAACAAAAAAAACAACAAAAAAAACAACAAAAAAAACAACAAAAAAAACAACAAAAAAAACAAAACAAACAAAACAATCAAAACAATCAACAAACTCAATATTCAGAGTATTCTG